>SESB01000706.1_pt1 | contig 23740 bp, 24 predicted proteins | sample 3171441 | NCBI WGS metagenome assembly SESB01 (sample SAMN06051867, study PRJNA518727) | freshwater metagenome | biome: subpolar coniferous forest; feature: holomictic lake; material: water; isolation source: holomictic Lake 227, 6 m depth | place: Canada: near Kenora, Ontario | collected... | reverse complement strand
TCATGAAGCTTGATCCACAACGCGGATCGCTCATCGTCATGTCCGGACCTGGTGGCGTTGGGAAGAGCACCATTACTCAGTATTTGAAAGGCGATCCTAGATTTTGGGTTAGCGTCTCGGTCACAACAAGAGCACCTCGTTCTACTGAAAAAAACGGAGTCGATTATTTTTTCGTGACAGAGAACAAATTTGATCAGATGATTGCGAATGATGATTTCCTGGAATGGGCCGAGTTTGCTGGTGCAAGATATGGAACACCGAAGCAAGCGGTCGCCGAGTGGCGAGATCTTGGAAAGCACGTCCTTTTAGAGATTGAGATTGCAGGAGCCCGGCAAATTAGGGCGAGTGATCCTTCGGCAAAACTCGTATTTATTGCCCCTCCATCCTGGGAAGAGCTTGCTAGTCGGTTAGCAAATCGTGGGACAGATTCATCAGAACGGCGCGCCGCACGCTTGGCTCTTGCCCGAGAAGAGATGGCTGCTGCTGGTGAATTCGACACTACGATAGTAAATGAGCAGGTCGAAGGGGTGGTTAGCCAGATGGTATCCTTGGCAACTGCTCTACAGGAATAAATCGTTTCAAGAATTAGCAAGGGGCTCATAATGTCAACAACTGACGGAATCACTAATCCACCTATCGATGAACTTCTCGATAAGGCAGGATCCAAGTACAGCCTCGTTCTCTATGCAGCAAAGCGTGCGCGCCAGATTAATGCGTATTACTCACAACTCGGTGAAGGATTGCTTGAATATGTGGGACCACTAGTTGACACATACGTTCATGAGAAGCCTCTCTCTATCGCTCTGCGCGAGATTAATGAGGGTCTACTTACCATCGAAAATCTCGAGCCTAAGAGCGTAGAAGCTTCCGCTTAATTCGCAGGTTCTAGATGAGCCAGCAGCCACTCGGAGTTTCTCGAGAAGTAGTACTTGGTATTGGGGGCGGTATAGCCGCATACAAATCATGCGATTTATTGCGTAGACTCAAAGATCACGGTTTCTTGGTCTCAGTTATTCCGACTCGCTCATCTCTCAATTTTGTTGGCGCTGCCACTTGGGAAGCCCTTTCTGGTCGTCCTGTGCAGACAGATTTATGGAATAACGTCCACGAAGTTCCGCATATCTCGATGGCAAAAAAAGCGGACGCAATAGTGATTGCTCCTGCTACGGCTGATTTAATTGCTCGCATTGCCTGCGGACGGGCAGATGATTTACTCACAAATGTTGTCATTGCTTCCAATGCTCCGATTATCTTGGTTCCGGCGATGCATACAGAGATGTGGCTCAATGAAGCTACGGTCGCAAATGTTGAAGCCCTTCGCAAGCGCGGAGTGATCATTATCGATCCTGCGGTGGGTGATCTTTCGAGTGGCGATTCAGGGGTGGGAAGATATCCCGAAACTAGCGAGATTATTGATGTAGTTGAAAATACGTTTAACAGAAAAGCTGATTTGATTGGCAAGAAGGTACTTGTAAGCGCTGGTGGGACACGAGAGGCGATTGATCCCGTGCGATTCATCGGCAACCTTTCCTCGGGAAAGCAAGGAATTGCTGTTGCGTTGGACGCTGCCGCTAGGGGAGCGATTGTTACTCTTGTAATCGCAAATGCACCAGAAATCTCCATTGAAAATGTGGAAGTCATTCATGTCGTAACGGCTGATCAAATGCTTGCCGCTCTCGATGCGAATTTTGATTCTTCCGATGTTGTAGTCATGACGGCTGCAGTTGCGGATGTAAAGCCAAAATCGTCTGCTTCTGAAAAGATTTCAAAGTCGGATTTAACAAGTATCGAGCTACTTCATAATCCAGACATTATTGGAACTCTCGCAAGTCGAAAGCGGCATCAAGTGCTGATTGGCTTCGCTGCGCAAACTGGAGCGGATCGTCTTTCCAAAGCCCATGAAAAGCTTGTATCAAAGCAACTTGATTTTCTTTATATGAACGATGTATCCAATGGGGCGATATTTGGTAGCGATGAGACCGAGGGTGTCATCATCGGCAGCTCAGTAGAAGATCTTGATATTCCCATGACATCAAAGGCAACACTTGCAAGAAAACTGCTCTCTCTGGCAATCGACAAGTTAGGTTAACCCAATGACAAAACGCCTTTTCACATCAGAATCCGTAACTGAGGGCCATCCAGACAAGATGGCTGATCAGATTTCAGATGCTATTTTGGATTCCCTCCTTAGCCAGGATTCGAAGAGTCGTGTCGCCGTTGAAACTCTTATCACCACCGGTCAGGTACATGTAGCTGGCGAGGTGACGACAAACGGTTATGCCGATGTCATGAGCATCGTCCGCGATACAGTGTTGGAAATCGGATATGACTCCTCTGAAAAAGGTTTTGATGGAAATTCTTGCGGAGTCTCATTGTCAATTGGGCAACAGTCTCAAGATATCGCACAAGGAGTTGATTCGGCCTTTGAAAAGCGTGTTTCATCTTCCCTCGATCCTTTAGATCTGCAAGGCGCGGGTGACCAAGGATTGATGTTTGGTTACGCCTGTGATGACACTCCAGAACTCATGCCTTTGCCGATACATCTTGCACACCTTCTTTCAATGCGACTTTCTGCAGTCCGCAAAAGTGGAGAACTCGCATATTTGCGTCCAGATGGAAAAACTCAAGTAACAATTGAATATGACGGGGATAAGGCAGTTGCTTTAAATACGGTTGTTATTTCATCGCAGCACTCTGCAGAAGTTGATATAGAAAAAACCCTCGCTCCAGATATCAAGCGACTCGTGATTGACCCCGTAATCTCAGGGCTAAATATTGATATAGGTGATGTCCGTGCTCTCATTAATCCAACCGGGCGATTCGTAATTGGTGGGCCAATGGGAGATGCAGGATTAACTGGAAGAAAGATCATTGTTGATACATATGGTGGCATGGCCCGTCATGGCGGCGGAGCGTTTTCTGGAAAAGATCCCTCAAAGGTAGATCGTTCGGCTGCATATGCGATGCGATGGGTTGCAAAGAATGTGGTTGCATCCGGACTTGCAACACGTTGTGAAGTCCAAGTTGCATATGCGATTGGTAAGGCTCAACCTGTCGGACTTTTTGTGGAGTGTTTCGGCACCGAAAAGGTCCCTGTATTGCAAATTGAAGCTGCAATTGAGAATGTATTTGATTTACGTCCTGCAGCAATCATCCGTGACCTAGAATTGCTACGCCCGATTTATTCAAAGACCAGTAGTTACGGCCACTTTGGTCGTGAACTTCCTGAATTTACTTGGGAACGCGTAGACCGAGCAGTCGCTCTCCAATCTGCAGTAAAGGGCTAATTTATTGTGGCTATTTTGAAGCCACTGAAATTGCGATCAGAGAAGGTCGCAGTCAAGCGCTCGATTGCTGCCGAAAACTTTGTGGCAGAAGTATTGGTTGATACAAAGGTTTTTCATCTAGACGAGCCTTACTCCTACCTGGTCCCAGAGCTATTTTCTGATCATATTGGCGTCGGCACACTCGTCAAAGTTCCTTTTGGACGATCGAATACTGAGGGTATTGTGTTGCGCAGATACGAAACGCAGACAACTGGTGGTTTGAAATTGATCGATTCACCAATTTCGCAGACTCCAGCAGTCACAGATTTTCAAATTGAACTTTTTCGCGAAGTTGCTGCTCGATATGGCGTTCCACTCTGGGATGTTTTTCACTTGGCGATACCTTCCTTCAGTAAGTCGGGTGAGCGGCAATATCAAAATTCGGAGGAGATCAAAGCTTCTAGTATCAAGAATATCCAGAGTCTCCAAAATGACCAGAGCCCTCTCACGAGGGAAGTTGTGACCCTTAAGCAAGGCGCAAATATTCGCGATGAGGTGGGAAATCTCGCCCTTCGCTATCCTGATCAGAAGATATTGATAATTGCGCCGGATGAAAAAACTCTCCGCCAGTTAGATGGTCTGGGTGCAACCTCTCTTTCGGGCTCACTCAACAAGAGTGAACGGTATGCCAATTACCTAAAGGCAAATTTTGCGACTAGTGGGCTATTTATTGGGTTGAGAAGCTCGATTTTTGTGAGTTTCTCGGTTCACGACATACTCGTTGTCATTGATGAAACTGACGAGAATATGTATGAAAAGCGCACCCCGGGCTACAACGTTCGTGACATCGCATTTTTACGATCAAAGCGTCAATCAGTTGTGTTCCTATCTTCTGTTCATTCCTTAGAAGTCGAGAGAGTTGTAGAAACGGGTTGGTTTGTTGAAAGATCTGTTGGCTCTTATGGAAAACGAGTGATCTCTGAGGCAGAAGAGAGTGCGCTTGGGATAATTTCGGAAGGGTTAAAACTTGGCTCGGTCCTCGTTGTTCATGCGAATACCGGATACGTGAATAGCTTTACATGTAACAATTGTCGAAACCTTGCGATGTGCAATTGCGGTGGGCGACTTATCCTTGCAAGAAACGGAAAAGCAACTACTTGTTCATTATGCGCAGCGAAGAAAGAATCTTGGGTTTGTGAGTATTGTCGAAATTCACTCCCTCGTTCTGTTAGCAAAGGTGTGGAGAAGCGGGCCGAAGATTATGGAAGGAGCTTTCCTCGCACAAGAGTGCTTTCCTCTACGGGACAAAATCCAGAAACCGAAATGCCGACTGAGAATTCGCTAGTGGTGGTTACTCCGGGAATGGAACCACAAGGGGAATATGCAGCTCTTCTTCTTATGGACGGAGACCAATTATTTAGTCGAACGGGTCTTCGAAGCGATGAGCAATCTGAATTGTTCTGGGGGAGTGCGTTAACAAAACTTGTAAATGGTGGGGTTGTTTACGTCTCTTTACCTAGCGCCCATCCCATCACGCAATCTATTGTTCGCAATTCATTTACTAAATATCACTTAGAACGAATTTCCCAACGTGCTTCCGCTTTTCTACCTCCTATTTTTAGGATGGCTGTTGTAGAGGGAAAACCTTCAGAGACGGCTCACCTCTTCGAGTATTTAAGCAATTTGGAAGGGGAGGTAGATCTTCATATCCTAGGACCAATAGATCTACCCGCAGGGATTTCAAGAGTCGTGATCAAATTCGATGTTAACGCTCATAGCCAAATTGTTCGTAAACTCTATGAATACAACCGAATTAGGAGCTTACAAGGCCAAATTCCATTAAGGGTGCGTGTGGACCCCTTTGATCTCATCTAAGATTCTCGTATGTCGATCCAACCAATTCGCTATTTCGGAGACCCTGTTCTCACGACTCCTGCAGCCTTGGTGACGACTTTCGATAAGGAACTTCGCACCTTGGTCTCTGACTTGGTCGACACAATGCAAGATGCTCCCGGTGCAGGGCTCGCAGCTCCCCAAATTGGAGTCTCTTTGCGTGTGTTTGTGTGGAACGTTGACGAGGAGATCGGCCACCTTGTAAATCCAACTCTAGATTTAAGCGATGAGATGCAAGAAGGTGACGAGGGTTGCCTAAGTTTCCCTGCTCTTTCTTACAATACCCCGCGCGCACTTCGGGCGGTAGCCAAGGGATTTAACATGCACGGTGAACCTGTAATAATTGATGGAACGGAATTTTTGGCTCGCGCGCTACAACACGAGACTGATCACCTAGACGGAGTCCTATTCATTGACCGCTTGAGCAGCGTTGATCGCAAGCTTGCTATGAAAGAAATTCGCGAGAGTGAATGGTTTGGCGAGTCAACGAATTCAGGGGTTCTACCAACTATAAAAGTTTCTCCACATTCCACGCGCGGTTTAGGTTTCTAGTGAACTTCTTTGGAATATGCAGATAGCTGTGGCGAGTTCCTCGTCTGTAGGAATACCCATTCTAGATTCATTACTAGCCGGGCCGCACGAGGTTAAATACGTCCTCTCTAATCCCGACAAAGGAACTGGCAGGGGTCAAAAATTTGTTGCCAATGATTTTGCGCTACACGGCGCGTCTCATTCGGTAAAGGTAGTCAAGCCTAATAGCCAGCTCGAAATTCAAGAGACACTCTTATCTGATCCAGTTGATCTGGTGATCACGGTGGCATACGGAAAATTGATTGGTAAGCAAGCGCTTTCAATCCCAAAATTTGGTTGGATTAATGTGCATTTTTCAAAACTTCCACGATGGAGAGGGGCCGCCCCTGTCCAATACGCTCTGTTAAACCAGGATAAAGAAACAGGCGTGAGCATCTTTCAGCTCGATGAGGGTATGGATACGGGACCAATTTATCTTGCTCGTGATTACCCAATCGCCGAAGGAGAAACAACGCCGACTCTTCTTTCTCGTCTTGCAAACGAGGCTTCGCACCTCATCGCAGATGTATTGAAACTGATCATTGAAGGCCAAGCCCCCGTTCCCCAATCAGATGAGGGAGTCACGCATGCTCCTAAAATATCCAAGGAAGAGGGAAAGATCGATTGCACCCGAAGTGTTTCCGAAATTCTTTCTCAGGTAAGAGCGCTATCGCAAAATCCTGGAGTTTTTCTGGCTTTTAGAGGCGAACGCCTGGGAATTAATGCAGCAGAAGAATCTAGCTTTTATGAAGGACCGGAAGAAAGCGGTTCACTTGTTGCGCGCAAACATGAGCTTGTGGTCCGAGTTTCTGATGGAGCAATTCGTCTCCTCTCGGTAACGCCTCAAGGCAAAAAGGAGATGTCAGGAAGCGATTTTGCTCGCGGTGCACGCATCCAACCGGGAGACCGAGTTGAATAAGGGACGCCGAATTCCAGTGGAATCCAGACTCGTTGCATACAACTTAATTCAACAAGTTAATCATGAAGGTGCTTATGCGAATTTGCGTCTTCCTTCGTTGCTTGAGGCATCAAAGCTGGATGCTCGCGATAGAGCGTTTGTAACCGAACTTTCTTATGGAACGCTACGAATGCAAGGAAAGTATGATGGATATATTGCCAAGCACGTCGATCGCGATGTTGCAAAGATTGATCCAGCGGTAATGGATATTTTGCGTATGGGGTTGCATGAAATCCTAGGTATGCGAACTCCCGAACATGCAGCGGTCAGTCAGGCGGTTGACTTGGCAAAATACTTGGTAGGTGAGAGCAGTGGAGCATTTGTAAATGCGATTTTGCGAAATGTATTGCGAGATGAAACGACGACCGTATATGAAAATGATTTAGATCGATTAAGTCACGAATATTCTCACCCCAAATGGATTGTGAGTGCTTTCTACGATCTCGTGAAAGATTGGAACCGAGTCGAAAGTATCTTGATGTCGAATAATGAGGCTGTGGCGCCGCAATTGGTTGCTTGGCCCGGTGAATCCACAACTGAAGAGTTGATGGAAGGTGGCGGCGCACTTCTTAGCAATACAAGATATGGAGTCGAAACTTTTCAACCGCCGAGGGAATATCTTGCCGTAAGAGAGCGTAGGGCTGGTGTACAAGATCGCGGTTCACAGTTGATTGGTGAAACATTCTTAGCCACGGCAACTGATCAAAACCTTAGTTGGTTAGACATGTGCGCGGGTCCTGGAGGCAAAGCGGCTTACATTTACTATTCGCTGAAAGCATTTAGACCCGATGATCAATTCACAGCAAATGAAGTGTCAGAACATCGAGCCGCTCTTGTCGCACAAGTGATTCCTTCAGGCAATGTGCGGGTAGGAAGCGGCCAGAGTCTTGTTGCGAATGTAGAGAAATTTGATCGAATAATGGTTGATGCGCCTTGTACTGGTTTAGGCGCTCTGCGTAGACGTCCCGAAGCTAGATGGCGCAGGAGCCTGCAGGATCTCAAGGAGTTGGTTGTCATACAACGCGAACTTCTAGATTCTGCCACACAAATTTTGTCGGGCGAGGGAATTATTGCCTATGTTACGTGCTCGCCTCATTTGGCAGAGACGCGATTACAAGTTGCTGACTTCCTCTACAGACACAAAGATTTCGAACTTCTAAGCGCTAAGCCGTTTATGGGCAATATCCCAAGTGACGCTCTCGCGCCCGATGGAACTCTGCAATTGTGGACTGATTTGCATCAGTCAGATTCAATGTTTATGGCCTTTTTTCAACGAAGAGTCGAATCGAAGGATTGAGGTAGATAACATGAATCCAGTCCGTATTTGTCCGAGCATCCTCAACGCTGATCGAAATAATTTGAAGTCAGAAATTGCCAAGATTGAAAGCTCTGCTGATTGGCTTCACCTAGATATTATGGACGGTCTCTTCGTTCCGGCGAAGACTTTTTCATTTGATGAATCGGTCGAAATAATTCGCGATTCCAAGATTCCAGTGGATGCACATTTAATGGTTGCAAACCCTGATGATGTGGCAAATGCATATGCCATCGCCGGTGCTTTTAGTGTCACTTTCCATCTTGAAGCTAGTAAAGATCCACGCTCAACTTTGAAGGCGATTAAAAAGACTGGCGCTAAGGCTTCTCTTGCGATTAAACCCTCAACTCCCGTTGAATCAACTTTCGACTACCTAGATGATCTAGATATGTTGCTTGTGATGACCGTTGAACCAGGAGCAGGTGGCCAATCTTTTATGGGCGATATGTTGGAAAAAGTTAGAACCCTGCGAGATATTTTCACCCAGAGCGGAAGAGGGCAGCTGATTCAGGTAGATGGTGGTATTAGTTTGGACACAATTTCAGAGGCTGCGAGGGCCGGAGCCGATACTTTCGTAGCGGGAAGCGCCGTATACAAAGCCACAAATCCAAGTGAGATGGTCGATTCTCTCAGGAGATTGGCAGCCGCTTCCTTTAAGGGTTAGCAAGTTTTGTAGAATTTTTGTGAGAGGATATTCCTAGTTCCGGGGGTCGGTGAAATTCCGAACCGGCGGTTAAAGTCCGCGACCCGTACTGGCGAATGAGAGTTCGGCAGCACGGTTGACTTGGTGAAATTCCAAGACCGACAGTCAAAGTCTGGATAAAGGAGCTAAAAGCAACACAGGTGAGTTATGCCTGCGTGGCTTTACTAACCCTTGGAACCGCATTGAAAATCGTGTCGGAACTATAAAGGGAGTAAAAGTGTCAATACTTAAATGGCTTTTTGAAGCCAACCTTCATTTCGGCAGCAAATCAATTGCGGTTCGCGAAATCATTGGTGGCGTTTTGGGATTATCCAGCGCCGTCCTTGGTATGCGCCGCAAAGTTGCTGCTTGGCCCATTGGAATATTAGGCGATGGGTTGCTTTTCACAGTCTTTCTCGGAGCAGTCTTCTCATTCGGAGATAAGACTCAACACGCCAACTTCTACGGACAAGCTGGACGCAATCTCTTGCTGATAATTGTGAGCGTTTACGGGTGGATCAAATGGGCGCAACACAAAAAACAAGATGTATCTGCGCCGGTTGTTGAACCCCGTTGGACGACAAGTCGCGAAAAATCATATTTGATTCCTGCGATCATCGCCTTTTTCGCCATCTCTTCAAGGATATTTGTTGCCTTGGGCGAGAGCGGAACATGGCTTCTAGTGGACACGTGGATATTCACTGGTACAGCCCTCGCTACTTATGGCATGAGCCGCGGATATGTTGAATTCTGGCTCGTTTGGGTAGCAGTGGACTTCGTAGGAGTTCCATTCGCCTTCAAGAATGGTTATTACCCAACCGGAACCTTGTACGCAATCTATTTGCCATTCGTGATCTGGGGCTTTATTTCATGGCTCAAGATTTCGAAGAATCAAAAACAGAGAGAGGCTGCAGTCCTGTAAAGTAAGGATATGAAGTCATTCGAAGCGCTCTGGTCAGAGCTCAATGAGATAGCAAAAGCTCGACCAGAGGGTTCGGCAACAGTGGCCTCACTTGATGCCGGAATCCACGCGATGGGTAAGAAGGTTATTGAAGAAGCCGGGGAAGTGTGGCTAGCTGCAGAGCATGAGACTGATCAGGCGTTGGCCTTAGAAATCAGCCAACTTCTTTATCGCCTTCAAGTTCTCATGATTGCTCGTGGTATTTCAATGGATGACGTTTACAAGGAGCTATAGGAGAACCATGATTAAAGTTGCTGTTCCTAACAAGGGTTCTCTCTCTGAAAGTGCTGGGTTGATCCTAAAAGAGGCGGGATATCGTCAACGCACCGATCCCAGAGATCTGACTCTTTACGATCCTGAAAACGACATCGAGTTTTATTACTTGCGACCTCGAGACATTGCCGTTTATGTGGGGTCTGGTGAATTGGATGTAGGCATCACGGGTCGTGATTTATTGGTAGATAGTGGCGTGCAGGCAACTGAGATTCTCTCACTCGACTTTGGGCGTAGCACTTTTAGGTTTGCCGCCAAAGAGGAGACCGATCTTGCAGGTAAGCGAATCGCTACAGCATATCCAGGACTCGTGCAGCAATATCTAAATCAAAAAGGTATCTCAGCATCAGTAGTCAGACTCGATGGCGCCGTTGAATCATCGGTACGTTTAGGGGTTGCTGATGTCATTGCAGATGTGGTTTCCACTGGTGGAACTCTGCGTCAAGCCGGCCTTCAAGTTTTCGGAGCGCCAATTTTAGAGTCGGAGGCAATCCTCATTGAACGTGTTGGCGTTTCAAGAGTGGACGCAGTTGAGACTCTTATTCGACGCATTCATGGAGTTGTAATTGCGCGTCAGTATGTATTGGTTGATTATGACGTTGAGACGCAGAATCTTGTAGCCGCAACAGCGCTAACGCCGGGGATTGAGTCGCCAACAATCTCACCTTTGCAAAAAGAAGGTTGGAGCGCGGTTCGAGCGATGGTGAAGAGCAAAGAAGTGAACCGAATTATGGATGAATTATATAAAGTAGGCGCTAGAGGAATTCTGGTTACAGATATCCACGCTAGTCGTTTATAACGTCCCTATCCGCAGCCTCTATCTCTTCGCGGGGAATTCCCATGAGATAGAGAATTGCATCCAAATATGGGGTATTAATCGAGGTATCAGCTTCAGCCTTTACGGCTGGTTTAGCGTTAAAAGCTATTCCAAGCCCAGCAGCTTTAAGCATATCTAAATCATTTGCGCCATCTCCAACAGCGATTGTTTGTGAAAGTGGAACGCCTTCATTTCTCGCAAACTCTTCAAGAAAATCTGCCTTTGCGGCGCGATCAACAATTGCCCCAGTGATTTTGCCAGTAAGTTTGCCATCGATCACTTCTAACGTGTTTGCTCTGAAGAAATCCAAACCCATCTCCAGAACAAGAGGCTCAATAACATTTGTGAAACCACCGGAAACTATGCCTACTTTATGGCCCAGACGATGAAGAGTGCGGACAAGGGTTCTTGCGCCCGGCGTAAGAGTGATTCTCTTGCGAATAGAAATAAGAGATTCTTCCGTTAGTCCTGCCAGAAGAGCGGTGCGCGCTTCCAAGGATTGCGCGAAATCTAGCTCACCGCGCATGGCTCTTTCTGTGATTTCCTTAACTTGTGAGCCTACGCCCGCATCTTCTGCAAGCAGATCAATGACTTCCTGTTGAATAAAAGTGGAATCCATATCAAGAAGGACTATACGTTTGGAGCGTCGGGTCAATCCGCCGGCCTCAATGGCTAGGTCTATTCCTTGGTTTAGGGCAAGCTCGGCGAGATCTCGTTGCAAATCCTGAACCGAATTACCTAGGGGAAGTGAAACATCAAACTCAATGGCCGTTACGGGGTAAGAGGCGGTTCTTCTAAACCTATCAACGTTTCCGTGATGTGAATTAATTACTGCTGCAACTTTGGCAATCGCTTGGGGTCGGAGCTCCTTAGACAAGATCACAAGCTGAAGAGCCTTTGTTTCCTCATCGCTCTCGCGTTGAATATCGGTGAAGTCAACTGCAATGTCTAGATTCAATTTTTCTCCAAGGAGCAGGAGATCATCCTCAACACCATCAGCATGCGCGGGGTCCAGTGCAATGAGAGCTGTAAGAATCAAACGCCCGCGAATCACGACCTGTTCCATGTCAAGGACGGTAATCAAGAAGGGAGAGAGAGTCTCAAATAGAGACTGAGTAACACCAGGAGCGTCAGCGCCAGACAGGAGAATCAAGCCAGTAAAGGTCGGGTGATGCAAAACTTGCTTGTTCATGTGAGCATTTTAGGGTGTTTATGCTCTTATGCCGGTATCTTTCACTCTCGTGAGCCCAATAATTGAATGTGAGAGCGTTGTAGTTGTTAGAGGTCACAAGAGGATTCTTGGTCCTCTTACTCTCCAAATTAATGAGGGGGAGCGTTGGGTAGTTTTAGGTCCAAACGGCGCCGGCAAGACAACCTTTTTTCAATTGGCCGCCACGCAAATGCATCCAACATCGGGGACCATCAAGATATTGGGCGAGCAGCTTGGAAAAGTTGACGTCTTTGAATTGCGACCCCGGATTGGTTTAACTGCAAACAGTGTTCTAAGTCAGCTTCCTTTTGAAGAAACTGTAATGAATGTTGTGCTCACTTCAGCTTATGCAATGTATGGCCGTTGGCAAGAGGAATATGATCTTTGGGATGAATCGCGAGCGATGGGCCTTCTTACAACTCTCGGAGTGCGAGAACTCGCTACCCGTACATTTGGCACGCTAAGTGATGGGGAACAGAAACGCGCGCTCATTGCGCGAGCCCTTATGCCAAATCCAGAGCTTCTACTTCTTGACGAACCAGCTGCAGGTTTAGATTTGGGAGGAAGGGAAGATCTATTACAGAGACTAACTGTCCTTGCACAAGATCCCCTTGCCCCTTCCACAATTATCGTTACGCACCATATCGAGGAAATTCCGATTGGGACCACTCACGCCTTACTCCTGAGCAAAGGTGGCACAGTTGCAGTCGGGGCTATTGATCAAGTTATAACGTCAGAGAACTTGAGCAAAGCGTATGAAATCCAGGTGCATGTAACCCAAGATTCGGGTCGTTATTTTGCCCGCGCTATTTGATCTCCTTCCAGAAGATTGGGCATCGCAGCTTAAGAGCCAACAATCAAATTTGGAGAAGATTTCACACTCGTTGGAATCTAGTTCATACATTCCAGATTTTGAGGACATCTTCAAATGTCTATCAACTCCATTAGCAGATACCAAAGTCGTAATCCTTGGCCAGGATCCATACCCAAATCCTAAACATGCAATGGGACTGGCGTTTGGAGTTCCATCAGAATGTAATCGTCTGCCACCGACTCTGAGAAATATATTCAAAGAATTGCATGAAGACCTCGGGGTAAAAAACATTTCTGGGGATCTTTCGCCATGGAGCTCGCAAGGAGTTTTACTCCTAAATAGAACATTAACTACCGAGCCAGGTGTATCACTTGCACACCACAAAGTGGGATGGCTTGAATTCACCGAGGAAGTTATAAAAATCGCGTCTCGCGAAAATCCCGTAGCAATATTGTGGGGCAATAGCGCGCGAGAAATGAGCGGTTACTTCAAGACGGAGCGAACGATTTCATCGGCCCACCCAAGTCCATTGAGTGCATATCGAGGATTCTTTGGAAGCAGACCGTTTTCGCGAACTAACGAATTGTTAAAACGATCAGAGAAAGAGACTATTTCTTGGCAAAGTGGTGAACAAGGCTAAAAGAAACTGCAACTGAATTTCCAATCAGAAGCGCAAACATTGCGGTTCCAATTCCGGCCCGGCCCCCAAGTGCAATACCCGCCGACAGAGCGATCAATTCAATGCAGAGCCTGACGCGACCAACGCGTACACCCGTTTTTTTATGCAGCGCGGTCATGAGTCCATCGCGTGGCCCAGGTCCTAATCCGCACGTTATGTAGAGAGCCGATGCAAGACCGACCATTGCGATTCCAACAAAAGCCATTCCTATTGAGAGCAGAATATTTGCGTGTACGAGTGGAATCAGAAAAACTCCAATTTGAAGAAAAATTGCGATGACAAACATATTCGCGATAGTTCCAAAACCGGGACGTTCCCCGAGCGGTAGCCAAAGAAGCAGAATAACTGCGCTAATGACAAATGTGGATTCACCGATGCTCAGCGGGGTGTGCAGCGATAGTCCTTGGGAAAATACGACCCAGGGCGAATTGCCAATTCCTGATTGAACAAGAAAGGACTCGCCGATACCAAAGAGGGCCAGTCCAAGTGTCAAAATTAGAGTTCGTGAAGTTGATAAATCCCAGCGGTTTTTCGCAGTCCACCAAACATGTGGAACAGTCTTGTGGGGGACAAGTAAAGCTAGCGTCTTCTTGAGAAGTGATTTCGATGCATCCACTGTTAGAGTTTAGTCATGTTTCATGGTCTTGGCACTGTAATTAATGTTGCCGCAATTTCTGCAGGTGGGCTCGTTGGCGTCTTGACTGGCGGAAAGTTGTCTGAAAGAACAAAATCACTTATTACAGATGTGCTTGGTTGTGTCACATTACTGGCTGCATCAGATGCAGTAATCAGTTTATGGAACAAGGATTTCATCAAAGAAGTCCCACGAGGTTGGACTTTGCTATCTATCCTCTTTTCGTTGATTCTCGGCGCTATTCTTGGAACGCTTTTGCGCATACAAGATCGACTAGAAGATTTTGGTCACTTTTTAAAGCAAAAGTTTGGGGGAGGCGATGAAAATTCCTTCATCTCTGGCTTCATGGCAGCCACCCTTCTTTTTGCTATTGGTCCGCTAGCAATTCTCGGCAGCATAAGCGACGGTATGGGAAACGGAATCACACAATTAGCTCTTAAGAGCACCCTAGATTTCTTTGCAAGCATTGCTTTTGCTTCTACATTTGGATTTGGTGTGATCGCTTCCGTCATCCCAGTAGCCATTTACCAAGGTTTTTGGACGGGTATTGGACTATTTCTTGGAAATATTCTTGCTCCGTATCAAGTTGATGCCATGAATGTAGTGGGAGGAATCCTGCTTTTTGGAATATCACTACGACTTCTTGGGGTAAAGCAAATGCGGGTAGGGGATTTGTTACCCGCAATCTTCCTCGCTCCGCTAGTAGTCTTGGCAGCACATCAATTCATATAAGAAATCTTTAAAGGGTTTTGGCATCAATGACGAAGCGATATTTGACGTCACTAGCAACCGTACGTTTGTAGGCCTCATTGATGTATTCGGCCGAGATAACTTCAACATCACTTGTAATGTTGTGTTCCCCGCAGAAATTCAACATTTCTTGGAGTTCAGGCATTCCACCAATCATTGACCCGGCGATTGATCTACGTGCTGGCAGAAGCACTGAAGCATCCAAAGAGTATGGCTTTCCTGGTAACCCAATTACTACAAGGGTTCCATCTAGTTTCAAAGAACGAAGATATGGATGCAAATCTATTTCTGCAGACACTGTATTGAGAATCAGATCAAAAGAACTTGCTAGCTCTTTAAATGCATCTGCTCCTGTAGATAGAACAAAATGATCGGCTCCCATTGCCAGAGCGTCTGCTTTTTTATTTTCTGAGTGTGAAAAAACCGTAACTTCGGCGCCGAGTGCTGCAGCGAATTTTACGCCCATATGTCCCAGGCCACCCAGGCCAATTACTCCCACTTTCTTTCCTGGCCCAGCGTTCCAATGCTTGAGTGGTGAATACAAGGTTATTCCTGCGCACATCAGCGGAGCGACTCCTTCAAGAGCCAAATTCGCTGGAACATGGACGGCATATTTCTCGTCGATCACGAAGCGATTGGAATAGCCACCTTGGGCCGGCGTTACACCATCGCGCTCGTAGCCGTTGTATGTTCCAGTCATCCCGTTACTGCAGTAGTTTTCCAGACCTGCTGTGCAATTTTCGCACTCTCTGCAACTGTCGACAAAAACGCCAACACCAACTAAATCGCCAACTTTAAACTTTGAAGCGCTCGTTCCTACGGCGCTCACAGTACCCACAACTTCATGGCCAGGCACCAATGGTGTGAGGACTGAACCCCATTCACCTGCAACAGTGTGAATATCGGAGTGGCAGATACCTGCGTAACTTACATCGATAGATATGTCGCTCGCGCGTAGATCGCGTCTCTCAAAAGTGAAAGGCACTAGCTCTGTCTTGACGTCCATTGCCGCATAGCTACGTGTTGTTATACCCATGATTGCTCCTATTTGATTGGTTTTGTTAAAGATTCTGGAATGGTAGTGGCTGATTGTCTGCCGGCTTTGCAGCTCGCGAAGTAACTTTGCGCATGTGATGACGTCGACACAAGACTTCATAAGATACTTCATGATCAGCGCGAGTATCTCCTACGACAACTTGCTCACCTATTGTGATCATTTCACCATTTTGTACACGAGCATTATGTGTGGCACGAGCACCGCACCAGCAAAGAGCCTCAACCTGCAGAGTAAGTACTCTGTCAGCTAACTCCACAAGCCTGGCCGATCCAGGAAAGAGAGCGGTTCTAAAATCCGTCAGGATCCCAAAAGCAAAAACGTCTATGCCTAATCCATCGACGACTTGTGCGAGTTGTTCGATATGTGCCGGTTCAAAAAACTGTGTTTCATCGCTAATAATGAAATCTATCCGCTCACCTTGCGAGAGTTTGTCCACTACGAGTTTGTGTAAATCCAACTCAGGGTCCACTTCAATTGCATCACTCTTTAAACCTAAGCGACTTGTGATTACGCCACGACCGCCGCGATCCTTATTTGTAAAAATGAGGCCTTTTCGCCCGCGGCTTTGGTGGTTATATGCAGTCTGAAGTGCGAGAGTGGACTTTCCAGAATCCATGGTTCCGCAATAGTAGATAAGTTCTGCCACGTGGGTATCTTGCCATCATTTCTCAAAAAAATACTTGGTGTCCGAGAGGGGACTTGAACCCCTAATCCCTTGCGGGAACTAACACCTCAAGCTAGCGCGTCTGCCAATTCCGCCACCCGGACAAGAGAGAGAAAGATACCAATTTTCTTAGCCAGGCAGAAATTGAGAAAAAGTCAGAAAGTGACCCCTTTCTAGGCAGGCTTTTTGTGCTCAGAAAGTGGCAGGATAGCGCCATGAGCAACCCACAACATATGACTGCGCAGCAGATTAACTCCATGGAAGAAGATTGCGTTCGTATTCTTCAAGAGATGATTCGAATTCCAAGTGTGAATTTTGGCGAAGGCAAGGGCGATGAAAAAGCAATGGCGCAATATGTTGCAGCCGAACTTGCCGATGTTGGCATCGAAAGTGAATTGGTCATCGCTGGAGAAAACCGCGTCAGCGTCGTTGCTCGCATACCTGGGTCTGATACTTCTCGCCCGGGATTAGTTGTTCACGGACACATAGACACAGTCCCTGCCGATCCCATCGACTGGAGCGTTGATCCGTGGTCAGGCGAGATTAAGGATGGTTTTATCTGGGGGCGTGGAGCCGTTGATATGAAAGACGGATGTGCACAATTTCTTGCTCTTGCCAGAGCATGGAAGAAATACGGGTACACACCTCCCAGAAATATCTTGCTCATATTTTTTGCTGACGAAGAGGCTGGCGGTGTCTATGGATCGCGCTGGATGATTAAAAATCGCCCGGAAATTTTTGAAGGCTACACAGAGGCCATCTCTGAGGTGGGTGGATTCTCAGTCACGATTACCGGAGGTCATCGACTGTACTGGGTTCAAACAGCCGAGAAGGGTCTTTCGTGGATGAAGCTGACAGCGAAAGGGACTGCTGGGCATGGTTCATTTATTAATCGCGATAATCCAATTACCAAACTTACGCGGGCAATCGCACGAATAGGCGAGCATCAATGGCCTGTGCGCGAGACGAAGACTGGCGCCAAATTTTGGGGGAAGATCGCGCAATTGACTGGCGAAGAGTATGACCCAAAAGATCCTCGCCCTCTACAAAAACACATTGGTGGAGCAGCACGCATGATGGGTGCAACAGTTCAAAACACTTCAAATCCCACGATGTTGGAGGCCGGATACAAGGCAAATGTCATCCCACAATTAGCATCAGCGGTTGTCGATGGACGCTTCTTACCGGGCTATGAAGTTGAACTGTTAGAAACCGTACGTGCCTTGGCTGGAGAGGACGCAACGGTTGAGATGCTTGTGCGAGACAAAGCTTTGGAAGTGGATTTTGACGGACCACTCGTTGCGGCAATGTGCGATGCACTGCACGCTGAGGACCCAGAAGGAATTCCTGTTCCCTACGTGATGAGTGGTGGTACAGATAACAAAGCGCTGTCGGATTTAGGAATCATTGGTTACGGTTTTAGTCCGTTGAAACTTCCCGCAGATTTGGATTTCTTTGCTCTGTTTCATGGAGTAGATGAGCGAGTACCAGTAGATGGTTTAAAGTTTGGCGTGCGCACTCTCCAGCGTTTCCTTGAGAACTGTTAATCAGGGATTCTAGAAACCTCATCGAGGGCTTGGCGAACCGGAGCGGGTAGTTCTACTTCTTCAACGGTAAGTACGCCACGCAATTGCGCGCCTGTTCGTGCTCCAATAATTGAAGAGGTAACTCCAGGCGCGTCTCTCACCCAAGAGAGAGCAACTTCAATGGGAGAGAAGCCCAATCCTTCTGCAGCAACGCAGACAGCATCCACAATTGCGCGAGCGCGTTGATCCAGGTACGGAGCTACGAAAGCTGAAAAATGTGGACTTGCTCCTCGAGAGTCTGAAGGCGTGCCATTCCTATATTTACCAGTCAATACACCCCTGCCTAGCGGAGACCAGGCTAGAAACCCGACCCCTAAATCCTCTGTGGCAGGAATCAATTCTCTTTCGGCGATCCTGTTGAGCAAAGAATATTCAGATTGGTTGGAAGTGATTGGTACTTTTCCAAAAATCGGATTTTGCATTGTTTGAGATTTTGCTAGCTGCCAACCATTGAAGTTGGAGACCCCGGCATAGCGCGCTTTTCCACTCTGCACCGCGTAGTCGATGGCCGAAAGGGTTTCCTCAAGAGGGGTCATTTCATCCCAAGCATGGACCTGCCACAAATCTATGTACTCAACACCAAGACGTTGCAACGATTTATCCAAATCTTCAACGAGTGATAGGCGCGAGTTTCTCACGCGGCGTTCTCCAGATTTAAATGAAATCCCGGCTTTTGAAGCAATAAGGAGTTCATCTCTATTAACCAGCGTTCCTAGAAAACCGCCGATAACACGTTCACTATCACCATCGGCGTAAACCGCAGCGGTATCAACAAGATTTCCGCCGATATCGAGAAAGGCCCGCAATTGGACTGCCGCCTCGTGCTCATCTGTATCCCGACCCCAGGTCATCGTTCCGAGAGCTAATCTGGAAACCTCAAGCCCGCTCTTCCCAAGGCTTCTCATTTTCATAGTTCGGACACTAGCAACAAGTGGCTATAACTATCGGTAACCTAGCCATATGACTCACCGCACTCCCGCCTCTACCGTCTACCTACTTCGGCATGCGCATTCGGTGGCGAACGGTCGAGGAATTTTGGCGGGGCAATCCAAAGGGATCAAACTTTCTGCAATCGGAAAGAAGCAAGCTGATAACCTCGTTGCGACTCTTGTACCGCTAGACATTGATGATGTTTATCTCAGTCCACTTGAGAGATGTTTGGAGACGGTTACACCTTTTTTGAAAGTGCATGAGAAGGCGCTGATATCGCAAAGCCCCGAATTTGTTGAGATGAATTACGGAGGCTGGACCGGCAAAAGATTGGCAATACTGTCGCGCAGGTCCATGTGGAAAGATATTCAGAAGGAGCCATCAACCGTGCGATTCCCTCAAGGGGAGAGCTTCCTCGAGATGCGACATAGAGCTGTAGCTGGGATTGAATCCCTACGAGGGAAGCCTGGGAATCACTTAGTTGTGTCTCACGGAGATGTAATTCGAGTGATTTTGAATCATTATCTTGGTGCGCATTTGGATAATTTCCAACGTCTTTCTATTGATCCTGCCTCAATTAGCGCAATCAGGTTTGCACATGGTGGAGTAACAATTCAGAATATGAATTCGACAAGTTCTGTGAGCGCCCACTCCAGTTCAACGCTAGGTGGGGGAGCAGGGAAGAAGTGAGCAGAATTATTTACCGACATAACCAAGTCGACAGATTTGTTGTGGGCACCGTAGGTGAACCCGGTGAACGTACTTTTTTTCTACAAGTGATATCAAATGCGAGTTCCAATTGCATAGCTCTTGAGAAGTCACAAGTTCAAGCCCTAGTTGAAAGATTGCAAATGATGATCCGCGAATTGCGGCGCAACAAATTAGCCAATATGGATCAACTCAATCAACCTGCCCTCCGCGATGATGCTCAGTTGGAATATCCCATAACCGAAGACTTTAGGGCCGGGGTTATCGCCATAGCTTATGAACAGGGTAATCAGCATATTGATATTCAAGTCCAGGCATTGGCTGAAGAAGAGTTTTCTGAATTAGTCGAAGAAGGGGAGGAGGACCCTGATTTAGACACTCCAGATTTGCTGATGGCCAGCCTCACCATTGCTCAAGTTCGTGGATTCTGTGAGCGCGCTCTCAATGTAGTTTCTGCCGGCAGAGTTCCCTGCCCATTTTGCGGAATTCCATTAAATCCCGAAGGCCACCTTTGCCCCCGAGCGAACGGTTATCGCCGATAGTGTCAATCAGTACAGGTGATATCTCTATTTTGGGACGCATAGCTGACGCTTCAAATGCAACACTTTTAGGTGAAATTTCTGGAAAGAAAGTTGTATACAAACCTGTAGCTGGTGAGAGACCTTTGTGGGATTTTCCGGATGGGAATCTGGCTCAAAGGGAGTTTGCAGCGTACTTGGTCAGTGAATTACTCGAATTTGGAATAGTTCCACCTACATACTTAAGAGATGGACCATACGGTCTTGGAATGGTTCAAGAATGGATAGAAGCAGACGAAGAGATTGACATAGTAGAGCTTTCTCAATCCAACAACGTCTGCGTACGAAAGATTGCACTCTTCGACATCCTCATTAATAACGGCGATCGTAAGTTTGGTCATCTTCTTGCTACATCGCAATCCATGATTTATGGAATCGACCACGGGGTGACTTTTAATTCTGAAAATAAACTGCGAACCGTTCTTTGGCAATGGGTGGGGGAAGACTTTACAACCGAGGAATTGGGCCACATAAAGCACTTTTTGGATAATTTTCCCACTCCCGAAATTAGGGAGCTACTAACGCAGGAAGAGATTAAAGCGACAATCACAAGAGCTAAAACATTGTACGAGACTGGAACGTTCCCGGAGCCTTCGCAAGATTGGCCTGCAGTTCCGTGGCCACCTTTTTAGGCACTTTTCCGGCCACGTTTATGTCACTAATTCACTACAGAGATTGGGTAGGCTAACTTTCAATGAATATCTCAACATGGCCTGACATTTATGTTCCCAAATATCCCGTAGAAGTGCCTTCTCTAGAAATAAAGGCATCAAATGGGGTACATCTTTTCAGTGAGGCAACGACAAGCATGTATGTATGCGGTATTACGCCTTACGATGCAACGCATCTTGGTCATGCGGCTACGTATTTGACCTTTGATCTTGTACATAGGTATTTACTCGTACAGGGCTCTCAGGTTTCTTTTGTTGAGAACATAACGGATATTGATGAGCCACTTTTGGAACGCGCCGTTCGAGACAACATGGATTGGCAATCACTTGCCTTGCAGCAAGTGGAGTTATTTGAGTCAGATATGAGTGCGCTACATATCTTGCCGCCACAACATTTCATACCAGCAACCTCCGTAATGAAATTGATTGACGAAGCAATTTCACGCATGCAGCAGAACGGGTACGTCTATAAGGTAGATGAAGATCTATATTTTGACGTGAGTTCATTCTTGGTTAACTTGCCAGTCACTCATGATGAAGCGCTACGGATTTTTGGGGAACGCGGAGGCGATCCAGAGCGAGTAGGCAAAAGAAGCGCACTTGATCCGGTTTTGTGGTTGGCCAACAAGAATGGCGAACCCGGGTGGGAGAGTTCTCACGGTTTTGGTCGTCCTGGTTGGCATATTGAATGTTGCGTTATTAGTTTGAGATATCTTCTGGGTGAAAATTATCTCAATGAGAGTCACGGTGGTTACCTCATTGATATTCAAGGCGGTGGTACTGATTTGATATTCCCACACCATTTCATGAGCGCGGCTCAGGCCAAGGCCCTACTCGGGAAGGAATTCGCAAGATCCTACATTCACACAGGCATGGTTGGACTTGACGGTGAGAAGATGAGTAAGTCAAAGGGAAACTTGGTTTTCGTCTCAAAACTCCTCCAGGATCGAGTTGACCCTATGGTTATTAGGTACGCCCTTCTTACAAGTCATTATTCGAAGGACCGTATGTGGAATGCAGCGATACTTGAAAAAGCCCAAAAATCGATTGATCGAATCAGAGAAAATTTGAGTAAATCAGAGGTTGCACCGGCGCAACCGCTACTAACAAAGCTAGCAGCAGCGATTGCTAAGGATCTAGATACCGAGCAGGCCTTGCAGGTAATCGAAGATTGGTGCTTGCTGAGCGAGACCAATCCGCAGGTGGATGAAGCGGGCGTCGTTTCACGAGCACTAGATTCTTTGCTGGGATTAGCCCTGTAAACTAACTTCTATATGAGCAGAGAAACCTTGCGCGAAGCGCTTACAAAGCGCGTAATTGTCGCTGATGGCGCAATGGGCACCATGCTTCAAGCAGCAAACCCAACACTCGAAGATTTTGAAGGACTTGAAGGTTGTAACGAAATCCTCAATATTTCAAGACCCGATATTGTCGAATCTGTTCACGCGCAATATCTCAAGGTCGGCGTTGATGCCATTGAGACAAATACATTTGGCGCAAACTGGGCGAACTTAGCCGAGTATGGAATTGAAAATCGAATTTACGAACTTTCAAAAGCCGGGGCGAAGATCGCGCGGAAAGTTTGCGACGATTTTGAAGTTGATGGACGAGCACGATTCGTTCTTGGCTCAATTGGTCCGGGCACGAAACTTCCGACCTTAGGCCACGTGCAATACCAATCACTGAAAGAGGCCTACTTTGAAAATGCGCGCGGCCTCCTAGACGGTGGTTCGGATGCAATCCTGATTGAAACTTCACAAGATCTTTTACAGGTTAAGGCTGCAATAAACGGTGCGCGCAAAGCAATCAAGCTCGCCAAGCGCGACGTGGTTCTCATTGCGCAGGTCACTGTTGAAACAACCGGAACGATGCTCCTAGGTTCAGAGATTGGTGCCGCTCTAAACGCAATCTCCTCGCTCGGGGTGGATTTGATTGGTCTAAATTGTGCGACTGGACCGGCAGAGATGTCCGAGCACTTGCGATATTTGAGTGGAAATTCTTTATGTGGAATCTCGGTAATGCCAAATGCCGGATTGCCAGTTCTAGGACCAAATGGGGCGTCCTACCCTTTAACTCCAGTTGAACTCGGCGCGAGCCTAAAAGAGTTTGTCACAAATTATGGAACAAATTTGGTTGGCGGATGTTGCGGAACAACGCCGGAACACCTTGCTGAAGTTGTTAAAAGTGTTAACGCATTAACTATCAAGCCTCGCAGTGTCGAACCGGAGCGCGGAGCATCTTCGCTGTATCAATTTGTAGCGTTTAGACAAGATAAGTCCTATTTGGCAATTGGTGAGCGAACAAATGCGAATGGTTCACGAGCATTTCGCGATGCACTTTTGGCAAGCGACTGGCAATCATGCGTGGAGATTGCAAGAGACCAAATTCGCGATGGTGCTCATATGCTCGACTTATCAGTGGATTATGTCGGGCGTGATGGTGTAAGTGATATGCGCGAAATAGCTTCCCGCTTAGCAACTACTTCTACGCTACCGATTGTTCTTGATTCAACTGAAGCTGCCGTAATCCAGGCAGGGCTTGAACAACTTGGTGGTCGATGCGTCATAAATTCTGTGAATTTTGAAGATGGCGATGGGCCTACTTCGCGTTACGCAAAGATCATGCCTATCGTGATGGAGCATGGAGCCGCGGTTGTTGCCCTAACAATTGATGAACAAGGGCAAGCAAGAACGCAGGAATGGAAGATGCGCGTAGCTTCCAGGC
>SESB01000705.1_pt1 | contig 23762 bp, 18 predicted proteins | sample 3171441 | NCBI WGS metagenome assembly SESB01 (sample SAMN06051867, study PRJNA518727) | freshwater metagenome | biome: subpolar coniferous forest; feature: holomictic lake; material: water; isolation source: holomictic Lake 227, 6 m depth | place: Canada: near Kenora, Ontario | collected... | reverse complement strand
GGTACAGCAAATGCACAAACAGTGGAAGCTGGATTTAGAATTATTATGAAAGATCCTAATGTAAAAGCTATCCTGATCAATATATTTGGCGGTATTGTACGTTGTGATCGTGTAGCTGCAGGTGTAATTGAAGCTTTTAATAAATTGGGAAATATTGAAATCCCGATTATTGTAAGATTACAAGGTACCAATGCAGTAGAAGCGAAGAAATTAATAGATGAAAGTGGACTTAAGGTTCAATCAGCTATTCAATTAAGCGAAGCTGCAGCATTAGTTAAACTGGCAGTAGCATAATAAAATAATAGTTTTAAAAAAAAAAGATCTCTTAAACGAGATCTTTTTTTTTGCGATGCTCTATATGCATGCTTTTCATTTTACATAATAAATTATAAATATTTATACTTTTTGATTACTATTATACTGTAATCCCACATACGAAATTGTTACTTCTAAGTAATTGGAACATTTTTAGCGCCATTCTGTAACATCATTAATATCAAAATCTTAATGGCTTGATGAAATCTTTACACTTAAATAAACAGTACAGTTCTGATGATGATCTATTTCAAAACAAAAGTGATTTACAACTAAAATTAGATCAGCAAATTCCAATTTGTTTAGATGATTTATCAAATGAATCTGATTTCAGTATTCAGAATCATGAGCAATTGCTTCATAGTATTTTAAATTTTCTACCAGTTCCTCTAATTATTACTCGACAAAAAAATGGACAGATCGTAATGATTAGTCAAGGAGTGGAAAATATTTTACAAATCAAAAAAGCTGCTATAATTGGTAATAATATTGATGAAATTATAGCCGATAAAACAGAATTTAGTAAAATCCTATTACTTCTCGATGCAAAAGGAAAAATTCAAAACGAAGAAATATGTATTAGAAATGTGCACGGAGTAAACATTTCTTGTTTGGTTTCAATTGAAACATTTATTTCAAATGGCGAATGCTTCTATATAAACGCATTTACAAATATTTCTGAAAAAAAATTACTCGAAGACGCTATTCAAAATTCTGAAGATAATCTTAGAACAGTATTTGAAAATACTGAGGTAGGTTATATTTTGTTCGACCAGTTTCAATACATCGTTTCCTACAATAGACCTGCTTCCCTTTTTGCAATCAAAGAGTTTAACAAGGAAATTCATATTGGCACAAATTTTTCTACTTATTTTCCCGAAATAATGCGGGAGTATTTAACTAATATAATTGCTCCAGTTCTGAAAGGAAAAATAACTTCATTTGAAAGATTTATCATTCATAATGGTGAGCACCATTGGTATTATGTGAAGTTTTCACCGGTTTTTAATAAAGATTATTTAGTTGCGGGATTCATCATGTCGATGGAGAATATTACAGATAGAAAGAAAAATGAAATCGAATTAAACAAATCTTTGAATTTAGTAACCGAACAAAATAAAAGGCTCTTAAACTTTTCTTATATCGTTTCACATAATCTTCGCTCTCATGCAAGTAATATGATTTCAATTCTGAATTTTTTAGAAAAAGAAAAATCAGAAAATGAAAAAGCTGGTTTATTAATCCATTTAAAAAAAGTCTCTCAACTTTTAAATGAAACACTTTATAATTTAAATGAAGTGGTTTCAATTCAAAAAAATTTGAACACCACATTAGAAAGATTGAATTTATTCGATTATATTAATCAGGCTATATCGGTTTTAAATAAAGAAATTAAATCAAAAAATGTACTAGTAAATAACCAAGTACCTAACGACATTACCATTAATTATAACCCAGCATATTTGGAGAGCATTCTTTTAAATTTCCTTTCTAATTCCATTAAATATGCTTCTCCAGAAAGATTGCCCATCATAAATTTCAATACAATTCAAAAAAACAATGCCATTGAGCTCTCTATTTCTGACAATGGCATAGGAATTGATATAAGTAAATATCATGATAGATTATTTGGAATGTATAAAACCTTTCATGGGAATAAAGATGCTCGAGGCATTGGTTTATTCATCACAAAAAATCAAATAGATGCAATGGGAGGCAAAGTAGAAGTTTTTAGCGAAGTAAATGTAGGAACAACATTTAAGATAACTTTTAGCTGAATTGGTTTAGAATAATTAATATTACATACATAAAGTTTAACAAAAAGGAATACATGAAAGAAAACGAAAAAATATGCATTATTGACGATGATGAGATTTATATCTTTTTGATAAAAAAATCATTATCCGCTATGGGAATCAATAATGAAGTGATTTCATATTTAAATGGCTCAGATGCACTCGAAGAACTTATGCAGTTTAAAAACAATAATCAAGAATTGCCCGGAATTATTTTATTGGATATAAACATGCCAATCATGGATGGATGGGAATTCTTAACTGAATTCAGAAAATTGAATAGCACTAATACCAAAAAAATACCAATCTATATAGTGAGCTCTTCCATAGCCAATGAAGACTTCGAAAAATCTAAAACCTTCCCAGAAATTTTAGACTATTTAAGCAAACCTGTAGAATTGGAAACTTTGGAAAAGATCTTAAACTTTTGATCAACGAACAGCTAACTCTATTAGCTTATCTGGATTAAAGACCTGTATTTGTTGATGATCTATTCCAAAAACAATGGCAAGTTTTAGAAGTGTTTTTAATTCTATTCCTGTAATGCCATTTTCAATATTACTCAGATTTGAAATACTCATCCCTAATTCATTTGCAACAAATTTTAGAGGCAGTCCTTTCATTCCACGAATAGATTTAATGTTTTTTCCAAGTTGTAATCTTTCTGACTTTCTTTGATGGTAAAGCATATATGTTAGTTTTGGACTACAATAATACTCTGCTGTTTCAAAAAAGCTAAATTTTAAACACCTATTTTAAACCGCTAAAACACTCCGTGAATTGATTTAGCTGGCATCTATTTTTTTGACTAATGTAATGGGACTAAAAATATAAAGTAATCCTGTTTTTACTTCAACACATTCAATTCTTTTTCTCCGAATATTTCCTCTTCGAAATATCTTTCCTTTATCTGTCTGAAATAAATCACCATCACTTAATTCAGCCACAGTAGAATGGCCCTCTTTTTTTATTGCATCATAGGCGCGCAAAACCAATAACAAAGCAGTCTCTCCATTTGCAGTAGCTGCAGGATTTGCAATAGATTTCTGTAAAGCTTTTTCAACATCTGCCGGAAATATTTTTAATTGTACAAATACAATCAAAAGTTGACTATAACAATATTTCCATTCTTTACCATGAGCATCTACTTTATTACGATACTGTTCGTAAGTAAGCAAATGTGCTAGCTCATGTAATAAAGTAATTAAAAATTCATACTTATTTAAATTGCCATTGATACTAATCCGATGATTACCGCCCCACCCTGCATGGCGATAATCTCCTAAAACCGACTTTCGTTGTTTAGTAACAGTTAAGTGAACTTTGTATTGGTGGAGATAAGAAACGACAGGTTCAAAGCTTCCAACGGGCAAATAGGCTGCCAATGCCTGCATCGGATGCTCAGTTACTGCCATCTTTTTTTATGGGTTTACCTTTTAATGCAATACGAACATCAAGCCAGGTATATAGAATATAAAGGCCCATACTAAGAAAAAGTCCATTTACATTTCTATGTTCCCCTGTATTATATAGATAAATGAATGCGGCAGTGCCTAATACGAAAAGTTTTAAAACTGTTGATCCCATTACACCTCTAACCATTGCATGAGGATTACTTTGCGACATCACTTTTAAGTGTTGTACAGCATTATAGATACTTATTAAAAAAAGTAAACAATTTGCTCCTGCAAATAACCATGGGTCAATATTCCATGTTTTAAATACCGACCCCATAAGAAGGGCCAACAAATTAACAACCACAAAAACTAATACCAACGGTAAAAAAATCTTCCTTCTCTCCAACATCATTTTTTATTTGAAGTGTCCCTAATAAGTTTAAATAAGGTTGCCAATAATACCAATACAGGTAATATCCAAGCCAAAAAAGAGCCCTGCCAACCTATTTTTTTATCTATCCAAATACCAATATACAATGCTACACCCAAACTAATTAATAATTGAGTAGCAAGTCCTGCATATTGCCAAAGCAACCGGTTGCTGTCGTTTTTATCCACTTTTATTCGTTTGAAATAGCCGTTTTCGGTGTTTCCAAAAGTGCGGTATCCCTAAGTGTTGGGGTTGTACCATTTAATACTTTTTTTAAACTTTCAAGATACTGATCCTTATACCGAAGACTTTGCTCTAATGAATCGGTTCTGATTTTAAGCACTTGAAGCGCAGTTCTACTTTCTCTGGTTCCATACCCAGGTATATAAAACTTAATCGGGGTAAAAGCAATTAAAGCAATGGTTAACCCCACTAATAAAACAAAGCTTACACTGAGTCCAATGTATACACTTAACCTAGTAAGTTTAAAGGTAACCACCTCTTCATAGGTGTCATCATTCATAATTACCAAGCGGTAACTATTCCTTAAACGCCTTAGCGTATCGCTATATTCCAGTTTGGCCATATTGTTAAATCAGGATAAAGGTAGGATTGTATCAGCTTTTAGCCATCTAGAAATGAGAAATAACTGTATTTTTAAGTAAGTTTTTAAAAATCATTGTTCAGACAGCATGGCAAAGTATCGGTATTTAATATTTTTGGTCGTTTTTTCAGCATCCCTTCTACCCTTTTTTAAAGGCAATGCGCAGCCATACAGTTCTATTGAATTAGTAAAACCAAAACCATATCAAGATCGTCCTCTGGTTGCAGAAATGACAAGTTCTGGAAAAATCAAACCTGTAAAAAAATTTTATCAAAATGCGGTTACCCATTACAACTACTATTTTAATGCTTACAATAAAATAAATGATATACTAGAAAAAGCGAAAGGTAGTTTTCACGATGATTTTACTGAATTACTCCCATTTTATAATTATACAATGGAAGGAGTTTCTAAAAATAATGTGCAATTAGATTCTGTTATTTATAAATGTACTGCAGGCATTTTACTGCACGATCTCAGAACAGATTGGGTAGACGATCTTTATCTTTTAATGGGACAGGCATATTTATATAAACAATATTATGATTCTGCTGCAACAGTTTTCCAATACATTAATTATTCCTTTGCTCCCAAAGATGATGGCTATGATATACCCATAGGTAGTAATGCCAGTAATCAAAAAGGATCATTTTCTATTTCAACCGTTGAATCAAAAAGCTTTTGGAAAAAACTAACCACAAATCCTCCTGGTAGAAATGAAAGTTTTCTTTGGAGGGTTAGAACTTATCTTGAACAAAATAAATTGGCAGAGGCAGGTGCTTTAATAGAAATTTTACGAATAGATCCAAACTTTCCTGTTCGTTTATATCCCCATTTACATGAATTGATCGCCTATAAATATTATAAAGAAAACACCCCAGATAGTGCTGCTGTGCATCTTACAAAAGCGCTTGACAGAGCCATTAATAAAGGAGAACGAGCACGCTGGGAGTATTTAATTGGACAACTCTACACAACTGTTGGTAAGGATAGCATTGCAGTAACTCATTTTAAACAAGCAATAAAATTAACAGTTGACCCTATTCTTGAAGTATATGCGCATTTAGCAATTAGCTCATTGGAATCGGTACATAAAAAAGATGCCGTTCAACAAAACTTAGAAGAGTTAAAAAAAATGGGCAAAAGGCCTTTATATGAAGAATATAAAGACATCATATTTTATGCTGCAGCTAAATTAGAATTAAAACAATACCATCCCGACCAAGCGCAAGATTATTTATTAAAAAGTATCAAGTTTAACCAGAATAACCTTTACCAGAGACAAGAAAGTTTTTTACTTTTAGCCGATTTAAATTATACCCGAAAACATTATCAGGATGCTTTTCGGTTTTATGATAGTTTAGATATTAGTCAGCTTAAAGATGCAGACCAATTAAGGGTCAATACCAGAAAACCAGCTCTTAAAATAATTAATGACAACCTTACCGTTATTTACACAGAGGATAGTTTGCAAAAAATAGCTTTATTATCACTGCCAGAAAGAACTGCTTTTTTAAATAATAAATTAAAGCAGTTGCGGAAAGAAGCAGGATTAAAAGAATTAGAAAATTCTGAAACCACATTTGGTAATGTAAATACTCAAAATTTTCTTTCACAAAACAATTCTCAATTTGGCGGAGGCGGTACAGATTTTTATTTTCAGAACTTTTCTTTAAAAACAAGAGGGTTCGCTGAATTTAAAGCAAAATGGGGGAATCGACCCAATGTAGATAATTGGAGAAGGCAATCTTCTGTAGAACGATCATTCTCAAAGTCGAGCCCTAATTCCAAAACAATTACACAAAATGCAGGTGAAGCTGTTGTACCCAAAACAAAGGAACTTAGTATTGAAGCTCTGACAGATGACCTTCCTCTTACAAATGAAAAAATGACAGCTTCTTATTTTAAAGTGCTTACTGCATTAGTGGGGAATGGCAATACCTTTCAAAACGACCTGTACGATTACCCAAGTGCTATTGAAGATTATCGGACTGTTGTAACAAGATTTACCAATATTAACGAAACAGAAAAAGCATATTTTAATCTTGCAATTTGCTACGACCGAAATAACCAACCGATCCAAGCTGATTCTATCAGGAATCTTTTGAAGTTGAATTTTCCAAATGGAAATTATAGTAAACTCACACAACAAAAAGTAAAAGAAGTTAAGAGCGATCCTGCAACTGATACTTATAAACAGATCTATGATTTGTTTTTAGCTGGCGACTTTACAAAAGCAATAGAAACAAAGCAAAAGGCAGATAAAATATATGGCACAACATATTGGACACCTCAGCAATTGTATATTGAAGCAATCTACTATATAAAAAACCGAGAAGATAGTATCGCAAATAAACGACTCGAAGTGATATTAGCTCGTTTCCCAAAATCACCTATGTCTGATAAAGCAGCAATCATGGTGGATGTATTACATAGACGAAAGGAAATTGAAACCTATCTTACAAATCTTAAAATTGAAAAACCAGAAGAAGAAGCGATTCGCCAAATCGATATAGACACAATTGCAACAGTTAAAACAGCGGTACCTTTTCAATCTGGTTCTACCGTAAAACAAACTCCAAAAGAATTAAAATTACCTGGGATTGCTGCACCAACAGTTAAACCAATAACAATTGCCAAAGATGGTTTTTCTTTTAATCCTGCAGATTCACAATATGTAGCGGTGATACTTACAAAAGTTGATGGCATCTATGCCAGCGAGGGTAAGAACGCTTTTAACAGATATAACAGAGATAACTATAATAACCTCAAATTGGGTATTAATGCATCAGCTGTTACCAATCAACAACAATTAATATTAATAGGGCCATTTGTTAATGCCGGGGATGCCGTTGGATATTTAAATAAAACAAAACCATTAGCAGCATCCAGAATTATTCCTTGGTTAGCTGCAGATAAATATAGTTTCACCATAATCAGTAGTTCAAACCTGAGCCTATTATTGGCGAATAAAGACATTGCCGCTTATAAAACCTTTATGCATGGTATTTTTCCTGATATTTTTTAAAAATCCTAACTAAAGATTCAATAACAGTTATTTAGATTTACAATAAGTTTACAAAGATTTATACTATTCAATATGTCTAGACCGGTACAATTATTTTGGCGTATATTTTTTGGCGGGATGGGATTTGTTATCCTTTTCTTGTTGATGATTAATTGGGGCTGGATTGGTGATATGCCAGACATTGAAGATATTGAGAACCCAACTGCATTACAAGCCAGCCAAGTGTATGCACAGGATGGCTACCTGATGGGTAAATATTATGTAGAGGATCGAATTAATGTATTTTATAAGGATATCAGTAAACACGCCATCAATGCACTTGTGGCTACTGAGGATAAAAGATTCTATGATCATAGTGGAATTGATGCACAGGGACTAGCCAGAGCATTCATCTATTTGGGTAGTCAAGGGGGAGCAAGTACCATTACGATGCAAACAGCAAAAAATTTATTCACTGAGAATTGGAGTACTAAAAATTTTCTGCTTAGAAGTATTCAAAAATTAAAAGAAGGAATCATTGCTATTAAATTAGAAAGAAATTTTACGAAAGAAGAAATAATCACTTTATATCTGAATACAGTTGCTTTTGGCGATAACGTATTTGGTATTCGTAATGGTGCTAAAACCTTTTTTCAAAAAGAACCTGATCGTTTAAATATTGAAGAATCTGCTGTATTAATTGGAATGATCAATGGGCCTGGATTATATAATCCTAGACGAAATCCTCGTCAGGCTTTAGAAAGAAGAAATTTAGTGTTGAACAGAATGGTTCAACAGAATTTTTTAGGTGTTTCTGAGGCAGAAACTTTAAAACGAAAGCCAATTGAATTAAATTATAAGAAACTGGATGAAAGTGCTGGCCTTGGGCCCTATTTTAGAATGGTATTGGGTGAAGACATGAAGAAGTGGTGTAAACTTCACAAGAAAAGTAATGGCGATAACTACGACTTATACAGAGACGGACTTCGTATTTATACAACCATCAATCCCAGGATGCAAATGTATGCAGAAGAAGCTGTAGCAAAGCATATGAACTATATGCAGAAGATTCTGAATACACAGGATAATATAAAAAGTGGATCAGTTTGGAAAGACCATGAAAACACTTTAGAATCAGCAATGAAGCAAAGTGATCGCTGGCATTTTATGAAAAAAGAAGGCATTAATGAAGAGGACATAAAAACCAGCTTTAAACAAAAGATTCCAATGCATGTATTTGCATGGAATAATACAAGGGGTAAAGACACATTCATGACACCCTATGATTCCATAAAATATACACGCCAAATGATGCAGGCTGGTTTTATGGCGATGGACCCTAATACTGGTGAAGTAAAAGCATGGGTAGGAGGAATCGATTTTAAGACATTCAAATACGACCACGCGAATATTAATACGAAACGTCAGGTAGGTTCTACTATGAAACCACTTCTGTATAGTTTAGCTATTGAAGAAGCAGGTTTTACCCCTAATACAACAGTAGAGGATCAACAGCAAAGTTTTGGCTCTTATGGATTAGTTCCTGCTACCAGTAAATCTTGTACAGGTGCTACAATCACTATGGCTGAAGCACTTGCGAAATCCAGAAACTGTGCATCAGCATATATCATGAAGCAACTCGATGCGGTTGGCAATAACGGAGCAAAAAGGTTTGTGGATTATTTGAAGCGATGCGATCTGCAAACAAAAATCGAACCCTACCCTTCCATTGCGTTAGGGTCTTGCGAAATTTCATTATTTGAAATGATGCAAGCCTATAGTATGTTCCCTGGAAGAGGCATGAATGCAAAACCAATGTATATTACCAGGATTGAGGATAGAAATGGAAATGTATTAGAAAGCTTTAGCCCCAAACGTAAAGAAGTAATTAGTGAAGTAACTGCCTATTCTGTGGTTAAAATGATGCAGGGTGTTGTTCAATTTGGTACTGCAAGAGGAATTTGGGCATATGATCTACCCGGAAATTTAGAAATGGCCGGTAAAACAGGAACAACTAACGAAAATAGTGATGCCTGGTTTATGGGCTATACCCCACAAATTCTTGCAGGAACATGGGTTGGTGCAGACGATCGATTTATTCGTTTTAATGGTGAGAATTTAAACGGACAGGGAGCAAGAGCTGCCATGCCTATCTGGGCTTATTTCTATGCCAAAGCAGCAGCAGATCCTAATTGTGGTTTAGATCCCAGTCAAACATTTGTGAAGCCAGAAAATATGAGTGAAATAAACTTTGATTATTTCAATGGAACCACTGCACCCATGATCGGTGAAGGAGAAGACCAGGGTAATGGAACCAGTACAGATTATGAAGTCCCCAAAGAAATTAAAGCAGAAGAAATCAGACCGGAATCAGATATCAATTTAGATGCAACCAAAAACTCAAAACTAAAAGAGTCAGATCTTAAACCACAAACCACTCCAAAAACAACAGATGGCAAAACACCGCCTCCGGTAAATAAACCCGTTGAAAAAGGAAAGGCAATTATGCCCGCTCCGGTTAAAAAACCCGGAAATGGTCGGTAATATTTAGTCGATCAAAACAGCTTTTACAAAATCGCTAACTAAAAAACTAATTAGTTTACCGGTACTTGGACTGGTTCTTCCATCTGTTAAATGAGTAGCTCCTTCACAGATGTGCAGATAAGCTACTTTCGATTGTGCAGTTGCAAAATGGATATATTGACGAGCCTGATTAGAGCTAATGCCAACTGGAGAAGTAGCACTACTTAAAACATCTTCAACAATATCAAGGTCTAATTCTATTCCACATCTTGTGTCATCAGTAAAAGAAGTTGCATGGCCAATCGCCTGAAGGAAGGTTCTTTTTTCATGAATAAAAATATCTTCGTAGGTAATACAATCCACAAATGGGTTGTTTACGATATCCATCCAAACATTTTGAGGCAAGTAATTTTCTTGAATGCCAATCACACAATATTTTTCTAAATAACCATCCTCTTCTGCATAAGTGAAACCATTACCGCTATGCCTACCTTCCATTGGTCTCAGATCTGCGTGTGCATCAAGATTGATGGCGTTAATTTGAGCAATTGGTAATAACCCTGCTTTATAATATCCCTTTGCGGCACCTTTGATACAGGGATAAGAATTGTTATGCCCACCTCCAATTACAATAGGAATTTTTTTGTTCTGAGTAATTAAATGAATCATTTGTTCCACCTCTGCATCAATGGTGTTTACGGCATGTCGAAACGCTTCTGATCTTTCATCAAAACTTAATGCATTATTTTCAATCAAATGTTCCATGTCAGAAAAATCGAAATGCCCCAACAACAAAAGTTCTCCCCCTTCTAAAAAATCATTACTCTGTATATTTAAAAAAGACTGTAAGAATGGAATCCAGGCAGAGTCTGCCCCTCCTATTCCAAGGTTTGCCTTAATACCAATATCTTCAGGAATCCCGATAAGTACAAATCCTGCTTTTGAATCTTGTAATGATAGTTCTAAATTGTTAGTGTTAGCAAGAACTTGAATTCGCTCACCTAACTTAGTTTCATATCTACGAATCTTAGTAATGGAAAGAATATCTTCTTTGTTATAGTACTTGAAATGTTTCATAAATTAGATTTGAAATTTCCTGCTCATGGTAATTTAACCAATTAGCTCGATAGAGAAAAATATCAATTATTGAAATACCCCATTAATCATTACTTTATCAATCAAATTAGAACCAAATGCATAAGGAATAAATGCTACTGAGGAAATGGGTTTAGTAAATATCAGATTGGCCAACTTTCCCTTCATGATAGAACCAATTTTCTCCTCTAAACCCATTGCATATGCAGCATTAATTGTTGCAGCATTGATGGCTTCTTCTGGCAACATTTTAAGTTGGATACAACTCATTGAAACCACAGTGTTCATATTGCCACTGGGACTTGAACCGGGATTATAGTCAGACGCTATAGCAATGGCACAGCCAGCATTGATTAATGCTCTTGCAGGCTGATATGCCATTCTTAAAAAATAAGCAGCTGTTGGTAATAATGTACCAATGGTATTGGACTTTGCCAATGATTGAATAGCATGTTCATCCATACTTTCTAAATGATCAACTGAAAGTGCTCCCAATTCAACTCCCGCTTCTACCCCACCGGATACACTTAATTGATTGGCATGAATCTTTGGCAATAGCCCAATTGCTTTTCCTGCCTGGCAGATTTCTTTAGTTTCTGCAACACTAAAAAATCCCTCTTCACAAAACACATCTATATAATCGGCTAATTTTTCTTTTGCAATGATGGGTAACATTTCATTTTTAATAAGATCAATATAAGCCTGGTGATTTTGTTTATAGTTAAGTGGATAGGTATGTGCACCTAAAAAACTTGCTTTTATTGGAATGGGGGACTCTTTTTTTAATCTCTTAATTACCCTTAACATCTTCATCTCTCCTTCTACTGTAAGCCCATAACCCGATTTTATTTCAATGGCTCCAGTACCTAATTGAATTAATTCATGTAGTCGTTCCCAAGCTGAATCAAATAGTTCTGCTTCAGAGACCATGTTTAATTTGTTGGCCGAATTTAAAATTCCGCCTCCTTTCTCAGCGATTTCAGCATAGGATAATCCATTTATTTTATCTACGAATTCAGATTCTCTACTAGCCGCGAAAACAAGGTGCGTATGACTATCACACCAACTAGGCAATACCGTAGCCCCTTTTGCATCGTAAACGGGCATTTCATTTTCTGGATAACGAATCGAAAGCTGATGCATCAGCCCGTAATCTGAAATTAATCCATCTTCAATAAATAAATATGCATTTTCCAACATAGGCAAATCTGCCAAAGCCGCTCCCCTTAACAAAACATTTTCTGTGCGAACATTAATGAGCTGATAAATGTTAGTAATTAGCAATTTCATGATAGCAAATTAATCAGAAAGAATGGAATTGCCATTATTTTGAAGCCCTCCATCATTATCAACGCTAAAGCATGTATTTTCAAATATGATTACCGCGCTAACAATTGTTCGATACCCCAAATGGCTAGCATGGGCAGGAATTTTGTCTATGGCTGTTTTACGATTACCACTTTGGTGGAATCCTAAAATTAGTTTTTGGAAATTAATGGGTTCTGGCAAAAATGGAAGTTTCGACAAAACACCGGATTTAAGACAATGGGCACTCATTTCTGTATTTAAAACCGATGATGCAACTAATTTGCAGATCCAGTTAAATGATATTGACCATCAAAAAATACTGAAGCAACAATATGGATCCTTCATAAAAAAATGGTGGCAGTTTTTCAATTGTGAAATTTGGACTATTGTGCTAAATCCCATTGAGGGCCATGGATTATGGGATGGAAAGGAAGTTTTCGGTCAACTTTCAAAGAATACAGAGTATGAGGGTAAAATTGCCGTATTAACGAGAGCTACCATTCGGCTTAAAAAAATGAAAAGCTTTTGGTTGAATGTTACACCTGTTGCAAATAAAATGAACGATTTAGAAGGTTTTATTGGATCTTATGGGATTGGCGAAATACCCTGGAAAAAGCAGGCTACTTTTAGTTTATGGGAGTCGAAAATGGCAATGCGTAATTTTGCCTATAAAATGAAAGAACATGCAACTGTAATTCAAAAAACAAAAAAAGAGGATTGGTATAGTGAAGAAATGTTTGTGCGTTTTATCCCAATAGCCAGTTATGGCACTTTAAAGGGCATTGACCCATTAAAAAGAAAACCCTATCTTGCAAATAATTAATGAACCACTGTACTACAATATCATTTCTTACTGCCCATTTTGCATGGATGTACAGGGGTTTGAACTCAATGCCAGATCACTAGCTAGGCAATTAGATTTTATATATTAAATAACCTAATTTTTATTACTCAATACATATTGTATGGATCAGCAATTGTCTGTTACCTCAGAAGTTGGCACGTTAAAACGTTTATTAGTTCATAGCCCGGATAGTGGTTTAGGAAAAGTAGTTCCTTCAAAAGCACAAGATTGGCTTTTTGAAGATATTGTTCACTTAGACACCATCAGGAGAAATGAATACGACTACTATACAAAAATTCTACTTTACTTTTTAGACCCTGAAAAAATAAAAGGGAAACTTGCTCAGGTAGATGCGATAGAAGCTAATCGTAATTTTTACAAACCAGATCATAAAGACTTCTATGCTTCCGATAAAGTGATTGAATTACAATGGCTATTAGGACAAGTACTTGAAAACAACGATATCAAAATAAAATTAGTCGCATCGGTTTGTGCTATTGAAGCCTGTACTTATGAAACACAGAAAAAGTTATTAAAATATAGCACCACTGAATTAGCAAAAACATTTGTATCAGGAACTTCATTTGATAAACAATTGTTGTTTGCACCTATACCTAATTTCATATTTACAAGAGATATTGGAATTACGATCAATGATCATGTATTACTAAATAGACCTGCAAAAAAAGCTAGAACAAGAGAAGCGCTTTTGGCAAAATATATTTTCTTTAATCATCCCTTATTTGAAAACTACAAAGAGAATATTATTGAGTTATCCGATTCTCATCATAGTTTTTTAATGCCAAAAGAAGACGATGACAGAAAGATTACCTTAGAAGGTGGCGATATTATGGTGGTTAGCAGTAATCATTTATTAGTTGGAGTAAGCGAAAGAACTTCCTCAGAGGCAGCTGTTCAGATTACAAATATTTTATTTGAAAAAAATATAGTTGAAAAAGTAACAATTGTAAAGATTCCTAAGAAAAGAGATTATATGCATATCGATACAATTTTTACGCAAGTGAAAAGAGATGTATGGGTAATGCTTGGAAACTTTTCGCGAAAGGCTGTAAAACATGAGGATGAAAATGCAATTGAAAGGATTCTCGAGATTAAGAAGGAAGAAAAAATCAAGATTCTTCAATTTCATAAAAAATCACCAGAGAACCCTGTATATTTCGATAGTCTGGAAGACCTTCTTGTAGATATTAGTAAGAACGATTTGCATTGTGATGGAGAAGTTCGTTTTATATTTTCCGGGAATAATGAGTTTCCTTATAATGCAAGGGAGCAATGGACAGATTCTTGTAATTTATTAGCATTGAAAGAAGGTGTAGTTTTAGGATATGACCGAAATGATAAAACCACCGAAGCATTTAAACAAGCTGGCTTCAGTGTTATTCATGCAAAGGACTTGATACTAGAACTGGAGGCAGGAACTATTTCTGTTGATGAAATGAAGGACTGTTTAATATTAATGCCATCAGCAGAACTTTCAAGAGCCAGAGGAGGATTTCATTGCATGAGTATGCCTATTTTAAGAAACGCTTTAAAATAACTTTATGCAAACGACTTCACATATCTTGATGATTCGTCCAAGCCATTTTGATTTTAATCAGGAAACAGCAGTAAATAACAGTTTTCAAATCAATTCAGGCGATCAGTTTGTGCCTGAAAAAGCATTAAAAGAGTTTGATCAATTGGTGGATGTTTTAAGATCACATGAAATAGATGTTACTGTTGTTCAAGACAGTCATGAGCCTTATACCCCAGATTCTATATTCCCGAATAATTGGATTTCTTTTCATTCGGATGGCACTATTTGCCTCTACCCCATGTTTGCAGAAAATAGAAGAAAAGAAAGAAAGCCTGCTGTATTAAAACAAATTTCAGAAAAGTTTACACTTAATAATACTGTTGATTTTACAGAACAGGAACTAAGACTAAGATATTTAGAAGGTACTGGCAGCATGGTTTTAGATCGGGATCATAAAATTGCATACGCCTGTCTTTCAGTTAGAACCGATGAAAATGTATTACAACAGTTTTGTGAAGAAATGGGCTATACCCAAATTGCTTTTGAAGCAGTTGATATAGAAGGATACCCCATCTATCATACAAATGTTATGATGTGCATTGCCGATCGATATGCAGTTATCTGTATTGATAGTATTCCAAATGAAATAGAAAAAGAAAGTCTGATGCAATCATTGATAGTTACAAATAAGACCATCATTCCAATTACGGTAGATCAAATGAATCATTTTGCAGGCAATATGTTGCAGGTTGAAAATATTAGTGGTACTAAATATTTGGTCATGTCAACTCAGGCATATCAAAGCTTATCATTAGAACAAATCGATCAGATCAAATATTTTAATGAAATTATTCATTCAGATATTAGTACCATAGAAAAAAATGGAGGAGGTAGCGCAAGGTGTATGATTGCTGAAGTTTTTTTGCCGCTAAAGTAATTGATTAAGCAACAATCTCTTTTCTGCTTAACAATTCCAGAATTTGTTTTTCTCTATATTTCAGAGATTGATTTAATTTTTCATTGGCTATTGAGAATGATTTCTGAAGCTCAACATCTTGAGAGAGAAATATTTTTTTCTGAAAAAGTATTTCTTTGATGACTTGTGCATCATGCCAATATCCAATGGCTTCTTGTAATTTTTGATAAAAAGAAATATCAGTTACTATACCGTTCTCGACCCAATTAATGGCGTACATCCATTGTTTTATTATTTTCCTTAATTCATGCCATTCACTTATTGGACAATTCTTCCTAACAAGTGTTTCTATTTGTACAGAAAGATCAGTTACATATTGCTCTGCAAGAATTTCATTTGTCTTTAATATATATTCGTTAACATGATCATTTAAATCTTTTAAATCATGTTTGAACTCATGCACTTTTTTATGAAATTTATTAATCATTTCCTCAAGAGTTTCAACTGGAAATGTTTTTTTTATAAAAATGTTTAAATCATGCTTTTGAAACCAAAGAAGTAGTAATTGATATTCTCTAATTTCTCCAGCTTCCTGAAAAATGCTATTTAATTGTCTTGTCGTTTTTTTAAGCTTTTGTTTTCGGTAAACCGATTTTAGAAATTTCATGATCGCCCTCATCTTCTTAATTTCTACCCTAAAATCGTGTAAAGAATTCTCTGAAGAGCTGATGTCAAACTCTAAAAGGTGATTAAAAACTTGTTTAACCCTTTGATTATAATATAATGATAAAGCGGACTCAGACATCACGAAGATTTCAAATTGCCCATAAAGTTCACACTAAAGTTAACAATTTTATAAAGCCTAATGTGAAACTTTCATTAAGCTTTGTTAAAAATGGATTGATAAACAGCATCTTCAAAACTGTGGGGGTGATATCCCAATATCTTTCTTGCTTTATCAATTTTAAGACCAGATTCTTTTGCTCTTTGAACAATTTCAGGAAATACATCAGCTGTAACTGGCTCAATCAATTTTAGGTCTAACTGGGCTATTCGAGCAACTATTATTGCCATTTCATAAGGACTTATAATGTCTGATCCAGCAAAATGAAAGGTTTCATTTGTATCCGTCTTTAGTAATAGGTCCAACCCCATACAAATATCATTAACATATGTTGGTGTTCGTTTTTGATCCGTTACGACTCTTATTTTATTATTGGCTTCCAAATTGCTTTTTACCCATTGGATGAAGCTTGGCCGCATACCTTCCCAATGAGAACCATAAATAAAAACCGGCCGTACTATATTGTGTTTTAATCCACTGGCTAAGACTAAATTTTCGGCCATTAATTTACTTTCCCCATAAAAATTTAGAGGTGCAGGTTCCGACAATTCCGAATGAGGCCCCCCTTCTCCAAAAATAAAATCAGTAGAAATATAAATAAATCTTGCAGAAACTTTTTTGGCTGCGCTTAAAAGATATTCTGTTGCAGTTACGTTATGTAATAAACAATTTTCTCTGTTAACATGGCATTCATCAGGCTTACTCATAGCTGCAGTATGAATGATAACATCCGGCTGAATTGTATCAATCATTTCCAAAACAGAAGGTAAATCTGTTAAATCAAGTGAGATATAAGTTATTTCTGCATCAGGAATCTTGTTTTCGCCTCTGGAAACTGCACAAACATCGTATTTGTTTTTATGCATATATAAACTAAGATGTTGACCTAAAAAACCGTTTGCTCCTGTTATTAATACCTTCATTTTGCTAATTTACTAAAGGTTGTGTACAGATAAGCACTTGGCATTTACCTATAATTGCTTATTTTTGGAACTTGTGTAGTTGATACACAAGTTGATTACGATTGCTCGGTCAGTTTATTTTTTTATCGTATTAAGAAAGAATCGCATATCTACAATGTCAGCTAAAAAAGTTAATAGAATTGGTGTTCTCACCTCTGGGGGTGATGCACCGGGAATGAATGCAGCGATTAGAGCTGTAGTAAGAACAGGAATTTACCATGGTTTAGAAGTATTCGGAATTATGCGGGGTTATAACGGCATGGTTGACGATGATATCTTTCAAATGGATTCTAGATCTGTGGCCAACATCATTCAAAGAGGTGGAACTATTTTAAAAACTGCTCGTAGTAAAGAATTTTTTGAGCCTGAAGGAAGAAAAAAGGCTTATGAAAATCTTACTAAGAGAGGAATAGATGGATTAGTTATCATTGGTGGAGATGGAAGCTTTAGAGGGGCTCAAAAGTTCAGTAATGAATATGATATACCTTGTATGGGCTTACCTGGTACTATTGATAAAGACATCGCAGGTAGTGATTTTACCATTGGTTTTGATACCGCAGTCAATACTGCTGTAGAAGCCATCGATAAAATCAGAGATACCATGGATGCCCACGATCGATTATTCCTGGTTGAAGTGATGGGAAGAGATGCCGGATATATTGCTTTACACAGTGGTATCGCCACGGGTGCTGAAAATATTCTGATTCCGGAATCCAGAACCGATATTGAAGCGTTGATTAATTCTTTGACTGAAAAAGAGAAAAGAAAAAAGCTAGTTAATTTGGTGGTGGTAGCAGAAGGGGATGAATTTGGTGGAGCCAATGAGTTAGGTAAAGTCTTAAAAGAACGCTTACCACAGGCAGATATCAGAGTTTGCATTCTCGGGCATATTCAAAGAGGCGGCTCTCCTAGTTGTCTGGATCGATTAATTGCCAGCCACATGGGTTATTATGCGGTTGAAAGCTTGGTATCAGGAAGAAGAAATGAAATGATCGGTATTGTAAATAATGCAGTACACTATACCCCATTGGATAAAGCAATAAAAGAAAAACAAAAAATTGGAGAAGAATGGATGAAGATTGTAAAAATCCTCGCCAGCTAATCTAAAAATTTTCCTCAAAAAAATATTATTAACAACCCATCCTATTATGTCAAAAAACATTGACCAATACTTGCACAGAGAAATGAACACACAGGCAGGTTTAGAGCACGTAGACCATCGTACTAAGATTGTTGCTACTGTTGGCCCAGCATGTGATACTTATGATAAATTATTGGACCTTGTTCGTTCTGGTGTGAACGTTTTTCGTTTAAACTTTTCTCATGGAACTCATGAAGACAAAGCTCAAATTATTGACCATATTAGAAATATTAATAAAACAGAGCCTTACAACATTTCAATCTTAGCAGATTTACAAGGACCAAAACTTCGAGTTGGGGAAATTGAAAATAATGCACTTGATATTAAACCCGGCGATATCCTTACCCTTACAAATGAAAAATGTGTGGGAACGATGGAAAAAATTTATGTCTCTTATCCAAATTTAGCCGGAGACGTAGTTTTAGGGAATACAATCATGATTGATGATGGTAAAATCGAAGTAAAAGTAGTTGGGATTGAAAAAAATGGAGATGTAAAAGTTGAAGTTACCTTAGGTGGTATTTTATCTTCTAAGAAAGGATTAAACTTACCTGATACCAAAATTTCATTACCAGCCTTAACTGAAAAGGATCTGATTGACCTAGAGTTCATCATCGAACAACAATGCGATTGGGTGGCTTTAAGCTTTGTAAGAAGTGTAAGAGATATCGTTATTCTTAGAAGCAAATTGGCTGAAAAGAAAAGTAAGACCAAGATCATTGCAAAAATTGAAAAGCCAGAAGCTTTATTAAATATTCGAGATATCATTTTGGAAAGTGATGCTATTATGATCGCTCGTGGTGATTTAGGAGTTGAAATACCAATCGAACAAGTTCCATTGGTTCAAAAAGAACTGATCAGAAAGTGTTTACACCGTGCAAAGCCTGTAATTGTAGCAACTCAGATGATGGAAAGCATGATTGATCGTGTAAAACCGAATCGCTCTGAAATCACTGACGTGGCTAATGCCGTTTTAGAAGGTGCAGATGCTGTGATGTTAAGCGGGGAAACTGCTGCTGGTAATCACCCATCATTGGTGGTTCAAACCATGCGCAAAATTATACGTGAAATTGAAAAGAAGGAATACAGATACGACCGTTCGGCTGATCTAAAACCTCAACCACATTCACCATCTTATCATAGTGATGCAATTTGCTATAATGCCTGTAAAATTGCTGAAGATGTAGAAGCTCAGGCTCTCATTGGTATGACACAAAGTGGTTATACTGCATTTATGCTGAGCAGTTATCGCCCTTCTTCTCCTCTATTCATTTTCACTAAAGAACGTTCATTGGTAAACCAATTAAGCCTTAGCTGGGGTGTTAGAGCATTCTATTATGCTGAAGAAGAAAGCTTTGATGACATGGTAAATGACCAAATCGATATCCTAAAAGAAAGAGGATTCCTTCACGAGGGTGATGTTGTTGTAAATACTGGAAGTACACCGGTTCATTTACACTTACCAACCAATATGATTAAGCTGACTAAAGTTTAGAAAAACATAACTTAATAAAAAAAATAAAAAAGTTTCCCTTGTTGGGGAAACTTTTTTATTTTCAGGCATTCTAAATGCCGCATATGAAAAAATTACTCCTTGTAATTTGCCTGATTCCAATCATTGGATTTTCGCAAAATACCGATTCACTTTGGTTTGTATCGAACTATACAAAGAAAGAAATTCTTATTCCCATGAGAGATGGAGTAAAGCTCTTTACCTCCATTTATATTCCAAAGGATCTATCAGAAAAACATCCTTTACTTATTACACGCACACCCTATAGTTGTGCCCCTTATGGAGAAAATAATTTTTCTGGCATATGGCGTGGTCCGAGAAAATATTTTACTAAAGAAAATTATATCATCATTCAACAAGATGTTCGTGGCAGATGGATGAGTGAAGGCGACTTTGTAGATGTACGACCTTTTAACCCAAACAAAGTAACAAAAAATGATGTAGACGAATCTTCTGATACCTACGATACAATTGATTGGTTAATTAAGAATATTGAAAACAATAGCGGTAATGTAGGTGTATATGGCACTTCTTATCCTGGATTTTATGCAGCAATGGCAGCATTGAGTAACCATCCAGCTTTAAAAGCAGTTAGTCCGCAAGCACCAGTTACTGATTGGTTTATTGGAGATGATTTCCATCATAATGGTGCATTGATGCTGATGGATGCATTTGGCTTTTATTCATCATTTGGGAAACCAAGACCCAAGCCTACAACGGTTGGTCCGGAAGGATTTAATTTTCCGATTCAGGATAATTATGAATTTTTCTTACGCAATGGAACACTTCCGCAGTTGAGCAAATTAATGGGCGATAGTATTGCATTCTGGAATGATTTAATGAATCATCCTACCTATAGTGATTGGTGGAAAAATAGAAACGACCGCAATTATGTTCAAAATATTTCTTCAAAAATTCCTACTCTAATTGTAGGAGGATTATTTGATGCAGAAGATTGTTGGGGTGCATGGAATCTTTATAAGGCAATAGAATCGAAAGCAAAAAATAAGAATCAATTAGTGATTGGTCCATGGTATCATGGGCAATGGGGAACAAAAGATGGCACCCATTTAGGCAATATAAATTTTGGTTCCAACACTAGTGATTGGTATCAGCAAAATATTGAATTACCCTTCTTCAATTTTTATCTAAAAGGAAAAGGAACTATTGAAAATATTTCAGAAGCTACCATCTTTTTCTCTGGTGAAAACCAATGGAGGAAATTTACAGAATGGCCATCATCTAAAATTGAACAACGTGATTTATTCTTAACAGCAAATGGTGGACTTAGTTATTTTACCAATAAAATGGCCCCATTATCAAGTTATACAGAATATGTAAGCGACCCTTCAAAACCAGTGCCTTATGCAGAAAATGTGCATATGGGAAGAACCAGAGAATACATGACGGATGATCAAAGATTTGCAGCAAGAAGACCTGATGTATTAGTTTATCAAACACCTATCTTAACCGAAAATTTAACAATTGCAGGAACTGTTTCTGCAGATTTGATGGTGAGTATTAGTGAAACAGACGCGGATTTTGTGGTGAAAATAATAGATGTATTTCCAGACGATTTTAAATACTCTGATCATGATACCTATACCATGAATGGTTATCAAATGCTGGTGCGCGGTGAAGTGATGCGTGGTAAATTCAGAAACAGTTTTGAAGCACCAGAGGCATTTATTCCAGGCAAACCAACTCAAGTGAAATTTGCTCTTCCCGACCTTGCCCATACTTTCAAAAAAGGACATCGCTTGATGGTACAAATTCAAAGTTCTTGGTTTCCTTTAGTAGATAGAAATCCTCAAAAATTTACTGATATCTATCATGCTAAACCAAATGATTATCAAAAAGAAAACATTAAAATATTCAATAACCAGTCAAAGATCATTCTTCCAATTTTAAAATAATTAATAATGAAAAAAATAGCAACTCTCCTATTGTTGGCACTGAGTTTTATTACAATTCATGCACAAGAGGTTTCCATTATTCCTCAACCCAGCAAATTAGTTACTTCAAAAGGAAATTTCAATATCACCAATAAAACACAAATTGTTTTAGCCGGAAGTGGACTAGAAAAATCCGCTACTTTTTTAAATGATTTTCTAGAGAAATTTTATGGATTTAAATTAAAAGTTGTTTCAAAGGGTGATTTCAAAAACAATATCGTTCTGAATTATTACAAAATGGAATACCCTATTGCAGGGGCATATAATATGCATGTAAATAAAGACGGAGTAATCATAGAAGGAGATAATGCTACAGGAACTTTTTATGGCATTCAATCACTGATTCAATTATTGCCTGCAGAAAAATCAGCTTCACTAGCAGTACCCTTTGTGGAAATTGAAGATAAACCAAGATTCGCCTACAGAGGTATGATGCTGGATGCTGGTCGCCATTTCTTCCCGGCTTCTTATATTAAAAAATATATCGACTTTATTGCCATGCACAAATTGAATACTTTTCAATGGCATTTAACTGAAGATCAAGGCTGGAGAATTGAAATCAAAAAATATCCGAAATTAACTTCTGTGGGAGCTTATAGAAATGGAACAATTGTAGGTCGATTCCCTGGAAAGTCGAATGATGGCATTCGTGAGGGCGGATTCTATACACAGGCAGAAATAAAAGAAATAGTAAAATATGCAGCTGATCGTTTTGTAACGATCATACCAGAAATCGAAATGCCTGGTCACGCATCTGCTGCTATTGCTGCATATCCTCAACTTAGTTGTTTCCCAGATTCATCTACTAAACATTCTTCACGAACTCCTTGGGTTGGACCTACTGATGGAAAGCAAGTTCAACAAACATGGGGCGTATTTGAAGATGTATTTGCTCCAACTGATTATACATTCCACTTTATTCAGGATGTGCTGGATGAAGTAGTTCAATTATTTCCTTCAAAATATATTCATATTGGTGGCGACGAATGCCCAAAAACTGCCTGGAAAAAATCTGCATTTTGCCAGCAATTAATAAAAGATAACAATCTAAAAGACGAGCATGGTTTACAGAGTTATTTTATTCAACGGATAGAAAAATATTTAAATAGTAAGGGTAGGCAAATTATTGGCTGGGATGAAATATTAGAAGGAGGCCTTGCACCAAATGCAGTTGTTATGAGTTGGAGGGGAGAAAAAGGGGGAATTGAAGCTGCAAAACAGAAACATAATGTTATTATGACACCTACTACTTATGTTTATTTTGACTATTCTCAAACAAAACATGAAGATTCTGTAACAATTGGTGGATATTTAACTTTGAAAATGGTATATGATTACGAGCCTATTGCAAAGCAAATATCTAAGGATGAAGAAAAATATGTAATTGGTGCACAGGCAAATTTATGGACTGAATATATTGCTAATTCCAGCAAATTAGAATATATGCTTTTCCCAAGATTAACTGCATTGAGTGAGGTATTATGGAGTTCAAAAGAAAATAAAAATTGGGATAATTTTCAAAAGAAATTAGTTACTCAGTTTAAGCGTTATGATTTTTGGAATTGGAATTATAGT
>SESB01000703.1_pt1 | contig 23767 bp, 28 predicted proteins | sample 3171441 | NCBI WGS metagenome assembly SESB01 (sample SAMN06051867, study PRJNA518727) | freshwater metagenome | biome: subpolar coniferous forest; feature: holomictic lake; material: water; isolation source: holomictic Lake 227, 6 m depth | place: Canada: near Kenora, Ontario | collected... | reverse complement strand
TGAGCGTCGTGTTAAACACGAACTCTACGGCAAGATCGTTGGTAAATCCAGCAAGTACCACGCGCATGATGAAAATGGCGTTTACAAGTTGGGTGACATCATCGAAATCACTGAAAGCCGTCCGATTTCCAAGACCAAGAACTGGGTTGCTACCCGTCTGGTTCAGAAAGCCATCGCGGTTTAAGTCTATGCAGTCTTGAGACTGCAGGTTTCTCTAAAACGGCTCACAATGTGAGCCGTTTTCATTGGTGAATTCGATTCAATAAATTAAGGAGATTTAGATGATTAAAGTAGGCGACAGTCTTCCCGCAACAACATTGATGGAGTTTGTGGAAGTCGCGGGAGAAGGGTGCAGTATCGGCCCCAATGCAGTTGATGTTGCCAAATCCAGTGCTGGCAAAACAATCGCTTTGTTTGCCCTCCCTGGTGCATTCACACCCACTTGCTCTGCCAAACACGTACCTGGTTTTGTTGAAAAGTTTGATGAACTTAAGGGCGCGGGTGTCGATGAGATTTGGTGCATCAGCGTTAACGATGCCTTTGTCATGGGTGCTTGGGCGCGGGATCAGAAAACGGGTGACAAGGTGCGCATGCTTGCGGATGGTGACGCTACTTTTACCAAGGCGACAGGCTTAACGCTTGACTTGACAGGAAAAGGTCTGGGTCTGCGTAGCAACCGATATTCCATGTTGGTGAAAGACGGCAAGGTGGCATCGCTCAACATTGAAGGTCCCGGCAAGTTTGAGGTCAGTGATGCAGCAACTTTGTTGCAACAAGCCAAAGCCTGATTAATTTAAACAGCGTAGGCGTCACCCAGATTTTGTGGTGACGTATATTTAACCAGAGTGGGTAAGTTCTCCACTCTTCGGGCTCGTCAAACCTCGGCAAGCATGGTTTCAATCAAGCGGTGCAGTTCTTGAAAGTCCGGCTCGCCTACGTAGCGTTTAACAATTTCGCCGCGCTTGTTGACGAGAAACGTGGTGGGTGTCAGTTGGACGTCTCCCCAAGCTTGGGCTACGCTGCCCGTGTTGTCGATGGCAACACTGAAGGGGAGTTTGCGAGACTGCGCAAAGTTGACCACATAATTCGGGGGGTCGTAGCGCATGGCAACGGCGATGGTGTCGAAGCCTTGTGCTTGGTACTTCTCATAGGTGGAAACTATTTTTGGCATCTCGGCGACGCAACTGACACAACTGGTGGCCCAAAAATTTACCAGCGTGACCTTTCCTTTGAATTGAGATGAGTGTTTGCGTGCGCCATCCAAAAGAACAAAAGTTGACACCGGGGCAGTGGTGACGCCAGAGTTCAGGTAGATTCCCCCCACGATTGCCAAAATGACAGCAGCAGTGGCAAGATAGAAATTTCGTTTCATTTATGAGGTGTATCCATGGATCGTCGACAGTTTAATTCGATTACCGTACCTGCCTTGGCTGCGATTCTCGCGATGGCACAAGAACAGGCGCTCGCACTGTCACTCTCTGACCTGACCAACGCCGAAGCTTCAACCGGACTCAAAGCCGCCCTTGAAAAAGGAGCGCGCTCTGCGGTTGAAATTTTGGGCAAAACAGATGGATTCTTGGGCAATGAAAAAGTTCGAATTCCTTTGCCGAGTTTTCTCGAAGATGCCTCCAAATTACTCAGGACATTTGGCCAGGGTGCCCGGATTGATGAGTTGATTGCCGCCATGAACCGTGCTGCTGAAGCGGCAGTCCCGACGGCTAAAGACTTTTTGGTTGGCGCGGTCAAGTCAATGAATGTGACCGATGCCAAGAAAATTCTGGCGGGTGGTGAAACCTCTGTGACCACATTTTTTGCAGAAAAAACACGTGCTCCCTTGGCTGTCAAGTTCTTGCCGGTGGTCACCAAGGCCACCCTGAAAGTGGGCTTGGCGGATAAGTACAACCAGGTGGCCGGAAAAGCGGCTGATTTTGGACTTGTGAAAAAAGAAGATGCCAATATTCAGCAGTACGTGACGGGTAAAACACTGGATGGCCTTTATCTGATGATCGGGGAAGAGGAAAAGAAAATTCGCCAGGATCCGGTAGGGACTGGAAGTGCGTTGCTGAAAAAAGTCTTTGGGGCTTTGAACTAGGACGCGGTGAATATCTGCTTCATCAGGCGTGACAAATTTCTCACCCAACAGACATCAATGCGGTTCACTTTGAAAGTAACTCTGATACTGGTCATCACAGCCCTTCTAGGTTGTAGTCCAAGCTTAAATTGGCGCGATGTGCAGCCGGAGCAAGCGCCACTCTCCGCTTTATTCCCCTGCAAACCTGAGCAGAACATGCGCGGAGTCAATCTGGGCGGTCACGAAGTCAAGATGAAAATGCTGGGTTGCGAGGCAGGCGGGCTGAACTTTGCCTTGGCTTATGCTGACATGAAAACCGACGTAGCGCTTGATACGGTATTGAGCCAATGGAGGTTGGCCACACTGGGCAACCTTCAGGCCCAGTCACCCAAGGTTGTGGCATTTCAAATGAAAGGGTCTCAGGGTGCCGTGGCCGCCGTCAGGGTCGAGGCACAGGGCAAGCGTCAGGATGGCGCGGAACTCACAGTCCAAGCCCTCTGGTTTGCGGTCGGTCCACAGGTATTTCAGGCCACGGTCTTGTCTGATAAGACCAACGCCATCGCCACAGAAACTTTCTTCGAAGGAGTCAGAATTCAATGACGCTATTGCCACGGCTCACCGCCATCGTGTTATTTGTGGCATTTGCTTTCGCCTACTTTTTTTCAACCTTGATCCGTGCCATTACCGCAACTTTATCGCCGACTCTGACATTAGAGTTCGCACTTAAATCGAGTGACTTGGGTTTGTTGGCGGGTGGCTATTTTTTAGGGTTTGCAGCAACCCAGTTGCCGCTGGGAACTTGGTTGGATCGATTTGGGCCAAAAAAAGTTATTCTTTATTTTTTGACTTTGGCAGTTCTAGGGTGCTTAGCCTTCTCCATGGCCACCAGTTTTGTGGGCCTGCTGGCGGCGCGTATTTTGTGTGGTGTCGGTGTCAGCGCTTGTTTGATGGCGCCGTTGACGGGGTATCGACGATGGTTCGCGGCAGGCTCACAAATGCGTGCCAATTCCTGGATGTTGATGACCGGATCCTTAGGCATGTTGGCCTCAACCCTTCCTGTGCAGTGGTTGATGCCCGTCGTAGGCTGGCGTGTCTTGTTTTTGGGATTGGCAGTTGGTGTGCTGTTGGCCATGGCGCTGATCGCCTGGCAGGTGCCGACTTGGTCTTCTGTCTCAACTCCGGTCGGTAAAACAGAGCCAGCCAGTGCCACTTATGCAGAGGTCTGGCGGCATCCTTGTTTTCGAAAAATGGCGCCCATCGGATTTTTTTGTTATGGCGGTCTGGTCGCCATTCAAACGCTTTGGGCGTCGCCCTGGATGATCAAGGTCGCCGGCTATAGCCCTCTGCAAGCGGCCAGCGGATTGTTTTGGATCAATGTGGCAATGCTGATTACTTTTTGGGCCTGGGGCCTGGCTAACCCATGGCTGGCCCAGCGTGGGCTTCAAGCCAATACGTTAATCGCTATCGGTTTGCCAACCAGTTTTATAACGCTAGCTATCATAATAATAGCTGGTGATCTAGCTTCGACCTGGGTTGGAGTCTTGTGGGCCTTGTATTGTGTGTGTTGCACTTTTGTTGCATTGGCGCAACCAGCCGTAGGAATGGCTTTTGCCCCCGCACTGGCGGGGCGGGCCTTGTCAGCCTACAACCTGGTGATATTTTCTGGCGTTTTCGTTGTGCAATGGGGCATCGGCTTGGGTGTCGATGGGTTCAAGTTGCTTGGGATGAACGAGTTGCAGGCATTTCAGGCCGCCATGAGCGTATTTTTGCTGTGTTCCATCGCCGCTTACGTCTATTTTCTGACTTCGAAAAGCCATAATGAGCAACTATGAATAACGGCATTTTCATCATCGCCCATGCCCCACTGGCCAGTGCTTTGCTGCAGTGCGTTTTGCATGTGTTTCCGGATGGTGCTTCCGGCTTGGCCGCGTTTGATGTGCAGCCGAATATGCCGCCTGAGGAATCTCTGGCAGGTGCGACGCGCGCCCTGGCCATGCTGAATGTTCCCCGCGTGCTGGTTTTGACCGACGTGTTTGGCGCTACACCTTGCAACGTGGCGCAAAAAATGGTCGATGGAGTGAATTCAAAATTAATAGCCGGCGTCAACCTGCCCATGCTGCTGCGCACGGTGACTTACCGTCACGAGTCGCTGGATGCGTTGGTCGCGCGTGCCTTGGCTGGCGGTGCACAGGGTGTCATGCCCGTTGCCACCACGGCTCCCCAGAATCAGTTGAGGAAAAAAAATGATCAAAACAAACACGACCATCAACAATAAATTAGGACTGCATGCACGGGCCTCAGCCAAACTGACCAAGATGGCGGGTAGTTTTCCCTGTGAAGTCTGGATTGCCAAAGGCGAACGGCGCGTTAACGCCAAGAGCATCATGGGCGTCATGATGCTGGCCGCCGGCATGGGCAGCAGCATTGAAATTGATACCGATGGGGAGCGGGAGCAGGAAGCCATGGATGCCTTGCTAGCCCTCATTGCTGACAAATTCGGAGAGGGTGAGTGACATTTTCTATACATGGTCTGCCGGTTGCCCGTGGCATTGCCATTGGGCGAGCGGTGCTGGTGGCATCAAGTCGGGTCGATGTAGCACACTATTTCATTGAGGCCTCCGAGGTTGCCGTTGAGATTGACCGGGTGCGTTTGGGTCGCAATGCTGTGGTCGATGAGATCCACCGTTTGCAAACAAGCATTGCGCACATGGGTCCGAAAGAGGCGCCGCATGAACTGACGGCCTTGCTGGATGTGCACTTGATGCTGCTCAACGACACCGATCTGGCCAGCGGCGTCAAGCACTGGATCACCGACCGGCTCTACAACGCCGAATGGGCGCTGACCACCCAGCTCGAGGTCATTGCCCGCCAGTTTGATGAAATGGAAGACGAGTACCTGCGCGAGCGCAAGTCCGACCTCGAACAAATTACCGAAAAAGTGCTGCGTGCCATGAAAGGCGTGGCCTCACCCATCACGCAGCCTATCAACCGCAGTCAACGCAAAAAATCGCAGCAAGATTTGTTGCTCGACGACACCGTCGATGTGCCCCTGATTTTGATTGCGCATGACCTTTCGCCATCCGACATGCTGCAGTTCAAGCAAAGCGTGTTTGCAGGGTTCATTACCGACGTGGGCGGCAAGACCTCACACACCGCCATTGTTGCCCGCAGCCTGGACATTCCGGCTGTGGTGGGAGCCCGCCTGTCCAGCCAGTTGGTGCGTCAGGACGATTGGGTCATCATCGATGGCGATGCTGGCGTGGTCGTGGTGGACCCTTCACCCATCATCCTGGCCGAATACGGTTTCAAGCAGCGTCAGGGTGAACTGGAGCGCGGACGTCTGAGTCGATTGCTGCACACGCCCGCAGTGACGCTGGACGGTCAAAAAATCGAATTGCTGGCCAACATTGAGATGCCCGAAGATGCCATTAGCGCCGTCAATGCCGGTGCCGTGGGCGTGGGCTTGTTCCGCAGTGAATTTTTATTCATGGGCCGTCAGGGCAAGTTGCCCAACGAAGAAGAACAATACCAAGCCTATAAACGTGCTATTGAGGGCATGCAGGGTTTGCCGGTCACGATCCGCACGGTGGATGTGGGCGCCGACAAGCCACTGGACAAGGCGATGCAGGACGATGCCCACTTGAACCCTGCTCTGGGGTTGCGTGCCATCCGCTGGAGCTTGGCCGACCCGGCCATGTTCCTGACGCAGTTGCGCGCCATCCTGCGTGCCGCCGCCCACGGACAAGCCAATCTGCTGATTCCGATGTTGGTGCATGCCAGTGAAATTCGCCAGACCATGTCCCTGCTGGACCATGCCCGCGTGCAGTTGGACAACCGGGGTGTGGCGTACGGACCGCTCAAGGTCGGCGCCATGATCGAGATTCCGGCAGCGGCACTCACGCTCAAGGTGTTCCTGAAGTATTTTGATTTCCTGTCCATCGGCACCAATGATTTGATCCAGTACACCCTGGCGATCGACCGCGCCGATGAATCAGTGGCGCACTTGTACGACCCACTGCACCCAGCGGTGTTGCGCCTGGTGGCCAGCACCATCGCCGAAGGCCACGCCCAAGGAAAGCATGTGAGCGTTTGCGGTGAAATGGCGGGCGACATCACGCTGACCCGCTTGTTGCTCGGCATGGGACTTCGAAGTTTTTCGATGCACCCGGCCCAGATTCTCACCGTCAAGCAGGAAATCTTGCGCTCGGATACGGCCAAACTGGCGGTCTGGGCTGAAGAGGTGCTTGGTGACGAAGAACCCGGTTTGCGGATCACCCGCCACTAAGCTAACGCTTAAAACAGTCGAAACGCCAGCGGGATCAGCAGCGAAGCCAATATTACCTGCAGTCCCAGCGCCAGTCCGGCATAAGCGCCCGCATCGGCGTTGACCTGCAAGGCCCGTGCGGCACCAATGCCGTGTGCCGCGGTGCCCAGTGCAAAACCACGGGCTCGCCAGCCCGCCGGGTTGGTCGGAATCTTGAGTGCGTCAAACAGGTATTTGCCACTCAAGGCCCCAACCATGCCGGTGATGACGGCAAAGACAGCGGCGAGTGCGGGGATGCCGCCAATCTTGTCGGCAATGCCCATTGCCACCGGCGCTGTGACTGATTTGGGTGCCAACGACAACACCACATCCATTGGTAAATTAAAGGCCCAGCCCATGGCCAGCGCCGAACCACTGGCCGCAAAGCCGCCGACCAAGGCCGCCAGCAGCAGCACACGCCAGCGTTTGACCAACTCAGCCCGCCGTTCCCATAGCGGCCAGCCCAGCGCCACCACGGCGGGTCCAAGCAAAAAGTGAATGAATTGCGCCCCGGCAAAGTAGGTGGGGTAGCTCACCCCGGTGGCCAGCAATACGCTGGCAATGGTGATCACTGTCCATAGCACCGGGTTGGCCCACGGCGCCTGGCGCAACCGCGCATAGGCTGCTTGCGCCAGAACGTAGACCACCAGCGTGGCAGTCAGGCCAAACAGCGGCGTGGCTGAGAGGTAAATCCATAGTTCGACAAATTTAGGCATCGCTTTTCTCCCTGAAAAGGTGCAATACCAGCGCGGTCACGGCCAGCCCCAGCCAAGTCGACAGCACCACTACGACCAACATGCGCACGCCATACTGGCCGATCAACCCCAGATGTGTCATCACGCCGACACCCACTGGAACAAACAGCAGCGAGAGATGCGACAGTAAAAAATTGGCACAGGCCGCCACCGGTTCCCGCACTGCCGGCAAGCGCAAGGCCACGAGTAATAAAAGCATGCCAACCACCGGTCCGGGAAACGGCAGCGACAAGCCGCGTGACAGCAGTTCGCCCAAGGATTGAAGTGCCAGCAACCAAGCCAGGCCGCGAAGTCCCATCATGACGTTAGCGCCCTCAAAACCGGGGTAAATCCGGGTGTTTGATCTGCCCGCCGCGCACCAGCATGCGGCCGTATTCAGCGCAACGGTGCAGCTCGGGAATGACCTTGCCCGGGTTGAGCAGGCCTTTCACATCAAAGGCCCGTTTGACACCAAACATTTGCGCGTTCTCGGCGGCAGAAAACTGAACGCACATGGAGTTGAGTTTTTCAATGCCCACGCCGTGTTCGCCGGTGATGGTGCCGCCCATGGCGACGCTGGTTTCAAGAATTTCAGCGCCAAACATTTCGCAGCGGTGCAGCTGGTCGGGGTCGTTGGCATCAAACAAAATCAGCGGGTGCAGGTTCCCATCGCCCGCGTGAAAGACGTTGGCGCAGCGCAATTGGTACTTCTTCTCCATCGCCTGGATCGCCAGCAGCATGTCGGCCAAGCGCTTCCTGGGAATGGTGGAATCCATGCACATGTAATCCGGGCTGATGCGCCCGCTGGCCGGGAAAGCGTTCTTGCGTCCGCTCCAGAACTTCATGCGCTCAGCCTCGTCGCGGCTCACCGCAATGGCGGTGGCGCCGTGAGTGCGCAACACCTCGCTCATGCGTCCGATTTCTTCCTCCACCTCCTCGGGCGTACCGTCGCTCTCGCACAGCAAAATCGCCTCTGCCGTCAGGTCGTAACCGGCGTGCACGTAGTCTTCCACCGCAGCCGTCATGGGTTTGTCCATCATCTCCAGTCCAGCCGGGATGATGCCGGCCGCAATCACCGCGGCCACCGCATCGCCTGCTTTGCGGATGTCATCAAAGCTGGCCATGATGCAGCGTGCCAGTTGCGGTTTGGGGATGAGTTTGACCGTGACTTCGGTGGCTATGGCCAGCATGCCCTCGGAGCCGATCACGATGCTCAGCAAATCAAAGCCCGGCGCATCCAGTGCGTCGGAGCCGAATTCAATCGGCTCACCCTCCATCGTGAAACCGCTGATTTTGAGGATGTTGTGCAGCGTCAGTCCGTATTTCAGGCAATGCACGCCACCTGAGTTTTCGGCCACATTGCCGCCAATGGTGCAGGCAATCTGGCTGGAGGGGTCGGGTGCGTAGTACAAGCCAAATTTTGAGACGGCCTCGCTGATCGCCAGGTTGCGCACGCCGCACTGCACCACCGCCGTGCGAGCCAATGGGTCGATCTTGAGAACTTTGTTGAACTTGGCCAGAGAGAGCGTGACGCCCAGGCTGTGCGGCATGGCGCCGCCCGACAAACCGGTGCCCGCCCCACGCGCCACCACCGGTACGTTCATGGCGTGGCAGGTGCGCAGCACGGCTTGTACTTGAGCCAAAGTTTCTGGCAAGGCCACGAGCAACGGACGTTGCCGGTAGGCCGTCAGACCATCACACTCAAACGGGGTCGTATCTTCGTTGTGCCAGAGCAGGGCGTGTGCAGGTAAATGAGACTCTAGCCCCCGGACTACCTGAGCTTGTCGCTCTGATCTTTGTAGCAATGCTTGTTGGTCGGGAGACGGAGGTGCATTCATGGGGATGTTCAAGCGGCAGTTAAATAAGGCTCTAACTGTAGAGGTAAGCAAGTCAGGTCGTTGTGAGCATTTTTTCAAGCCCGTGTGAAAACCAGTAAGCTATTAAATTCATAGCTTTCAAGGCTTTGGCTATTGGGGTCAGATAGTGATTTTCCGAGACCGCATGCTCACGGTGTTACGCTTGTCCTTTTACGGAATTACCATGCAAAACAATAACCTTAATCACGTGCTCGAAACTTGTGGCCATGCCGTTGGCTTTGCCTTGGCAGCGGCCTTGCGCAGCCAGGCTGAGTCGACTGACAAAACCAATCTGAAGGGGGTTGCTGAGAACCTTCAAGCCATGGTCAACGAAGCACGCTTCTCGCCCGATGTCAGTTTGGTGCTGACGGGCCTGGTCGAGGGAATTGAGGTGTTCTGCAGCACCACCCCGGACGCCAACTACGAGTTGATCTAGGGCAGTGCGAAGGCCAGCTTTTTCAGGAAGGTTTGGCCTGCTATTTAATTTATAGCTGCTTGCGCAGGATGCACGGGGGTTAGAGGCTGATTTGTCTTAAATATTCAGGCGATACTCTTTTTCAGCCATTCGGCAAAAGCAGCACATTCCCAGCGGTCCATCATGCCGGTACGCCAGCACAGGTAGTGAGCGTGTGGGCTGGGTACGTTGCGCTCGTACAGGCGTACCAGCGAGCCGCGTTCGAGCCACGGTGCGCCGAGTTTCAGGCGCACCAGCGCTATTCCCATGCCGGCGGCAGCGCCATCGCACAGCAGTCCGATGTCGTTAAATTGGGATCCCTCCAACGGCTCCGGCCAGTCCAGATTATTGGCGGCAAACCAGGTGCGCCAGGGCTCCAGCGGACTTCGCAGCAGGTTTTCACCCTCCATATCTTCCGGCACCACGAACGGGCCGTTTTCCCGCACATAGGCCGGTGAGGCCAGCGGCGTAATCTCGTCCGTGAAAAGACAAAGGTGCTCGACATCGGCGTAGCGGCCGGCACCAAAACGGATGATCAGGTCGGCGTCTTCCGCCACCACGTCCAGCAATGGGATGGAGACCTGCAATGTCAGGTCAATTTCAGGGTAGGCCTCGGTGAATTGGCGCAGACGCGGCAGCAGGATGGATCTGGCAAAAGTAGGTGTCACGGCAAGCCGCAGCTTGCGTTTGCCGGGTGCCAAGGCGGAGCTGGGAAACTTCTCCAGCATGGCCAGCCCTTCGCGCACATGGGCCAGGTACTCGCTGCCTTCGACGGTGAGCGAGAAATCAGCCCGACCAAACAGTTTGGTGCCAATGATTTGCTCCAGTTGCTTGACGCGGTGGCTCACGGCACTGGGCGTGACACAAAGCTCTTCAGAGGTCTGCGTCACGCTGCGCAAGCGCGACAGTGCTTCAAAAGTCAGCAGGCATTGAATCGGGGGAATACGGGCAGCAGTCATGGGACCATTGTCACACTGCATTCCCGAAGAATGGCTAAGTACAATCCCGCTCATTCTCACCACTGGTAGCCCTGTATGTCCGATCGTTTCGCTGTGCTGCCGCAATACTTGATGCCCAAACAGGCCCTGACCATTCTGGCCGGGCGGATTGCCTCTTTTCGGGGGGGCGGCCTGACAACACGCTTGATTAAATGGTTTGTCGGACGCTACCAGGTCAACATGAACGAGGCGGCCAATCCGAATCTGGAGAGCTACCCCACGTTCAATGATTTTTTTACCCGACCGCTGAAAAAAGGTGCCCGCCCGTTGGCCCGCGCGGACCTGATTTGCCCGGTCGATGGCGCCATCAGCCAGTTTGGTGCCATCACGGGTGACCAGATATTCCAGGCCAAAGGACACAACTACTCCAGTACCGCGCTGGTGGGGGGCGATGCCGAGTTGGCGGCCCGCTTCAATGACGGCAGTTTTGCCACCTTGTATTTGAGCCCGAAGGACTACCACCGCATTCACATGCCCTGCGATGGCCGCCTGACCCGCATGATTTATGTGCCGGGTGACCTGTTTTCGGTCAATCCGACCACCGCGCGGGGCGTGCCGGGGCTGTTTGCCCGCAACGAGCGCGTGGTGTGCGTGTTTGAGTCGGCGCGCGGCCCCTTCGTGCTGGTGCTGGTGGGCGCCACCATCGTGGGCAGCATGGCCACGGTCTGGCATGGTCTGGTGAACCCGCCGCGTCCGGGTGTGGTGCGCGACTGGCGCTACGACGACAAACCGATCCACCTCAAGCAGGGACAGGAAATGGGCCGTTTTTTGCTCGGCTCCACCGTGGTGATGCTGTTCCCCAAAGGTCCGCTGAAGTTCAATCCGGCCTGGGTTCCGGCACGCGTCATTCGGTTAGGCGAAGCGATGGCCAGCCAACGCGCCTGAAACCCGGCAATGCCACAATGTTCGTATGAACTACGAACACTTGCTGGTCACCGTCGATGGCCCGATCACCACCATCACCCTGAATCGCCCCGAAAAGCGCAACGCGCTGGCGCTCAACGTCATGCAGGAGCTGACGCAGGCGGTGCGCGCGGTGGCGCAAAGCGAGGCGCGGGGTGTGATTTTGGCGGCCAACGGCCCGGTATTCAGCGCCGGACACAACTTTGGCGACATGGCAGGTGCCACGCTGGAGCAGGCGCGCGAACTCTTCAATGTGTGCACCGGGATGATGAACGCCATTCAGGCGATGCCGCAGCCGGTGATCGCCAAAGTCCACGCCCTCGCCACCGCCGCCGGTTGCCAGTTGGTGGCCACCTGCGATCTGGCGATAGCGGCAGATACGGCGGGTTTTGCCATTCCGGGCGGCAAGGCGGGCTTGTTTTGTCACACGCCTTTGGTTGCCGTGGCGCGCAGCGTGAGTCGCAAACGGGCGCTGGAGTTGGCGCTGACCGGCGACACGATTGATGCCGCCACCGCCGCCGCTTGGGGTTTGATCAACCGGGCGGTGCCCGCCGAGCAACTCGACGCCGCCGTGCTGGACTTGATCACCCGCGCCACCCGGGGCAGCGCGTTGTCCAAGGCGCTGGGCAAACAAGGGTTTTACCAGCAGGTCGGGTTACCGCAGGATCAGGCGTACGCCGTGGCGGTGGAGTTGATGGCGACGGCCGCCATGACGCCCGATGCGCAGGAAGGTATGCAGGCTTTCCTGCAAAAACGCCACGCGATCTTCACGCAGCGGCCGCCTGTTATTTGAAGATGACGGTCTTGTGGCCGTTGATGAGAACACGGCGTTCGCTGTGCCATTTCACGGCCCGCGCCAGCACCTGGCTCTCGGTGTCCCGGCCCAACGCAGTTAAATCTTCGACCGTTTTGCTGTGGTCCACGCGGGCCACGTCCTGCTCGATGATCGGGCCTTCGTCGAGGTCGGCGGTCACGTAATGGGCGGTGGCTCCAATCAGTTTCACACCCCGGTCATGTGCCTGGTAATAGGGTTTGGCGCCTTTGAAGCTGGGCAAAAACGAGTGGTGGATGTTGATGGCGCTGCCCGATAACTTGCGGCACAGGTCGTCGCTCAGCACCTGCATGTAGCGCGCCAACACCACCAGTTCGGCCTCTTCGGTCTGGATGATGTCAAACTGCTTGGCTTCTACCTGCGCCTTGGTGGTTGCCGTGACGGGCAAATGGTGAAACGGCACGTTGTAGCTGGCCGCCAGTTGGTAAAACTCGCGGTGGTTGGAAATAATGGCGCGTATGTCCAGCGCCAGCAAGCCGCTTTTCCAGCGAAACAGCAGATCATTGAGGCAATGCCCCTCTTTGCTGACCATGATGACGGTACGCATCGGTTGTGCTTTGGCGTGCAGGTTCCACTGCATCTCAAAGGGCCGGGAAAAGACGGCCAGTTGCGTTTTAAGGTCTTCGTGCGTCAGTTGGGCGCAGGCAAATTGCACGCGCATGAAAAACAGGCCGGTGTCCTGGTCGTTGTACTGGGCAGCTTCTTCGATGTTGCCGCCGCGTTCCAGCAAAAAGCCGGACACCGCGTGGACCAGCCCCAAGCGGTCCGGGCAAGACAAGGTCAATATGTAAGTTGGATTCATAGGGCGTGAATTGTCGCAGGACGATCAGGGTGCTTGGGACGGCGTCGAGGTCGCTGCAGGTGGGCTTCGGCTGGCGGAAAAATTGGCGCAGTAATCCACCTCCGGTGCGGGTTGGGCGGGCCAGGTCTGGTCGAATGAGGCTATGTCTTCTGTCGCATCTAATTCCAGAGTGGCGCCGAGCAGCACTGTTTTTGCTTTGAAGCCTGGGGGTAGGTGCTGTGCCACGCCCAGGAGGCGGTCGACGTGTCCACGGCCAGCCAGTAACAGCACGGTTTTCCCGGGAATCGCCAGTTTGACCAGGGTGTCGGCCATCGATACGTCACGGGCAATCTGGATCCGTGTCATGGGTGAAATCTGGCTCTCGGGCAGCATCTTGCAGTGCCCGCTGCGAATGTTTTGCTGCTGCGCCTTGAGCGCCGGGCCGCCCAAAAGCGTATCAAACCGGGTGTTGCGCATGATGTCTTTCATGCCGGTGGCGACGATATTGGCGCCCACCACCGGCACCCCGGCGCGCACCGCCGTCATCACGATCGGGCCATACGTTGCCCACGGCCAGGAATCGTTTTTCCATTGCAGTGACTCTCGCACCTGGGTGTCGGTGGCTTCGGGACTGAGTTTTTCGGTGGACTGGCCCGCGCTGGCCATCTCCAGAGCCAAAGCTGCCAGGTTTTGCTGGGCGATCAATGCTTTAACCGTCAAAAGGTGCAGGCGCTGGTGATCAGGGGCATCGTGTTGCTCACCCAGCAGGAGGGCGTCAGCGGGAAGCAGTTGCTGAATCTTCGCGGAATAAAAAGAATCAGGCGGTGATGTGTGCGTCACGAACGCGGCGCAGCCCAATAAAACATTGGCGGCCAATGCGATTAAAAAGCGCTTAAAAATCATGGAAAGAGGAGTCGCCTTGCAAAGAGAAACTTTGCAAGTTCGGCGTGTTGGGTCAGTGCACCACCACCGGGTTTTGCGCCAGTTCGGCGTATTGCTCCAGCGTGTCTTCAACCTCTTCCTGAGTTGGGGTATTTTGTTGCCAGGCGGAAATGTGCAGTTGAAACAACTCAGCCCATGAACCGTCGAGGTACACCTCTTTGTTGGTGCGCTTGTCCACAATTTCGAACCCGTGGCGCGCCAGAGTGAGAACGGGCTTTACCAGTGCAATGGCTTTGCCATCGACGCCGGGCGCAGCATCTGGTGCCGCATTGGCCAGCATGTGCGTCACAGAGTAGGTGTCAGAGTCGTAAAGCATGTGCATGGTGAATTATCCCTTAATCGTCCTTGTTGTGCAGGTGGCTGCAGCGATAGCAATTTCAAGTCCGGGGTTCGGTTGATGACCATTTCTGGTCAATAAAGTCACCATTGGGCTCGGTGATACGGATGCGGGCCGGCAGGTAGCCTAGCGCCGGTGCCAGCCACAATTCCACTTTTTGATCAAATTCCTGACGCGGGTTGCGTACCAGTTTTACGGCGTTGAGTTCGCCACCTGGTAAGCTCAGTTGTTCTTCGTTGCCGACGGTGAATAACCAGGTATCGGCATCGCGGGGACCAATGGTTTGAATCGTCAATGTCGTGACTGGCGGGTATTGCGCAGGGTTGCCTGCGAGCATGGCGGCGAGTTGCACCAAAATACTTAAGCGGTCCTGGGCACCGGCCAGTAGGGGCGCATCAGGTGTGTTGGCGCTAAAGGTGACTTTGCCTTTCTCCCGGTTGAAGTGCGCCGCTACTTCTGACCTGAACTTGTCTGAAAACCGAATTGGCGCCAAGCCCGCTGGCGTGACTTGGCCCCGGCTGGTTTGAACCCGGGTTTGCCCGAAAACACTGAGTTCCAGGCGGGCTTCGTAGCCCTCTCCGTCTTGTTGCCACAATAAGTCGGCGCTGGCGCTGTAGGGGAATTTGTTGGTTTCCACCTTGTATTTGAGTCGTGCCGAACCGGGTACAGCATAGGCGCTGACGGCCAGGGTTTGATCGCGCGGGCGCAGCGAGGCGGCGGGTGGTTCTACTTCGGTGGTGGGTGTCTCCGGCGCGCTTTCTGCAGGCTTGGGACTGGATTCGACGGATTTTTCAGTGACCACCGGTGGCGTTTCCAAAGTCGGGCTCGTCGTGCTCGGTGCTGCAGGTGTTTTTGCCGTAGGCGGCACTGGCTTCGCTTTCCGGGGTGTGACGGCGGGTGGTGTGGTCAGGGGCGGTGGTTCGATGGCGCGGGTGATGAAAGTTCGCAGGGGCTGAGGCTGAATCAGGCCCAGCGCCAAAGGCTTGCCCTGCAGTAGCATGAGATGCACCAGAAGCACCAAGGCGGTCAGGGCCAGTAACCACTTGACGGGTAAATTACTTGCTGTGCTGGAGGTCATTTGTGTTGCATCGTGTCAAAGGAATGGACGTCCCTGGGCAGGTGTTTCATGGCCACTAGAATTTCTGACGTTCTGATTCGATATTTCAACCCGCTATTTTCCCGCATCTTCCATGAAACTTGCCACCTACAAAGACGGTTCGCGTGACGGCCAACTGGTCGTCGTCTCCCGCGACCTGACTCAAGCCCATTATGCGACCGGCATTGCCCATACCTTGCAGCGGGTACTGGACGACTGGAACTTCCTCTCTCCCCAGTTACAGGATTTATACGACGCGCTGAACCGCGGCGCCGATGGCTCGGTGTTTGCCAGCAAAGCGCGTCATGCCTTTCCTTTTGACCCCAAACAATGCATGGCGCCCTTGCCGCGGGCGTACCAGTGGGCCAGCGGCGCGGCCTATATCAACCACGTTGAGTTGATGCACCATGCCCGCAAAGAGAGCATCCCGGCCAGTTTTTACACCGATCCGTTGATGGTGCAGGGCGCCAGTGATGACTTCTTGGGCCCTTGCGACGAGGTGGTGTGCGCCAGCGAATCCTATGGCATTGACTTCGACGCCGAGGTGGCTGTCATCACCGCTGACGTGCGCCTGGGGGCTACGCCAGCGCAGGCCCTGGATGGCATCCGGTTGGTGATGCTGGCCAACGAGTTCAGTTTGCGCCACCTGATTCCAGGAGAGTTGGCCAAGGGTTTCGGGTTTTTCCAGAGCAAGCCTGCCACCGCATTCAGCCCGGTCGCCGTCACTCTGGACGAGTTGGGCGATGCGTGGGACAAAGGCCGCGTGAACCTGGCTCTGCAGAGCACCTGGAATGGCCGCAAAGTCGGCATGTGCGAGGCCGGGCTTGACATGACGTTTCACTTTGGACAATTGATTGCCCACATGTGCAAGACACGTCATGTGCGGGCTGGGTCTGTCGTGGGCTCCGGCACCGTCAGTAACAAAGGGGTGGTGAGCAAAGGCCGCACCGACTGGCCCAAAGGCTACAACTGCATTGCCGAAAAACGCGCCATTGAAATCATTCAGGACGGCCAAGCCGTGACCGACTTCATGAAGTTCGGTGACACCATCCGCATCGAGATGAAAGGGCGCGATGGCAAGAGCCTGTTTGGCGCGATTGACCAAGAAATTGTGCCGGTTGAAGAGGCGGCAACCCCACGCTGAAACTCAAACTCCGGTCAGTTGTTTGGCGAAGGTCTTGATGCCGCGCAGCAGCATTTCAATCGACACCGACACCAGCACCAGGCCCATCAGACGCTCCAGCGCCACCACAAAGCGGTCGCCTGCCACGCGCTGAATGCGCTCAGCCAGCACCAGCACCACCGCGCTCACGGTCATGGTGACGCACAGAGCAGCAATCCACTCCATGCGCCGGTCGGGCGCTTGCGACACCAGCAATAGCACCGTGGCCAGCGCCGAGGGGCCGGCAATGGCGGGAATCGCCAGCGGCACGATTAAAGGTTCTGCCTTGATTTCATCCGTCTCGGGACCTGTATGGGGCGGAAAAATCATGCGCAGCGCAATCAGAAACAAAATCACGCCACCGCCGATTTGCAGCGACAACTCGCTCAGATTCATCACCCGCAAGAAGCTTTCGCCGACAAACATGAACGTCAGCAGCAGCACAAAGGCAATCAGCACCTCGCGCAAGATCACCCATGGGCGTCGTTCCGGGGCGACGTGTTTGAGCGCGTTGGCGAAAATGGGGATGTTGCCGATCGGGTCGGTAATCAGGATCAACAAAATGGTGGCTGAGGCAAACGTGTAATTCATGCCGGCAGGATAGCAGGCCTACTCGGTTTTTGCCTGGCAGACAATGCAGCGCTGCGCTTCAGGGGCAGCGTGCAGTCGGGCCGCAGGAATCTCAATGCCGCAGTCGATGCACTGGCCATAAGTGCCCGCCGCAATTCGCTCCAGCGCCGCATCTACCTGACGCAGTTCAGCGGATTCGCGCTCGTCGAGGGCGAATTCCAGATCGCGTGCGCTGTTGACCTGCGCATCCGAATCTTCGGCCCGCGCAAAGTGCTCGGCGGAAGCTTCGGCGCGACCCACCGAGCCACCGCGCAAGGTCGATAACTGGGCTAGCAGGCTGGCACGTTGAGCCAGTAATTGTTCTTTGAAAAGAGGGTTGATTTGGGTGTTCATGAGGGACGCCTTTTAAGGAATAATTTTCATCATGCGCCGTGCGTGCGGGTGCGTCTTTGACGTCGGTCAAGTTTTGAAAGCTGCCGAAAGAGTCAAAAAAGTAGTCCTCTACAATTTGTGGCTGAGGCCGCTGTCTATCAAGTAGGCCCCCAATTTTTAAAATTAAGCAGGAAATTTCATGAAGATCAAAGCAACGATCGCCATCCTCGCCCTTGTGTGCACCAGCTTGTACGCGCAAACGGTCGTTGTTAATGATGCTTGGGTTCGAACCAGTGTGCCCGGTCAAAAAGCCACCGGTGCATTCATGAAATTAACCGCCCAGGACGGTGCCCGACTGGTCTCGGTTTCATCCCCTGTTGCTGGCGTTTCCGAGGTTCACGAAATGAAGATGGAAGGCGACATCATGCGCATGCGCGCTGTGGCTGGCGGGTTGGATTTGCCCGCCGGAAAAACGGTGGAGCTCAAGCCCGGTGGTTACCACGTGATGCTGATGGATCTCAAGGCCGCTCTGCCTAAAGAAACTACCGTGCCCATGACCCTGGTCTTCAAGGACGCCAAGGGCGTGGAAAGCAAGGTCGAACTGAACCTGCCCGTGGCCCTGATGCCGCCTGCTGCAAAGGGCGTTGGCGTACCTGCGATGGACCATGGCGCGCACAAGCCATGATGTCACTTGTATCTCGGCTTCATATTTTGTGGAAAATTACCTGAATCAAGTTTTTTCTGACAGATTGTTAAAAAATATTGAAAGATTTGCGGCGGTTGCCTTGCATAATCGCCGCCATGCGTTCCTTGACCAACATCAAACTAATCGCCCGCTTCGTGCTGGTGTGGTTCGCTTTGTCGGTTGGCGTAGCGATTGCCTCGCCGCTCGTCAACCCCAAGCCCATGGAGCTGATCTGTTCTGGTGCGGGTGTGATGAAACTGCAGATTCAGACCGATGACGACACCAAAAGTGTCTTGAGCCACACGCTGGACTGCCCCTTGTGCGTCACTCATCTCGCGCCTCCTACTCCGTTTGTGCGTTTGACGGCAGAGCCCATTCAGCCGCTGGCCTACGTGATGCAAAGCATCCCGGCGGCCCACATCGCGTCTCTCACGGCCCTGCCGCCGCCTGCGCGGGGCCCGCCCGCTTTCTCCTGAACTATTGAATTCATAGCGTCTTGCGCCCGTCGTACGGGGGCTAGACGCCTATTTTGTTAATAATTTCGGAGATTTTCCATGCGGAAAAATAGTATTGCTTTGGGCGTTTCTTTTCGCCTGCTTCCTCTCGTTGGCGCGCTGGCGCTGATTCCTTACGTTGCTTTGGCGCAGGGCATTGCCACCGAGGCACAACTCAAGCCCGTCAGCGTGACCGAGTCCCGCGCTCAGTTGGACCCCAACCTGCCCAACAGCACCGCCAGTAAAACGGCGCGTGATCTGGAAGAGCAAAACCTGTTCAACCCCGAAGATGCCCTGCGCTACTTGCCCAGCACCACGGTACGCAAGCGCTACTTTGGCGACCGCAATGCCAATGTGGGCGGACGCAGCTTTGGCGTCTTGGAGCCGGGGCGGGCCTTGGTGTATGTGGACGGGTACTTGATCTCCACGTTCATGGGGCGCTTTGATGCGCCGCGCTGGTACATGATCAACAACGAGGCGATTGAGCGGGTCGACATGCTGTACGGCCCTTACTCGGCCATTTACCCCGGCAATTCGATTGGGACCACCGTGAGCGTGACCGAGCGCAAACCACAGGGCTTCGAAGCCTCGGCCAGTCTCAAGTACAACCGTCAGTCGTTCAGTGAATACGGTACCAGCGACAGCTTTGAAGGCGTGATGGCCTCGGCCCGTTTGGCCTCCAAACTGGACTCAGGTCTCTGGTATTCCTTGGGCTTGCAACACCAGGACGTGACCGGTCATCCGATGGGCTTTGCCAACGTCTTGCGCGGCGCCACTGGCCAGTTCAGTCCCACCCTGGCGGGTACCCGCGTCACCGGCATCGCCTACGACAAAGACCCCAGCGGCGTGGACCGCGCCCTGTTTGGTGCCACCAGCATCGACCACACGGTGCAGGACACGATGAATTTGCGCCTGGGTTACGCGTTGTCTGCCACGCAGGAGATTGAGGGGCGTGTTTCCTACTGGCAGAACAAGAGCACGGTCACCACGCAAACCTATTTGAAAGACGCCAACGGCAACCCGGTCTGGAGCGGACTGGTCAACGACGGCGTCAAAGTCTTCAATCTGACGACGGGCAACGCCACTACCGCCAGTCCATTTGCCCCCAGCCAGCGCGATGAAGACAACCGCCAACTCGGCTTCACCTGGAAAACCAAACATGCGACCGGCTGGAACGCCTCGGTGGTGCTGACCGACTTTGCCATCGTCAACGATGTGAACCGTGTCGCCTTCGCCGCCCAACCCGTGGCGGCCTGGGGCGGCCTTGGCACAGCGACCCGTCGTGACGGTACCGGCTGGGATACCTTTGAAGTCCAAAGCACCTACACGCCCACAAAAGGTGATTTTGGCGATGGTAAACACGCGCTCACCTTCGGCTTGCACCACAACGACTACCGCCTGAACAACGTGGTGAACAACTCGACCGACTGGCGCAATTCGGAGAGCACGCTGAACCAGAACTACTATGGCAAGACCAGCATCACGGCCGCCTATGCGCAAGATGCCTGGCAACTCACGCCAGACCTGATGCTCACGGCCGGTGTGCGCCAGGAGCAGTTCGACTCCTATGACGGCTCCCAGTTTTTTACCGGTGTGGCGCCTGCGACCTACCCGGTCCGCAGCTTGCAAGCGACCAGCCCCAAGCTCTCCCTGGCTTGGGCGGCGCGAGATGATTTACTGCTCAAGGTCAGTGCCGGGCAGGGCGTGCGCTTTCCCAATGTGGATGAGTTGTTCAATGGGTCCAAAACCGGCACCAGCATCACGTTCAACGACCCGAACCTGCGCCCTGAGCGCTCAACCTCGGTGGAACTGTCCGCCGAACGCTACTTTGACAAGGGTACGCTGCGCGCCAGCCTGTTTCGCGATGACGTGACCGACACCATCCTGCGGCAAAGCGATGCCACCGTCACGCCCAGCGTGACCCGTGTGAGCAATGTGGACCGGGTCGTGACCAACGGCCTGGAGTTGGCATGGCAAAGCCGCGATGTCGGCATCAAGGGATTGGACTTGAGTGGCAACGCGACCTGGGTTGACTCACGCGTGGCCGAGAACGCCGCCTTGCCGGCCTCGGTCGGCATGAACTGGTTGCGCATTCCCAAGCAACGCTATACCTTGCAAACCAGCTACCGGCCCAATGACCAGTGGCTGTTCTCCGGCGCCTGGCGCTGGGCCGGGCGGATGTACAACACACAGCTCAACACCGACATCAACCCCGATGTGTATGGCGGTACTTCCAGCGTCAACCAGGTGGATGTGCACGCCGCCTGGCACTTTAGCAAGGAGTGGACCTGGAGTGCGGGCATCGACAACCTGACCAACGCGCAAGCTTGGCAAGCGCACAGTTTGCCGCAGCGTTCGATCCAGACCGAGCTGCGCTACAGTTTGAAGTAACAATGATCGCCATGAAAACTTCAAACGCTATAAAAAAAATAGCTATTAGCGCAGTATCAACGGGCGCTAGAGCCTGTTTTAACCCTTGCCCTGGCGTGGCCGGCTGATGTTCCCCAAGGTCTCCCGCAACGTCGTCATCGTGGCCAGCGTCCTGCTGTTCCATGGGGCGGCGCTGTGGTTGCTGCAAACCGGCTTGCTCCGGCGCGCCGTCGAAGTGCTGGTGCCGGTGCAACTTCTCAGTGAGTTCATTGAGCCGCCCAAGCCCAAAGAAGCGCCGCCGCCACCCCCGGTGCTGCCGAAAGCGGTGACGCCACCGGCTATCGCCAAAGCTACCACGCTGCCGCCGCCACCGATTCCGCTGGCCATTGCCGACCCGACCCCGGCGCCCAATGCGCCGGTGGGTGTGGTGGCGCCGCCTAAAGCACTGCCGCCGATCACCGCACCGGTCGCGACCAACCCAGCGCCGGTGGCCGCAGTCAAAGTCGAGTTGCCGTCCAGCGATGCCGACTACCTGCAAAACCCCAAGCCCGCTTACCCGGCGATGAGCAAGCGCCTGGGCGAGCAGGGCAAGGTCGTGGTGCGGGTCTTGATTGGCGTCGATGGCACGGCGCAAAAGGCTGAGATTCGCCAGTCCAGCGGCTTTGACCGCCTGGATCAGGCGGCCCTGAGCACCACCCAGCGCTGGCGCTACGTGCCGGGCAAGCGCGGTGGCGTGGCCGAGGCGATGTGGTTTAACGTCCCGATTAATTTTGTATTGGAGTAGCTGTTTATGAATTCGCAATCTGGGCTGTTGAGCCTGTGGACGCAAGGCGATTGGGTCACCCGCAGCGTGGCGCTGCTGCTGCTGGTGATGTCGCTGTCGTCGTGGATGGTTATTTTGATCAAGGCGCTGGCCCTGCGCCAAATGGCAAAGGACGCCAAAGCCACTGAAAACTTCTGGCTTGCGCCCGATTTTGAAGCCGGTGTGACGGCGCTCGGTGGCGACGAAAGCAACCCGTTTCGCCAACTCGCCCTCAAGGGCCACGAGGCCGATGCACACTTGAAACCCCAAGATGGCAAGCCGCACCTGAACGATTCGCTGGACCTCAACGACTGGGTCACGCGCTGCTTGCGCAGTGCCATTGACGACGCCACGGCACAGTTGCAATCCGGGTTGGCGGTGCTGGCGTCGGTCGGTTCCACCGCCCCGTTCGTCGGCTTGTTCGGCACCGTTTGGGGCATTTACCACTCGCTGCTGGCGATTGGCGCAGCCGGGCAATCGACCATCGACAAGGTGGCCGGGCCGATTGGCGAGGCGCTCATCATGACCGCGCTCGGCTTGGCGGTGGCCATTCCGGCGGTGCTGGGCTACAACGCCCTGGTGCGCGGCAACAAGGGCGTGATCGGCAAGCTCAACCGCTTTGCCTACGACCTGCACGCGCTGTTTGTGACTGGCTCCCGTGTCGGCTCCAACGGCGCCTTCACCAGTGGCACGGTGCTGCCCACCCGCAAAGGCTGAACATCATGGCTTTCGGAACCCAGGACGACAGCGACGAGGTCATGAACGAGATCAACATGACGCCACTGGTGGACGTGATGCTGGTGCTGCTGATCATCTTCATCATCACCGTGCCGGTGATGAAACATGCCATCAATATTGATTTGCCGCGCGCCAGCAGCGTGGCACAAGACGCCAAGCCCGAAACCATCCGCCTGAGTGTGGACGCGAGCGGGGCGCTGTATTGGAACGAAGCGCCGCTGGCAGACGCCGACCTCGGGCCGCAGCTCAGCGCCGCAGCCGTGAAGCAGCCGCAGCCTGAGTTGCACATTCGCGGCGACAAGGCGGTGCGCTACGAGCGCGTGGCGCTGGTGATGGCGGCGGCGCAAAAAGCGGGTTTGAAAAAGATCGGTTTCATCACTGAGCCTGCGCCATGAACCACTCCCGAATGCCCGCGCTTCCTTTGCCAAATATTTTTCTAAGGTTCCAATGACCGCTCATTTTTTTCAAAAACCGGCTCGCCGATGGCTGGCGTTGCTGGCGGCCACGGTGGTGACTTGCAGCGCAAGTTGGGCGCAACATGAACACCCGCAACCCATAGCGGGAGCGCAAGCCACGCTGACGCCAACCGCTGCGGCCAGTGCCAAAAAACCGATGGCCCGCAAGGCTCGTCAGCAACTCGGTATCGGTGCCGCTTTCGCGCCCGATGGCGCTTTGTGGGTCGTGGGGCTCAACGCCGACAACCAGTTGTTTGTGCAAAGCGCGCCGCCCCCGGTCGGTGCCGCCGCGCTGGTGTGGGGCGCACCACGTGTCATTCCTGGCGCGCAGGATGAGATGTCGGCCGATGGCGAAAACCACCCCAAGCTGGCCTTTGGCCCGAACGGCTGGGTTGTCATCAGCTACACCCAGCCGCTGGCCAAACCCTACACCGGCATGATCCGCATGCTGCGCTCCACCGATGCGGGCAAGACCTTCTCGGCGCCGTTCACCGTGCACGCCGACCGGCAAGAAATTACCCACCGTTTTGAGTCGGTGGCCTTCGATGCGCAGGGCGTTTTGCACACCACCTGGATCGACAAGCGCGACCTGGAAACGGCGCCCAAAGTCGGCAAAAAATCGAACTACACCGGGGCCGCCATTTACCGCAACGAGTCGCGCGACGGCGGCGCCACCTTTGGCCCCGACCTCAAACTGGCCGACCACAGTTGCGAGTGCTGCCGCATCGCCCTGACGCCGGGGCGCGATGGCGCCATGCGGGCGCTGTGGCGCCATGTGTTCGAGCCCAATGTGCGCGACCACGGCTTTGCCA
>SESB01000698.1_pt1 | contig 23849 bp, 18 predicted proteins | sample 3171441 | NCBI WGS metagenome assembly SESB01 (sample SAMN06051867, study PRJNA518727) | freshwater metagenome | biome: subpolar coniferous forest; feature: holomictic lake; material: water; isolation source: holomictic Lake 227, 6 m depth | place: Canada: near Kenora, Ontario | collected... | reverse complement strand
CTGGTTATTGCTGGCCCTGGCCTTGTTGTAATGATTGCTGATAATGATGCTGGTGGTATCACCACCTACGCGGCTACTGGAGCCAAGTATGGGTATCATCTCATCTGGTTTTTGCTGCTTCTTATTCCCGTTGCCTATTATGTTCAGGAGATGACCGTGCGACTTGGTGCGGTGACCAAGCGCGGCCATGCTGAGGCGATTTTTGAAAGTTTTGGCGCCTTCTGGGGGTGGTTCTCTCTGCTTGATCTCATGATTGTGGACTGGCTGACGCTGGTGACCGAGTTTGTCGGCATGACTGCGGCGTTAAGCATTTTCGGCGTTCCGGCCTGGCTTACGGTTGTGCTGGTGGTGCTGCTGATGAGTATCATTGTGCTGAACGGCCGATACTGGACCTGGGAAAAGATTGCCCTGGGATTTTGTCTTCTGAACCTGATCTATATCCCGGCGGCATTTATGGTCAATCCCTCAATGGCCGATATTGCCGCTCAGGGGTTGATTCCCAATCTTCCCGGCGGGCTCAATAATGAGCTTTTCTTTTTGCTGATGGCCAATATCGGTACCACCATTGCGCCGTGGATGCTCTTTTTCCAGCAAAGCTCGGTTGTTGACAAGGGGTTGCAGGAGAAGGACATCAAGATGGGCAAGATCGATACCTTTATCGGCTCGATCATCACCGTTGCCATTGCGATTTTCATTGTCATTGTCACCGGCACCCTGCTGCATGGTGCGCCCATCGACGATGCTGCCACTGCTGCCCGGCTGCTGATGAAAACGAACCACTATGTTGGCGCTTTCATGGCCATCGGTTTGTTTGATGCTGGTCTGCTTGGGGCCATCTGTATATCACTGGCAAGTTCCTGGGCCTTTGGTGAAATTTTCGGTTGGGCACACTCGCTCAACACCAAGGTGAAGGAAGCGCCCTGGTTCTATATCTCGTTTTTCTTCACTCTGGCCACAGCCGGTGTCGTGCCCCTCATACCGGGTGCTCCGCTCGTTATCATCACCCTCTTTGTCCAGGTAGTTGCAGTTACCCTTTTGCCGGCAGCGCTGGTCTTTCTGATTTTGCTTTTGAACGATAAAAAGACAATGGGGGAGTATGCCAATACGCCATTGCAGAATATTGTCAGCACCATTATCGTTGTGGCAATTATTATCCTTTCGACGCTCTATGGTGTCAGCGCGCTTTTTCCTAATATGTTCAACTAATTGAGGACTTCTGGTCATGAGAGCAGTGAAGCAGTTTTTGAGCAAGATTCGCGAGATCAACCTGCGCTATGCCAAACCCCAGGTAGAAATGTCGCGAGCCGTGAGTTTTTCCCTGGCGGTATTGCGGATTTATCTCTTTCTGCTTGTGGTGTTGATGATCTACAAATTCATCACGGTTATCAAGGTTATATAAAACGGGAAGACCAATGGTTACAGTACTGGATCGTGAATTTTTTCTTACCGAGATTGTCGGGCGCCGTATCTATCTGATGTCGCGCTCGATTGGCAAACTCAAGGATCTTGTCATACAGGAAAATGCCGGTAAAATTCCGGAAGTAACTCATCTGCTGGTTCAGCGTCCTTATGGTGATCCGCACCTCCTTATCCCGTGGGAGATGATTGCCCTGATTTCAAACACCGAGATTGTTGCGGAAATCACCAGTGCAGAAGGCTATGAGCTGAACCCGCTTGATAACCACATTTTTCTGAAGGATTATATTCTCGACAAGAAAATTCTCGATATGGACGGCCATGAGGTGGAGGTGGTCTATGATGTCAAGCTGTTGTTTCAGAATGAAAGGCTTTTTGTCACGGAGGTGGATTTCAACCGCTTTAGAATTCTCCGCCGGATGGGGTTTAAAAATCTTGCAAATTACCTTGCACGTTACAAGGAGGGTTCCAGTATCTCCTGGCTCTATGTCCAGCCGTTGCCGGAAACCATAGGGAGCTTTGAGGGTAATGTGAAGCTCAACGTGCTCAAGGAGAACATCAACGACATTCATCCGGTCGATCTTGCCGATATTCTCGAAGAGCTTGAGGGAAACCAGCGCATGGCGGTATTCAATGAGCTTGAGCCGGAGCTCGCTTCAGATACTCTGGAGGAGGTGGAGCCGAGGGTTCAGCGCGAACTTATCCGTTCGATGCAGAAAGAGCGTGCGGCTGAATTGATCAACGAGATGAGCCCTGCGCAGGTTGCTGAAATACTCTCCGTATTGCCAGCTTCCGAAGCCGATGAGATTATCGAGTATGTCGATGATGAGAGCAAGCAGCGGGTACAGCAGATCATCGATCAGAACGATGAGAATATCATGCTCTACTCTACACAGAAAGTGATCAAGAGGCCGGTCGATACAGTTGTCAGGGATGTTATCGACAACTATCGGGAAATTGCCGGTGATATGGATGTTATCATGTATGTCTATGTTGTCGATTCAGACAATATTCTGCAGGGAGTGGTCGATATCAGGGAGCTGATTGCTGCCAATACAGGAGAGACGCTGGGTGACATCATGACCGACAGCCTTATCACACTTAACCCGGACGACACCCTGCATGACGCTGTTGACATGTTTTTCCGTTACTCTTTCCGGGCGATTCCCGTAACTGATGACAAAGACTACCTGCTTGGTGTAGTCTCTTTCCATGATATCAAGGGACTCAAGCCACGGTTTGATTGAAGAGCGGGGGAAAGTGTCAAGCTGGCCCTGATTTGCCTGTTCTCCCCTCAACGATCGGCTTCTTCTCTTGCCGGATATTTCCCCGACTCATGCTATATTACCGAACAAGTTATCGGGGCGACCTTCAATGATATTTGACGTGAATGGTATTGAACAACAAAATGACGCGTGCCCTTCGGGCTGTGGCCATATTTGAAGCCAGCAAGGGTTTTCTGGTGCTGTTTGCCGGGCTGGCTCTCTTTTCACTCATCCATCAGAACGTTCAGCTTGTTGCAGAACAACTGGTTGGGCATCTGCATCTCAATCCTGCCAAACATATACCAAAGGTCTTGCTTGATGCGGCAGGTAATCTGACCGATCATCGAATAGTTCTTCTTGCACTGTTGGCGGTTTTATATGCTTCCATGCGCTTTGTGGAGGCTTACGGACTATGGTTTGAGAAGCGATGGGCCGAATGGTTTGCACTTGTCAGCGGAGCTGTTTATTTGCCGATTGAACTCTATGAGCTTGCAAAAGGTTTTACGTGGATCAAGATTGGTTTTGTGCTGGCCAACCTCATTATTGTGTTCTATATGGCCGTTATGCTCAAACGAAGCGGGAAAGAAAAAGCCGATGCATCAAAAAAGGCCAAAGCCATGAGAGTATAACCCCAGGGTAAGCTTGAAAGGGTTTCTTTTCGAGAGAAACGATTGCTGCCCACGGAAATCAAGGATTTTTTTCACGCACTATGGCCGATATTTCAAGAGATCGAGAGCTGCCAAAATATACCGACCAGGAGCTGGTTACCCGGACGCTTGAAAACAAGCAGGCGTTTGCGGCAATTGTTCGTCGTTATGAAGCGCCTCTTTTGCGATATATCGCCCGACAGGGATGCAGGGATACCTCCGCCGCACAGGATCTCCTGCAGGAGATATTTATCAAAACCTACGTACATCTTAACGACTTCGATCACTCGCTGCAGTTTTCATCCTGGCTCTACCGGATTGCACATAATGAAATAATCAGTTTTTTTCGAAAGGAACGGAGTCGCCCGAGCGTATTAGAAAGGGAGGATGACTTTTTTCTTTTTGAAAAAGTAATTGATGATCTGGGACTGACTGCTCAGGGTCGCCAAAAGCATACCGCTCCTGAAATACAGACGGCGGTTGATCGGCTTGATCCTCGAAGCCGAGATATCATAGTCCTGAAATTCTTTGAAGAGAAAAGCTATGAAGAGATATCGGATATTCTTCAGATACCCCAGGGCAGTGTTGCGACATTGATCAATCGCGCCAAGAAAAAAATAAAAAGTTCTTTAGAAAAGAGTTAGCGATAACCTATATGCCGAAAGACAGATCAGGATCAATTCTCGAAGAAATTGAAAAAAGAAAGGCTGTGCCGATTCCTCGCTGGCGCTTTCTTCTCAAACAGGCTGGCTTTTGGTTGCTTGCTGCAATTTCAGTCGTCACGGGCAGCATTTCAATGGCAACAGCCATCTATGTTTTCATTGACAACGATTTCATAGAAGATCATGATTACATCCACCTGTTTTTTTCAGAGCGCCCCTTTATTGCCGATATTTTTGCCGCTATACCCTATTTATGGGTGGCAGCACTTTTGCTCTTTACCCTCGTTGCATTTTTTGGATTCCGCCATACCAGAAAAGGTTACCGGTATGCTACCACGAAGGTTATTGCCGCCTCCCTGCTGGCAAGTCTTGTGTTCAGTCTTTGCCTGAACACGATTGATGTCGGCGGCTATATCCACCGTCACCTCATTGAAAATGTTCATGCGTATAACAATCTGATCAACTCCAATGAACACCGTTGGACACACTCCGAAAAAGGATTTTTGGGCGGCAGGGTTATGCAGAACGACAAGCAAAAACATCTTCTTGTTGTAAGAGATTTCAGCAGGGTGCTCTGGAGCGTCGATATCAGTGCAGCCGAGGTGAAGCCGGGGACCAATATTGTGCCGGGGAAATATCTGAAAATGACCGGAATCAAAACAGGGAACCGTTCGTTTAAGGCCTTTTTGATTCAGGGTTGGGAAAAGAGGTATCGGAAACGTGTACCGCCTGTGCCTAAACCGGTAATCATCAAGCCGGTTCCGGACTCCCTGGCTCACTGAGTTTTTCCAGTCCTGTTTTCAGCCACAATTTTCTGAATTGAAAAAAAAATTTCACCGGATCAGAATTTTTGAAAGAAAATTGAACGGGGTGCGTATTAAGTAGTAGGAAGGAAAATGAATTGCTTCTTTTTTTTTTAAAATACAAACTACATAACACATGAAAAAGAATCTTATTGCTGGTATCGTTGTATCTCTTGCTATGACTGGCCTGTTTGGTGGTGTTTCTTTCGCAGCTGAGACCGCAGCTCCTGCTGCTGCAAAGCCTGCAGTTGAAGCAGCAAAAGCAGACGCTCCTAAAGCTGAGGCTAAGAAGAAAGTTGTAAAGAAGAAAGCTGCAAAGAAAGCCGAAGTTAAAGCTGCTGCACCAGCCGCACCAGCCGCTCCTGCAAAATAAGTAAGGACGTTCCGCCTCGGTGGTGGAATAACGATGAATTGTGATAGAAAATATCCTCTCATCACTTCTTTTTGTTCAAAAGAGCCCCTTCACCATGAGGGGCTCTTTTTGATTATATATCTCCATTGTCAGTTATTGACATTTACCTTATCTTTTCTTTTTCAGATGACGGGGTTCTGTTTGCTCTCCGTGCTTGGGGTTTGTATCGACTGAAGCGCGCTATTTTCCAATAAAGGTTTGACAATTTAAGCTGAGGAGGGAAGTGCCATGTTTGGATTAGGTGGACAAGAGCTGTTGCTTATCCTGTTTGTTATCCTGTTGTTTTTTGGTCCTTCAAAACTGCCTGAACTGGCCCGGGGACTTGGCAAAGGCATGAGGGAGTTTAAAAAAGCGCAGGCTGATCTTGAGCATGAATTCAACAAAGCAGTCGATATCGAAGATGTTAAGGCTAAACCGGCTCCGCCTGTTCTGCCTGCAGTGGCAAAAGATGAGCAACTGCCCGCAGATAGTAATAAATCCTGACATTCCATGAGTCCGTCTGAAAGATCCCCATCAGCTTTCAGGCGGGTTCACTGTTATCAGACGTTCTCGGCATGAAGATGAAATGTTTTTCCAACTCCCGGATTTTTTCTGCCCCCCATTCTTGTCTGCCAACTTGGTACTTAATTGGTCAGGTGCTTTTTTTTTGTGATACGTCCTGTTTTTAAGAAAAAAAAAGTTTTTTTAAAATGAACTTTTTTTTCTTATAATTAAGAATTGTGCCTGATAAAAAAACCTAAGCTTTTTCTGGCAAATCGCAGTGAAAGCAAAAAAAGCATGACGGGCGCTATTTTTTGTTAAATGCAGATAAGTAGCGCAGTGTTGTTTTGATCCTTAAAATAAGACACATTTTGTCCGGTTTTATTTTTGTTGGAAATACATTCGCACAATAAAAAGCCCATTACCTCATTGTTGGATTAACGTGCCCAATGGTACGATATGATCGTCATGTTTTTTACGCGTTCTTTTTATGGTATCGGTATTAACAATTGTTAACAATGCGGGTTACCGTTTTCCTTTTTAACCCTTTGCTCACGCAGCAATTTCTGCTGCCATCCGAGAGTACTCTATCAAAACCAAAACTCACGATAAACTATGCCTGCTCCATTTACTGTTTTCAGCGGTTCAGACGCAACCACACTGACGGCGGCGCTTTTGGCCACAAATTCCGGGGTGACCATCAACTCATCCTCCGTTCTCCTGCACGCATCGGGCAGTGATGCCGTCAATTTTTATGACGGGTCACTGACGGCGCTTGGTATTGGGTCGGGATTGTTGCTTACAACCGGAACGACACCGGGTGCCAACAACACCATTGACTGGTTTGGTCAGGACAACAGCATCTATCCTGACACCTATTTCAATGGCGACGCGGCAATCGACGCCGTCGTCAATACGGTCTTTCAGACACAGTCTTTTGACGCCACAACGCTCTCTTTTGATTTTTCGGTTGCAGATCCGGCGGCTACGTCGGTGAGTTTCGAGATTGTTTTCGGTTCGGATGAGTATCCTGAATGGGTGGATCAATTTGTGGATTGTGCTATTGTAACGGTCAATGGTGTCAACTATGCACTTTTCAATCACGACCCGATGCATCCGCTCAGCGTCGTCAGTTCCAATCTTGCTGCAGGTTATTTTCAGAACAATGCAGCCGATCCGATTACAGGTCTCAGCCCTCTGCCGATAGAGTATGATGGAGTCAGTCATGTCCTGACCATTGTTGCGCCAATTATTACAGGCGGAGCAACCAATCACATCAAGATCGGTATTGCCGATACAGGTGACCACATTTACGACAGCGGAATTTTTATCGCAAACTTTTCTGCCGGTACTATTCCGGGATCGGGAGTTGTCGTTGCGCCGCCAGGCCAATATACCGACAGCAGCGACACTGTGACCGGCTCGTCACAGGATGAGTATTTTGATCTTAAAGGTGGAAACGATACGGTTTATGCTGGTGGCGGCGACGATATCGTGGTTGCTGGCAGCGGCAATGATGCCCTTTATGGTGGCAGCGGCAATGATGAGCTGAAGGGCGATGCAGGAAATGACTATCTCGATGGCGGTGATGGTCTTGCAGATACCGCTGTTTTTGCTGGCGCAAGTACATCCTACAGCGTACAATACAGCGCTCTTGACAATACATTCTCGATCACCGACAGTGTGAGTGGTTTATCTTCGGAAGGAACAGATACCCTGACCAATATTGAACTCGTAAAATTCAGCGATGGGCTCTTTAATCTCAACGCGACAGGATTGACACCAGCCACGGGAACAGGTAGTGGCACTGGGAGTGGCTCCGGCACTGGTACGACACCTCCGCCAAATTCACCGGGTTTTGCCGCGATCAGCGGTATCGGTTCAGTTGGACATATTCTGACTGCGACGGTGAGTGATCCTGACGGTATATCGGGCACGATCAGCTATCAATGGCAGCATTCAACTGATAACGGCGCAAGCTGGTCTGATATTCCAGATGCACTAAGCAACACCTACCAGTTGTTAACTGACGATGTCGGTAATCTTATTCAGGTCGTCGCCAGTTATACCGACGATGCTTCAGTTGATGAGTGGGTTGTCAGTCCTTCCAAAGCAATTCTGCCCGCACTGCAGGGCAATTTACTGATTTCGCTTATCCAGCTTGATGCACCTCCGGGTACATCTGTCATCAATCCTCTGACAACCCTCCTCAAAGATGCTGTTGATCTTGGTCTTACGCCCAATCTGGCTGCACTTACCATAAAGACGGTACTTGGGCTTCCTTCCGAAATAAGTCTGCAGAATTATGACTCCTACGCGGTGTTGCAAGTCAACCCGAATGACCCGACCGCAATTGCCGTTGAAATGGTCGCGGTTCAAATCGCCATCCTGACCTCGCTTTCCGACGATGATACCGGCATGACTTTGACATTGTCCCTGCTCGCATCGGCAGCCAATAATCAAACCGTTAACCTTTCAAATATAAATGACTTAGCGACAATACTCGGCGTTGAGGCAATCAAGGATCCAGTGACTGGCAAATATCCGCAGCCTCTCGATCTTGCTTATGATCGCAACAGAAGCCTTGCGAGCGCCATTGCAGATGGTGGCAACGTTGTGGATATCGAAAAGGAGTGGCAGGATTTTATCGGTACGCAGGATGGGATCAATTCCACCAGCATAAGCGATTTGAGCATTCACATTAACCAGAATCCTTTTGGGAGCGCTTCATTCGGCTTGCAAACCGCTTTTCAGAATGAGAGTTACATTATTTCTTCAAGTGATTTGCTGCTGGGATTCAGTGACAGCGATGGTGGTCTGCTGGAGGTTTCGTATCTGAGTGCGGATAAGGGTGGAACCCTGCAATCCAATCCAGACGGGACCTGGACGTTCATTCCCGACCAGGATTACACAGGCCCGGTGGAGCTGACCTATACGATACTCGATGGACAGGGTGGATCTGCACCAGCATCCCAGTTCTTTGTTGTTGCAGCAGTTTCCCAGAGTAACGTCAACAACCTTCCGACTGGAGAGGTTATCATTACGGGGACAGCCGAACAGGGCCAGATACTGACGGCTGATACCTCGACACTGGCAGATGCGGATGGACTGGGAGCGATCTCGTTCCAGTGGCAGGCAGACGGGATCGATATTATCGGCGCAACCGGCACAACTTATACACCGACACAGGACGATGCTGGCAAGTCAATTACAGTTCTGGCAAGTTATACTGATGGAGCGGGTACACCGGAAAGTGTGATCTCTGCAGCTACGAATTTGATTGCCGATGTTGATCTTCCTGCAAGTGGTATTCTCGCCGTTACAGGTGTGGCTGAAGAGGGAGGAACCCTTGATGCCACTCTTGCCGATCTGGTGGATCCTGATGGCGCTATAGATACAACAAGCTATCAATGGCAGGAGAACGTTGGTGGAGTGTGGATCAACCTCGATGGCCAGAATGGCACAACCCTGGCGATTCCTTCCGACCAAAGCTATGTGGGCAAGAGTCTCCGTGTTGTGGTCACGACCACCGATCTGCTTGGTGGTATCACTGATTTCATCGGCGACAGCCAGACCATTGCAAACGTCAATGACGCTCCTGTGGGCGGGGTATCGGTTAACGGCACAGCCGAGCAGGGCCAGACTCTGACGGCTGATATTTCGACACTGGCTGATGATGATGGCCTGGGCACGATAAGCTACCAGTGGCAGGCGGGCGGGCTCGACATTACTGGTGCTACAGAAGCAAGCTACTCTTTGACGCAGGCAGAGGTGGGCAAGGTCATCACCGTGGCAGCGAGCTACACCGATGGACAGGGAACTCTGGAAAGTGTAAACTCTTTGGCGACAGATATAGTGGCCAACATTGATGATGCTGCCACTGGCACCCTTGTGGTTGCGGGTAGTGCCGCAGAAGGCGCGGCTCTTGTGGCTGCTCTCATTAATTTGGTTGACCTCGATGGCGCTATCGACACCACTCTCTACCAATGGCAGGAGAATGTAGGGGGTTTGTGGATCAACCTTGATGGCCAGAACAGTGCCACCCTTGCGATTCCTTCAGACCAGAGCTATGTGGGCAAGAGTGTCCGTGTCGTGGTTACGACCACCGATCTGCTTGGCGGTGTCACCGACTTCACAGGCGACAGCCAGACAATTGCCAACGTCAACGACGCTCCTGTGGGTCTGGTATCTATTACAGGTACAGCCCAGGAGGGCCAGACATTGACAGCTTCCAACACGCTTTCAGATGCTGACGGTCTGGGAACGATCAGCTACCAGTGGCAGGCGGATGGAATCAATATTGGCGGAGCAACCGGAAGCAGCTATACACTGACACTTGCCAATGTTGGCAAGGCCATTACTGTTGCGGCCAGCTATATCGATGGTTTCGGCACACCCGAGCTTGTTGGTTCTGCTGCTACCGCCATCGTGACCGCCCTTACAGGCGCTACGCTGACGGGAACTGCTGGAGCCGATATCCTCAATGGTACTTTTTCCAATGACACCCTCAATGGGCTTGCAGGCAATGACAAACTCAATGGTTTGGCAGGCAACGACATCCTCGATGGAGGCGCGGGTATTGACACCCTTGCCGGTGGGCTTGGTGACGACAGCTATGTAGTCGATAATACGGGAGACAAAGTTGTCGAAAACGCAGGGGAAGGAACAGACCAGGTCATGGTTACTATCTCAACCGCAGGATTGACCTATACACTTTCCAACAATGTTGAAAACGCACAGCTTGCCAATACGGTAGCCTTCAACCTTACCGGCAACACGCTTGCCAATCTGCTCACCGGGAATGCGGCAGCAAATATTCTTAACGGAGGGGCTGGTATTGACACACTTGTTGGTGGGGCTGGTAACGATACCTATGTGATCGACTCGACAAACGATCTGGTAACAGAAGCTCTCAACGAGGGGAGTGATCTTGTTAAGGTAGGAGTTGCCACAGCCGGAGGAACTTACACGCTTGCCGATAATGTCGAGAACGCTACGCTTACGAATACGGTGTCTTTCAGCCTTGCAGGCAATGCACTTGACAATCTCCTGATCGGAAACGCGGCAGCAAACACGCTGACAGGAGGCGCCGGAAACGACACCCTTACTGGCGGAACAGGTCTCGATACCTTTGTTGTGGATGCAGGTACCGACACCATTACCGATCTTGGCAATGGTGCATCCGATATTCTCACGGTCTCTTCGGGTGCAACGGCCAATGCCACAGTGAGCGTTGTCTGGATGGCGACTGCGGCAAGCGTCAATAATGGTACGGCTAACGTCACCACCAATGGGCTTGAAGTAAACCTTGCAGCAATCACCACTGGCAGCAACGGCTTCAATGTCATTAACAACGGTCGTGCAGCAATGCTTACCGGATCAGCTTTTGCTGACACACTGACAGGTGGTACTGGCAAAGACACCCTTGTCGGAGGCAATGGCGATGACCTGCTTGTCGGCGGAAACGGCAATGACTCTCTCACTGGTGGAGCCGGCAAGGATACCTTCAGGTTTTCCGCTGCACTCGGCAACTCCAATATCGACGCTATTTCGGATTTCACTTCCGGTAGTGATAAACTGGAACTGTTACTCTCTCTGTTCAGTAACATCAAGGGAACAGACGGCGTATTCACTTCTGCCGATATTCTGATTGGTGCCGGAGCGACCAAGGGAAGCGCACTGGGTAACGAACACCTCATTTTCAATACCTCTACCAAGGCGCTCTACTATGATGCAGACGGAAGCGGTGCAGGAGCGGGTGTTCAGTTTGCTACCCTGACTGGAGTTGCGACACTTGCCTATACCGATGTCGTGCTGATCTGAGCGGGGGTGTAGCTGGATTTTCGGGCAGTGCAAGGGAGATGATGACTGCGTCACACCCCTTGCACTTCGAAAATCACAACGACGCCGCTTGACGCTCTGGCGCATCACTTCTTTTTCGGTGCACTTTTTGATTTCGGCATCGGGAATGACTCTTTCACGGCCTGAATCACCAGTTGATGTGCTGGTTTATTCCATTCCTCCGGGTGTTTTTCAAGCCACTTGCCGGTGATATCACAGACTTGACCAATGGTAACCCCTTCAGGGATGTTGAAACGGATAAGCATATTAGCATCGCACACACCCGCCACATAACCGGTATAAAATCCATCATCATTGGGATTGAAGGGTTGACCAGCACTGCATCGCTCATATTCTCGCCATAGAGTAACCAGTCCGTTTCCGGTTTTAAACTCTGCATGAGCTGTCTGGAACGTCAATAAACAGATTGTGATGGCAAATAGAATTTTTTTCATAATCTGGTACTTTGGGGTTGAAGAACGGAGTCTCCCGACGCTGTTATTACCCTTTTTAACATGAACTCCTGTTTCAGTTATTTTGACGACAGGTTTTTGAAAAACCTTTGCATCCTGACAGAAAACCAACATAGTGTGGCTTATTGTTCACAGTCGTGTATGCCCCTGAAAACTTCATGCAGTTCGTTCTGAGCGATTGCCAATGCGTGGCAATGATCAGATTCATGTGCCGGAAATCAAAAAAAAGATCGTCAGATAGTTGATAACGGAACCCTTTGTCCGCTCAAGACAGATGTGTGCGGCCGTTAGGCAATAAAACCGCTTTTTACTGTTATATTTATCTTTTCATTCAAGGAGTGCATGAATATGTTCTCTCATTTCAGACCATTACATTTTCTTATGCCAGTCAGAACCCTGCTTCTCATTGTGCTTGTATGGGCGTTCGCATCTCCGGTATTTGCCAAAAATGCCGGATCAGTTGCCCCCGGCAAAGCCGTCACTGCACTCCGACCGACAGCCGCCGAGGAGGAGGCAGGAATCTATATCAGTCACTATCTTCTGCAGAACCATTACCGAAAGGTATCGGTCAATGACTCCCTTTCGCTGCAGATTTTTAATCGCTATATCGGCAATCTTGATGGCAGCAAAAGTTATTTTGTAAAAAGTGAGGTTGACAGTCTCAGAAAAATGTATGGAACCCGAATTGATGACGAGTTTCTTTCGGGCAAAGCAAATGCTGGATTTGCGGTCTACAACTTTTTTCTGAACCGGGCCAGAGAGAAAATGCGTTTTATGAAAGCTGTTGCCGATACGGTGCATTTCAGCTTTTCGCTTCCCGAAACCCTTGATCTTGATCGCAAGGCAGATGTGTGGCCCGCAGACAGGAAACAGCTTGTCGAACTGTGGAAAAAAGAGCTGAAATACCAGTGGCTCAACCTTAAATTTTCCGGAGATAAAAACAAGAGCATCCGCCAGGCCCTTGAAAAGAGCTTTACGAACCGACTCAATCTTCTCAATCGCCAGAAACCCGAAGATGCCTTTCTGGCCTATACCTCTGCGGTTACCACCTCGTTTGATCCCCATACCAGCTACTTCTCTCCAGACGAATACAAAAACTTCCAGATCGACATGAGTCGTTCGCTCGAAGGCATCGGTGCCAAACTGCAAACCGAGAGTGAGTATACCGTTGTCAATGAGGTGATCCCCGGAGGCCCGGCATTCAAAAGCGCCCTGCTGAAAAAAGGAGACAAGATTGTGGGTGTCGGTCAGGGAAAAACCAGCGAGATCGTTGATGTCACCGGATGGAGAATCAATGAAGTGGTCAAGCTGATTCGTGGCAAAAAAGGCACCATTGTGCGTCTGAAAATTCTTCCGGCAAGTCAGGGCGGCAGGGGAGCAGCAAAAATAGTCCAGCTCCAGCGTGACAAGGTCAATCTTGAAGAACAGGCCGCAAAGAAGAGCATTATCCAGCACAACGGCGAGAAAATCGGGGTTATTACCATACCATCCTTTTATCTCGATTTTGAGGCTCAGAAACAGAACACTGGCAACTACACCAGTACAAGCCGTGATGTAGCCCGGATTCTGGAAGAACTGAACGCCGAGCATGTCAATGGTATTGTCATCGATTTGCGCAACAACGGCGGTGGGTCGCTTGAAGAGGCCGTGAAAGTTACCGGACTTTTTATTTCAAAAGGTCCTGTCGTGCAGATCAGCGATGCAAAAGGCGAAAACACGGTACTTGATGATAAAGACAGCCGTGAACAGTATAGCGGAGCGCTTGCCGTGCTGGTCAATCGTTATAGTGCTTCAGCATCGGAAATCTTTGCTGCTGCAATCCAGGATTACGGGCGCGGTGTTATCATCGGCGAGAGAACCTTCGGCAAGGGAACGGTTCAAAGTATTATACAACTTTCCAGACCCTATGCTTTTTTTGCTCAGCAGCCTGAGCTTGGAGAAATAAAGCTCACCATCGCGAAATTTTACCGGATTTCCGGAGGCAGCACCCAGCACAAAGGGGTTGTCCCCGATATTGCCATGCCATCCATGATCGACACCTCGACCATTGGTGAGGACACCTATACAAGCAGTCTTCCCTGGACTACAATCTCACGGGCACTCTATCAGCCAACTGCCGAAGTCACCCCGGAAAAGCTCGCACTACTGCGCCAGAAAGAGGAGGATCGCTCATCAAAGAATGTTCTCTACCAGAACTATCTGCATGACTTGAATACCCTCGACCAGATCCGCAAGAAAAAGGCGCTATCTCTCCAGGAGACGGTATTCAAATCTGAAACAGAGACTATCAAACAGATCGAGAAACAGTGGCTTCAGGATCAGGGTTCCACCAGGGAGCCAGGCAAGGATGTTCTGCTCAACGAAGCCGCAGGAGTTGTTGCAGATATGGCAGAGTTCAGTACGGGCGTGAAGAAAATTGCAGTCAAGGAGCTGCCGTCAGTGCATTGATTATTTTTTACGGGTTTTCCGAACATGGGGTGTTGTGTTTTCATCTTACTGTAAAGGACTGTTTTTTTTCGGAAATCAGCATGAACGTTTAATGGGAGAGTGAACTATGGCGAAGAAGAGTGTTGAGATCAAATGGCTGAAAGAGCCGGAGAATCATGACTATCCGGCGGCGAAGTCCTATTTGAGCCTGATCTATGAAGAATCTTCAGCCAAAGCGCTTGTGAAGAAATTGAAGCGTGCGCCTCTATCAGAATTCAAGGCAAAAGATATTTTCAGGGCATCCGCTCTTTCGCTGCTTGGAGTAAGCAATACGCATGTCGCAAAAGACCAGCGGAAAATTGAGTCAGGCCAGGAACTCTCCCCGCTTCTTTTGGTAAGGGATTCTGCCTCGGGCAAGGTCATCATCGCCGATGGATATCACCGATTGTGTGCGATTTATTCCTTCGATGAAGATGCGCTCATTCCATGTAAAATTGTATAGTACAGTGGTGATGTGCTTTTTCATGTGTTGTTCCAGCGAATGAAAATGATGAAAGAACTGATCGACTCTCCACTCATGACCAATGATTTGAAGCTGTGTCAAAACCGTTTCACATGAACTTTTTTCAGCGTAACAGCCAGCAGGAGAGAGCGCGGAGCCGGATGATGCATGGACAGCAGGCGCCTAACTTTCTTGATCCGGCACTTGAGTGGCGTCGGATTTTTGCGGAAATGTGGGGGACTTTCCTCCTGGTACTTACAGCAGCCGGAGGAGGTGTGGTTTCCGCCATCAGCGGCGGGCAGGTGACTCATTCCATGACAGTTGTGGCGCCAGGTCTCATGGTCATGGCAATTATCTACTTCATGGGAACTGTCAGCGGAGCCCATCTGAACCCTGCTGTGACCCTCGCATTTGCTGTGCGCCGCAACTTTCCCTGGATAAGGGTTCCGGCATATCTTGTTGCACAGATTGCAGGAGGGGCTGGCGCAGCATGGTTTCTCAAATCACTTTTCGGTAGTGCAGGTCATCTCGGCGCGACCATTCCTGGAGAGGGTATCACACCTCTCACGGCACTTGCCATGGAGATCGTTCTGACCGCAGGACTGGTGAACACCATTCTCGGCACAGCATCGGGTGCGCGTAACATTGGAACCAACGGCGCTATTGCGGTCGGAGGTTATATCGTGATGGCCGGTCTCTGGTCATCACCCATCAGCGGAGCCTCCATGAATCCGGTACGCTCGCTGGCTCCTGACCTGTTTCGCGCAGAGTTCAGCACCACATGGATTTACATTGTTGGCCCGCTTGTCGGGGCGATGATCGGGGTGCTTTTTGAATGGATTCTCAAAGGGCCTCCAACTGTTGCCGGAGGTATTGCTGCACAGGGAACACTCGGTATCGATGAGCGGTAGCCGAAAAGATCGTGCCATTGTCCATCGGAAGTAGAGTTGCGTATTGTGACTGAAGATCTCGGTTGGATACCGGTGGTATAGCTAAACCCCGCAAAATTCCAGCATTTTTCGCGACAGTATAGCCGGCAGAATATGGGTTTTCTGCCGGCTGTAAAAGTCTGCGTTTACGGCGCAGGAGTGAGGGCGAACGCATCCTGTGCGAACGCATCGAGATACCACAAGCGGCCGTAACCGTCAGTCGCATGAGTCCATACATGCAACGCCTCCGAATATGCTGCTCGCGTGCAGCTCTGCAAGAGATCCGAAACGTTGTAGCTTGACTGGTAGTTGGACGTCACAGTCGGTTTGGTGTAGGCATGGCTTGGCGGGCTGTCGAGAGAATTCACGACAAGCTTCCTTGTAGCCTCACTTGCGCTCGCCAACGGCAAGTACGTACTTACACCTTGCACAACGCTGAAGTTGAAATCGGCAAAACCGTTCGGATGGTAAGCGTTGAAGGAGAGGTTTGCCGTCGCACCAGCAGAATATTCGACAAAACCGCACGGCGTGAAGTTCAGCCCTGTGCCTGTCACGGGTGCAACGGATGCATTACAGCAGTTGTTGTCGACGTGGAGCACCATCCTGAACGCCATGGTATGACCGGCGACATTCTTGATACGGTTATAGTCTGGCGCACTGACGGCTGTCACCGCGCCTGTTCCGAATGGGGCAGGAACATTTGTTAACTGGCAGTCGACCCCCTCTGCAGTCCAATCGACCAGGGCACCGGTATCCTTGAACAGCTCCAGCTTGAGTTCGTATTTCCCGGCGCCGTCCAGCGCTTTCTGGCATGGAGTATCACCGCTTCCCAGCAAGTCCGTCTCAAAATGTCCGCTTGCCAAATCCTCGCGTTCGTCTACGACCGTCCACTCTATGCCTCCCGCAGGAACCGCAGCAGGCGTGATCTCGAAAAGATTCGCTTCCGCACCGATCTTTTTCGGCCCCATGCTCACAGGCACATGGATAGTCGTGAAAGGAGCGGGAATGATGACAGCGTAATGACGAACGACATTCCGCGTCAGATGCGTCCATGGGCCCGGCGTCGCGAGCGGGGTGCCATTTCCCGTGGTCAGTCTCCTGTAAGACCAGCGGTAATAGAAAATCTTCTTGACGTCGCGCAACGTCGTGCGGCTGAACCAGAGCCTCGGCTCGATTTTGCCTCCGAAAGGCTCGCCGGAAGTCGTAAGACCCTCTCCCGGGGCTCCAGCCCCCTGGATCTCCGACATGCTGACTCCTCTGCCGAGCGAGAGAATTTCCACGACTGAACCGGGAAGATCCGGATCCTTGCTGCATGTCGGCACACGTGCATCCTTGATGCGTATGACGACCTCATTTCCGCAGGCGTAGTTCCAGTAGGTATTGCAGGGAATGGAGGGCTTGTACACGGGCTCCATGACGCCGCCTATCTGGTACTCGACCCAAAAATAGAGATCCGGCTTGTCACCTTTGCAGGAGTAGAAAATCAGGGAGCTGAACCGTCCGTTTGTGTCCGTATCGACGACAGCGATCTCGTCACAGGTATATTTCCAGGGCCAAAGAGGCAGCAGGCGGCAAAGGTAGGGATAAATCAGCGTTGTATTGGCGGACAGCGTTTTACGGATCTCCGGTGCCGAGTTGGAACTCACGGTATGGATAAAATCAGCGGGCAGAGAGGCCGATGCAGAGAGGGCGGCCGACGACAGGGCTTCGGAGATGTTTGGCGTAAAGTTTGCTGAAGGTTTTGCCAACGTCGCTGCGGCAGACACCGAAAACGCTGCTGTCAGGGGGCCACGCTGTTGTGCTGCCACCGGGGATGCCAACTGAGGTTTCAGCGACTTCAAAGAGAGTAACCCGCCTTTGATGACTGAAAAAGGCGACGGATCTGGACCGGGATAGGGAATCGGAGGATTAATGAGGATCGGTTGATGGATGATCTTGATCAGCTCGTCACGCAACCTTATGACTTCGAGGTCGGGAAGTCTGATGATCCATCGCCACAGTTTATCGACTTCACAGATATGCACTTTCGCGCCGCAGACTGGCAGGCCACTGTCATCTTTCACTACCTGGCCACTTACCCAGCAGAGACATATCGTCCAGAGAGGCAGCAGACTTGACGGAACAGTGACGGTATTGAGGATGGTTCCCTTTTGCCGAAGAGCGGTTTCATAGGCGCTCAGCCGTTCCATCATCCTGAGCGATGGCTTCTCGGCCCCCGGCTCTTTCTGGGAAGGCGCTGGCCCTATAAACAGCCGATTGCTTGCGACCTCCTGTGCGCTCTTTGAAAAGACCGCCTTGCCGTCCTTGACGGTAACCTGGCTGAGAAGTTTACCGGCATTATCGAAAAGGAACGCTGCAACGTCCCCCTTGAATTCGGACTTCGGGTCCATGATAACATTCAGCGTAAAAGAGGCCCTCGATTTAGTCAGATCATTTGCTACAGGCATAACTTCATCCCTCCTTGAATTAAGTTTTAGGTTAATGACTCAGTGATTCAACAGAAGACTCGGCATTCCAGCTCTTGCATGATTTCAGAACACTTCAAAAAAAACTGCCTGGCGACATAAACCAATAATTATTAACAAGATAGAAACTGATCGGGATTGAAAGCATCGTATTGCCTGCCAAACTCAAAGATCCCCTGATCGCGTTGAGCGAGCATGACGATTAAAACATTGTTCGACCGATTACAGGGCGTACTCCGTGTGAGCGGGTTACAACGGAATCAACATTAAAAATCACGGATGTTCGAGCGTTGAAAAATTAACGCCGGTTTAACTTATAATAAAAAAAGGAGTTACGACAAAAGTTTTGATTGCCGCCGATTTGAAAAAAAACGGATCTCTTTCATCATTTCATAACTTTTCAAAAAGAAATGTTTGATGAATACAGGAAAAACCTTTTTTGATCAGCTTCAGGAACATTCGCCTTTTTCATCAATTTTGACAGTGCTAAAAAAATAGCAAAAAAAACAGGCCGCATTTTGCTTTTTTTACAAAAGAAATATCCCGTTAGATGATGATACGTACCTTCACCAAAAAATCGAACAGAAAAAACAGGTAAAGCGTTCCGAAAAAATTATTGATGATGTTTGACCATTTTTTTTCTGGTGACGACATCGACATGATGGTAGACGGACGCATGAGGGCCAAAAGGAAAGAGAACGGAGCCCTGATCGGGGTAGATTCTCAACGGGGAGTCGAAAGGATAGTGCAGTTGGTCGGCTTATTCGAAAAAGATTGATTATTGTACACTATCATTGATATCACCAAAACCAATTAAGCGTCATGAGCCAATATCATATAGCCGTAGTTGTCGGCAGCCTTCGCAAGGATTCACTCAACCAGAAGCTGGCCACAGCAGTTGCCAGACTGGCCCCTTCAGAGTTCACATTCAGCAATGTGCAGATTGGCGACTTGCCGTTGTACAATCAGGATGACGATGCAAACCCTGTGGATTTCGTCAAACGTTTGAAACGCGACATCGAAGTCGCCCAGGGTATTCTCTTTGTTACGCCCGAATACAATCGCTCAATACCCGGAGTTCTCAAAAACGCCATTGACCACGCCTCACGCCCTTATGGCCAAAGCGCATGGGCCCGTAAGCCTGCCGGTATTCTTGGCGCGTCGGTAGGCTCCATTGGTACAGCGCTGGCACAACAGCATTTGCGCAACATTCTTGCATTTCTTGACGTTCCGACACTTGGTCAACCCGACGCATTCATCCAGGTAAAGGAGGGCTTTTTTGACCAAGAAGGTAACATTGGAGCTGAGAGCCGGCCATTCCTCCAGAACTGGATGGATCGCTATGTCGCATGGGTAAAAACGCACACCGTCTGACAGTGGCACCGGGGCAGGCCGGGAGCGATTCGATTTTCGATGCTATTGCTCTTTGGCCGACCGCCACAATCCGTCAAGCTCTTCCGCACTGAACTCCTGCCAGGCGCGGCCAGAGAGCTGTACCTGCTCCTCAATCTTGCGGAACCGTCCCATAAACTTGTTGGTGGCCTTGCGCAACGCATCTTCGGGGTTTGCCTCTATAAAGCGGCTGTAGTTGACGATGGTAAAGAGCAGGTCGCCAAACTCCTCCTCCTTTTCCTCCTTGCTTGTCGCATGTTTCAGCTCCTCTATCTCTTCAACCAGCTTGTCGAGTACACCCTCATCGCTCGGCCAGTCAAAACCAACCCCGGAAACCTTTTTCTGCACACGGTAGGCGCGAAGCAGTTCCGACATGGCGTTCGGCACCCCGTCAAGCATGCTCTGGCGTCCCTCCTTGAGCTTGATGGTTTCCCAGTTCTTCAGTACCTCCTGTTCAGTTTCCGCCAGAGTGTCGCTGAATACGTGCGGGTGACGGCTGATGAGCTTGTGGCAGAGCGCCTCAAAAACATCCGCAAAAGAGAATGAACCCTGTTCCTCAGCAAGCTCAACCTGAAAACAGAGATGCAGAAAAAGATCGCCAACCTCTTTTTTCAGCTCGCTCTTGTCCTGCTGGTCGATAGCGTGAACAAGCTCATAACTCTCCTCCAGCAGCAGGTGGGCCAGCGACTCAGGGGTCTGCTTGCGGTCCCAGGGGCACTCCTGCCGCAGCACCTTGACAAGGCTCAGCACCCGCCGAAACTGTTCGGTAAGGCTTCTCTCTTTTTGCGAAACGATATCAGCTTTTAACTGCTCTATGGGTGTTTTTTCAGGCATGGGTCTTGTGGTGTTTTCATTCCGGGCTTCCTTGCTCGGGGAAGTTACTCTTTCTTGCCGCTATTCCTTATACTTCCTCTGAGCATCCAGTCAAGCTCTCAACCACCATTTACCCTTAAGCGTTTGAGACTTGTGAATATTGTCATAAGCTTGTCATCATGACCACTTCTCTTTTACAGCCAGAACAATGTGAGCCGATTGCCGCAATTGCCACGCCGGTAGGTGTTGGTGCCCTGGCGGTTATCCGAACAAGCGGCCAGGGTGTTTTTGAAATCGCCCAGCGTATCTTCCGCAAAAAAAGCAATCCATCTTTCCAGTTTGCCCAGTCCAAAGGATACCGTGTTCACTACGGTACGGTGTATGACCGTGACGGGTTGATTGACGAGGTGATAGTTATGGTCTTTCGCTCCCCCAACTCCTTTACCATGGAAGATATGGTGGAGTTCACCTGTCACGGCGGGCCGGTGGTTGTCAAACACCTCCTTAAGGTACTGCTCGACGAAGGGTGCCGACTGGCCGAACCCGGAGAGTTCACCCGGCGGGCCTTTCTCAACGGACGCCTCGACCTCCTGCAGGCCGAAGCCATTGGCGAGATGATCCACGCCCGCACCGAATCAGCCTTTCGCACCGCCGTGACCCAGATGCAGGGCACACTCTCCCTCCGGCTCGACGCCCTGCGGGATCAGCTTCTGCGATCATGCGCCCTTCTGGAACTCGAACTCGACTTCAGCGAAGAGGACGTTGAGTTCCAGAGCCGCACAGAACTTCAGCAACAGCTCGGCACCCTGCAGGAAGAGCTTCGTCGCCTCATCGATTCCTACCGTCACGGCAGAATCCTCAAGGAAGGAGTCGCCACCGTCATTGCCGGAAAACCAAATGCCGGCAAATCCACGTTGCTCAACCTCCTGCTCGGCGAAGAACGCTCCATCGTGAGCCATATCCCCGGCACAACCCGCGACTATATCGAAGAGTGCTTCATCCACGAAAAAACCATGTTTCGCCTCACCGACACCGCTGGCCTGCGGGAAGGCAGTGAAGAGATCGAGCACGAAGGCATCCGGCGCAGCTACAAGAAAATCTCAGAAGCCGACCTCATTCTCTACCTCCTCGACATCAGCCTCGATGACTATCTCGACGACGTTGCAGTCATCCGAGAGTTTCAGGAACGGTACAGCAACGCCCGAATCATCGTTGTCGCCAACAAAACCGATCTTGCGCCCGAAAGTGCCGAAAGGGTAACGCAGCTAAACGAAGCCACCGGCAACCAAGTGTGCGCCATATCAGCAGCGAAAGGGGAAGGACTTGAAGTGCTCAAACAGCACATGAGCAGCATGGTAGAAGGGCTCGACAAACTGCACGAAGCCAGTGTCCTCGTCACCAGCCTGCGCCACTACGAAGCACTCCGCAACGCATCCGACTCCCTCGACAATGCTTGTGAGCTTATCGCGAGCGATTCCGGTACCGAGCTTGTCGCCTTTGAACTCCGTTCCTCGCTCGACTACGTTGGAGAGATCACCGGCAAGGTGGTGAACGAAGAGATACTCAACGTCATCTTTGAGCAGTTTTGCATCGGAAAGTGAGAGGGGGTTAGGTAAACGCTCAAGGGCGGTGAAGCTGTGCGGAAAGTGCCTTTTATAAGCAGCGTTGTGTATCGTCTGTAATTCACAAAGTTCGTTGTGTACCGTTTTAGAGGATTTATCAGACGCTAACTTTTTTGTATCGTTTCTGTCATCCACAAAAATCTGGTTTGTGTCGCAAGGTATTTTTTGTTCATCGCGAAATGCCGTAATTTAGCTGCTGTTTGGCTGGCAGCCATCCTCTGAAATTGGTAAATTCTTGTTTTCTGACCGCATGAGTGGAGAACAATGAAAAATCAGCATTGTGAATTAAACGATTTGGGCTGGAACGACTGGTTCGAGCAAAGGGTACAATGCAAACCCACGGATACTATCGCCCGCGTTGCGGCGGTCGATCGAGAGCAGTTGTTGCTTGTGGATCAGACAGGCACTTTCAGGGCAAAGCTGGCGGGTAGCTTTCTGCACCGTCATCACCACTCCCACGAGCTGCCCTGCGTAGGCGACTGGGTCTGTGTGGAGAAGCATGCTGGTGAGGAGTTTGGGGTGGTACACTCGCTTATCGAGAGAAGGAGTTCGCTGCGCAGAAAGTCGGCGGGGAAAGTCGTCGAGTATCAGATGATAGCGGCGAACGTGGATTATGTGGTTATCGTTCAGTCATGTCATTTTGATTTCAATCTGAAGCGCCTGGAACGTTATCTCGTCATGGTGATGGATGGTGGGGCTGAGCCCGTCATTCTGCTCACCAAGACTGATCTGGTGGAGCCTGCTGTTCTGACTGCGCAGTTGGCGGAACTGCGTTCTGCTGGTATCACCGCACCGATAGTAACGTTGAGTAACGTAACAGGGGACGGTCTGGATGATCTCAGGCGGCTGCTCGTGCCAGCAAAGAGCTACAGCTTCGTCGGCTCGTCAGGGGTTGGCAAGAGCACGCTGATCAATCACCTCATTGGCAGTGAGATGTTGGACACAAAGGCTGTCAGCGGAACAGGCGAAGGGCGGCATACAACGGTTCGTCGTGAGCTGATTCGTATCGAGGGCGGTGCGCTGGTTATCGACAATCCGGGAATGCGTGAGTTTGGCATTTTGGGTGCGGAAGGAGGTATCGCGAGCAGTTATTCTGACATCACCGCACTATCATCAAGCTGCCGGTATCGCGACTGCAGCCATACAGGCGAACCAGGCTGTGCGGTGATTGAGGCCATGCATTCCGGCGAAATTAATCAGGAGCATTTTGAAAACTACAAGAAACTAAGGAAAGAGTCCGAGTTTTACGAGATGTCCTATGCTGAAAAGAGAAAAAAGGATAGGGAGTTTGGCAAGTACGTGAAGTCGGTCAAAAAAGGGTTCAGGGATGAGAGTTGAATTTCCAAGAGATTTAACCGGCCATCAGAATGTTTTTCAGGGCTTTGAGCGGTGCCTTGTGCTTCTCTGGATTTTGTGTTTTAAGCTTTACGATATTGCCAAGTTTCCATTGTACCGCAGGCATATAGCGCAGGTTTTCTAATGGCAGAAGCTCCCAGTCGGGAGTGCCGCTTTTGAAGCTTATTAGAAAACTTTTGTCGGTATCGGTCAGGTGATCATGAATTGACTTTATAAGGCGAGATCGTGTTGATTCATAGTCGTCATAGCTGAAAGCCGTGAAAGTCATGCCGGTAAACTGATGCTGAAATACCGTTTTCTGGTCGAGCAGGTTTGGATTGATGAGTTCATGTATCGGTCTGGAA
>SESB01000695.1_pt1 | contig 23925 bp, 20 predicted proteins | sample 3171441 | NCBI WGS metagenome assembly SESB01 (sample SAMN06051867, study PRJNA518727) | freshwater metagenome | biome: subpolar coniferous forest; feature: holomictic lake; material: water; isolation source: holomictic Lake 227, 6 m depth | place: Canada: near Kenora, Ontario | collected... | reverse complement strand
AGACTTAATGAATACATTGAAAAAAATCGTGTTAGCGGCATTAGTGGCTGCTTCTTTCGGTGCAGTTTCAACTACTGCTTTCGCTGAAACTGATTCAGGTCGCATTGTTTACACGCCTACCGTTGCTATCGATATTACAGCCGGTAAAATCCAAGTGGCTGTTGACGCACTTATTGCTGGCGGCGACGCAGAAGCAGTTTCTAAATTGATTAAAGAAGCGTCTGATTCTGTTAAAGAAATCAACGCCAGCGATTCAGTTTTCAAAGCGAGCAGCAAAGCAAACGGTTTAATTAAAGCCGCGCGTAATCATGTAAAAGAAGGTGCGAATCAACAAGCTGAACAAGAATTAAGAGATGCTCATAAAGGCATTCTTGCTTTAAAATCGATTCTTTAAGCTCACACTTTCTGAAACTAAAAAGCCTTGCGACTGCAAAGTCACAAGGCTTTTTTAATGTGCGACGAAAAACGGTTTAGCTTTCGCGAGCTAGTTTTTTATAAGTGTTAATCAGCGCATTGGTCGAACAATCGTGACTGGTGATTTCATCATCATTATTCAATTCGGGCAAAATTACTTTCGCCAACACTTTACCTAACTGCACGCCCATTTGATCGTAAGAATTGATATTCCAAATCACACCTTGAACGAAAATTTTGTGTTCGTATAAGGCAATCAATGAACCCAATGTTCTCGGCGTTAATTTTTTAAACAAAAACGCATTCGACGGTTTGTTGCCATCAAACACTTTCGCCGCGACTAAAACGCTGTCTTCACATTCTTCCGCCGTCAAATCTTGTTTCACTTCGTCTGCCGACTTGCCGTGCATTAAGGCTTCAGGTTGCGCGAGAAAGTTTGAAATCAAAATTTTGTGATGTTCAGGTAAATCATAATGACTGATGGCGGGCGCAAGAAAATCGCACGGAATCAATTTGGTACCTTGATGAATCAACTGATAAAAAGCGTGTTGTCCATTCGTACCAGGATGTCCCCAGATAATCGGCCCGGTGCTGTAATCGACTTTTTTGCCGGTAATCGTCACGCTTTTACCGTTACTTTCCATGTCGCCTTGTTGAAAATAATCAGCGAAATAACGCATCGATTGATCGTATGCCAACATCGCGTGCGTATCAGCATGGAAAAAGTTGTTATACCAAACGCCCAACAATCCCATAATCACCGGGATATTTTGTTCAAACGGCGTGTTTTTGAAATGGTTATCGGCTTCGTGTGCGCCTTCCAACAATTCTTCAAAATTATCCATGCCGACATACAGCGCAACCGATAAACCAATCGCCGACCAAAGTGAATAACGTCCGCCAACCCAATTCCAAAACTCGAACATATTTTCAACATCAATGCCAAATTCGGCAACCACTGTCGCATTCGTTGACAAAGCCACAAAATGTTTCGCGACGGCTGACGCATCGGGTGCCATTTTCAGTAACCAAGTGCGAGCGGAATTCGCATTCGTCAGCGTTTCTTGCGTGGTAAATGTTTTTGAACCGACTAAAAATAACGTGGTTTCTGGTGACAGATTTTCTAACGTTTCAATTAAATCGGTTTGATCGACGTTAGAGACAAAATGCACGCGCAACGCGGCGGTGGCGTAAGGATGTAACGCGGCAGTGACCATTTTCGGTCCCAAATCAGAACCGCCAATGCCAATGTTGACAATATCGGTAATCGCTTTGCCGCTGTAACCTTTCCAGTCGCCCGAACGAACGCGCTCACAAAAACCGCGCATTTTTTTCAATGAAGCGTTAATTTGTGGCATCACATCTTGACCATCGACAAAAATGGGCGTGTTGCTGCGATTGCGTAACGCGGTATGTAACACGGCGCGGTGTTCCGTCACATTGATTTTTTCGCCGGAAAACATAGCGTTAATTTTTGTTTTCAACTGCGCTTGTTTTGCCAAGTTAATCAACAACGGTAACGTGTTATCGTCGATGCGATTTTTAGAATAATCGAACAAAATATCATTAAATTGCAGCGAAAATTTTTCATGACGATGCGAATCATTTTTAAAACTGTCGATTAAACGTTGATTGCCAATGTGTTCATAGTGATTTTGTAAAGCCACCCAAGCGGGCGTGGTGGTCAACGATGCCATGCTGTAGAACTCCAATAAAAATAAAAATTGGCGCAAGTCTACGAAAATTAAGGGCAGATAGCAATAATACACTACTCAGACAGAGGCTTTTTAATGCACATCAGGGTCGCACGCTATTTATCATTATGTCTGACTTTCTTTGCTTAAATCGACGTGTTAAAGTTAGCGGGTGCTGTATATTTAACGTGCAGTTAGTTTAAAAACTGTGCAATTATCGTACAGTTAAATCATCACAATAATAATTATTCAGGCAGGTCGAGAGGATTTATGAATATCGCACAACTTATCAAAAAAACATCACTCGGTGTAACCGCGTTACTATTTTCGTCGGCATTGTGGGCGCACGGCGGCGCGGCTGGCACCGATACGGATCAGTGCAAATTTGAATTACAGCCTTCACATTGGATTCATTACACCGCTTATCAGCCGGCAGCCTTTCCGGCGGAAGATTTTTGTGGAAACATTCCAAGCGTTGGCACTTTAACTCAGCTGGTTTTCGATTACCAAGACATGAAATACCGCAACATGGCGGTTGAGTTTGAAGTGACGAAAGAACCCGAAGGCAAGCGCGTTTTTTTCCAAGAAGCCGCCAAACACAAATCGGGAACGATTATGCTTTCATTACCTGAAGGCGTGCCAGAAGAAGGTAAATACTTAATTCACATCACATTAGTACCGGATGCTGGACAAGGCGAACGCTTAGATGCTCACATGGGTTTCCAAGCAGGTAAAGGTCAATCGATGACGCGCAATGAAATGTTAATGTACGGCTTCTTTGGTTTTGCCGGTTTGTACATTGTCTATTTATCGAGTGCGCCCTTTAAAAAACGTGTTGATGAATTACTGGCTAAATTGAAAGGCTAATTCTACACATCGGCACACCACGACAAGGACGTTGTTTTATTTACCACGAGGCAAAAAAGAAATGATGAAATTAGTATCGGTCAGTGTATTCGCGGCGTTATTTGCATTGCCAGCATTTGCTCAGGACTATCAGGATCACGATGGCATGCTGATGAATCATGGTGATGGACATTTGATGGACATGGCAGGCGGCATGGTGATGGGCAATAATCCGGATAAACTTCCGGGCGGTTGTGACAAAATTGCTGAAACCAAAGAAATCACAGTTCACGCGGGTCATAAATACGCTGAAAAATTCCCTGGCAGAATGTTTGCGTTTGATACGCAGGAATTTCAATTCAAGCCTTGCACTAAATTGACCGTACATTTCATCAATGACGATAATGTGCGCCATCAATGGATGATGCACGGTTTGCCTAAGTATTTATATCCCAAAGGCATGTTTCATTTAGAAGTTTCCGGGCCGGCGAAAATTTCCGGCACGTTGATTTTGCCGCCGGGCGACAAAACCTATTTGGTACATTGCGACATCGCGCAACACATGGAAAAGGGCATGAAAGCCCAGCTCAAAGTCGGCAAAGGGGATGGTGATTTACCCAGTATTCCGAATGTCACCGCGAACATCGTGGCGGACGATTACACCATTACGCTGCCGGAATTGTTAGCGAAAGCGCATGAAGAAGCGAATTTGCCCGCGCCTATTGTTGACGCAACGCAAACCGCTGCCGTTAAAACGCCGGTTATTCCTGAAGAAAATAGTTCTTTTTCAGGTGTGACGGTGATTGGTTTGGCGTTAGGTTTGTTACTTGCACCGTTTTTAGCGCGTCAATTTAAAGGCATGACTCCCGCCGAAGTGGTGGCGTATCTGTTTGATTTGAGTAAATCGTTGGTAGAATTGGCAATTAAAACCGGTCAGGATTTATTGAAAATAGTTCAAACAGCATTAAAAAAATAAAAACGTTTCTAATTCTCTAAAAAGCCCGTTTTTGACGGGTTTTTTTTTGAGTGTTTCACGTTTTCAAAATTCATCGGGGAATTAACGCTAATTACTTTGTGACTTTAAAAAATACTTTGCAGCTACATGATATAATTACAACTTTTAAAATCAACCTGAAAATTAAACCGTGTCTACTCCTACAGATGATATTCTCAAGCAAGCCGTCGATGAGCTTGCAACAACCACTGATTTAACCAGCCTTGACGCTATTCGCGTTCATTATTTGGGTAAAAAAGGGGTTTTTACCGCGCAAATGAAAGAACTTGGCAGGCTTGAACCCGAACAGCGTAAAGCCGCTGGGCAAGTTATCAATCAAGCGAAAGATGCGTTTCAAGAAAAACTCGACGCAAAAAAAATCGAACTCGAACACGCCGCGCTTGCTGCCCGTTTAGCGAATGAACGCATTGATGTAACGCTTGCCGGTCGCGGACAAAAAGTCGGCGGTTTGCATCCCGTCACCACCACGTTGCGCCGCATCAACAAAATTTTTGCCAGCGTCGGTTTTCAAGTGGTTGAAGGCCCTGAAATTGAAGATGATTATCATAATTTTGAAGCCTTAAATATTCCCGCGCATCATCCCGCACGCGCCATGCACGACACGTTTTATTTCGACGCGCACCGTGTTTTACGCACGCACACATCGCCTGTTCAAATTCGCGTAATGGAATCTCAAACGCCACCGTTAAAAGTGATTGCCCCCGGTCGGGTTTATCGTTGCGATTCTGACATTACGCACACGCCGATGTTTCATCAAGTCGAAGGCTTTTTAGTGGATACCGACGTGAGTTTTGCGGATTTGAAAGGTGTGGTGTATGAATTTTTACGCGCCTTTTTTGAAAAAGATATTCAAGTTCGTTTCCGTCCGTCTTATTTTCCGTTCACCGAGCCGTCCGCCGAAGTCGATATTGAATGTGTAATCTGTGGCGGCGAAGGCTGTCGCGTTTGCAGTCACACCGGCTGGCTCGAAGTGATGGGTTGCGGCATGATTCACCCTGAAGTGTTCAAATCCGTGAACATCGACAGCGAAAAATACAGCGGTTTTGCCTTCGGAATGGGCGTGGAACGCCTGGCAATGTTGCGTTACGGCATCAATGATTTGCGTTTATTTTTTGAAAATGACCTCAAATTTTTACAACAATTTAACTAAGACCAGGACGTTAAGCGTATGAAAATCAGTGAAACTTGGTTAAGAACCTACGTCAATCCCGCACTCAGCACGGAAGAACTCGTCGCGCAAATCACAATGGCAGGTTTGGAAGTCGATGCGGTTGAATCCGTCGCGGCAGAATTTAGCGGCGTGGTGGTCGGTGAAGTGGTCGAAATGGAAAAACATCCCGACGCAGACAAATTAAACGTTTGCCGCGTGAATGTGGGCGAAGCTGAACTTTTACAAATTGTCTGCGGCGCAGCCAATGTGCGCGTCGGTTTGAAAATTCCAGCGGCATTATGTGGCGCAATTTTGCCTGGCGATTTCAAAATCAAACCATCAAAATTACGCGGCGTTGAATCGTTCGGAATGCTTTGCTCGGCAAAAGAATTAGGTTTAGTTGCCGAAGCCGAAGGTTTAATGGAATTGCCTGCTGACGCGCCCATCGGCACCGATATTCGGGCGTATTTACAACTCAACGACCACAGTATCGAAGTCGATTTAACACCCAATCGCGCCGATTGTTTGAGCGTGGAAGGCGTGGCGCGAGAAGTCGCGGTATTAAATAAAATGCCGTTAAATATTCCCGCGTTTGAACCCGTTGCAATTACCCATTTGGCAAAATTATCCGTTTCCGTTGAAGCAACGGCGGCGTGTCCACGTTATTTAGGTCGCGTCATTTCGGGCGTAAATAATCAAGCTGAAACGCCACTTTGGATGGCGGAACGTTTGCGCCGTTCGGGTTTGCGCTCACTCAGTCCGTTGGTCGATGTGACGAATTATGTGTTGCTCGAATTGGGTCAACCGTTGCACGTTTTCGATGCGGCGAAATTAAGCGGTGGCATCACCGTTCGTTATGCTGTCAATGGCGAAACGTTAGAATTATTAAACGCGCAAACGATGACGTTTGACGAAAAATGTTTGGTGATTTCGGACGACGAAAGCGCGTTAGCGTTTGCAGGCGTGATGGGTGGAAGTTATTCGGCGGTTCACGAAGATACAACCAGCGTATTTTTAGAATGTGCGTTTTTCGCGCCACTTTCGATTGCCGGCAAAGCGCGTCAATTCGGTTTACACACCGATTCCTCACACCGTTTTGAACGCGGTGTAGATTTTGAATTGCAAAATCGCGCCATTGAACGCGCGTCACAATTGATTTTAGAAATTTGTGGCGGACAAGCGGGCGATATTACCGACGTGACGACGACTTCTGAATTGCCAAAACGTGAGCCGATTAGTTTTCGTGAAACCAAATTAACCAAAATTTTAGGCATGTCATTTGCGCCTGAAAACGTTTGCGGAATTTTGGAAAGTTTGGGCATGAAAGTCGTTGCACAACCTGACGGCTGGTTAGTTACGCCGCCCAGTTTTCGTTTTGATATTGCGATTGAAGCGGATTTGATTGAAGAAATCGCGCGAATTCACGGCTATAACAATTTGCCGAACAACCAAATTTTGGTGCGTTCATCGTTAAATCAAGCCACCGAAACGGTTTTAGATTTAGATCGCGTCAAAGATTTATTGGTGGATTGCGGTTATCAAGAAGCGATTACTTACAGTTTTGTCGATGAAAATTTGCAAAAAACGATTGCGCCCAGTGCGGAATTTATTCGTCTGAAAAACCCCATTTCTGCCGATTTAGCGGTGATGCGAACCACGTTGTGGGGCGGATTATTAACGGCAGCGTTGCACAATACGAATCGTCAACAAACGCGCGTACGTTTATTTGAGTCGGGTTTGCGCTTCGTGCAAAAAGACGGCGAAACGTTACAAGAAAAAATGCTCGCCGGTTTGGCGTTGGGCAATGTTGCGGCTGAACAATGGGGCGAAACAGAACGCGCCGTTGATTTTTACGACGTGAAAGCCGATGTCGAAGCGATGTTTGCGTTGACGGGTTGCACCGTGCAATATGTTTCAGATTTAAACGAAACTTTGCACCCAGGTCAAAGTGCGAAAATTCTCAATGAGAACGGCGAACTCGTTGGCTGGCTGGGGATGTTGCATCCAACGTTAGAACAACAATTAGGTTTTGAAACGCCGGTATTTTTGTTTGAATTGGCTCAAGACTTGCTGTTGCAAAAACAACATTCTAGCTTCAAATCGTTGTCAAAATTCCCTTCGGTGCGCCGCGATTTAGCGTTATTGGTTAAAGAAGAAACTACAGCAGGCGATATAATTGCCGCGATTCAATCGTGTTCTGAACCACTTTTACAAGACGCTGTCATTTTTGATGTGTATCGTGGCAAAGGTGTAGAAGACGGTTTTAAAAGTGTAGCTTTGAGTTTAGTGCTGCAAAATCAAGCACAAACGCTTACAGATATTGAAATTGATGCTATAGTTAGCACGTTCCTAGACACCCTGACCCAGAAAACGGGCGCAAAATTAAGAGACTAAATATGGCATTAACAAAAGCAGATTTCGCAGAAAATTTATTTAACGTATTAGGTTTGAATAAACGCGAAGCCAAAGACATGGTGGATCTTTTCTTTGAAGAAATTAAACATTCTTTAGATCACGGCGAACAAGTCAAACTTTCTGGTTTTGGTAAATTTGAATTGCGTGACAAAACAGGTCGCCCTGGACGTAATCCAAAAACAGGCAAAGAAATTCCGATTACAGCCCGCCGCGTGGTGACGTTTAGATCGGGTCAGAAACTTAAAGCACGAGTAGAAGCGTATGCTGGAGCCGAGTAACAACAACGAATTGCCTGTTATTCCGGCAAAATGCTATTTTAGCATTGGTGAGGTCAGTGAATTGTGTGGCGTAAAACCGCACGTTTTGCGCTATTGGGAACAAGAATTTACCGAGATTAACCCGGTTAAACGGCGTGGCAATCGACGTTATTATCAACGCCACGATGTGTTAATTATTCGGCAAATTCGCGCTTTGCTTTATGAGCAAGGTTATACCATTGGCGGCGCGAAGGCACATTTGTCCAGTGACGATGCAAAAAATGACACCACGCGCACCAAACAACTGATTCACCAAATGGTGACAGAATTAGAAGCTATTTTAGAATTACTGAATTAACTTCATCATCTTGAAATTCAAAAAAACAGCAGCGATAACACGCTTTTCAAACGGTGTTATCGCATTTTCGTTTTAGCCAACCTTCAAATTCAAAACAAATCATGAACGCACGCATTGCCACCGTAGAACGCAACACGCTCGAAACGCAAATTACCATTACTGTCAATTTAGACGGCACCGGAAAATCGAATTTTCAAACGGGCATTCCGTTTTTGAATCACATGCTGGATCAAATTGCCCGACACGGCATGATTGACCTCAGCGTCGATGCCAAAGGCGATTTAGATATTGACGCGCATCACACTGTGGAAGATGTCGGCATTACGCTGGGTCAAGCATTTGCCAAAGCGTTGGGCGATAAAAAAGGCATTTCGCGTTACGGTCACGCTTACGTTCCGCTCGATGAATCGCTGTCGCGCGTAGTGATTGATTTTTCAGGTCGCCCGAGTTTGTATTACGAAGTGATTTTTAATCGCGCGTTTATCGGTAATTTCGATGTCGATTTGTTGCGCGAATTCTTTCAAGGTTTCGTGAATCACGCAGGCGTGACGTTGCATATTGATAACATCAAAGGCGGCAACGCCCATCATATCGCGGAAACGGTTTTCAAAGCCTTTGGTCGTGCGGTGCGAAATGCGATCACGATTGACGAACGAATGAGCGGCATTATGCCTTCGACGAAAGGAGTTTTGTAATGTCTACGGTTGCGGTGATTGATTACGGCATGGGTAATTTACATTCTATTTCAAAAGCGTTGCAACACGCCGCGCCCGATGTTGAAGTTGTGGTCACGTCGAATGCGGCAACGATTTTGACGGCTGACCGCGTGGTGTTTCCAGGTGTTGGCGCGATGCGCGATTGCATGAAAGCATTGCACGATTTGAACTTGGTCGATGTAATTAAATACGTCGCGGAAACTAAACCATTGCTAGGAATTTGTTTGGGTATGCAGGCGTTGTTGATGGATAGCCAAGAAAATGGACACACCGATTGCTTGGAAATTTTAGACGGTCACGTTTTGAAATTCGCCGACCCGTTGCACGATGAAAGCGGCAATATTTTAAAAGTCCCACACATGGGTTGGAATCAAGTGAAACAACACGCGCATCCGTTGTGGCGCGGCATTCCAGACGAAAGCCGATTTTATTTTGTTCACAGTTATTATACCGCTGTGCAAAACGAAGCGTTGATTGCGGGAACGAGCGATTATCCGAAGGCGTTTGCCTGTGCATTGATGAAAAATAATGTGTTTGCGGTGCAATTTCACCCTGAAAAAAGTCAAACCGTCGGGCTGCAATTATTGGCGAATTTTTTAAATTGGAATGGAGATAAAAAATGAAAACAATGAAAACGTGGTGGTTAGCAATAGATAAAAATGATGGACATTCATCGTATATTGAATTGAAACACAGAAAAATTGTGGCTCAGGGTTGGTCTGCATTGGGTAATTTAGATTTTTTAAAAAAGAGTGTTCCTAACAATGAAAAAGAATTTATCCAAATCGTGCAATTACTAGGTGATGTTGCTTACAAAGGGCAAGATTGGTGGTTTGAAGATAGAAAACCTGAAAGATGCCCGTCTGTAATGTGGAATCTAATGAATGTTAAGAAAGGCGATTTAATAATTGGTCACGAAGGGGCTGAAGTAATGGGTATTTGTCAGACGACCGCTGATGCTATTGAAAGTTATAGATATGACAAGGGTTACGAATATGCCCAGACAATAGGATTTCCTGTTACATGGATAGATTGGAATCAACATTTTTCTACATTTACTCCAAAAGCTAACGCAAGGAGCTTGGGAATAAGAGGATTAAACAAAGAAAGTGCAGAAGTGATTGAGGCATGGAACGAATATAAATCTAAACAAGGTTGATTTTCGATTTATGAAACTTAAAAGTAGTTTTTTATTTTGTATCTTTTTGCTTTCAATCAACCATTCTTTTGCCACAGCGCAAAGTATCGGCACCTACACAAATGGCTGTTTGAGTGATTCGGTGGCGTTACCGATTGATGGCACGGGTTATCAAGTGATGCGTTTGTCGCGCGAACGGATTTATGGTCATCCGAATCTGATTCAATTTATTCAAGACCTGGGGCAAACTGTGGCGACTGAACACGCCAGCAATTTATTGATTGGTGATTTGGGACAACGTTACGGCGGACGCACCCCGAGCGGGCATCGCAGTCATCAAAATGGGCTGGATGTGGATATTTGGTTTTCGTTGTCTACCGCGAATACGTTGACCGACCACGAACGCGAAACATTAAGCGCACCATCGATGCTGGCAAGTTCCGAAAAAATCGAACTCAAACGCTGGACGACGGCGCACGAACAGGTTTTATTATCAGCCGCGCAATTGCCCGACGTGGAACGTATTTTCGTGAATCCCATTATCAAACGTGAACTTTGCAAACACGCGCAACCCAATCAACGGGCGGCGTTGCGTAAAATTCGCCCGTGGTGGAAACACGATGACCATTTTCATGTGCGTTTAAGTTGCCCGAAAGATAATCCACATTGCGAACATCAAGAGCCGTTGCCGTCGGGTGATGGCTGTGGCGACGATTTGGCGTGGTGGTTTTCATTTGAAGCCACGCATCCGGTTAAAGGAAAAGAATCCGTTTCGGCCGAACCGCCTGCCGTGCCTGAATTATGTCGGCAATTACTAAAAAATTAAGAGAAAAATGGACAAATTAACCAGCATGAAAGTATTTGAGCGCGTCGCCAAAGCCGGCAGTTTTGTCGGCGGCGCACGCGAATTGGGCATTTCCCGCGCCATGGCGACCAAACACATCATGAACCTTGAAGCAGATTTGCGAACGCGCTTATTTAATCGCACCACGCGCAGTTTGAGTTTAACCGACTTGGGTTTGGCGTATTTGGAACGCTGTTCGCAAGTGCTGCTCGACATTCAGGATATGGAATCCGCCATTACGCATTTGCAAAATGAACCGCGCGGCACGTTAAAAATCAGTGCGCCACCGGTGATTGGTGCCACACATATCACCCGCGCGGTGGCGGAATTTTTAAAAATTTATCCCGACTTAAACGTCGAAATGATTTTGCAAAGTAGTCACACGGATTTAATTGATGAAGGCATTGATATTGCGATTTATTTGGGTGATTTAGACGACACCAGCATGGTGGCACGAAAATTAGCCAGTTCGTCGATGATTGTGTGTGGTTCGCCTGATTATTTAGAAAAATATGGTGTGCCGCAAACACCGGAAGATTTAGTGAATCACAGTTGTTTGGTTAATTGGGCGAGTGTGCCGCAGGATAAATGGAAATTCAAAACGGATGCCGGTTATACGACGATTCATGTGTCAGGAAGAATGCAATCAAACGTTGCCGAAGCCAATCGAGTCGCGGCGTTGAACGGTTTAGGTTTAGTGGTTTTAGCGTCTTATGTGGTGCGCCGCGATATTGAAAAGGGTAAACTAAAAACCGTTTTAGCAAATTATGCGTTGCCGCCGCTCGATATTCACGCTGTTTACCCACATCGCAAATATCTTTCCGCAAAAGTGCGCTGTTTTTTAGATTTTTTACAACAATGGTTAGAACCACGAGTGTCTATTCCTTGGACGCGAGAAGGTTAGGCGGGCATAATCGGTTTAACTTTTTTTGTGTAGTAGAGTAGTATTTCGAGCTGTAGGCAAAAGATTTGCATTTTTGTACCGATTAACGGGTTAACGTTAAAATTTATACAATTATATTTTCATTACTATCGAGGATTTAAAAATGGCAACTGTCACCACAACCAAATTTGTATTTGCAGCCACCACGGATATTGCCGAAGTCACGCCGGCGTTGTTTCTTAAATTTACCACCGCCGATTTTGCTAAATTGACCAAAACACAAGCGGCGGGTTTAACAGCGGAACAATTAGCTGTTTTGACCGTAAAAACCATCGGTTATCTCACCCCACAATTCAAAGCTATCGATCCTGGCGCGTTGACTGGTATTAGCGTGAAGGTGATTCCGAGTTTACCGATTACGCCCTTAACAACCGATCAAGTTAATGGCTTAACGCTCGAGCAAATGGCGGCGTTGACTTCGGCGCAAGTCGCTTCGTTTACCAAAACCCAATTAGCGGCTGTAGATAGTGATCATTTAGGTGCGTTATCTACAGGCACTGCAAAATTACCCGGTGGGTTAGGGGGTTTGAAAATCACTTTGTTAGATGTCGAGCATGTTGGATATTTAACACCAACCCAAATCACCGCCTTAACCGCCGCGCAAATTGCATCCATTACCTCCACGCAAATTGTTGGTTTAACAACGGATCAAGTACCGGCATTAAGCACCGCACAAGCGTTAAGTTTCCCGTCTAAGGCGTTGCCGTTATTGCCTACCGATATTCTGGCGATTTTAGACAACTCTTTTCTTGCCGCCCTTCCCGCCAAAACTTTTGGTGCGTTAACGGTGGATCAATTAGCCGCTATTACGCCAGAACAAGCTCCGGCTATTACGGCGGGACAAATTGGCGCGTTGACCTCGGCAAAACTTGCCGCGTTAACCGCAGAAGATATTGCGGCATTAGATGTCAAAGCGATTGCGGGTTTTAATAAAATAAATATGGCGGGCTTAACGCTTTCTGATTTAACCGGCGACGGACAACTTGCGGCGTTGAAACCGACTCAATTTGCTTTTTTAAGCACCACATCCATCGCGGCTATTGATGCGGATGGTGCAGCATTATTAACCCCGCAAGCCATGACAGCATTAACTTCGGGGCAGGTACACGCGCTCACTATTGCCGCCGTAGCGGCGATTGATCCCGCTTCAATTTCTGGATTAACGGCAAAAAATGTTCTGGGTTTAGATTCTACTCAAGTTGCGGTGTTGACTGCGGAGCAAGCGGCAGCGTTGACACCGGCACAAGCTAAAGTGCTGACGGCAACACAGGTGAATAGTTTGGTATCGGATAATGTTGTTGCATTACAGCCTGCCACGTTGAAAGCCATTACTGCGACAGCAATTCCTTCGCTTGCTGCCGCCGCTTTTGCAGCGATGTCAGCCGACCAAATTGCAGCAATGACTACCGCTCAAATTGCTGTATTGACCACCACCACATTGGGTCAATTACCAGCTTTAGGTGCAGATCAGGCGGCGGCATTAACAGCTGCACAAGTGGCTAAATTAGGTTCCGCACAAGCAACCGCTTTAACAACAGCCGCTATTGCTGCGCTAGACCCTAAAGTCATTAAAGGTTTAGATTTGCGCGGTTTTGTTGCCGCTGATATTGCTGCATTAACTGGCGATCAAGTGCCGTTTTTAACCGCGACGACAATTCAAATTGGGGGGTTAACTCAAGCCCAAACAGCCGCTTTAACGGCATCGCAAATTGAGGCAATGAAACCAGCGACATTTAAAGGTTTAGCAACAACAGGAATGATTCCACAGTTAACCACTTCGACCGCTGTTCCTGCTATTACTACTGCACAGTTAAACGTGTTAACCGCCAGCACACAGCTAGAAACACTCACGCAGGCGCAAGTTGCTGTGTTAAATAGTGACGTAAAATCATGGCTGCTGGACACGAAAGGCTATGTCACTTTAACGGGCGGCACCGCTACAAACAGCGGCATCGAAACATCTGGAATCGTTACTGCACCCACGACAGCGACTGTGATTACGGCGGGTAAATCGGCGGTGACAATTACTGGAAGCACGGGAGCTGATTCGATTACGGGTAGTTTAGCGGCAGATTCGATTGATGGAAGCACTGGCAATGATACGATTCTGGGTGGTTCAGGTGCCGATACCATTACCGGTGGCACAGGTAATGACAGCATTGACGGGGGAGCTGGTAACGATATTATTACTTTTACCGATGTTGCGGATACGATTATTGGCGGCGACGGTACGGATACACTCGCAATTACTACTGCTTTTGCCACTGCGTCCGACGTGAACACAAATCTTTCTGGCGTTGAGTTAATCACAATCAATGGTGCCGCTGGGTTGGCAGTTGATTTAACCGCTCAAACCGAAGGCTTCACGATTACTGCAACGGGCGCAACGAGCGTATCCATTACTGGTTCTGCCGGAGCGGATAGCATTACGGGTTCTATCGTTGGCGACGCAATCCTCGGCGGCTCTGGTGCAGATACCATTACAGGTGGTTTGGGTGCGGATACCGTTACAGGCGGAACCGAGGCTGATACCTTTGTCATTACAGCAGCGGATACCGCAACGGATACGATTCTTGATTTCGGTAATGGCGCGGATTCAATTAGCGGTGTTTATTCCGCAGCAGGAGTTTTGAATATAACAATGTCGAGTGCAGCCACAAGTGCTTTGGATTTATCTACAGCATTGGCTTCATTCGGTACAGCTAGCGTCACAGGTGGTATTGCTAACGACACAATTACGGGTGGTGGCGGTGCTGATTCTTTCGCTCTTGCTTCGGGCGACAGTGTTAATGGTGGGGCTGGTCTCGATACGATTACCTTTGCAGCCGCTATAACCGCAGCAACAATAGTAGGCGGAGCCGGTCAAGATATTCTCACTTTTGGCGGTACGACGACAAACGCGGCAACTATTTCTGATACCGACGGTATCACGATTAACGGCACGACCGGCATTGAAACACTTACTTTTAGCCCCGCAGCAACGGTTGCCACGACAACGGTTATTGGTGGTGGTGGCGCGGATGTTGTTGTATTAGGTAATTTCACCAATGCGTTAACTATCAACAGTGCTTTAATGTCTGTTACGGGTGGAACGGGTGTTGATGCACTTACCTTCATAACCACTGCTTTAACCAATGTCACTGTGAATGGTGGAACAGGTGCCGACACGCTGGTGTTACCGGCAGCGGCTCTCGTCAACGCCGTGACGATTGTTGATTCAGACGGTATTGCTATCACAGCGGGTAGCTCGGCCGCTGATACGATTACCTTATTAACCTCAGGAACTACTGCCTCAGTCACAGGTTTGGGTAACGGTGCCGACGCTATAAATGTACCTACTGGTACAACTTTAACCTCAACGTTAAACAGCACAACACCTGCGTGGACAGTGGGAACAAGTACCGTTGCAGGAACCGCCACGATTACTGCGGCAACTGGCACAACAACCGCCACGGTTACAGCAACGGCTTTGACCAATACAGGAACGCTCAACGTAGATTTGGGGGCAGCTTCAAGTACCACCACTTATGCAGGTTCAGTCGGCATTGGCGCACAAAGTATTACGGGTGGTTCGGGTGTTGATAACATTATTTTTGCAGCGGCGGTTGCTTTAACTGCAACCGTAGTGGGTGGTACAGGTATTACTGATAGTATTACGATGCCTACGGGTGCGACTGTGAACTCACTCAAAATTACCGATACAGACGGCGTTGCGATTGCTGCTGCTAGTACAGGTGTTGATACAATTACATTAGGTGCTGCGACAATTGCAACAATCACTGGTTTTGGTGATACAGGCGTGGATGTTTTGGTTGTCCCAACTGGTTCAACAGCAACTGCTACGTTGGTAACTGGAACACCTTCATGGGCTGCTAGTTCAGCTACAACTAACGCTGGAACAACCACGTTTGCCACACACGCAACCACCACAACTGCAACAATTAACCTGAGTTTAATCACAACAAACACCGGTACGATGAGTATCAACGCATCCACTGCTTCAAGTACTACAACATTGACAGGTACAGGAGCTGGCGTAACTAATATAACTGGTGGTTCTGGTGTTGATACAATTACCGCAGCGGTTGGTGGTGGTTCTATCACTGGTGGCACAGGTGTTGACTTAATTAAGTTGGGGGCTGGTGTTGATACAATTGTTACCGGTATTACTGCTGCCGTAGCAGATCAAATCGGCGTTACTGCCATTGATACAGCTGGATCTGGCACACAATTGTTTGTAAAAGGTACTGATAAAATTGATCTCTCAGCGGTTTTGACACCAGTGACGTTGACTATTGGAACTCAAGTAGCATTTGATGCTTCTTCAAAGGCAACGACCATTGCGTCAATTACCACTGCCGCGAATACTGATGCCGAAGTGTATTATATCAAGAATACATTGGCTCATGCTCAAGTGTTAACTTTAGCTGAAATTGAAACCGCAATTGAACAAGGTAGTGCTGCTACAGGACAGGCAACGATTCTTGTTGATAATGGTACAAATACATTGATTTATGTCGACCAAGCAGCACAAACTGATGCAGCAAGTGGTGCAGGGTTAATTTTGGTCGGTACGTTGTTTGGCATTACAGGTGCAACAGCTCTTGCAACAGGCGATTTACTTTCAGTTTAATTCGTTAGTTTCAAACTAAAAAACCGCCCCTAGCTCACGCGAAGGGCGGTTTTTTTTACGTCTAAAAAACTAAATTCAAATTCTACAATTTCCCCCAAATATCATTCACGCGCTGAATAATATCGGGCGACATGGTAATCGTTTTACCCCATTCCCGATTGGTTTCACCTGCCCATTTATTCGTCGCATCGAAACCGACTTTAGAACCTAGCCCCGAAACTGGTGACGCAAAATCTAAATAATCAATCGGCGTATTTTCCAAAATCGTCAAATCTCGCGCCGGATCCATTCGCGTGGTAATCGCCCAAATCACGTCTTGCCAATCGCGCACGTTAATATCGTCATCGACCACAATCACAAATTTCGTGTACATGAATTGCCGCAAATATGACCACGTTCCGAGCATCACTCGCTTGGCGTGACCGGCATATTGTTTTTTCATGCTGATTACCGCCATCCGATACGAACAGCCTTCGGGCGGCAGATAGAAATCGACAATTTCAGGGAATTGTTTTTGCAAAATCGGAATAAAAACCTCATTCAACGCCACGCCCAAAATCGCGGGTTCATCGGGCGGACGACCGGTGTAAGTGCTGTGATAAATCGGATTATTACGTTCGGTAATGGTTTCAATCGTAAAAACAGGAAATTCGCTGACTTCGTTGTAATAACCGGTGTGATCACCGAACGGGCCTTCGGGTGCCATTTCATTCGGATAAATAAATCCTTCCAACACTATTTCCGCGCTGGCGGGAACTTGTAAATTATTACTCAAACAATTCGCCAATTCGGTTTTGCTGCCGCGCAATAAACCGGCAAATGCAAATTCTGACAGCGTATCGGGAATCGGTGTCACCGCCGCCAAAATCGTAGCAGGGTCTGCGCCCAAAACCACGGTCACGGGAAACGGTTCATTCGGATGCACCGCTTGCCATTCTTTGAAATCCAACGCGCCACCGCGATGCGCGAGCCAGCGCATAATCGTTTTATTTTTGCCTAAAACTTGCTGACGATAAACGCCCATATTTTGCCGTTCTTTGTTCGGGCCTTTTGTAATCACCAACGCCCAAGTAATCAGCGGTGCCACATCGTCGGGCCAACAATGTTGAATCGGATAACGCCCCAAATCGATTTCGTCACCGCGCAACACATTTTCTTGGCACGCGGGATTTTTCACCATTTTGGGCGACATATTCAGCACTTGTTTCAACACGGGAAGTTTGTCCAGCGCGTCGCGGAATCCTTTTGGCGGTTCGGGTTCTTTCAAATACGCGAGCAATTTGCCAATTTCGCGCAATTCTGTCACAGAATCCGCGCCCATTCCCATCGCGACACGGTGCGGCGTACCAAATAAATTCCCCAGCAACGGCACGTTATAACCTTTCGGACGTTCAAAAAGCAGAGCTTGTCCTTGCGCTTTTAGCGTGCGATCACAAATTTCAGTAATTTCTAAATGCGGGTCAGCTTGATAAAGCGTGCGTTTGAGTTCGCCTTGTTTTTCAAGTTGAGCAATAAAGTCGCGCAGGTCGTGATATTTCATAATTTAATTTTGAATGAGGACTGCCAGAAAGGCACATTGTAACGTTGTTTTTGATTGCGTTCATTTTCAGCGAACGCTGGAATCTAATGCGGTAATAATTTTTTGTGGGTGTGAATCGACATCAAAATGCCGAAACCCGCGCACAATGTCACAATCGACGTGCCGCCGTAACTCACCAGTGGCAATGGCACGCCGACGACGGGCAACACGCCAATCACCATGCCGATATTCACAAACACATACACAAAAAAGGTGAACGCCAAACTGCCCGCCAATAAACGGCTGTAAGTGTCGTTGGCTTGCGACGCGATAAATAAACAGCGACTGATAATCAGCAAATACAACACCAACAAACAGACGCAGCCGAATAAACCAAACTCTTCGGCGAAGACCGCAAAAATAAAATCGGTCGAACTTTCTGGCAAAAAATCCAATTCCGATTGGGTGCTTCCGAGCCAGCCTTTTCCGTAAACGCCGCCCGAACCAATCGCGATTTTCGATTGAATAATGTGATAACCACGCCCCAACGGATCGGCTTCAGGATTTAGAAAAGTCAGTACGCGAGCGCGTTGGTAATCGTGCATAAAATGCCACAAAATTGGCGTGAGTGCGGTTAATAACGAACCAATGCCAATAATAAACCACCACGATAAACCCGAAAAAAATAAGACTGCCGCGCCCGAACTCGCGACCAATAACGCCGTGCCTAAATCGGGTTGTTTCGCAATCAGCAACGTCGGCAACGCAATCAACACACTGGCAATCAATAGTTGTTTCGGTTTCGGCGGCAACGAGTATTCGGCTAAATACCACGCAATCATCATCGGCGTGGTAATTTTAATCATTTCAGATGGTTGAAAACGAAACGCGCCCAATTCCAACCAGCGTTGTGCGCCTTTGCCAATTTCGCCCAAAATCAACACCGCCAACAACAACACAATGCCCAAACTGAACAAAATTACCGACCAGCGTTTGAATTGATACGGTTCGACGTGTGCCAATAAAATCATCAATCCAAACGCCAAACCGACGCGCGTCGCTTGCCGAATCAACACGTCCAAATCTTGCCCGCCCGCGCTGTAAAGAATGACGAAACTCAAAATTGAAATCAGCACTAATGTCACAAATAACGGAATATCAACGTGCAGTTTGCGTAAGAAATTACCAAAAAAAGAATGCCGTTCAAATTGTTCGTGGCGCGTTTCATTTTGCATTGAGACTCTCCAAGTATTGTTCAATCACTCTTCCGGCAATTGGCGCGGCAACTGAACCACCGTGTCCGCCATTTTCAACGACAACGGCGACGGCAATTTTGGGATTTTCAGCGGGCGCAAACGCGATAAAAAGCGCGTGGTCGCGTAATTTAAAATCAATGGCGTTTTCGTTATATTTCGCTTCTTGTTTGATGTTAAAAACCTGCGCCGTCCCTGTTTTACCGGCGATGTGATAAGTAATGTGTTTGCCGATATTTTTTGCGGTGCCGTGTGCATCATGCACCACATTCACCATTGCGTCGGTAATGTGCTGCACATTGATGGCTTTCAACGGAATAATTTTACCGTGGGTTTCAGAACCCGATTGCGTTTCCGTTGCCGTCACTATTTTATCGACTAAAAACGGTGTAACCACTTTTCCGCCATTTGCCAACGTCGCGGTCGCTCGCGCTAATTGCACGGGCGTAACTTGCAAATAACCTTGTCCAATGCCCGTAATCAGGGTTTCACCGGGATACCACGCTTGATTTTTTTGCTGCTGCTTCCATTCGCGTGACGGCAATAAACCTGTTTTTTCGCCGACTAAATCAATGCCCGATTTTTCACCAAAGCCAAATTGCTGTAAAAAACGGTGCATATTATCGATGCCTAACACCGACGCAAGACTGTAAAAATACACGTCGCACGATTCGGTAATTGCGTCGCTCATACTAACGGAACCGTGACCGCCGTGTTTCCAATCGCGGTATTTATGCGGCACATTCGGCAATTGATAATAACCGGGACAAAAATGTTTTTGTTCAAAACCAATGGCGTTATATTCCAAACCCGCCAACGCGACAAATGGTTTCATGGTTGAGCCAGGCGGATATAAACCGCGTAACGCTCGATTATAAAGTGGCTGATTTTCAGACGATTGCAACGCTTGATAAGCCTCATAATCAATGCCGACCACAAACGGATTCGGATCAAATCCCGGACGACTCGCAAACGCCAACACGCCGCCAGTTTGCACATCCAACGCCACCACCGCGCCGTTATAACCTTCCAATCCGTCGTAAGCGGTTTTTTGCAAATCAATATCAAGCGTCAAATACAAATTCGCCCCTGCGACAGGCGGCACGGTATTAAACGTATTGATGGCGCGAGATTGCACATTCGTTTCGATTTCAGCGTAACCGGTTTTGCCGTGCAATTGGGTTTCGTAATAACTTTCGATGCCCAATTTTCCAACGTGGCTCGAACCGCGATATTCTGACAGCGGTAGCGTTTTCATTTCGGCTTCGTTAATTCGACTGACATAACCGACAACGTGCGCGGCTAAATCGGTGTACGGATAATGACGCACGAGGCGGGATTGAATATCAACACCGGTAAAATACGGACGCACGACGGCGAATTTTGCAATTTCTTCGTCAGTCATACTGAGCAACAACGGTGTGCTAATAAACCGTTTTTGGCGTTTACGCTGTTTTTGAAATTGCTCAATTTTTTCGTTAGGAATGTTTAACAGTTGCTGCAATTGCGTCAAGGTGGTGTCTAAATCGCTGATTTGTTCGGGAATGAGTTCGAGGCTAAACGATTGAGTATTTTCAGCGAGAATTTTGCCGTTGCGGTCATAAATCATGCCGCGTGTCGGTACGAGCGGTTGAATTTTAACGCTATTTTCTTTCGCTAACGTGGCGTAATGTTCGTGACCGACGATTTGCAAATAAACCAATCGCACCACTAGCCCAATCGTCAACAAGACCACAATGCAAAAGGCGGCAATAATTCGATTAACAAAAACCTGATTTTCGACTGAATTATCTTTGAGTGTGTAAAGACGCGGCATGGATTAAAAGCGTTGAACCAAACGCATAATGCGATAAACAACAAACCAACTCGCGGTGCCACTCAAAACAGGCAACCAAAATATGCCGTGTAACGTCGCCGGTGATCGTAGATTTTCAAACCAAAATAACAACAATTGGGAAATCAGCAGACAACCGAACACAAATGCGCTTTGCTGAGTAAGTGGAAATTGCCGTAAACGCCGATGCCAAATTAAACACAAATAAATAATCAGTGAATACGCCAGCGCGTATTGTCCAAATAATCGCCCGGTTAATACGTCCGTTAAAATACCAAATCCCCACGCATAACTGATGCCGACACGTTCAGGAATTGCCACGCTCCAATACATCAACACCAACAACGTCCAATCAGGATTTAATAACGCTAAACTTTCAGGTAATGGCAGAATGCGTAAACACATGGCAATAATTAACGTCACGAAAATGCGAACGCTGTTGTGATCTTTATTCATGAGGGTCTGGCGTTTTAATCGCAGGCGTAGTCAACGAAACCGGCGTGCTATTACTCCACACAATCAATAATTCACGATTGCGATCGAGCAACGCTTTCGGTGTAGCGGTAATATGCGTAATCGATTTATTCGAGGTTTGCGGAAAATCATCGACCACGCCAACTGGATAACCCGCTGGAAAGGTACCCCCCAAACCTGACGTAATCAGCAAATCGCCTGCTTGAATATCGGCGTTATTCGGTAGATACGGTAAATTAAGCTGATTAGAAATGCCGCTACCGACCGCAATCGTTAACAAACCATTTCGATTCACTTGCACTGGAATGGCGTGATTCGGATCGGTGATTAACATGATTTCAGAACTCAACGGCAACGCTCGAAAGACTTGTCCAACGACACCATTTTCATCCATAACCGGTTGGCGTGGGTGAACACCAAAACGAGTGCCTTTATTCACCACCATCATGTGTTCGTAAGGCGCGAGGTTAATTGACAGCAATTCGGCAATTAACACTTGCTCGCCCAGTTTGAACGAATTTTCTAATAACGCGCGGAGACGGATATTTTCTTTTTCGAGCGACTCGAATTTGAGTAATTGCGTTTTGTTGACCAATTGCTGTTCACGCAACGTGGTATTTTCAGTTTTCAGTGTGTCGTAACTGGTTAAGGTTTCCGAGGCGTTTTCAAATAAGCTCACCGGTAAATCAACCAAGTATTTCAGCGGATCGGTAAAAACAGACAAAGTGGCGCGTAACGGCATTAAACGTTCACTACGATATTCGGTAATCAATAACGCAACCGCTGCAATGATTGCAATCAGCAAACGTACGTTAATTGAAGAACCCGTTGCAAATAAGAGTTTGATAAAAAAAGCCTGTGAACGTGAAAGGAATGCGGAATTATTCTAATGAAAATGTGGATACACCTTTTTTGTCGAGCATTTCTAAAATCATGCCGCCGCCTCGCGCTACACAAGTGAGCGGATCATCAGCAATGTGAACGGGCAAACCCGTTTCTTCTGAAATTAAACGGTCGATGTCTTTTAGTAACGCGCCACCGCCGGTTAAATAAATACCGCGACTTGCCACATCCGACCCTAATTCGGGCGGCGTTTGTTCGAGAGCTAATCTCACCGCACCTACGATGCCCGAAAGCGGTTCTTGTAAGGCTTCCAGAATTTCGTTGCTATTCAATGTAAAACTACGGGGTACGCCTTCTGCTAAATTGCGTCCAGTGACTTCCATTTCTTGCATGGTGCTTCCAGGGTAAGCGGTGCCGATTTGTTGTTTAATTTTTTCAGCGGTGGTTTCACCGATTAGCGTGCCGTAATTGCGTTTGACGTAATTCACAATCGCCTCATCAAAGCGATCACCGCCAATCCGCACGGAATTTGAATACACGATGCCGTTAATGGAAATAATAGCGACTTCCGACGTGCCGCCGCCAATGTCTAACACCATCGAACCACACGGTTGATCAACTGGTAAACCGGCACCCATTGCGGCTGACATCGGTTCTTCGATTAAATAGACTTCTCTTGCTCCAGCCATCGCAGCAGATTCACGAATCGCACGGCGTTCGACTTGCGTTGAACCGCACGGCACACAAATTAAAATGCGTGGACTAGGGCGTAAAAATTTACTTTTGTGAACTTTCTCGATGAAATAGCGCAACATTCTTTCAGTTACGGCGAAGTCAGCAATCACGCCATCTTTCAACGGACGAATGGCCGTAATATTGCCGGGTGTACGTCCCAACATCAATTTAGCTTCGATACCCACAGCGGCAATTGTTTTTGCACCGCGAATTTTGTCCTCTTTAATCGCCACCACTGAAGGTTCATTGAGTACAATGCCCTGCCCTGGCATGTAAATTAGCGTATTGGCGGTTCCTAAATCAATGGACAAATCGTTGGAAAAAAGACCGCGAATTCTCTTGAACATTTCTAGCTATATCCTTTATGGGCGATAAAATTGGGTTACTTTAGCAATCAAGCGTGTAGTTGAGCAAGTGTTAAAGTTTAGGTAGTATGATAATACAAAATTCAAAATTTTTTTAGTGGGAGTTAGAGGAAATGTTATCAGCAATAGAAGTAAAAAAAATAGCGCATTTAGCACGATTGGGTATTGAAGAAGAGAACGTCGCTGCTTACGCTAATGATTTGAATGGTATTTTGACATTGATGACGCAAATGTCTGAGTTAGACACGACTGGTATCAAGCCAATGGCGCATCCGATGGATCAAGTGCAACGATTGCGAGCCGATAACGTGTCGGAAACCAATCAACGTGATTATTTTCAAATCATCGCACCACAAACCGAAAATGGCTTGTATTTAGTGCCGAAAGTAATCGAGTGATTTTTTCATAATTATTTGATTTCATTTTTATTTGTCTTTAGTGGCGGCAACTAAAAGTTAAAAATTTTAAATTAACGTTTG
>SESB01000693.1_pt1 | contig 23942 bp, 34 predicted proteins | sample 3171441 | NCBI WGS metagenome assembly SESB01 (sample SAMN06051867, study PRJNA518727) | freshwater metagenome | biome: subpolar coniferous forest; feature: holomictic lake; material: water; isolation source: holomictic Lake 227, 6 m depth | place: Canada: near Kenora, Ontario | collected... | reverse complement strand
AAAACAACATCACACTCATGACAGAGACTGAATTTGATTTCAAGCTCCATGCGCAGTATGAGGGTATTTTCCAACCGATCCAAGTGCAAGCCCCAGCACCAGTGATCGCACCGCCAACGTCACCTGCCTCTGGACCTGAAGTAATCAAATTATTCTCCGAAGATTAATATAATGGCTTACGTTAAAAAAGAAAAGAAGGAAAATGCATTTAAGGATCTGAATGATATATTCAAGTCCGTAGATGCATTAAATCCTGATGCTGATATTCTCGCAGACAATACATTGTCGATTCCTGATGAATGGATCGACACTGGATCATATGCGTTAAACGCTATTATTTCGGGTTCTCTTTATGGTGGTATTCCTAGAGGTAGGATTACCGGCTTTGCTGGACCCAGTATGTCTGGCAAAAGTCTTATCATGAATAAGATAATGGGTAATGCACAGAAAATGGGATATATGCCTGTTATCTGGGACTCTGAGGTTGCCGTTGATAAGAAGAGTGCAGAAGGCGCTGGTATGGATTCAAAGAAGGTGAAGTATTATCCTGTGGAGACTGTCGAAGATTGTAGGAATCAGGTCAGTACCTTCTTAGATAATATTATCAAGGCCGGAGATAGTTGTACACAGAAGTTTATTATATCCATTGACTCATTGGGTAATCTAGCTAGCTCAAAAGAGATTAAAGATTCCCTGGCAGGAAAAGATGCGGCTGACGTCGGACAGAAGGCAAAGGCTACAAAAAGTATGATGAGAGCCATCACATATAAAGCTGCAAAGGCCAGAGTACCTGTATTGTTCAGCAACCACACATATGAAGGAATGGAGATGTTCCCAACTCTCGTAAAAAATCAATCTGGCGGTAAAGGCCCCATTTATTTGGCGTCTGTATTAGTACAATTGAGCACGAGACAAGAAAAGTCCACTGATAATCCTGACGAGGAAGCTGTTGCAATTTCACATAATGTGTCAGGAGTCACGTTAGGTGCGTTGACTGTTAAGAATAGATTCGTACCAAGTTTCCTCAAGACTGAGTTATACCTTAACTTTAGAACAGGTCTTGACAAACATGCAGGACTGTTTGATCTAGCAGAGGCTTTTGGAGTCTTTACTAAAGAAGGCCATTCATATTTCTTCAATGGAGAAAGATTAGGGTTTAGAAAAAATATTGAAATGGATCCAGAAATGTGGAAGAAGGTTATGCCTACTCTCGAAGGTGTATTAAAAGAAAAACTATCATATTCGTCAGGGACCACAGTGTCTATAGAGGATGTGGAACTTTTAGCATTGGAGACGGGTGATAAGACACCAGACGAATTGGATGAAGTCGAAGAGATCGAGTCTATTTCATCTGAGTTAGAAACGGACTAGACTTAAATTTTCAGAGGAGTATTAATTTACTCCTCTGAAAATTCTTTATCGTAGGACTCATTGTCAAGGTCCATGAGTTTATCGAAGTAACCTTCTGCCCTTAGTTTTTTGAATGTTAAATTTTCTACGCAGAACTCGCCACCTTGTTTGAGGTATTTTTTTCTTTCACCGTGAATTTTCTCTTTCATTCTTACGGCTTTTGTTCTCAGTGTTTTGAATTCTTCTGGACTTTCAGCGATTGAGAATCCCTCAACTAAATCGTCAATTTGAGATACATATCGGTCATATTGCTCATCAACATCTTTCGCGTCAACTTCTGGCACGTCGTGGATAGGCACTTTGATCCATTTATTATTTTTTAAACTGAATAAACCAGAACTATTGTGTTGTTCATTGACATCTTGGACGTATACTTCAACATCATGCCCAAAAAAATTGATATCATGATTAGCATTCCACATGAATCTTTCACCATTAAATGCTCTTCTTGCTAATTCGGCATCTTCCTCTTCACTGAAATCCAAAATTAAATGGACATCAAGATCTGAATAAGGTGCATAGTTATAATTCGCCAAAGACCCAGTCAACTGAATATCTAAAAGAGGCGCATCAGTGTCTAATTTTTTATATAGATCTGTCGCAATGGTTATTAATTTTTTTCTTATTTCTGGGTTGAATTTACTACCTGTCCAAAATTTAGGTGATAGTATATTATGATAATAATAAGCCTCAAAATCTTCTGATATAAGTGATTGAAGAACTTCATTAAATTTGGTGGTCATTTGATATTTATGCAAATGACAGAGAAAAATACAAAAATGCATATATAATAGATGGAAGTGAGTACTGACGAAAAAGAAACAAGAAATTTAGACCTAGGGTTTTACGAATATGTGATCCTCCTCAATTCATTCATGAGTTTGGATTATTTGTCATCTATTGTCGAATATGCTGATCCGGTGTATTTCGAAAACCCCAATGTCCGAATTATACTGAAACATGTATTGAAATTCTTCACAGACACTGGGACCGTTCCTACGTTAACGGAAGTCAAAACACATTTGATCGAAGACGAACAGCGCGCGTTTGGGGTCATAGTAGACCAGTTCAAGAAGATGGATTCTAAATTTAACAGAGAAGAATTATTGTCCAATACGGAAAGATTTTTGAAGGAACGGGGATTACAAAAGACTATTTTAGAAACTGCATCCCGTTTTGATAGTGGTGAAGCGGACGCAGGAACTATTCTAACTGAGTTCGAAAAGATTTATAATATTAATCTCAAAGAGAATATGGGTCATTGGTACTTTGAGGAAGTCGATAGACACATCAAAGAACTTACCACACTTTATAACCCAATGCGAACTGGTTGGAAATTTCTTGATGATAAATTAGAAGGAGGGTTATATCCAAAAACTTTAACATGTTTTCTCGGACAGGTTAACGTGGGAAAAAGTATATTCTTGGGGAATATAGCTACCAATTTAGTGAGAGACAATCGAAACACCCTTTTAATCTCCCTGGAAATGTCTGAATTCATGTATGCAAAACGAATCAGCTCACAAATTACACAAATTCCACATGGACAGTTAAAGACATATACCAGCGAACTCAAGACGCAACTTGAGGAAGTTGGTAAGTCCTTAGATAGTAAATTAGTCATCAAAGAATATCCTCCCAAATCAATTACAGTCCGTCAAATTGATGGGTATATTTCAAAGTTAATTCATAAAGGGTTTAAACCAGATGTGGTTGTAATCGACTACATCAATTTGATCAAGCCATCAACAAAGAATCTTAACACATATGAAGGTGTAAAAGAAGTGGCGGAGCAATTGAGAGCAATTGCATTTAAATATGGGATCCCCATCATAACCGCCACTCAGGTAAATCGTTCAGGTTGGGATGTAGCTCCAGGCATGGAAAATATTTCAGAGAGTATTGGACTCGCCGCGACTTGTGATGTTATGTGTTCTATATGGCAGGGTGAAGAAGAAAAGGAATTGGGTGTTATTAATCTAGAGATGATTAAGAATCGTTTTGGTGTTAATTTTGGATGTTGCCCATTCAAAATAGAGTACGAAACGCTAACATTAACAGAGACTGATCCAGACCATTTTGCTGGTAATGATAGACAAGACGTAGTGAATTCTGCCGAAGGCACTCTAAATAAGCTCCTAGGAGATAATTAAATTATGAATAACGCCCCAAACATCCACGCATTTTTTCATCCAGATCTTGATGGGGTGACAAGCTTCTGCATCTTACAATGGTTGTTAAAACGCCCAATCCCCTATACTATCATGATGCCATCGACAGTGGAAGACTCTTTGATGCGTTGGAAGAAAATTAATACAGTGGAGGATTTTGATAAAATCTTTATTCTTGATCTTGATGCGCAGTTATTTGAGAAAGAGATGGATTATCCAAACGTAGTTATTTTTGATCATCATAGCTCGGGTGAGGAACTAAAATTTAAACAAGCTCAAGTGCATGTAAGAGAATATTCGTCAAATGCATTACATATGTATGATCTTCTCAAAGGTAAAATGAAGATTACAGATAAACAGAAAACGCTTATACTTCTTGCTGATGATGTTGACAGTCACTCTAAAAAGACACCGATTTCCAATGATCTTAATATTGTCTTCCACAATACAACAAAAAAAGTAGAGTCATTCATTGAGAACTTTCATGATGGATTTTCTGGATTTAATAAATTCCAAAATAATATCATCGACTATTATAATGAGGCTGTAGAAAAATCCATAGCAAATACAACATATTATTGTGGCGAGGCCAATATTCAGGGAAAGAATAGAAAAATATATGCCGCGTTTGTTGATACCCATGTTTCCGAGATTAGCGATTATCTCATCGATAATCATGGGGCTGATATGACAGCATTGATAATTAAGAAAACTTCGAAGGTGTCGTTTAGAAGGGGCAACGACGCCAAGGACCTAGATTTAAATGTCTTGGCGAAGGCTTTGTGTGGGAAGAAGTCAGGAGGGCATGTATACGCCGCTGGGGGTGTCATCACGGAAACATTTTTGACGTTCGCCAAGTCATTGAAAGAAGCAAAATTATAAGCCAGTGTGGAGGATTGGTGTTGACTAGACGTCCTCCGATGGGTAATTAAAGATATATGGACGAACGCGCATTTTCTGCATTTTTAGACCAGGCAAACCCCTACCAAAGATTGAGGTCCATAGAGTATATAAAAAGCGTTTTGAGTTTTGGATCACTATTCTCTATGATTCTTGACAAGAAGATTAACATCGCGAATTTATTTGTGTTAATCCTAGAGAACAAGGATGTCCGTGATTTGTTCACTGAGATTACGGAAACGGATAATGAATATGAATCATTGTTGGGCTTACTTCAGTTGTACCCATCATTATTGAAGTCCAAAAACGCTAAAAGAGCTTTTCAAAAATCCAAACCAGGCAATAAATCAAAAAAGACAAATATTTGAAGTTGACTTCATATCAATTCACTGTAATATATAGAAGTGGCAGATACAGCTTCTAGAAATCCCAATATTGCAACAGACCTCGAGAAAAGGATCTATAATGCGTATCTCATCCAATCGAGAGTAAGCCAAGGCAAGGCTTTCCAGATCAGAAAGAATTTTAATAATTTCGAAGAACACCCGCAATATATTTTCATTAAGCGTGTTGCGAATTTTATGATACGTTATCCGGATATTAATTTAAATGAATATTTTGCAGCACCGTATAAAGTTTATCCAGATCAAGGATATTTTGACTTTAAATTTTTTGCCTCTCCAAAAGGAATCAAAGCATATTCCACATATAAGATGATGCTGGAAAGAGACTCTCCAGATGCGCGAGTGGATAAAGTAAAAGAGTCTTTGGGTTTTATTACAAAATTTTGTCAAGAACACAGGATATCTGTATGGGATTATCCACATTATACATTTTCTGGAAATTGGCCTGAGTGGATTTATCACATCAAACGTAATCGTATTGATCCTTATACAATTATGGGTTTCACTGACATATCAGTTATAATTGCTGTAATTCCTGACGACGAAAAAGAAGTTCTTTTGGGTGATTTTGGTCAGAATTTTGCAACTCATCGCCATAATTATATTAGTTCTCGAATACTGAGACCTTTACTAACTACCGCATTACCTAAAATTCAAGATTTTTTACAGGCGAATAAAGCCTAATTTTTATATAATTCCATTTGACTTTTCCTTATAATATTTTAATATCAATCTATGTCAGCTAATAAACTAACAAAATCGTTGTTCGACGAGATCAAAGACTCCTTGAACAAGAAACCCGAAAATCAGAACTTTAAAGACATTTTGAAGTTCGAGGCAGATAAAACATATCAGGTCCGTTTGGTCCCGAATGTGTCTTGCGGAAGAGATTCCATCTATCACTATTTCAGTCATATGTGGAAAAGTCTCGCGACTGGTCAATTCATTGCAGCACTCTGTCCTACCACGTATGGTGAGACATGCCCAATTGACTCTTATGTCATGCGCTCTTATAAAGACGCTGATGCAAGCCGTAAACAGCAATTGAACATGGTCGGCCGCAAAGAGAACTGGATGGTTAATGTTTATGTTATCTCGGACCCTTCTAAGCCAGAGAACAATGGGACTGTTAAGGTTCTTCGTTATGGTAAGGAATTGGCCAAGATCATCGAAAGTGCCATCTCTGGTGATGATGCAGAAGAATTTGGTGTTGAGAAAATCTTTGATATTGTCAATGGTTGTACATTGAAGATCAAATGTGAATCCCGCGCTAATAGCCGTGATGGCGGACAGAAATTCATGATTACGTACGCATCTTCGCGTTTTACCAGCCCAAGTAAATTGGATGGGATTAACGAAGCCAAGCTTCAAGAGATTTATAACAGCATCCATGATCTCAAGAGCTTCAACCCTCCTAAATCACAGGCAGAACTTCAGCAGCTTCTTGACCAGCACTTCCTCATGACGGAAGCGCCAACAGCAAAGAAGAAAGAAGAAGTCGCATCCAAGGCAATTGATGAAGACGAAGGTTTCTTCAAGGGAGTTGGAAAAGGTTCTGAAATTCCTGATGAAAAGGAAGAAGACGAAAAGGAAGAACTCAGCGCATCTGATGCAAAATTGAAAGAACTTCTTGCAGGTCTGTAAGAAGAGTATATAATAAAAGAGTAAATTAACAAATTAACATTATGCCAAGAAAAAAGACAAACGCAGACATTCCCGACATTCAAAATACAGTGGACGGGTTTCCTAAGAAATACATCCCAAAGGTCGGTTCCAGGAATATTATTGTTCCTATGCAGATCGTTAAGAGGGATGGAACAATCAATCCAACGAAGGCAATCATCAGTGTTTATACTGACTTGACAGCAGAGACGAAGGGGACTAACATGAGCCGTTATCGTATTATGGTGGAAGAGCTTATCGCAAATAAGACCCATCGTATCGATGAGCTGATCGATGTTCTCCTCGATGAATGTGCAACTAAGTTGGAAAGTAAGAATGCATACATCAAGATCAAGTTTGATTACTTTGTGATCAAGTCTGCTCCTGTATCAGAAGTCAAATCGCACATGTCGTACGAAGGTGCTTTCGAAGGAAAGCTCATTAACGGTGAGAAGAAATTCTTCCTTTCGGCTAATGTGTTGTACGCCTCGCTATGTCCGTGCTCGAAAGAGATTTCGGATTACGGTGCACACAATCAGCAGTCATATGCAGACGTCACTGTGGAGCTCAATAAGATCGGGCCAGACGGTTGTTATTGGTTCGAAGAGTTGGTTGAAGCTGTCGAGAAGAGCGCCTCCGCACCAATGGTTAATGCACTGAAGCGCGTTGACGAGGCCTGGCAAACTGAGCTTATGTATGAGAATCCAGTGTTTGTCGAAGACATGGTCCGCAAGGTCGCCGTGGAATTGGACAAGGATCTTGATAAGCGCATCAACGATTATCGCGTGATTGTAAATCATCATGAATCGATCCATCAATCTATTGCGTGCTCCGTGATTGATGCTGGAAGAGAACTGCACTAACCAAGGAAAACCTTAACAAACGGGAGGTATGTAATGTACCTCCCGTTTTTATTTTATGAAACACCACATCGAACATATATGCATCAATCCAGACGAATTTGTAATTTTTAGCTGTACACGTATCCAGCGGTCAGAAATAACAGATGATGTCATTGAACAAATTATTGCCAAGAAGGATAACCGAAAGGTCGACTATGATGAGTATCGGGGCCCAGGATTAGATCGCGAATTTGGTTCCATGCATACCAAAAGAGACATGCGCAACGTATTCAAAAAATATAAAAAATTATGAACATCGAAGATACCACAATATTCAATGAAGAAGGCATTTTAAAGATGTTGGAAAGCCACGAGGAATTATGCGATATACGATATATATGGAGATGGACATGCGATGTCGGATCTCAAGAGCAAATCAGTTTTTGGTCTAATCAAATCCGGGAAATTTTAGACGCGTTGGTAGTTAAGGGAGAGATAGTTTGTTTACTACATGGACAGAGTCGTTATTATGGACACCTTGAGAGACTACGTGGATGTGGCCTCAAATTCAGACAATAACATCATTTGACAATTTATAAATTTATATTAAAATACTCATATGAATCAGAATGCTCCATCGGAAGACCAACTAGGAATAGCAATGCTCGCCGCTATTTCAGGAAAGGAATTGACAGATATCAATTCGAAAATTACAGGGCAAGGTACTATTGGTGACGGACAAGTAGTAGATCCACGAACAATATTAACAGGTGGTGCTTCATTTCAATCGACCAGAGAGCGTGAATTATTGAGGACAATTAACGAACAAGCTATGAGACAACATCCACTCCCAGAGGATTTTGTACCACCACAGCAACAACCACCTCCCCTTCCATTTCAACAACCACCTCCCCTTCCACTAGAAGCACCAGTCACTTATCAAAATCCTGGAGCACCAGAAGTATTTTATCCACAACCAGAGAGTAAGCGGCCAGTAAGACCGGCTAGAAAAGCAGATGACGATGAACAAATTAAGTTATTTCGATCCATCGACAAAACCCTTAAACGTATTGCAACAGCATTAGAATCCAAGAATGTCAAAGATTAATTTTAATAAAGTCGCATTTCTTAGCAAATTTTTAACGCCTCTAAGTAGAGTAGCGGATAATCTTGCTCTGACCGTATTAGATAATAGTATAGAAGCCATTGGTAGTACTGCCGATGGAGGCGTTATTATATACGCTTCGTTGGATGTTGATATTGATACTACACTGAAAACTCTAAACATCCCAGACATCAAAAAATTCGCTCGATTGCTCGATTGCATTCCTGAGGATGATGTGTCTCTAGAAATTACCTCCAATTCACTCAAGTATCATACAAAAGAATTTAAGTTTAATTATTTCTTATTAGAAGACATGTACATGCAAAGGGTGCCTATCAAGGTAGAAAAAGTTAAAGCGCTACCGTATGACGTAGTTTTTGAATTAACTACCGCAAAACTAGCTGAGGTTTTAAGAGGAAGTTCTGTCGCAGCTGATTCGGATAAACTTTATTTTTATCAAAACAGTGACGGTATATATGCAGAAATTAATGACCTCGAGAGACATAACATCAATAGTGTTTCCTATCACATCGCTGATGGATTACAGACAGGCGATTTATCTAGCATCAAAGCATTGCCGTTGAATTTAGACAGTGTTCGTTTATTAGCCGGAATCAAGACGCCTAGTTTTATTATCAAAATTAACACTACTCTGAAGGTAGCCATATTCGAAGTAGTCGAAGACGGGCTCAATATTAAATTTGTCATTTCCGGATTAGTGAAATAAATTATGAGAACAATTAAAACTGCCCCAAATTATTGTCAATATAACCTTCGTGATCGTTGGGATCGTGTCACGAATGCCGGTTATAATCCTGTATTCTCCTACAGTTATATAGACATGAACGTGTTCGGAGTCGCGACTAAGAAAGCAACGCCGATCCAGATCTTGAAAAATATTAAGAGAAATGTAAAGTTATGTATTAGTTCATTGTTATGGACACCTACAACGGTCGTTTACTTTAATAAGAACAAGAAGCGCATCATTTTAGAAAAGGAAATTCTTGAAAATAACCAAAAGGGCGATCTACCACATTGCAGAGGTATGCAACCGATAGCTGACCTTTTGAATAGCAATCCAGAAATACAAAAATGTGATTACGTTGACTATAATACCAATAAAGTTATTGGTAAGGGCAAATATGAAGTGGATGGATTTGGAGCTATGAGGTGGGTTCTTGTATCAGGCACTACGTCCACGAAGAAATCCAAGAGTGTTGTCATCGGAATATGTGGCATCGTCGCGTTGTTATTTTTGACAAAATTTATAAAAAATAGAAAATAAAAAACTATAAATCATAATTAAAGTATGGCGCGCGCATATTTGTTTATGATTAATGTTCTTTATTGTTTACAGCGAATGATGTAGTATGTTACAGGTCAGAGCGCGCGTTCATAATATGATTCGTTGGAAGTATAAAAATATATTTGCCAAGACTAGGTATACTGTTCACGACTTCGAAAGAAATAAAATCGTAACAGATGCTTCTACTACTGAATGTGTAGAAAATATCATGAGTAATATAAAGACAGCAGTCTCTGTATTTTTTCGAACTCCACCACAATAAAAGGTGCGTATGTAACAGCTTGCATATAATTATTTTTATATGGCAAATAACAAAATTACCACCCTCGGCTATTTCATCAAGAGATTGAGAGATAGTGGATATTATGCCTATAAATTATTTGACGGATACAGCGAGGTAGATCCAAGAGCATGGACGATTATTATAGATCCTGGTGTATCCTCTGTTTTTTGCACGTGTTATGTGAACGACTTCATGAACGATACCTATTTTGAATTATATGACGGTGGTCAATATATTCTTGGCAAAATTAAAATTAAGACAAGTTCATACGAAGTATTAGTCACACATCTAGTAGAAGCAGGGATCAACAATAAAGCGCCAGGTTATGAGAAAAATCTAGAGGAAGGAAAAGATGCCTAATATTCATAAATATGATATGGCTACACCAGGGGACTCTCCAAAGAAGAAACCGAAGGCTTCGACTAAACCTAAAAAGGTTGTGGATTTGCCCATCCCTACGCAAGAAGCAGAGTTTGTATCAAAGGAAGTAGCTGATGTGATTACCAATGCGATTTCGCGCTTTTGTGATGCTTCTACGCGCGCAGACTCTTTGAGAAAGAGTAAATTGAGAGATCTAGAGCATCTTGATGTTATCGTGCAGGAATATCTTAGTTCTTATCTTATTTTGGGATATGATCTCAACGGTGAAAAGGTCACCATCTCACATGCTTCAAATCCTCATGATAAAGACGCATTAGTAGAACATCTGCGCAGTACTTTGTTGAACACCCTCAATCAGTGAGTTGGTAGGGCGATTGGGGTAAATACGTTATGGGTAGAAAGCCAAAAGCGAAGTCCGTACCCTCTACAGACTTTAACGACGACAAAATTATTAGTACGCCAATTGATGAGAATCAATTATATAGAGGGGACAAAAATGTTCCAAAAGAGAACGCACAGTTTGAGTGGACTAAGGCAATGGTTGATGAGGTTGAGAAATGTAAGGATGATGTTATTCATTTTGCACAAAGTCATTTCACTATCGTCAATCTGAACAAAGGTCTTAAAGAAAAGATCGAACTATACCCTGCACAGAAACAAATCCTCAGGTCATTGCTGGCTAATAGGTTCTGTGTGGTATTGGCATCTCGTCAAACTGGAAAAAGTACGCTCATGGTCATATATGCGTTATGGATTGCATGTTTTAGGGGGGATGAGCGAGTTGTTATTGTAGCGAACAAAGAAGAAACTGCTATTAAAATTTTTAAAAAGGTTCGTATTGCTTATGAATTGTTACCACTATATCTTAAACCAGGTGTTAAGGAATATGGCAAGACTGGTGTAACATTTGATAATGATAGTAGCATAGGTGTCAGTACAACCACGTCGTCTGCGATAAGAGGCGACAGTGTCTCTGCGCTTATTATTGATGAGATGGCATTTATTGAATGTGTCAGTGATAAATCAACAGTAGAGATTAGGAATAAGAAGACTGGGGAAATAAAAAAAGTTACCATTAGTAATTTTATAGATATAATAGAGAAAGATGTTGGAACCATTTAATCGAGAAGATAGAAAGGCTGTAATTGATTTTTTTACAGACCACTGCGGCAATAAATTAAATAAAAATTTATACTTTGAGGGGTTTTATAAAATGAGGAACGCCGAAAATATATGGAAGCTACTAAAAACCATGTTCATAGGCACTGAGCTTGAGTCATGCTCTTTAGCGCAACAATATTATCATCTTTTTTGGGACCCCATAACAAACACGGCTATAGAAGTTAAGCCATTAAGCCTCACGGATACAGAACAGAATATTTGTAAATTTGAAGGATTGCGAGTATATTGTGAAGAAAAATCTTACAATTTTAAGATTGTAACAGAAAGGGACATATTTATTACACCATGAAGAATAAAATCATTAAAAATACCGACTGGGAAGTTAAAACACCGACGGGGTGGAGTGAGTTTGGTGGTGTAGTAAAATATTCAAAGCGCCAATTTTATGAGGTAGTTACAGCGAGTTTGAAAAAAATAGAAGTTACTAAGAATCATGCGTTTATAAGCAGAGACGGCGAGAAAATATTATGCAAAAAATGCTTAGGCAAGGAAATAAAGACGGTAGATGGGTTTGAAGAGGTGATTTCGATAACCAAAACCAAAGTAGGCAATCCGTATGATTTGATAGACGTAAAAGATGGCAATGTGTATTATGCAAACGACATACTCAATCACAATACACACTTAATGCATGAGTTCTGGATGTCAGTTATTCCAGTAGTTTCTTCTTCTAAGAGATCTAAAATTTTCGCCGTCTCAACACCAAACGGCGTAGGGAATAAATTTTACGAAATATATTCACATGCTGAGAAAGGTGGGAGCGACTGGAAGGCTGAAAGAATTGACTGGTGGCAAGTCCCTGGTAGAACTGAAAGGTGGAAGTCGCAAATGGTGTCAGCGCTCGGATCGGAAGAGGCGTTCGCTCAGGAGTTTGGCAACCAGTTTTCTGATCCTTCTGCAGGGGCTGTTGGAGGGGAGGTAATTGAACGTTTTAAAAATGAAAGGATAGAACCTATTTTCAAAAGTGCAGACGATTCTTATCTAGTCTTTGAAATGCCAGATCCGAAACACATCTACGTCATAGGCGTCGATGTTGGCGAAGGAATAGGAAGGGCAGCTTCCGTTGCACAGGTATTAGATGTCACTGATCTGAGCGATATAAGGCAAGTTGCTGTATATGGAACTAATTTAATTGAACCGTATCACTTTGCTAATCGTTTGTATAATCTCTGCTTATCTTGGGGCAAGCCACCATTACTGGTAGAACGTAATAACTGCGGAGGACAACTCATCGACGCTCTTCACTATAATCTCCTTTATGAGAAGATTGTATGTTATTCGAAATTATCAGATGCTGCTGCCCATTCACATACCAGACAGATGGGTGTGTTCAGTCACAATAATATAAAATTTGCAGGGACTGCTAACATGAGATATTGGTTGAACACTTTACAGCATGTCAAAATCAACGATATCACCACTATCAAGGAATTAGAGACGTTCATTAAATTTCCTACTGGTATATATCGCAGAAAAAGCGATTCATTTTTTGATGATAGAGTTATGTCCCTGATATGGTCATTGTTTTGTTTGATGCCTGATATCGTACCACAATACTTTGATGTAGCTAAATGGGATACTCAAGGAAAGCCATGCATAATTGAATCCAGAGAAGATATGCATGAATCTGATCCACAATTTTACAATATTAAGGATCTCGAAGAAGGACTAATATTAATGGATGGGGTTGAAGAATTTTCTAAGGAATATCTACATATTAACGATCCATTCTTCACCCCTAGTAATTCTGGTAGTTATGAATATGGACATAGTATGGGTACTGGAAGTGCTGAGGATCTTTTAGATGCTGGCTGGACTACCTTTTAAAATGTGTAATATGACACATAAATAACTAATGCGCTGCGATTTCAATCAATTGGTGACAGAAAATATTACTCTTCCAAGAACATGGAAGACGACTACTAAAATCATGTTTCCGAAGAAGATAAAAATGAGTGACGCATTCCTGTCCAAAATGAAGGCAGAATTCGAATCTCAGTTGCCTACTTATACCAACGAAGAAGGTACAGAAGATAAAAAGAAGTGTAAAGAGGATTTCAAAAAGGCACTTTTAATGGCCGCTACACAGCTCTAGGTCATCTTTGCTTTGATTCTAGCTTGCAAACCTTCTGCCGAGTTTTGTAGGAAGAATTTCCAAGACATTTCATCAATACCCAACGCACAACAAATTTCATTAACATCCTTATATTTTGAGAACTCTCGCGGCCAGAAGAAGACTTTCTCACCACTTTGAATAACCTTATCTATACGTTTCTTCATTTGATCATTATCCTTGTCGTTATCAAAACAGTGTATCTTCTCCATTCCCAAGCAACGATTAACAAAGTTCTGTTGATCAGACGTAAGAGAAGTACCTCCCATTCCCAATCCGTTTTGAACAAACATAGCGTCAATAGGACCTTCAAAGAGAAATAAATAGGGGATTGCGGGATTTACTAAATTTTCCCCATACAGTGATTTATTGCCGAATTTTGTGAGATATTTTGGCGAATACTCCGCTGTGGTAAACAACAAACGACTTTGATAACTCGCAATCTTTCCGTTAAAATCATAAAATGGAATAATTAAACGATTTTTGTGAACAGGGTCATCAAACGAAACATATAACGATTTTGGCTTTTGTATTGCTGTAAACAACCTTCGATCTTTACACACCTCGACAGCTTCCATAAGGACCGAATATTTTGCATCATCCCCTTTATAATATGCTACCTGCTCTGGCTGCATTACATCCACAGAGTCAGGCGGAATAACAGGAATGTCAGCAGGAGTATACTCATCTTGTCTATAATTTTCTACTCTTTTAAGTAGATCTTCCGCAAAATCACCCTCTTTGAGATCTTGTATAATTTGCCCGTATGATTTTCTCGCTACTGACTGAATCCAACTCCATTCCGTCCACGACTGAGTGCAATTGAAACAATAAAAATAATGCTCATCACCATAATAAAATAAGCGACGTTTCCTTCCCGAAGAATGTCCCTCATTACATACAGGACATTCTGAATTAAATATGTTTACGCCCTTCTTTCTAGTAGGACGCTTGCAGTGTGCATAGAACTGCTGAAGTACATATTCTGTTGGAAGAGGTTTAGCCACATTTCTATTATATATAGAAATGTCAAGAATTCAAGCTTAATCCATGTCGTACTCAGAATCTTCGTTGTAGGAAGATTCGAGATCGCTCAACACTTCACCTTGAGTAATTCCCAAATAGCTCAAGAATGTTTCTTCGTCCATAGAACCACTTTTGATTGCTTGAAATATTTTGGAATTCGCATCCTCTTCGCCTTCGTTCTCAACCCAGTCTTTTATGTCGCCAAGCGAAATCGTATGGGGCTCGCCGAATTCTGACTCTGTTACAAGCGAGGTAGCGGCTGGAGGTGTATAGTTGTTGATACGGTTGTTAAATGCCGAATTAATTGGATTGTATAATTTCATATGATTATCGTTTTGTTGATTTTCCGCCGCTGGATACTAACCCAAGTTCGTTTGCCAATGAAAGGCAACGCGACGAGAGACTAGTGACGTCTTTTGAAAGACTTCCAATCCCTGCATAATCGGTACTTTTGTTGAGTTTGAGTATAAGAGCCAAAAGAGAAGAAGCCTGATCCGGCGCTTCACTAGTCTCACCCTGCTCTTCACCAAAATTGAGAGCGGTCAAAGTAGTAGCAAACTTGATCAAAGCCTTGCGATATTCAACGAGACCTTGTGGTACACCAGGTTCGGCTATTTCGGGCATTGGTTCGACGTCAAAAGCTGCGTCGTCAGGAGTTGCTACTGAAGGGGCTTTAACTTCCTCACCATCAGATAGTTTGAGGGGTGCGTCAGCTTCAGTGAATAATTGTTTGCAGATTTTGTCAAATTTCATAATTAAAGGTGTATAAACTATTTATCTATTATGGCCATCTTTTCGCAGATATGTTTCGTGGTTTCCTTATTATTAGTGTGGTTTCAGACTAATTTCATCAAGGACTATGGTAAGTTGTTGGGGATAAAGTTCAAATCAGCACAATTTTTAGTTTACGATCTTTTGGGGAACGTTGATAATGATAAATTATCGTCAAATATAAGATTTTTATACAAATTATTATCTTGTCCGTTTTGTATAGGAGTGTGGTTATCAGCCCTTAGTTGTCTTCTTTTTTGGAGTTTTTTTAGTTTCTTTATTGTTTATGTTTGTTCTCTCTTCATTTACTTTGCTTTCTTGAAGCTGATCGACTGAGAGATCTAATAGTAATTGAGCTTCCTTATCCAATTCACGAACAGGAAATAACACGTAATCGTCATTACAGTCTGGATTAAGCCACATTAACGTGCTCTTATCTATTTCAATCCCTGCAGTCTTTTCAAGAATGTTTTTATATATCCCCAACTGCAAACTATAGTTGTTGAGTTCACATACATCGAGATGATTGAACGGTTCGTGGAAGAACGTTTTATAATCAGTCTTATGTCTTATTTTTTTATTCGTCTTATAATCCCACAATTCATATTTTCCTGTGTTTGAATTGTATGCTAGCAAATCTACCATTCCACATACTCTCGATTTTTTGTCTTGCAATACTAACTCAGTTCTCACCATTTTTATTTCAGGTCTATCATTAAGAAATTTCTTAAAAAGTGAAATTGACTTTGAAAATTTATGTATGATTTTCACATAATCATCAGGAAATTCCTCTTTGAGCTTATCAACATCTGGGGGTAATTTTTTATTATTCCATATACCTTCAATATAAAGATGTACCGCCGAACCATACACAGTTGAAATTTTGTTAGTGCGAGCCCAGTCTTCTTTGACGGTCTCAGGTGATACACCTATTCTTTTCGCTGTCCTATCTGCAAAAAACTCTGTGTCAAATTCTGGTTCATATTTGCCGATTAATTTTGATACTGAATATCCTTTTTGTGATACACCATTATCGTAATATATATGATTTTCTTCTTCAAATCGAAGGTGATTAAAGACGGATAATTTATCTGTTATTTCCTTATGCATTTTTTGATTTCTTTGCTAGCTTTTTAATTTCACATGCGCAGTATTCAAAGAACCCACAACCCTCACATGATCTTCTATTGTTTAAGTATATATCAGGTCTTAGGCAAGATCCAGTAGTAAGTTTTTTTACTTGTTCAGGATTTTTGAAATTTATTTTTATAGGCTCGTATTTACATTCTATTTTACCCGCACTGCGAAGGATCTCAAATTCTTCTACCACCTTTCTTTTCTTCTGATTTTCTAATGCCTTTTGTGATTTGATCTTTTTTACATAATGTCGAATAACTTGAAATGTTACCGGTTTGGTATTAGAGCATTTAAATTGCTGTCTGATTTCTAATTCTGAAAATCCCTTCTTTAATAATATCTGTGCTTCTTTGGAAATATAATTTTCCATATATTCTTCCACCGTATCAAAACGGAATCTCCGTACTTGCTTATTCGCCTGGAATAGTAATATTTTTGTCTTAGATCCTGTCAATATACACTCTGCCATGAAGCTACGAATTTTTTTGATCTTGACCTTTTTAATTCTCACCTTTTTGACCTTAGGTGGTTTTTTGGCTCTGGGTTGTTTTATTTTAATTTCTTTGACTTTCTTCACTTTTGGCGCTTTCTTTACTTTCGATATGGGTTTAGTCTTTGGTACTTTCTTCACCAATTTAGTCTTCTTTGGAGTAGTCTTTTTTTGGACGACCTTTTTGACACCCTTCTTATTGGGGGACTTCTTCTTAGTTTTGGTCGTCTTGTTTTTCTTGACTACTGCGGGTTTCATATTATTAATTACCACACGAAGTCGTCAAGGCAAAAAAATAGTGCCTTTTTGAGGCACTATTTTTGATTTTTCATGGTTAAAGTGTTATTAAGAAGGGATAACAGGCGCAAATCGGCCGCTGTCATCGCGAATATTATAAAACTTCTCACGAAGGATTACATCATTGGATCTATCAACAAACCCAAGAAATTCATATCGGGTATTGTCGACAAATGTTTCGACAAATAACCTTTTTAAGTATTTGGGTGTATTGACATATAGACGAAATGAAGTAAGCTCTTCAATTGATTTAACTGTAATGTTGGTATTGCTGTTCATAATTTAATAATAAAATAATTGTTATAAATGTCAACTTAGAATCCGAATTTCTTTTCTTTTAACAATTCTTCAAAATCCGGATCATCGGTATTATCTGTGTTGTAGTTATACACTTCAGCGAGAGACATAGGATCTTTCGTGATTATGCCTAGATTTTTAGTATCACTTAATTTATTGACCACCGGTACAGTGAGTTTATTGAATTTGTACTCGTACTTCAAGCGACCTTTGCGTAACAGAGCTTTATCTAATACACGCCTATCACTATTATACGTTGCTATGATTGCGATATTGAATACGTCTCCCATGATACCGTCAGTTAGATTTAATAACACAGAGACCAATGACGAACTCGCATCGCCTTCATCCCTCGCCAACAAGGCTTTCTCTGCATCCTCAATAATCAGAACACTATTCCTTTTATTAAGAAGTGCTGGCATAAACGCCGGATCAGATAGATAGTCGATGAATGTTGCTGGTACATAAATCAACTCACGTTCGACCTGTGAGGCAAGATATTTAATATACGTCGATTTGCCTGTCCCTGGAGGGCCATGAAACAGATATAAACCACTTTTTCTTTGGTTGAGAGAATTTACAATAGTCGCAGAAGTATCTTTAAACCCTTCATTATAATCCAATGAAATATCAAATCCTTCGGGAGTGTTAACTTCAAATGGCTCAAACGTCACATTTCCATTAGAATCTCTCATGATAGTATAAATGATATCAGTCAGAGGAACTGGAAATAAATATGGTTCAAAATCCTTTAAAGGTGCTGCTTCACCAGGTTTGTGATAGAATGACATGCTGAAAGTCTCAGCTGCTTTTTGATCAGCCCTCCGTGAGAACTTCCTTTCAATTTCAATTACGCTACCATTATACGAAAATAAAGCACCGTATGCGTCTTCGTCCTCTTCCCAAAATTCCATACCTTCTATGACACCTGAAGCCAGAGCTGTGTCAGGCGGAATATTTGTATGATCTTGAATGAGCTTTCCACGATCCCTCAAGAACTCGAGCGCGCCACGGACATAATCACGATTATCGTGACACACGCAAGGGATGACGCTATGTTCGTCCATAAAAAACCTTCCAATTGGAGGCATTCTTACACTGGTTGAAGTATCGAATAATTGACTCTCACGCCCAAAAACGTGAGGGTGACCTGTTCCTGTTGGTTCAAACGCTTTCTTTTTCTGTTCCATCTCACAATCTTATAGCATACAGAGAAAATGTCAACGGACACCATAAATATAAAATCATGTCATCATTCTTTGATTATTTCGCCGACAAAAATGCCTTAGTTCTTGAAGCCTTTGGCGCATACCTTCCATCAGCACTCGTAAAAATTCAATCATATCTTGAGAGAGAATTAGAAAATACATTAGTTCCTGTAGGAACTGTTGAAAATTTTATTGATGCCGCAGGCAATAAATCAAGAGGCCAGAAATACGTCATCCACAATACAGCTGATATGATTCGCTTGAACTTCACTGGTTCGGGACGTGTTGAAAGCCTCGATGTATGGAGCACAGGCGCGTCCGCGGATATTCCCTCGTTTCATATTGAAGTGGAAGATGCTTCGATCGTTCAGGTTCTTCCGCAGATTGCAGAGCTCCTTAAAGGTAAATTGAAGCCTATCGTATTGGACGTTGAAGTATTAGTGAATGAGGATTTACTTCAAGAGTCTAGTGGTAAGTTAAGTGATATTGTAAATTTTTTAGCCACAGGTCCTAAAAAGGCCCAAGAGATTAGAAATGAATTTAATCAATACGCCATCAGGCAATTAGAGCAGATCATGGCGAAGAATCCAGAAACGGTTATCATCGACGCGACAGGAAAGTATACGATTACTGTGACACCCGATCAGATTGATTTGGAGGGTCTTGGTCGTAATGCAAAGGTATCAGTAACAGTCGGAAGACAAGAGACCCATATTGCAGCGCCAAAAGAAGCAAAAGAAGACAAGCAGATGCAGGATAGAATCCCACCAGAAGTGTTATTCGAGAGATTCGAAACATTAGTCAGAATGTTAGCAAAGGGTGGATGGAATAGCTTGATCGTTGTTGGTACAGGTGGTATTGGAAAGACTTATACAGTCGATAAAGTGCTCAAAGCAGAAGGAAAGACAGAGATCGAATCCGGTCGTGAAGGTGGTCATATGGAAGGTGATTATGCAATCCGTAAAGGAAATGCAAGCCCACTCGGTATATATGACCTATTATATACTTTCCGTGATAAATTGCTCGTTCTGGATGACATCGATAGTGTCTTTAAAAACACCGTCGCTACTAACATCCTCAAGGCCGCTCTTGATTCAGGTAGCAAGAAAAGAATTGTTGGATGGAAAAGCCCATCGACATTCCCCACATTAGGAATGACTGATGAAGAAATTCAAGATCAGTATGACTCTTATGATTATGAAAAGAGGAAATATCCTGACCGCTTTGAATTCAAAGGGCAGGTTATTTTTATCTCCAACCTTCAAAAAAATATGATCGACGGTGCAATCACCTCTAGATCTATTGTGTTCGAATTGTTCTTAAATCAAAAAGAAGTTCTCGATTATATTGAGAATAGAATTGGCGGATTTGAACCAATCGGTGAAGATGCTATTAAGTTAGAAGCTCTAGAAGCCTTGAGAGAGATGACCGCCGCCGGGACCGCTACTAAGATGCTGACCATCAGATCGTTCCAATCAGCAGTCTCTATGAGGATGACTGGTGAGCCTAAGTGGAAAGACCTCGTATCTTACGCGTAAGAGGTTATTAATCTTCTAAAGAAGATTCCATCTTTTCAAGAGACTGATAGTAATGTAAAAACTCAGCAATGTGATCACAGGCGATTTCCCGCTGCACATTTTTATCACTAGAATGTTCACGTTCAATCTTCATGCCGATCGCTATTTGTTTTTCAACTTCGTCTGTTGATACTTTCCACTTATCTGCAATATCCTGGACAGACATTCCATCGGCTTTGCCACCTTTAAGGATTTCTTCACATAACGCATCGAATTTTGGAGTGTTCATAGATTTCTCTTATTTATCTCTGCCTCAAGTTGTTCCATAAATTTGGTATGTGCAACCGGCACTTTCTTAAATTGAAATCCATATTTTCTTTTCTTGAGATCATTGTATACAGCCATCAAATCTCGATTAGAAATATCTTCAAGTTTCGTTATATTATCCTCATCAGACCTATACACTTCTGAAATATTTTCTATAAAATTCAAAGCTGTTTGGAATAATGAACGCACGGATGGATCGGAATAAGCAACCGAAGTCATTTTTAACCAGTTTTTTACCCTATCTTTGTTGTTGGTATTTGGATAATCATTGAGAAAATCCATAACGAAATCAATCTTTTCTTGTGGATCTTTAATTGATTTGGCCTTCGTGCGGACGATCTGCCACGTGATGTCGAATTTATTACTCATCGATTTTTATTATAGGTTTTTGTTCGTCATATACACGCACAATTTCAAAAATAATGATTATCAATGCCAACACAGATATGTATACAATCGTAGGTGTTTCAGGAATTACCACAGGAACTAATTCACCGGATGTTAAAATAATCGCCCCAGTACCAAATCCAGTGAATGATATTTGACTTAATTGTGTAGATGTCAGACCACTCGATGATCCGAAGAATATTCGATCTGCAGTACCACCCAAAGAATCACCGGTCCAATTATTAATTGTGAGGGTATTTGTCCAACTTTGTAACGAACTATTTTGAAAATACAATCTAAATGACGATATACTCTCGAGTGTGATACTAGAGGAAGATGTTAAAGTCAATGCACCAAGATGTTCCGTGCCATTATGGGCAGTGATGTTTAGGTCTCCACCATTGAGTATAATATCAGGTGAACCGCTAACTCGATTAGGTGAAGAAATAAAAAATGTCCCGCCAGAATTTATGGTAATTGTATTTTGTTGTATATTCTGTGCGCCACAAAGCATACTGAATATAACAAAATACAATATCAAAAATCTCATTAAGAAGTAGGCAACTGAGGAATACACTCTTGTGCAACCTCAATGAACGTCACAGGAGGTTGTGGAAATACTGTACCTCCAGTAATAGCAATACCAGTCACGGTCGCAGTCCATTGGAACAACGATATAAGTTTTGGTGTATTAGCATGAGGGATGAGATCGAGCCAAACTTTGCATTGTAATAATCTTCCCGTGTTGACAAAACCCTCAATGAATTGTTCTGCGAGAGCGATAGTATCCACCGCAGGAGCTACATAAGCCGCTGGGGTATTACCAGCAGCGATCCATGCTGCATAAGTCGCCTGACCACCTACGATATTATCACTATGAGGAGGTAAACAGATCATAACAGACCCTTTGTCGGATGTTTGTACTTCTACTGCGTCGCCAACTTCGTTAGCGTATTTTGCTGATGTGATGTTCATAAATTTATTTATCCTTTTATCTCTTGGAGTGTGAATGTAGTTGCAGCAGCACCACCAAATTGTCTTGCAGAGGCAGAGCCGTTTAATCGTGGGTAGTAACCTGAAGTGCAACCTACTCTTACTGTATAAGTAGCACTTAACGCTGCAGGAGAATCAAGGTACGCTAGAGCAAATGCCCCACCCACATTACTACCATAGCACTGTGTACTAACAACGTTTAGAGCGTTTGTGTTGCCACTCCTGAAGAGGGCAATATTAAATTGGACACCACACCCACCAAATCCAATAACATTCAACAGTACTTTACTCGACGAGTTCATTACGATAATAGGTTGACTAAAAACCAACGTTCCTTGCGAATCTTGGGGTACACTGTCATTTGTAGTAAGTGCTGTAGTGAGATCTGCATTCGTTGAATAGTAAGATACAACAGTTTGTATTATGCTTCCACTAGGCATAGCAGCATTAAAGGAAGATAATGATGTTGCTAAGATAGTGGGAGTGGCTTTCCATATAGTACCATTCCAAGTCCAAGTTTTTTGACCACTTGTGAATGTTTGTCCTGCGGAGGGTGTGGGTGTAAATGTAATAGCCATATTATCCTTTTATTTCTTGGGCAACCAGGGTTGATCTGATCTTATAATTCATATACGCATAATATGTTGTGCCGCAATTTAGATACCCCGTATTGATACTGGTGCACCCACATCTAACTGAGTATGTCAAACTACTAGTTGAACTCGGGGCGTCCAGAACTTCGAGGCACAGATTCCCAACATAATTTGAAGAATATGAGAATCCACATGTTAAGGCATCGGTTGTATTAGATCTGAATATAGCAGCAACAGGCGCACTACCTGATGTATTGAGCATATAAGAACACGACAGTAATATTTTACTAGACACTGAAGAAGGAGTAATCGTCAACGATAAAATTTCTGTGCCCTCCGAGATTTGAGGTGTTGTATCATCAGTAGGTATCACCCCCAGTCCGTTAATAATTCGCGCTATATTTTCTGCGTATGCAGTCTGTAATACACTACCAGCAGGAGCAACGCCTGTAGCGCCACTATTTTCTACTTCGACCCACACATTACCATAATAGAAGTATGAAATCATCGTGGTTGTATCAACCCAAACCATTCCGTAAGACGGCGCAGACGGCGCAGTATCCGAAAAAATAGGAACGTAAGACTGAGGAACCGTTGCCCAAACAGAGCCGTTCCATTTCCATTGACGCGTTCCAGCGGTGTAAATGTCGTTAACTGTTGGTGTTGGGGGAAAAGTAATTGCTGCCATAATATTATGCTTTGATTTCCTGAAGTGATAGTATAGAAACGCAAGTTCCACCAAAATAACGTGATCCTGCTGTACCGTTTATATACCCATTTCCTGCGACGGCAGGACCGATACGAAAAGAGTATGTCGGAGAGACTACGGATGGTGAGTCAACATAAGTCATCGCCACAGTCCATCCATAATTCGCCCCAGCGTTACACCATGCCCCGGTGTCGATACAAGTCGTGTCTCGGAAGATCGCGTAGCAAAGCCAAGCCCCTGCTGTACCATGGGCAAGCATTGGTAGAGATACTGTGATCCCAACGCGATTGGACGATGACGCTAATGTAATTGCCTGTGATAGAACGCTTGTTCCTTCTGAGCTGGCAGGTACAGTATCATCAAAAGGTAGTATCGTGGTTAGTGCACTATAGGTAGCATTCGTAGCTTGGACAGTCTGCAATATACTACCG
>SESB01000691.1_pt1 | contig 23969 bp, 19 predicted proteins | sample 3171441 | NCBI WGS metagenome assembly SESB01 (sample SAMN06051867, study PRJNA518727) | freshwater metagenome | biome: subpolar coniferous forest; feature: holomictic lake; material: water; isolation source: holomictic Lake 227, 6 m depth | place: Canada: near Kenora, Ontario | collected... | reverse complement strand
AAGCTTCGAGGATAGAGAGCATTTATCGGCAGAATAGAATACTGGTAATAGTGATACATTGTTGACAATTAATTTGATCAGATATTGTTTGAACGTTAATTTATGACGTAAAGATACGGTATAGCGGTAGAGACAACACGAAAGTTACCGCGTCTGAAAGTTTTAATCTCTTTTAACCTATTCTACTGATCATGCAGGACAACAATGCCGCGAACGCCATGATATTTGCCCTGAAGCTGCTTGGTCTGCGCAGTCACAGCCGAGAGGAACTTGAGCGGAAACTCCTGAGGAAGGGATACACCACGGAGAGTATCGAAGCGGTACTGGAGAAGCTGACAAAGCAGGGGGTGCTGGACGACAGGATGTTTGGTATGGAGGTCATCAAAAGCCGGTCAAGGCGCAAGCCATCAGGAAAATTGAAAATGCGTGCTGAACTCCGGAAAAAAGGAGTTGCAGAAACCATTATAGAAGAGCTTCTTGATGAATATGAGAGTGTTGAGCTCTGCCACCGTGCAGCCGAAAAAAAATTCGGCTCGCTGCATGGCGCAACTGAAATCGACAGAAAAAAAAAGCTTGCAATTTTCCTGCACAACCGGGGTTTTGAATGGCAGGAGATTCAAGTGGTGCTCAGGCGTTTTTTTCAGGACAGCTCTGCATGAACCAGTGTGCCAATTTTTTCACCACGCAACAATCTGGTTAAGTTACCTTTCTGGTTCATATTCATGACCACAATGGGCAACGCATTTTCACTGCAAAGGGTGATTGCTGTCATATCCATAACCCGAAGGTTTTTCCGAATCACCTCAAAATATGATATATCAGGAAAAAATTGTGCGTTTGAATTTTTTTCGGGATCAGAATCATAGACCCCATCAACTCTGGTGCCTTTGACAATAATATCAGCCTCAATCTCTATAGCCCTCAACGAGGCTGCAGTGTCTGTTGTGAAGTAAGGGTTTCCAGTTCCTGCACCAAAAATAACAACCCGTCCCTTTTCAAGATGACGAACCGCCCTGCGCCTGATAAACGGCTCGGCCATCTGCTCCATTTTTATAGCTGTCTGAAGACGGGTAAAGATCCCCTTGCGCTCAAGGGCATCCTGAAAGGCCAAAGAATTAATCACTGTTGCCAGCATACCCATATAGTCTGCCTGCACACGATCCATTTTTGCTGCTGCCTCAGACATTCCACGAAAGATATTGCCACCACCGATGACTATGGCAATTTGAGCGCCCATATCGCTTGCCACCTTGATTTCGTCAGCATAACGGTCAAGCATAGCAGAATTAATACCGTAGCCATCCTCTCCGGCAAGAGCTTCACCACTCAATTTCAGCAGAATGCGCTTGTATTGGAGCATATCCTTACCCTCCGGAAAAAATGGTTAATAAAAACAGCCTCAATAACTTATGTACAAAAAAAAAGCCTCGAACAACGAGGCTTTTTTTTTACTCTCCCAACTGGTAGCGAACAAATCCAATCACATCGACCGTTGCCTGATGCTTTTTTCGGAATTCGCTGAGCACCTCAGATACCTTTAATTTGTCGTCTTTTATGAAAGACTGCTCACTGAGCACAACATCCTGATAATACTTTTCAAGTCTTCCTGTAACAATCTTGTCGACAAATGCCTCTTTTTTACCTTGCTCGAGCGCCTGCTGCCGGTAGATTTCGGACTCTTTGGCAATGTAATCAGCAGGAACAAAGGAGCGGTCAACAACAATTGGTGCTGCGGCGGCAATCTGCATGGCAAGATCTTTCGCCAACTCCCGAACAACATCAGGTTTATCAGTATCAATCTGAATGATGGCGCCAAGTTTTGCTCCCGGATGAATATAGCCCTCAACAAGCCCGTCTGGTGCATTGAAAAAAGCAAGTCGCTTGAGGTTGATCTTTTCACCAAGCTTGCCTGTCATGGTCTTCATGGCATCGTCTACTGTTTCGCCGCTATAGGCTTCGCCAAGCGTCAACGGTAATAAAGCTTCGGGTGATGTGCTGGAGTTTGCAAGCGCAAGATCACCAAGCGCTGCTGTAAAACCGGTAAAGTCTTCACCGCGTGCAACAAAATCAGTTTCACAATTCAGTTCAAGAATAACGCCACTCTTGTGGTCCGGAGTCAATGTAATACTGACCATCCCCTCGCGGGCATCCCGATCCGCACGTTTTGCAGCAAGCGCTGCACCTTTCTTGCGCAGATAATCGATAGCCTGCTCCATATCCCCTCCAGTTTCATCGAGGGCCTTTTTGCAGTCCATCATTCCTGCACCTGTTCTATCACGAAGATTTTTTACATCTTTTGCTGAAGTCTGGCTCATGTAACTATTACTATTTTCTTCTTATTGATTATAAACGCTGATTATTCGCTGATCTCTTCCTTTTCACCATCGACATCGACATCCGCTTCAACTTCATCCATCTCGGCCAGCACCTCATTTTCAACCTTAAGCTCACGTGCCTTGATAACGATATCAGCAACAGCCTTGACCATAAGCTGAATGGAACGGATAGCATCATCATTTGCCGGAATTACATAATCAACCAGCTCAGGGTCGCAGTTGGTATCGACCATCGCAATAATGGGAATACCGAGTGAACGAGCTTCCTTGATGGCGATATGCTCTTTCTTGATATCAACAATAAAAAGTGCGGCTGGAAGTCTTGTCATCGTGGCAATACCACCGAGAATCCTCATGAGCTTCTCCTTTTCACGTCCAAGCATGAGGCGCTCTTTCTTGGTAATCATATCATAAGTACCATCAGTAGCCATGCGGTCGATGGAGTTCATGCGCCTGATGCTCTGACGGATAGTCTGGAAGTTGGTCAGCATACCACCCAGCCAACGCTCACAGACGTAGGGCATGCCTGCACGTTCCGCCTGCTCGGCAATAATATGTTTCGCCTGTTTTTTTGTACCGACAAACATGATCTCCCTGCCAGTCTGGGCAATAGCATCAAGTGCCTTGAGTGCCTCATCAGCAAGAACAACAGTTTTCTGCAGATCAATAATGTGAACACCGTTTTTCTCCATGAAAATGTACGGCTTCATTTTCGGACACCAGCGACGTGCAAGGTGACCGAAGTGGACTCCTGCGCGGAGCATCTCTTCAAGCTGGAAATGTGACATAGCTGCTTTTCTTGTTATTTAGTTATTCCTCTATCATCCCTGTACCTTCCGGTATCCGGCCCAGGAGGCCGGACACTTCCGAAAAGCTTTATCTGAATGGTTTTCAGAAGAGAATGATATGCGAAGTTGTGATCTGAAATAGTTTACTAAAACGATAGAACACGAGATTAACGTTTTGAGAACTGGAAACGTTTGCGGGCTTTCTTACGTCCAAATTTTTTCCGTTCAACCATACGGGGGTCTCTTGTAAGAAGCTTCTCAGTTTTAAGTATGGCGCGAGCTGCCTCATCAAATTCGGTAAGGGCACGTGCAATCGCAAGGCTTACAGCCCCTGACTGACCGCTGACACCACCGCCCTGAACATTGACCTTGATATCAAACTCTTCCGTTTTTTCAGTAATCACGAGAGGCCGGAGTGCTTGCTGGCGCTTGAATTCATCTTTGAAATACTCTTCAACCGGCAGTTTATTAATAATAACCCGGCCTTTTCCCGGAGTCATAAAAGCTCGAGCCACCGAGGTTTTACGGCGACCTACTGTATCAATAACCTCTTTCATTCCCAATGCGTTAATATTTAGTTTACTTTCATTTCAACAGGAGACTGCGAAGCATGCGGATGCTCCGCGCCTGCATAAACCTTGAGTTTTCTGAAAAGCTGACGACCAAGATTGTTGTGGGGCAACATTCCCCAGACAGCATTTTCAACAATCCTTTCCGGCTTTTTCTTCAGAAGATCTTTTACATGATCAACCTTGACGCCGCCAGGATAATGGGAGTGCGAAAAATAGCTTTTCTGCTCTTCTTTTTTGCCACTGAGCGCGACTTTTTCAGCATTGGTTACCACAATAAAATCACCAGTATCAATATGTGGAGTAAACTGCGGCTTGTGCTTGCCCCGCAGAACTTTTGCAATTTCAGAAGCCATCCTGCCCAACACCTGACCTTCGGCATCAACAACATACCACTTACGGTCAACGTCTGCAGGTTTAGCCGAATATGTTTTAAAACTTAACGTCTTGCTCATGCTCTTACTATAGATTAACTGGACTTTTCCGAAAAATAAAGTTTAGCAATGTAAATTATTCCACTTAATTATACAAATTATACCTTTCCGGTAGACAAATGCCACGGCACCTCTATTCACAACTGATCTTCTCCGCTCCCAACAGCCAGAGGAAGGCGCACTGTTGCACAAATACGTGATCCCGCCGCCTCAAGCCTCACCTGGCCATGATGTTGTTCAATGATCTGACGTACCAGCCAGAGCCCCACACCGGCTCCGGAAAAATCAGCGTTTTTGAGACCTCGGGTGTATTTATCAAAGAACGCTTCTCCCTCTTCGGCGGTAAAAGCCTCTCCCTGATGTTGAATGGTTATAACTACCCCCCCCTGCTCGACATGGCTTTCGACCTCAATGGGTGCATTTGTCAGAGAGTATTTACGGGCATTGTCGAGAAGGTTGAAAAGCGCTGTTTTCAGGTTTTGGGGAGCGCCAACAATGATCTGAATTTCTGAAGTTTCAGTATAGCTAAAAGTACGAAGGGGCCACATTGCCTGCATGAGTCTCACCGATGAAGAGAGAAAAGGAGCAACCGCTATACGCTCCACTCCGTCTTTTGTGCCTGGCTCTGAGAGACGACTGCGTTCCAATGAGTTATCCATCACCTCAACAAGCCGGCTGACCGCAAGGTGCATGGCGGTGAGTTCTTCGTCGTATCCGCTTTGATTTTGTTCTTCCTGGAGATCAATGAGGTCGAGGTTGCCGCTGATAACCGCAAGAGGAGTACGGTATTCGTGTGAGAGCATGGCAAGAAATCGATGCTGCTGCTGGAGAGCCTGCTGTTCGGAGGCAAGTGCTATTTCAAGCTGGCTCTTGCTGTTGCGAAGTTCCAGCGTCATGGTATTGGCAAGCGCCACCGCCTTCTGTTCAGTCTCTTTTGCAGCATCAAGCTCCCGGCGGGTACTCTCGGCCAAAACATGTTCAGACCTCCTGATCCGCTCAGAGAGCGCAATGGATATCAGGATCGCATGAATCAGGCTGGTGAACTGAACGGTATTCATATCCCATAAAAAACCAAGCGGTATGATGCCCATGAGACGAAGCAGCATGTGAAAATAACCAACCGTGCTGATGGCAAAGGCAACAACAATAAAGATTCCGATCCCGGGTAAATGGCGGATCAACCTGATGCTCAACACCATCTGTACGACCACCAGGCTTAATGTTCCGATAAAGGCAATCGGAGCAATAAAAGGATAAAAACCGAAAGGCACTGCAGCCATAGTCAGAAAACCAAGCAGTGACAGCAGCCGCATATATCGCAGGCTCCATGAGCCGGCAACCGGAAAAAAGAGTTTACGGGAGAACTCGCTGTACACCAGAATATTCGCTCCAATTCCACCATAGATGAGGTAATCGGAGACAAGATGTACTATTGAGGGAAACAGAAGGGTCAGATGTCCTTCAGCAGCAAAGTTGAAAATTATTGCGGGGAGCAGATAGAGAGAATAATAGAGAAAGAGGGTATCGCGTGTTAAAACATAAAAAATTATGTTTATCACAAGAAGTGTAAACGTAATGCCGAGAAAAAGTGACTGCAGGATGATATGGTGGTTGGTTGAGTCGCGCAAGTCTTCGGTTGTTTGAATCTGCCCGGCAAGACTGATGGAGCTTTTTGAGAAAACCCGGGCATAGACGATGACCGGTTCAGAGGCTGGCAGAACAACTGGAACAACAAAGTCTGGATTGAGTACAGGGCGCTGAAGGGCAGGAATATGGTTTCCAAGACGCACGGTATAGTAGGATGAGACAAGCGCGGGATCCTTGCCCGGTGTCTGGATGTAGAGCGTCAATTCATTGACATAGTTCGGCTTGAGCCTGAGCCAGCTCGATTCAGGAAATGAAGCATTCCGCTCAATGGCAAATCGTACCCAGCAGGCCTCCTGCTTGTAGCCGTTGTTGAGGTTACCTTCTATATGGCGAAAAAGACCCTTCTCCGATGCCTTCAGTACTTCAGGAAAGCCCATCTTGAGGGTGGGATCTTTCAGAAGTTCGATATGCCCGGCCAGGTCATAAGCGCTGCGCTCACCAAGCAGCAGTGGCGTCGCCCGTGCCCCTGTCGAAAAGAGAAGGGCGAGCAGGAGAAACAAGCTGCCAAGAAGGGCACGCAGGGTGGTATGTGGAAAAATGATTGTCATTATGGGCACGAATATACAGCATTATTTTTTATCAAAACAGGGGAGTGTTTTATTCCCCCATGATCGCTTTTTGCTGGTGGCTGTTATATTGAGTACCTTCCGTTTCAGTGCCTGACTTGCACACTATGAATTCATTGGAAAAAATCAATAAATACTTTCTTTTCTGTAACATAGATACTCTGGAGTGTTAACTTGAAAAGTCAGCCTCTTTCGCTGTAAATTGCGCATTATTACGTGCAAGGTATTCCCGGAAGGGCCTGTATCAACTTTTTTTATAAAGACCGTCCCTGTTCTTATGAAGCCTTTAATTGCTCTGGTAGGCCGACCAAACGTCGGCAAGTCTACCTTGTTTAACCGAATCCTGCGCCAGCGAAGCGCCATTGTCGACCCTACCCCAGGCGTTACCAGAGACCGGCACATCGCTGAGGGCGAATGGCAGGGTAAACAGTTTCTTCTGATGGATACAGGCGGATACAACGCAGATGGTGACATCATCAGCAGGGCAATGCTCGAGCAGACGCTGATGGCCATCCGGGATGCCGACATTATCATCTTTCTTGCCGATGTGCGCGCAGGCCTCTCTTATGAAGATCTCGAACTTGGACGCCTGCTGCAGCGTACTTTCCACCACAAGCAGCTCTTCTTTGCAGTCAACAAAGTTGAGTCTCCTCAACTCTCCCTTGATGCTGAATCGTTTATCAGCACCGGATTTACAAAACCCTATTTTCTTTCGGCAAGAGACGGGAGCGGAGTTGCCGATATGCTTGACGATATTCTGGAGTCATTGCCTGAGACGGAAAAAGAGCCTGATACCGAGGACGCTGCTATCCAGCTCGCGGTGGTTGGACGTCCCAACGTGGGAAAATCAAGTTTTGTCAATGCCTTGCTTGGTTCAAACCGCCTGATAGTCTCCAGCATACCTGGCACCACACGCGATGCTATCGACAGCCGCTTTATCCGCAAACAGCAGGAGTTCACGCTGATTGATACTGCCGGACTGAGAAAACGGACGAAAATTGATGCCGGTATCGAATATTACAGCTCACTCAGAACTGAAAAGGCCATTGAACGCTGCGATGTTGCCCTGGTGATGCTCGATGCAGCGCCTGGCATTGAAAAGCAGGACATGAAAATTATCAATATGGCGGTTGAGCGCAAAAAAGGGGCACTTCTGCTTATCAATAAATGGGATCTGATTGAAAAGGATTCTAAAACCAGCAAGATATACGAAGAGAATCTGAGGATGAACATGGGCAACCTCTCTTATGTTCCTGTCGTCTTTATTTCGGCCTTGACCAAGAAGAACCTTTACCGGGCAATCGACATGGCGCAGGAGATCAGTCGCAACCGCGCCCGCAAAATCAGCACCAGCGTGCTCAATAAATTCCTCGAAGAGGCACTTTCACAAACACACGCCTCCACAAAAACGGGCAAAGAGCTGAAGATCAAGTACGTCACACAGATCAATGCTGCATGGCCTGTCTTTGCTTTTTTCTGCAATGATCCACTGCTGGTGCAGAGCAATTTCAGGAAATTTCTGGAAAAGAAGCTGCGGGAACATTTCAGTCTGGAAGGCGTACCGGTTTCGATGCGTTTTCTCCAGAAATAACCGCATGGATCAAATCAACCATAACATTCTATTTTTTTCTGCAATATCAAACTATCACACTCTATGTCTACAGTACATGATGAATCAGCACATTCATCCTGCAACCATCATCAAGGCAATGGACACTCAGCGCACTCATCCTGCAGCCATGGCCATCATCATGGTAAAGAAGAATCTTGCAGCCACCATGAACGGCCGCTAAATCAGGTAAAAAACATCATCGCCGTTGCCTCAGGAAAAGGCGGAGTGGGAAAATCAACCTTTGCCGTCAATCTTGCCATCAGCCTTGCTGAAACAGGCGCAAAAGTCGGGTTGATTGACGCTGATCTTTACGGTCCGAGTATTCCAACCATGTTCGGGCTTCTCAACACTAAACCGGAAATGGCGGGAAAAAATCTTGTCCCCCTGGAAAAGTTTGGCGTCAAACTGATGTCTATCGGGTTTCTGATTGATATCGATACCGCTGTCATCTGGCGCGGCCCCATGGCCTCCAGCGCCATTAAACAGTTTATCAGTGACGTCGATTGGCAGGAACTTGATTACCTGATTTTCGACCTTCCGCCAGGTACCGGAGATATTCAGCTCACGATCGCCCAGACCATTCCCCTGACCGGCGCTGTTATTGTCACAACTCCCCAGGATGTTGCCATTGCCGATGTTTCAAAAGCGCTCGGCATGTTCCGCAAGGTCAATGTCCCGATTCTCGGACTGGTAGAAAACATGAGTCACTATGAACTTCCTGATGGCACCAAAGACTTTATTTTCGGCAGTCATGGAGGAGAAAAATTTGCCAAAATCCAGGGTATTTCGTTCCTGGGTTCAATCCCTATCGACAGGGCTGTGCGAGAAGGCGGCGATAGTGGTACCCCCTGTATACTCACTCATCCTGATTCGGCAACATCAAAAGCCATCAAACAGGCGGCAACAGAGTTGGCTCGACAGGTTTCAATAACGAATGCAAGGCAAACAGAGGAACTATCTTAACTTTCATATTGTTTTTTTGGGCAGGAGGTTTGATATTAAGGCCTGTTACTGAAAAATCAATCATTACTTTTCAATCATTGTAAACCAATTATACCATGAGCACCAGCAAGGATTATCTGCCGAACAGCGATGCGCTCTACAACAAGGTTATTGCAGCACTTGAAACCGTACGCCCATATCTGCAAGTTGATGGAGGGGATTGTCAGCTTGTCGGGATTGGCAAAGATATGGTCGTTGATGTAAAACTGCTTGGTGCGTGCGGTTCATGCCCCATGAGCACTCTGACCCTTCGTGCCGGCGTTGAACAGGCAATTAAAAAAGCAATTCCGGAAATTGCACGCGTTGAATCGGTGTAAAGGACTTATCAGTCAAGATTTCTTAATAACAGTTCCAGGGAGTCTTCATTGTTAATGAGGACTTCCCTTGCTCTGCTGCCGTCTGCCTCACCGACAATTCCGCTGAACTCGAGCTGATCCATAACCCGCCCGGCACGGCTGAATCCAAGTCGCAATCGCCTTTGCAGCAGCGAAACACTGGCCTGCTGATGCGTCACGACAAGTCTTGCCGCCTCCTCGAACATACTGTCCCTGCCCTCCCTTTCCTGAGAGCCCGACATCTGCATGCCGCTGTTTTTCTGTGCATCCGGAGCAGGAAGCACGTATATATTCTTCAGGGCATGCTGGGAACCAATAAAGGAGGTAATCTCTTCAACTTCACCAGAAGAGACGTAGGGCCCCTGGATACGCATCGACTTGGGCTGGTTGGATGGCTGATAGAGCATGTCACCGTTACCGAGAAGCTGCTCTGCGCCGGAACCATCAAGAATGGTTCGTGAATCAACCCTGCTTGCAACCTGAAAAGCGATACGGGCAGGAAAGTTCGCCTTGATAATGCCGGTAATGACGTCGACCGAAGGACGCTGGGTCGCAACAATCAGGTGAATACCGACGGCCCGGGCAAGCTGGGCAATCCTGATGATCGGCTCTTCAACCTCCCGGCCGGCTGTAATCATGAGATCAGCAAGTTCATCGATAACCACAACAAGGTATGGCATCGCCTCATCAGGAATCCGGCGATTATGATCACCGATATTACGAACGCCTGCTTTTTCAAGCGTTTCATAACGAAGCTCCATCTCTTTGACAACGCAGCGCAGCGCATAGACTGCTTTCTGGGGATCAGTGATAATCTGTTCTTCAATACCGGGGAAACGCATAAGAAAATGGTTCTTCAGATGCTGGTACTGAAAAAGTTCAACCCTTTTTGGATCAATCATCACAAACTTCACCTTGTCGGGGCTGCAGGCATAGAGGAGGCTTGAGATGATAACGTTAATGCAAACCGACTTTCCCGCACCGGTCGCACCGGCAATCAGCAAATGCGGCATCGTGGCCAGATCGGCAATATAGACTTCGTTCGATATGGTTTTACCGAGTACTATCGGCAGAATCATGGTGCTGTTCTTGAATTTTTCAACTTGCAGCACCGATCGCAACCAGACGGTTTTCGGCTTGCTGTTCGGAATTTCAACTCCCACCGCATTTTTTCCGGGAATAGGCGCAATAATCCGGATGCCTCGGGCAGAGAGCGCCATGGCAAGATCATTTTCAAGAGATTTAACCCTGCTCACCTTGACATCCGGTTCAAGCTCAAGTTCAAACAAGGTCACCCGGGGGCCGACGGTTGTGGATATTCTCTTTACCTCAATTTTGTAGATCTTGAGTTTTTCAAGCAGTTTTCGTTTACTTTCAGAAAGATGTTTTTCATCAATCTGATCGTCGTCTTCGGGCACCTTTTCCAGAAGGTCAATTGACGGAAAACGGTACGCCTCCCTGTCCTTGGTCTGTACTTTCAGCTTCCGCTCATCAAGATCAGCCTCTTTTTCACGAACACCCGTATGAATAATCATTTCAGGTTCTCCGGGAACATTCGGCATCTGGGCCAGGCCAGCATACTCGGCGGCTGAAAGCTCAGGCACATCAACGTCGGGCTGAAAAAACTGATCTTCCTGAGGTGATGCTGATGGACCCAGCTTGTCGAATTTCAATGAATGCGGCTTCGGCACCCGCTCTTTACGCTCAACCTTCAGCTTTTTTTCCTCTTTCAACGCGCGCTGTTCGGCTTTTTTTTTTTGTTTCTCTTCACGTTTTGTCCTGAAATCACCAAACAGCTTACCGAGACTCTTCTGGACAACCATTGTTGATCGCATGACACTTGCAAGCATTCCCCGTCCCATATAAAAGGTCAAAACAACGGCAATAACGCCAAGAAGAATCCACGCACCGGAAAATCCGATAACTGTGGACAACAATGCAGCAAGCATTCTTCCGATCGCCCCGGCCATAACATCACTGAATGGCGCAGAGGTAAGGCCAAACATGGTGGCAACATCAATCGAAATGAGAAGACTGTAGAGAAAAAAGAGGAGGGCTGGTTTAAGACTTTTTGACCGCACGAGCGATATTCCCCATAAAAAAAATGAAGTAACAGGAAATATTACTGGATAGCCAAGAACTGCGCGGATAAAAAAGGTCGAAAGCCTTGCGCCAAAGAGTCCGAAGGGATTGTGAATACCTTCTGCAGCATCCCTTGCAGCATTACTGAAAATATCGTACCAGGCAAGAGCACCATAACGTGCTTCATCATAAGGATTGAAACTCAGAATGGCACTGATCAGAAAAAGAGAACCCAGCATAAGCATAATGCCTGTCAACTCTTTTTTCAGCACCTTCATTTCAAGCGCCTTTGGCAGGGAGCCTTTACTCTCTTTTTTCATCTTCACCGAACAGTCACTTGTTAATTCCTTGTTGCTGTCAGCCCAAAGACGTTGAAACAAAAGGCAGAGTAGTTATCACTCCAGCATGAAAACCTCCCCGAACCTCAACCAGAATCGGGGTGCCTGGTTCGATATATTCACGCACGATATTGCAGGTTCCGACTGGTTGTTGTAATGTGGGCGAAAGAGTACCGCTGCATACCCATCCGATCTCCTGATGATCTGTATTATAAACCTTGAAATGCTGGCGTGGAAGTATCCTGCCCTCAAGAATAAAACCGGCAACTCCCCTTTGCAGATCAAGCTCAACCTGCCGGCAGGCTTCCCTGCCGATAAAATGGCCTTTATTCAGCTTTACCACCCACTTCAGTCTTGCTTCAAGGGGATTGGTATCCTGGTCAATCTCATGACCATAAAGCGAGTATCCCATCTCAAGCCGGAGCGTATCGCGAGCGCCCAGACCGATTGGCTGAATGCCGTACTCCTGACCTGCTTCAAACAGTGTATCCCATAGCGGCAATGCAACCTCATTGGGTAAACAGAGTTCAATACCCTTTTCACCGGTATAGCCGGTTCGGGCAATGATAACTTCTGAGCCCTGAAAAAGAGTCTTGCAGAACTGGAATGAGCCAAGCGCATTAACGTCAACTGCCGGAAAAACACGGGAGAGAATAGTCATGGCAAGGGGCCCTTGCAGGGCAATCAGTGCAAGTCGGTCAGTGTGATCCTCAAGCACAACCCCATCAAAAGCTCCGATATGCTGCTGCAACCATTCAAAATCTTTCTGCGCATTGCTGGCATTGACAATCAGAAAAAAGGTTTCATCATCCATGCGGTAGATAATCAGATCATCGACAATCCCCCCATTGGGATAGAGCATGAGATTGTACTGCGCTTGACCATCTTTCGCCTTATCAAGGTCGTTGGTCGTCATGAGCTGGAGAAAATCCTTGGCAAGATGACCCTTCACATAAAAGTTCCCCATGTGCGATACATCAAACAGTCCGGCAGCACTCCGCACAGCATTATGCTCGGCGATAATTCCCGTGTACTGAACCGGCATCAGGTAGCCGCCAAAGTCGATAATTTTAGCTCCGGCCTTTTCATGCCAGGAGTATAATGCTGTTTTTTTCATAACGGCCATCTTCCAAAAGTTATTGCGCGAAGTTACAATTGACTGTAAAGAAACATTTAAACCGGAAAATCAAAATGATTTTTTCACTTTCACCTGCCAATAATAACTTCGTTCGCCAGTTCATTGTAATTACCAGCTTTCACCGGAAAATGGCTGGCAAGTAAGTCTGCACATTGATCAACCGCTGCCGCTATTGCTTTGCCGTGCTCTTTGCCGCGAATACCATGAACAATAGTATTGACGATCTCCTGCCAGATCTCCTGGGCAACTTTCTCGCTAATGCCTTGATCGACAACCACACGAACCTTGCGCTCAAAAAGAGAGATGTAGATAAGAAGGCCGGTATGGTCAACGGTGTGATTGATATTCCTTTGATAAAACGATTGAATGGCGGCCTCCTCAACCTCTCCCTTCATGTCTGAAGCCGTCACAAAAAGTCGTTTAATGAGAGTAACTCGTTTAATAAATTCATGGAGCACTATGAACGATACACTGAACACTCCAAGGAAAAACCATAAGTTCTCATTCCTGAAAAGAAGTGAGGCTGCAATACCGAGAAGTATCGCCAGAAGCGAGCTCCCGAGCATACTGGCCAGGGGGTAATGGTAACTGGAGGGAACCACCATGACAACGATTTCTCCCGAGGTGCGTTTTTCAGCCTCCGCAATACGCGCCTCAATCTGAAGCCGTTCGGCTGCTGTAAGAAATTTTTCTGCAGAATCGCTCATTTTTATCTCATATTTATCAGGCATTTACCAATTCCCTGAAGCTCCGCCGCCGCCAAAACCGCCGCCACCGCCACCGAAGCCGCCTCCACCACCGCCGCCACCGAAGCTGCTGCCGCTATAAAATCCTCCTCCAAGACCGCCATTAGCCATCATGCCGCCGCCCCGGTGACCCCGGAAAATTTGACTTATAAAATAAATCACCAGCAGAATAATAGTAAGGAGGGGAAATGAGGGCTTGCCGCCATTTCGTTTGACCTGGGGCACTCCCTTGTACTCTCCATGAACTGCGGCAATCAGCGAGGTGACTCCCGTGGTGAACCCCGCATCAAACTGGCCTGCCTTGAAAGCCGGAACAATTTCGTCGTTGATAATGCGTCCTGCCAGAAGATCGGTCAGCTTGCCTTCCAACCCATAGCCAACCTCAATGCGCACTTTATGGTCGTCCCTTGAAACAATGAGCAGAACACCATTGTCGGAGCCTTTATGACCTATTTTCCATGCCTCGGCCACCCGTATAGAAAAATCTTCAACCGGGTCGCCTTGAAGGGAAGGGACAGTCAGAATAACAATCTGTGTTGACTCGGCAATTTCAAGCTGCTGAAGTTTTGCTTCAATATCCGCCCTGACCGGCGCAGATATCATGGAGGCATAATCATTGACTCTTCCTGAAAGTGCCGGCACAGGGATTGCCATGAGACTGCTGAACGAGACCAACTGCAGCAGGGCCGCCAACAGAAAGAGCTTGAGGCTCAACCCGGATGTTGTCAATAATTTCATAAAAATTTCCTCTGTCAGAATTTAACCGAAGGCACTGTTTTGGCTGCTTCATCAGCTTTGAAATACTCTTTGGCTTTCAGTTTCAGCAGAAGGCTGTTGGTCATGGAGTTCGGAAATTGTCTGATGGAAAAATTGAAAGTCTCTACAGCGCCATTATACCTCTGGCGGGCCACACTGATTCGATTTTCAGTTCCTTCAAGCTGATTCTGAAGATCCCGGAAGTTCTGGTTGGCCTTGAGCTCTGGATAGCGTTCTACCGCCACCATCAGGCGCGAGAGGCTTGAAGAGAGACCACCCTGGGCACTCCCGAATTTTGCCATAGCCGCCGGATCGCTGAGCATGGCTGGTGTAAGTTGGATAGAGGTGGCTTTCGCCCTTGCCTCCACCACTGCCGTCAGCGTCTCCTTTTCAAAGTTTGCCGCACCTTTTACGGTTGCCACAAGATTGGGAACAAGATCGGCCCGCCGCTGCAACTGTGACTCAAGATCACCCCATGAACGATTCACCGCCTCTTCATTCTGTTGAATGCTGTTATATCCGCATCCGTAAAGTGTGCTAAAAAAAAGCATAAACGCAAGAATTCTTGCTATTGAATATTTCATAATTGTCTCCTTACTGTTGAATTGCATCATTTAAATTAAAGCAAAAACATCTTTTTCACCTTTCACACTCTCTTCTAACACTATGACAGTTCCTGCGGAGCCGGAAATAAACCTGATGAGAACCCACCTTTCCCAAGGTGAAAACTTCTCAGCTTATAAGTCGTTCAACCGTAAAAATCCCTTGTACTTTTTTCAGCTTTTCCATGAGAGTACTGAGTTTCTCTGCATTGCGAACATACACCATCATGGTACCAACAAACATCCCGTCACGGGCGTTCAACGAAATGCTGCGGATATTGGTATCAAATTTGGAGATAACCGTCGTAAGCTGGTTCATGATTCCCAGACGATCTTCACCAACAATTTTTATACCTGCCAGAAAATCGGTCTCAACTTTCCGGTTCCATGATACCGAGACAACCCGCTCACTTTTCAGCAGATTCTCATTACTGACATTGATGCAATTCTTTCGATGAATTTTAACGACACCATCCGCTGAAACAAAACCGAGCACGTCATCACCGGGAACAGGCTGACAGCATTTCGCATAAGAATAGGCAATATTACTCATCCCGGCAATAATTATCTCGTCCTTTTTTACAGGCATTCCCTGCTGCAACTGCTCCTGCTCCTGCCTGGCCATCTGAAGGTACTCCTCAACCTCTCGAGCTTCATCACTGAAGCTTTTGGCTGCATGTCCCTCCTTTTTGGAACTTGTGACCCGCTCAATAACCTCTTCTCCATTGATCTGCTGGCTGGCTAAAGCACTGAAAAAATCCGCCGGCGTTTTAAGACCATCCTTTTTTACCTGCTGGATAATTTCACTATCTGAAAAAAGCTTTTTGGTGCCCGTAAGCAGTTTTTCCCATATTCCTCGCCCTTTCTCGACCTGCAGTCGCCGATCCTCATTGATGGCCGATCGAATTTTAAGCTTGGCACGCTGAGTGACCACTATTTTAAGCCAGTCAGATTTCGGCTTCTGATTTTTAGAGGTAATGATCTCTACCCGGTCACCTGACTTAAGTTGTGCGTTCAGACGGACAATCTTGCCGTTAACCTTGGCCCCGATACAGCCGTTGCCGACCTCAGAATGGATAGCATAAGCAAAATCTATCGGCGTGGCACCTGCCGGCATGGTTTTCATATCTCCTTTAGGAGTAAAAACGTAGATTTCGTCGTGGTAGAGGTTAAGTTTGAACCCCTCCATAAATGCGGCTGCCGAATCTGCATCCTTGATTAACTCTCTGGCCCAGCGAAGAAAAGAATCAATGTTTGCATCATCCCTTGAAATTTTTTCCTTGTAACGCCAATGAGCAGCCACACCAAGCTCAGCAAACTCATGCATGCGTTTGGTACGAATCTGCAGTTCAACCATGTGGCCCCTCGGTCCGATAATGGCAGAATGAAGTGACTGATATCCATTATGCTTGGGAATCGAGATATAGTCCTTGAAATACTGTGGAATCGGGGGATATTTCTGGGTGATAAATCCGTAGACTGAAAAGCATTCTGCTATACGCTCCGTATCAATAATCACCCTGATGCCGTAAAGATCGTGAATATCCTCAAAAGTCTTGTTCTTGTTGCGCATCTTGTTGTAAATCGAAAACAGATGCTTGGCCCGTCCCTGCACCTCAACCTTGAAACCCTGCTGTTCAAGATCGGTTTTGATAGGCTCAATCATTTTGCTCAGGTAGTTGACCCGATCTCCCTTGCTGGTACGAATTTTCTGCTGCAGAAAATCGTACATCTCCAGATCAATAAACTTGAGCGCAAGGTTTTCAAACTCAACCTTCATTTTTCCAAGGCCAAACCGGTGCGCAAGAGGAGCGTAGATATCCCGAGTCTCAAGAGCAATCTTCAGACGGCGGTGCTCCGGAAGAGACTCAAGCGTCCTCATGTTGTGCAGACGATCGCAGAACTTGATGAGAATAACCCTGATATCCTTGACCATGGAGAGCAGCATCTTGCGAAAACCTTCCGCCTGGGTATTCTCCCGGTTGATCATGATACCGGAGATTTTGGTGAGCCCTTCAACAATATCAGCTACTTCAACTCCCAGTTCAGCGACAATGTCTTCGTAAGTATAGCCACTATCCTCAATAACATCATGCAGAAGTGCCGCGGCCACGGAAACACCATCAAGGGGAAGTTCATTGAGCAAAATGGTGGCAACTTCGACCGGATGGTAAAAAAACGGCTCACCTGAAGCTCTCTTTTCTCCCTCATGAGCCCGGTAGCACATAAAAAAAGCCCGCTGAATCAGCGATTCATCAAAATTTTTGAGATTCTTGCGGGAGAGCTGGAGAATCTCGTGGAGCTTATTGTAATGGCCTTTTTCAATCTGGGCTAACATTTCAGACAAACTGTAGTGAATGGCATAGCAAAAAAGGGAGGATAATGTCCCTTAATATATAATGTTCTCCTCAACTTGTAAACAAACAGCAGACAAAATCAACCCCCGGATGGCTGCCGTTGCAGGGCCTGTTCAAGTCTGGTGATCTCATCACGAAGATATGCTGCTTTTTCATACTCCATCTGGACTGCCGCTTCCTGCATTTCAATCCGGAGTTCTGCGGCCATTGCATACCCGGCCTCGGGCGTAAGCGTATCGATCAGACCGGCAAGAACCCTTTCCGGTTTGGGCTCAAGGCCAAAACGCCTTCGTCTGTAGCGCTCCTCAGCATCAGCCACTCCGGTAGTATCGAGAATCTGGTCAACTGACTTTATGATTGAACGTGGCGTAATGCCATGATCTTCGTTGTATTGCTGCTGGATGGTACGACGTCTTGCGGTTTCATCAAGCACCTCACGGATTGATCGGGTAATCACATCGGCATAGAGTACCACAAAACCGTCAAGATTGCGGGCTGCGCGACCAGCAATCTGCATCAGCGAACGGGTGTTGCGCAAAAAACCCTCCTTGTCGGCATCAAGGATGGCAACAAGAGAAACTTCCGGAAGATCGAGACCTTCACGAAGCAGGTTTACCCCGACAAGGACATCAATATCTCCCGTCCTGAGCTCCCTGAGAATCTGGATTCTTTCAAGGCTTTTGATCTCTGAATGCAGATAGCGCGAACGGATACCCGTCTTTCTGAAAAAGTCATGCAGGTCTTCAGACATTCTTTTGGTCAGGGTCATCACCAGCACCTTATGGCCTTTAGCTGTATGGATGCGGATTTCTGCCAGTAGGTTGTCAATCTGCCCTTTGACCGGACGTACTTCCACGGGAGGGTCAAGCAGGCCGGTAGGACGAACAAGCAGCTCAACCACTACGCCGCCGGAACGGAGCAGTTCGTGATCACCGGGAGTGGCGCTGACACAAATAACCTGGGGCGCCATCTCCTCAAACTCTTCGAAACGCAAAGGACGGTTGTCGAGCGCTGAGGGAAGCCTGAAACCATGCTCGACAAGAATGGTTTTCCGTGAACGGTCACCTCCATACATACCGCGTATCTGCGGAAGTGTCACATGCGATTCATCAATCACCACAAGATAGTCCTCAGGAAAATAGTCAAGAAGACAGCATGGACGCTCGCCCGCAGGACGTCCTGAAAGATGACGTGAGTAATTCTCAATGCCGGAGCAGTAGCCAAGCTCTTTCATCATCTCAAGATCGTAACGGGTGCGCTCTTCTATCCTGCGAGCTTCGAGAAACCGGTTTTCTGACCGGTAATAGTTCAACCTCTCCGCAAGCTCATTTTCAATTGCGAGCATCGCCACTTTAAGCTTCTCCTCATCAGCCACAAACTGCCGGGCCGGATAGATGAAAGCGTAATCATCAACACCAAGCACCTCTCCGCTGTGAATATCAAAGGTCTGGATACTTTCAATTTCGGAGCCAAAAAACTCGATTCTGAGGGCAAGCTCTTCATGTGCAGGAACAAGATCGATAATGTCTCCCCTAACCCGGAACTTACCCGAAGCAGGCTGAACATCGTCACGAATGTAGTGAAGGGCAATCAGCTCTTTAAGAAAGAGATCCCGATCTTTTTCCATCCCGGAACGCAGTTCGATAATCTGCGCTTTCCAGTCTTCAGGGGAACCCAAACCATAAATACAACTGACAGAGCTCACCACAATAACATCCTTCCTGCCGCTGAGCAGGGCACTGGTGGCCTTCAGACGAAGCCGTTCAATCTCGTCGTTGATACGCAGATCTTTGGCGATATATTTATCAAGCGCAGGGAGATAGGCTTCAGGCTGGTAAAAATCGTAGTAGCTTATGAAATACTCAACCGCATTATCAGGAAAAAACTGCTTGAGCTCACCGTAGAGCTGCGCCGCAAGAGTCTTGTTATGGCTCATCACCAGAACGGGTTTATTGACACGGGTAATGACGTTAGAGACGGTAAAAGTTTTTCCGGAACCAGTCACCCCAAGCAGCGTCTGATAGGGATTACCTGACAGTACGCCGTCACAAAGCTCCTCAATGGCTTTCGGCTGGTCACCAGCCGGACGGTAGGGACTGACAAGCCGATATGTTCCCCCAACACTCTCCTGCATAAACAACGCTCCTCTTTTACATATTTATACTTTTCCGCCAAAGGCTTGCGCCCTGTGCTATCAATGTACTGCTCCTGTGGAGCTGAGTACTGCCAATATTCTGACCCCGGCAAAACTCACCGATGATTCACCACCCTGACATTTATCCATAAAGGAGACATCAGACCTCTTCTCTACAGAACTTGCATCATCATCAGAACAACGACAGGAGTAAACAAGAGACCTTAATGTCGGCATCTCAGAAGAACTATTAATGCGCTTTGTTAGTTCTTGCCCAAGAATATACTTAACATTAAGAACAGGAAGCTATACCCTGCGGCAAAGGCTTCAGGAATAAACGCCCGATTGCATCCCTTGATTTAAAAAAAGCTCTTGACATGGTTGCAATTATGTGCTTTTAATCCCATTATTATTTTTTTTTGATGCCAGATACTTTCCAATTTGCACTCTCTATGAAACGCAGTATCCCTATGCTCGTCATCGGGATACTTTTTTTGCATTTAATCTCCTGTACGGCCATTATGAACAAGCACGAAACCAGCCCTTACCCATACACCACCGTTCAAGGAGATTCCCTCCACACGAGAATTTATACGCTCAAAAACGGGCTGACCGTCTACATGAGCCCCTATCATGACGAGCCGAGGATATACACCTCTATTGCTGTCCGTGCCGGCAGTAAAAATGACCCTGCGGAGACAACCGGTCTTGCCCACTATCTTGAGCACATGCTCTTCAAGGGAACTGATTCACTGGGCTCTCTTGACTATGAAAAGGAGCATATCGAGCTTGAAAAGATTACTGAACTCTACGAACAGTACCGCTCAACGGCGAATATTGAGAAAAGAGCCGCGATCTACAAGAAGATCGACTCACTCTCCAACGTGGCCGCAGGCTATACCGTACCCAATGAGTATGACAAATTGCTCAGTTCAATAGGTGCACAGGGCACCAATGCCTACACATGGGTCGAACAGACCGTCTATATCAATGATATTCCGTCAAACAAATTTGACCAGTGGCTGACCATCGAAGCAGAACGGTTTCGCAATCCTGTCATGAGACTTTTTCATACCGAACTTGAAACCGTCTATGAAGAGAAAAACATGACCATGGACAGTGACAGCCGCAAGATATGGGAAAATCTTTTTGCCGGCCTCTTTAAAAAACACACTTACGGGACTCAGACCACCATCGGCAAGGCCGAGCACCTGAAAAACCCTTCAATCAGAAATGTTGTCGATTACTACCGCACCCATTATGTGCCGAACAACATGGCACTCTGCATCGCTGGCGATTTTGATCCTGAGACAACGATCAAACTGATTGACGCAAAATTTTCTGTGCTGCAGCCAAAAACGGTGCTTCCGTTTACGCCTGCTGTTGAAGAGAATATCACGAAACCCCTGATCATGAAGGTCAAGGGACCTGAATCTGAAGAGCTGGTCATTGGATACCGGTTCAATGGAGTCAACAGCTCCGATGCCGATTACCTGACACTGATTGACAAGGTTTTGTTCAACCAGACTGCCGGTCTGATTGACCTTAACCTGAACCAGCAGCAGAAGGTGCTTGATGCCAGTTCGATGCTGATCATGATGAAAGACTACTCCACCCATATTTTAAGCGGAAAACCAAGAGAAGGTCAAAGTTTGGACGAAGTAAAGGAAAAGCTGCTCAGCCAGGTTGAACTTCTCAAAGAAGGCAGGTTTCCTGACTGGCTGCTTGAAGCGACAATCAATGACCTGAAAATCGAGCAGCTTAAACTCTATGAAACCAACCATGGAAGAGTTGAAGCTTATGTTGATGCATTCGTTTGGGGAATGCCCTGGTCCGAGCACGTCAACCAGATCGAGCGTCTCCAGAACATCACAAAAGAAGATGTTATAGCTTTTGCGCGAAAGCATTACGACTCGAATTATGTCGCAGTCTACAAAGAGCACGGCACACCAATAAGTGAAGTAAAAATCCAGAAGCCGCCGATCACCCCTCTCACCGTAAATCGGGATACCTCGTCACCTTTTGCAGAAAACCTTCTGGCCCGGAAATCAGAAAAAACCAAACCTTCTTTTCTTGATTATAAAAAGGATATCGGTTTTTTTGATGTCAATCCCTCCATAAAGCTGCATTATGTGCAAAACAGTGAAAACGAGCTTTACTCACTCTTTTATGTCTTTGATATTGGAAAAAATAACAGCAAAAAAATCGATCTTGCGCTGGATTACCTCTCCTATCTCGGGACATCAGACCTCTCCCCCCAAGAGTTCAGCCAGGAACTCTATAAAATCGGTTCAAGCTTTTCAGCATTTACCGCCGATAATTACGTCTACCTGAAACTTTCCGGACTTCAGAAAAACTCTGCCGCCGCCATTCGGCTGCTTGAAAAACTTCTCGTTGATGCCCGGCCTGATGAAGAGGCACTTGAAAATCTTAAAGCCGGTGTTATGAAGGAGCGGGCAGATGACAAGCTGTCCAAGAAAAAAATACTCTTTGAGGCCATGACGAGTTACGGCAAATACGGGCCTGTCTCGCCCTTCACCAACGTCCTCAGTAACATTGAGCTTGAAAAAATCACCTCGAAGGAGCTTCTTGATGAGCTGCGAACGCTCCTGAAATACAAACATCGGGTACTTTACTACGGTCCGGACTCTTCGCAGGAGGTGCTCGGTGAACTTCGTTCGGTTCGGCATTATCCTGAATCGCTGCAGACCCCGCCAACAAACGATCCGTTCAAGGATCTGGAGCAGTCGGATAATCTTGTCTATTACGTCGATTACGATATGACGCAGGCTGAGGTCATTCTGCTGACGAGAGACGAACTTTACAATCCATCCATCGTCCCCATAGCCACCCTCTTCAACGAATATTACGGAGGAGGAATGTCATCGGTGGTCTTCCAGGAACTCCGTGAAGCCAAAGCGCTGGCATACTCTGTATTTTCGGTCTACAAAACCCCAAAGCAAAAGAAAGAGCACAACTATATTGTCAGTTACATCGGGACACAGGCTGACAAGCTGCCCGAAGCGCTTGAAGGAATCAGCCACCTGATGAAAGAGCTGCCAATGTCGCCAAAGCTGTTTGCTACAGCGCAAAACGGCATTAAACAGAAAATTTCAACCGAACGGGTGACAAAAGCGGAGATACTCTTCAATTACGAAGATGCCGTCAGACTTGGACAAGACAATGATATCAGAAAGGAAATTTATCATGATACTGCACGTATGAGCCTCAGCGATATCGAAAAATTCCACAGCAAGCATTTCAGCAACAAAAAACACGTTATGCTGGTACTGGGCAAAAAAGACAATCTTGATATGGAAACCCTGCGGAGGTACGGAACCGTCAAGGAGCTGAAGGTTGATGATATTTTCGGCTATTAAAATCATGCAAGGTTACCTGCCTGCCTGAATTGTTACTATGAAAATTCTTGACAAATACATATTCAGGCAGTTTGCTAAAGCATTTATTTTTAGCTCAATCGTCTTTGTTTGCCTGTTCATGCTCATCAACATGGTTGAAAAACTTGATGACTTCATGGACAACAAGCTTGGCTTGTGGGATATCGGCTATTATTACCTTCTCTCGATACCCTCAACTTTTCTGGTAACGTCCCCGGTAAGCGCACTGCTTTCATCAATGCTTGTCTCGGGAAGACTCTCCTTTTCAAGCGAACTTCCGGCAATACGATCGGCCGGTGTCAGTATGCGCCAACTGCTGAACCCTTTTTTTATCGGGGGCATCCTCATTCTCCTGATAAATCTTGCCAATGCCTGGTGGATAGCTCCTGCTGCATTTACCAAAACCCACTCTTTTGAGCAGCATTATTTCGGCAAAAAAAACTCCCGGCCACAAGAGAACAGTAATATTCATCTTCTTGAAACAGGCGCCCGTATTGTCTCGATAGGCAGTTTTGATCCTGACCGGTCAAGCCTCAGCGCTGTTTCCATAGAGGAGTTCATCGGCTCCCGGCTCAGATCACGAATGGATGCTGATTCAATGCACTATGACCCGGCACACAAAGAGTGGATTATGCAGAATGTTTCAACCCGTTTTTTTACCGATGAGCAGGAAATTTTTAGCGTCGTACCGGTAAAACCGGTAAAACTGGCACTTTCACCGCACACACTGGCAGAGATCAATCTGCAGCCGGACGAAATGAATATCAGCCGCCACTACAGATATCTTTCAGAAAAAAGAAATGCAGGTTTTTCCGGGCTTGAGCGCTCAATGGTAAAATTTCATAACAAAATTGCGATGCCATTTGCTTCGCTCATCATCATTCTCATCGGCGTTCCACTCTCCGCCAAGAAAAAGCGCGGAGGTCTTGCTTCTGAAATTGCCATCACATTGTTTGCAGGGTTCCTCTATCTCGGACTGCAGAAAACCATTGCGATCGCCGGATATCAGGGTCTTATACACCCTGGGCTCGCCGCATGGCTGCCGAATCTGCTCTTCCTCGGCATCGGCTATGTGATTTATAAAACAGCTATCGACTGAGCTTGACCGCTCGAAACAATGTCATCCCGG
>SESB01000690.1_pt1 | contig 23974 bp, 17 predicted proteins | sample 3171441 | NCBI WGS metagenome assembly SESB01 (sample SAMN06051867, study PRJNA518727) | freshwater metagenome | biome: subpolar coniferous forest; feature: holomictic lake; material: water; isolation source: holomictic Lake 227, 6 m depth | place: Canada: near Kenora, Ontario | collected... | reverse complement strand
TACAACTTTCTAAATTAAACGCGCAAACTTCAATCGTTACTTCTTTCGACATGATATTCCTTTCAGCTAAAATACAGGATTTTATGCGCATCACTTTTAATGACTTCACATAGGTATTGGGCACCTCAGCCTGAAGGCCGGTGTTAACATTTTTTACCTAGATGTCTGTTTAATTTTTACTTTTATACATGGATCTTCAAGAAGCACTATTACAAATTCTTCCTGCTGAAAAAGTAAAAACAAGACTGACCGACAGATATAGTTATGCAAGTGATGCCAGTTTTTATTATTTGGTTCCACAAGCTGTAGTGCAACCATCTAGTTTAGAAGAGATCAAATCGCTTTTTGAATTATCGCACCAAACAAATACAGCATTGGTTTTTAGAACCGCGGGTACTAGTTTATCAGGCCAATCCATTACAGATGGGATATTGGTTGATCTAAGCAGGTATTGGCAAAATGCTGCTGTTATTGATCAAGGTGCAGCGGTTAAAGTGCAACCTGGAATTATTGGAGGACAGGTAAATCAACTTTTAAAAAAATGGGGGCGTAAAATCGGACCCGATCCTGCTTCTATTAATGCAGCCATGATGGGCGGCATACTTTCAAATAATAGTAGTGGCATGTGTTGTGGTGTTACAGGCAATGCGTATCATACACTTCGATCAATCGCGTTTATGCTTACTGATGGAAGCTTTTATAATACAGCCATTACTGATGATTACGATAGATTTGAAAAAGAACAGGTGGCTATTTTTCAGGGCATCAAAAAACTAAGAGATCAATTATTATATAACTCAACTTTGGTAAACCGGATTCGAAAAAAATACGAATTAAAAAATACTGTTGGCTATAGTATCAACGCATTTATAGATTATGATCATCCTTTAGATATTCTAGCACATATTTTAATAGGTGCAGAGGGCAGCCTGGCATTTATTGCTGAAGCGATATTAGAAACCTTACCAGATCTGGCTTTCAAAGCAACAACCATTCTTTACTTCGATTCTCCTCTCATTGCATGTAATGCTATCGCAGGGTTGAAGTTAAGCGGCGCAGCAGCATTAGAATTAATGGATCGTGCTGCACTGCGATCGATAGAAAATCAAAAATCAGCTCCCAAAAATATTAAAGGATTACCCGCTCAAGCCACAGGAATTTTATGCGAATACCAGGCTAGCTCATTGGAAGAATTAAATGCACAATTAACAGGGGCATCATCAATATTAGAATCTCTTAATACCATACTTCCCTTTCAGTTTACAAAAGATCCGGACCAACAAGCTGCATATTGGAAACTCAGAAAAGGAATGTATCCATCTGTTGCTGCTGCAAGAGAAAAAGGATCTACAGTTTTATTAGAAGATATTGCTTTCCCAGTTGAAGTGTTAGGTGAAGCTGTATTAGACGTTCAGGCATTGATGATTAAATATGGTTTTGAAAATGGTATCATATTCGGTCATGCTAAAGAAGGGAATCTACATTTCGTGATATCACAATCTTTAAACCAGGCTTCTGATATCGCTTCCTATGAAAATTTTGCAAAAGACTTAGCTGTTTTGGTTTTAGAAAAATATCATGGGTCACTAAAAGCCGAACATGGAACTGGCCGACAAATTGCACCATTCATTGAAGACGAATGGGGTAAGGATGCTTATGAAATCATGAAGCAATTAAAACAATTGCTCGACCCGCACCAATTATTAAATCCTGGTGTGATCATCAATGCTGATAAAGATTGTCATATTAAAAATTTGAAGACCTTACCTATCATTGAAGAGGAAGTGGATAAATGTATTGAATGTGGTTATTGTGAGCATCGTTGTCCTAGTAGTGAATATACGCTTACACCGAGAAGAAGAATTGTTTTGCGAAGAGCATTACAAAGATTGGCTCAAGAAAAAGACAGTATAAACTATGATCAGTTATTAAAAGAATATCAATTCGATGGCTTAGACACTTGTGCGGTAGATGGACTATGTGCTTTGGAATGTCCTGTTGATATTAATACCGGAGAATTAGTAAAAAGGCTTCGGAGAGAAAGTCATTCCAAGCGCGCCAACTCAATTGCATTAATGGTTTCAAAGCATTTTGGAGCAGTAGAATCCTTAGTAAATCTTGCATTAAAAACAGGTAATTTTACGAATAAGCTTTTGGGGAAACAGGCGATGCCAAATATTACAAAAACCATTAGAAGAATCGTACCCGATTTCCCATTATGGACAGATGAAATTACTGGGCCTATTCCATATATTGGGTATGAAATAGCAAACCCATCTGCCATTTTTTTCAATGCATGTATCAGCAGAATGATGGGAGCAGATAAAGAATCAACAGAATCTACTGTAGATATAGCTGTGCGTGTTTCTAAAAGAGCTGGCATTGATTTATTAGTTCCAAATGACCTTTCAGGTACTTGTTGTGGTCAGGTATTTTCATCGAAAGGATTTACAGATGCTCACCGCAATACAGTGAATCAAACTATTGTTAAGCTTTGGAAGTGGACAAAAGAAGGAAGTTTGCCAATTGTTATGGACACTACTTCCTGTACCAATTCATTGTTGGGAAGTAGGACTTATTTAAGTATAGAAAATCAGGAGCGTTTCGATAAAATACAGATTCTTGATATTATTGATTTCTTAGCGGATACAGTTGTACCAAGATTGAGTATCACTAAACCAAAAAATATAATTGTGTTTCATCCTGTTTGCAGTAGTTATAAAATGAATTTATTAGGCAAGATGAAAGCCATCGGAAAAGCATGTGCCCACCAAGCAGATTTTCCAGTGAACGCTGGATGTTGCGGCATGGCAGGCGACAGAGGATTTTATTATCCAGAATTAACTGCAGCTGCTACAAGAAAAGAAGCAGAAGAAGTAAGGGCAATTGAATATGATGGTTATTACTCTTCAGGCAAAACTTGTGAAATGTCTATATCCAAAACAGTGGCAAAAAATTATCGCTCCATTTTGTATTTACTAGATGAAGTGAGTGAATAAATTTTTATGAAAAAAAAAAGGCCGCCTCAATTAATTTTGAGACGGCTGATATATGATTGGGTCAATAGAAATAAAATATCAAATCAACTAAAGAGAAAACTTCAACGTTACTCCATAAGTTCTTGGATCCCCTAGAACGCCCGCATATTGACCGGCATTACCTCCTGCCACCAATAATTGTTCATAATAGTTTTGATTGAATATATTTCTTCCCCATACATAAAAAGATAGTCCGTTTGTAACCCTGAAACCAGCCCTTGCGTTGACTAAAGTATAGCCATCAATATTTAGATAAGCGGAAGGGGATGGACTAGATGAGAAAGAAGAACGATAGTAAGCATCTGATGCAATAAAGAATTTACCAGTCTTTCCAAAAAACTCACCAGGAATATTATATTCAGCACCTACAGACCCAGCCCATTTTGAAATACCAGGAAGTTGGGCCCCTGAAATGTCTTTGAAAGAAACTTGAACGCCGCCTTGTGTTGTTCCAGTTTCTTCCAATGGAAGTGGTGCATTGGTGAATTTTACATATTTAGCATCTGTATATGATAAGGAAGTGAAAAGAGAAAAATTTCTTTGAATTTCAATATTACCATCGAATTCAAAACCCTGCACCTTCACTTTTTCGGCAGTTGCAATATATCCTCTATTCACACCCAATTGTGGCGACTGAACATTTGTTTGATAATCTGTTATATCAGAATTATAAAATGCAAAATTGAGTGTTACATTTTTAGAAGGTGTTGTTTTTAATCCAACTTCAAAGTGTTTTGTATATTCTGGCTTGATTACAGCAAGATCGGTTGATGCAGAATTATCTGGGTTGGTAGGCAACCCTGCAATATTTACACCAGATGGTTTAAAGCTCGTTGAATAGGTTGCGAATGCATTGATTTTTTGAGAAGGCCTGTAAGATAATGTAAGTTGATACGTTAAATTATTCTCTTCCTTACTTGCTAAATATGCCTGGCTAGTATAAACAGAGTTCTTCAAAGCAATCAATGCAGCATTGTTTGTTTGTAGTCCACCCGATGCAATTCGATTATAATCAACATCCTTCTTATCATAATTGAAACGTAATCCTGGTAACACATGTAGCCCTTTTACAATTTCCCAATCAATATTTGTAAATGCTGCAGCACTCAAAGATTTCAGGGAAGCATTTGTTTTGATACCGTATCCTTCAAAAAGTCCTGGAGTTTTCCAAAGTGCACTGGTAGAACTTTGAACAAAACGCCATTGATCCTTTCCGGATTCTTCAAGTCCATCAATTTTAATTTCTTGACCAATGCCGAATAGTCCAAACACCGCACTTACATTCGATGCTATTTCTCCTGAATATCGAAATTCTTGAGACCACTGCTTATGCTTTGACGCATTTTGTGATTTTGATAAGGCTTGTAGTCCAGTAAAATCCCTATCACTTGATGGATTCCAATTCCAATAGCGATATGCTGTGGTAGAAGTAAAAGTACCATTGCCAATTTTCGAGTCCACTGTTGCAGTGGCACCTCCAAGATCGTTATCTGATTTCCAGGGAGTATCACTATCAGTCAATCTATCAAATGCATTTTGACTTGGTAATGTATAATTCAGATCTTTTATAATAGCTCCAAATTGGCGGTAGGCAGCACGTTTAGTTTGAACCACCCCGGCAACAACCTGTGCATATCCATCGGGTCTCTGAATAGCTGCATCGCCAGAAAAAGTTATTGAAGTTTTATCGGAAACCAGATACAATAATTGGCCAAGGAATCCAAAATTACTGATGCTATTTGTTTTTGTATTAGTTTTTACATTATCTATTACGCCATCTCGTTGCGTGCCAGTTAATGAAACACGGGCAGCCAATTTCTTACTCAATGCACCAGTAGTAGAAATTTTTCCTTGTATATATCCATAGTTGCCAGTACTCAATTCAAAATTAGAACCTGATTTAAAACTTGGTTTTTTTGTAGTGATATTGATAGCTCCAGCTGTTGTGTTTTTGCCAAATAAGGTTCCCTGAGGACCACGTAATACTTCTATTCTTTCTATATCAATAAAATCAAGAGTAGCAGCAGCAGGCCTTGCATAATAAACCCCATCAACATAAAATCCAACACCAGGATCTAACCCGTCGTTAGTAAGACCAAACGGAGAGCCTAGTCCACGTATATTGATACCAGTATTCCTAGGATTAGAAGTATATAATTGTAAAGAAGGTACAAACTCTTTAACTCTGTTCACGTTAAAAGCGCCAGACTCTTCAACTTTTGCTCCACCAATTACAGAAACAGATAAAGGTACTTCCTGTAATACTTCTTTTCTTCTGCGTGATGTTACAACAACTGTATCTCTTTGATATAAATCTTGTAATTGTAGTGAAACGTTATTTACACTGTTGTCTTTTATTATTTTTTCTAATTTTTCAAAGCCAGTATAAGTGACTACAACTGTAAATGGAAATTGATGAATTTTTGAAAGATTGAAATTCCCATCAGCATCTGTTGTTGTATTGATAGAACTTCCTTTAATGGAAATATTTGCGTTAAATATAGCAGAATTGCTGCTATTTACTACACGACCTGAGAATTGTGCATTTACCAAAATGGGTAAAGTCAATACTAAGAATAATAATAGTTTTTTCATGAATTAATTTGTGATTTTATTGTCTATCATTTTTATAGACTTTTATTTTAAAAAAATATCGCTGTTGCTTTTAATGGGTTTTTAGTTTACAACATCGCATAGCTGAATAGGAAAATTGTTATATCAACAACAACAGGTGCAGAGAATATACCTGTAAGAATTTGTCAAAACTATATGATTAGTTAGTTTCATTTTATTACTAATATTCGACGAAAATATATAGTTATCATTAGTCTACCAAATTTATATACTATTATTTTTAATTGGATAGGTTCTTTTCTTCAATCCTTACAATATTGCTTGAAAATGATAAGAAAGTTTGTTTTAAAGCCTGCACTAATATTTCCATTTCAGCAATACTATGTTTACTGGTAATTGTGATGCGCAAGCATGCTTCTCCTTTTTTTACTGTTGGATAAACTATTGGCTGAATATATATTCCATGTGCATAAAGAAGCAAATCTGAAATTTCCTTACAGTCCAATTCATTTCCAATAGGTACAGGTGTAATATGTGTGTCATTGGCTCTATAAGGAATCTTATTGGAATCTAATAATTTACGCAGCTCCTTAACTTTTTGGTGGTAGGATGGCCTGATTGCCTTATCATTTTTCAAATATTCAATACTCTTTATAGCAGCCGCACAAATTGCTGGCGGCAATGATGTAGTGAATATAAAACCAGCACCAAGGCTTCTGATGGCATCAACTAAAAGAGCATTACCAGCAATGTATCCTCCGAAAACACCAAATCCTTTTGCTAATGTTCCATTGATAAGATCTATCCCATTTTGAACTCCTAACGCTTCCGTCATTCCACCCCCATTTTCGCCATAGATTCCAACAGCATGTACTTCATCAATATAAGTTAATGCCTGGTATTTTTTTGCTAATAAAACTATCTCTAAAATCGGAGCAACAGTTCCGCTCATACTGTATACTGATTCAAATACAATTACTTTAGGTTGATCAATTGGAATACTTTTTAATATATTTTCTAAGTCTTCTAAATCATTATGCTGGAATATTTTTTTGTCACAGCCACTTGCTTTAATTCCTTCAATGATTGAGGCGTGATTGTTTTCATCGGATATAAAAACCGCATCAGGCATTATTTTTCCTAGTACATTTAATGCAGTTAAGTTGGCTAAATAAGCACTTCCAAATAATAATGCGGCATCTTTCTGATGCAGGGATGCAATAGTATTCTCTAAGTCACGATGGTAAATAGTTGTCCCACTAATATTTCTAGTGCCCCCACTTCCTGCTCCTGCTCTATTTCCCACATATGCAAGTTTACTGATCACTTCTTCGTGAACACTCATCGCCAGATAATCATTGCTGCAAAAGTTAATGGCACGGTACTTTTTGCCATCAGCATCTTCAAAATAAAATACAGGAAAATGCTGAGCAGATTTATTTACGTTCAGAAAATACCGATAAGTTCCTGAATCCTTTAACTCGCTGAGCTTTTGAGCAAATATTTCGGCGTATTTAATCATATAAAACCCATTCTTTTCTAACCGAGAAATCTCCAAAAGTTTCACTTTCAAATTTCTCATTTGAATAAATCTGAAACAACTTTTCTAAAAGCTGAAGAATCTGAGGCTCTTCTAAACTTTCTCGATAAATTTTATTCAGTCTTTCACCTTGTCTGTCGCCACCTAAGTGTAAATTATATTTTCCAGCAGCTGTTCCTATAAAACCAATTTCTGCAGCATAAGATCTTGCACATCCATTCGGGCAGCCTGTCATCCGCATTACAATACCATCATCCTCTAATCCATAATTTTTAAGTATAGGTTCTATTTTGGTAATTAGTTCAGGAAAATATCTTTGGGCCTCAGCTAGTGCCAACGGACAAGTAGGCAATGCCACACATGCCATGCTGTTTTTCCTGATTGCAGAACTATTCTCAGTATGTTCAATGATACCAAACTGAAAAAGTATTTGATGAATCGCATTTTTATCAGTTTCCTCTATATCACTTAAAATAAGATTCTGGGTACAGGTAAATCTAAAATTTGCTTTTCCTGTTTTAGCCACTTCGAGAAGTGCCGTTTTCAAAGGCAATTTTTCAGTGTCGAGAATTCTACCATTTTCAACAAGAAGGGTATAATACCATTTCCCTGCTTCGTTTTGTTTCCATCCAAAATGGTCCACTCTGGAAGTCATTTTTATTGGTCGCTCCTTCTCTAATTTAAAACCAATTCTTTTTTCCAATTCTTCTTTAAACCATTCTACTCCAACTTTATCAACCGTATATTTCAAACGTGATAATTTTCTATCCGAACGATTTCCATAATCTCTCTGAATAGTTAGCACTTCATAAATAGCTGATAATGTTTTTTCTTCCGTATCAGTAAAACCGATTACAGTAGCCAGTCTGGCATAGGTATCTGGATTGCCATGTGTAGTTGCTAGTCCACCCCCAATAGCTAAATTGAAACCTTTCAACTCATTATTTTCAATCACAGCTATTAAACCAAGATCATTTGCATAAACATCCACATCATTGTTAGGAGGTATGGCAATCGCTATTTTAAATTTTCTAGGCAAATAACGATCCTGATAAAGCGGATCCTCTTCATCTTTTTTATCAACCAGTTTTTCGTCATCCATCCATATCTCATAATAAGCCCTGGTTTTAGGCATTAGGAGGTCACTTATTTTTTCTGCGTACTTGAACACTTGTTCATGTATTGGCGACTCGCCCGGGTGGGAACTGCAAAGTACATTCCGATTAATATCGCCACATGTTGCAATTGAATTTAAATTAGCCTCATTAAAAGCTTGAATAGTTGGCTTGATATGCGATTTGATAAGGCCATGTAATTGAACTGTTTGGCGACTGGTAATTTTAATCACACCAGTACTATGTTCTCCAGCAATATGATGTGTGGCAACCCATTGTTCGGGCTTCAGAAAACCCCCAGCCAATCTCAAACGGATCATAAAGCTATACAGTCGATCTAATTTCTTCTCAGCTCTTTCTTCTCGTCGGTCTCTATCGTCCTGCTGATACATTCCATGAAATTTAATCACAGCTTGATCGTCTTCCCGAATAGCACCCGTTAATTCATCCTGCAAACTTTCCACAATTGACCCCCTCAATCCATTACTCTCTGTTTTTATTTTTTCAATGACGGATAGTTTTTCTTGCTTTGACATGCTTTATATTAAGTAGATAAAATATTATTGTTTAGTGAGACATTAGTAAACGTCTTTATGATAACGATGCGTATCTTTTAATTCTTCTAAAAACCGGGTTGCATCCTCCATCGATTTATTGCCATATTGCTGTATAATCTGAATTAAAGTTTTTTCGACATCCAGACTCATGGGATCTTTCTTACCACATACATATATATAAGCTCCGTTTTGGATCCATTGATATAATTCAGAACCATTATTCAACATTCGGTCTTGTACATATATTTTTTGTTTCTGATCGCGTGAAAATGCTACATTAACTTTTGTAAGTGTACCAGTTGCTTCCCAATTTTGAATTTCGGTTTGATATAAAAAGTCGCTGTCGAAATGTTGTTCGCCAAAGAATAACCAACTTCTACCCCTGGCAGCGATTGCTTCTCTTTCATAAAGGAAACCACGAAAAGCAGCAATGCCAGTTCCAGGGCCAATCATAATAATATCTTTGTCTTCTGATGGAAGCTTAAATCGTTTATTTTTTTGTACAAAAAACTCGATTATTTCATTTTCATTCACCGAACTCAGATAATCTGAACACACCCCATATTTCGTTTCTTCTTCAACAAAAAAAACATCTCTTGCAACAGTGATATGCACTTCTCCTTCCGTTGAAATAGGTGATGACGAAACGGTATACAATCTAGGCGACTGTGGATTCAGGTTTTGTAATACTTCAATGAATTGTATTTCGTCCTGTAATGGGTAAATTTTTAAAAGTGCTAACAAATCAATCTTTGTTACAGTAATTTCTTGCTTAATGATATCAGCATAACGTTTTATTAGTTTTTCATTGAGGTTTGAAATATTAAGTTTATGTTTTAATAAATTATAAATAGTAACAGATTCTGATTTATAATTCACCAGCGTATTGGGATCGGCTTTTACTATTTGAATGATTGAATCAACAACTGTTTCATTATTTTTTGGAACAATTCCGATTGAGTCTCCAGCTTCATAGATAAGGGAGTCGGCAGCTATTTCAATATGCCATGTTTCTTTGTTAGAACCTCTATCATTTAAATTGAGATGAGTAAGAACCTTACCCTGATAAATTGTTTTACCTGCTGGTTTTTTAACTATAACTTCTGATTTATCTTTAACCTGTGATGAAGTTGCTAGCTTAACATTCAATCCATTTAATAAAAGATCAAACCAGGCATCGGCTTCTGCTTCGTAATCAACATCACATTTTAGAATAGAAGCTAATCTTTTACCTCCTAATTTTAAAAGTTGTTCATCAACATCTTCACCTGCTTTACAAAAGAGTGGATAAGAACTATCACCCAAAGCAAGAACGGCATATTCAAGATTGAGTAATTTAAATCCGTTTTGGTGTATGTGATCATAAAACTTTTGTGCAGCTACAGGTGGCTCCCCTTCACCTTGGGTACTAATCACAGTTACAAATAATTCTTCTTTTAACAAATCACTTAACCTGTACTGATCAAGGCTGATCAGCTTTGTTTGGATATGTTTCTTTTTAGCCTTAGTTGCAAAATCTGTTGCTAATTTTTTAGAATTTCCGGTTTCCGTACCATACACAATAGTCAACTTCTTCCCTATTGGGATTGCATCATTATGATCAATAGTTTTGTTTTTACTAGTATCATTTATAATGCCTGATAAGTATCCATTAATCCAAATCAACTCTTCCTTTGTAGAAGAATCAACCAAAGATTTTATAATTGCATGCTTTTCCTCTGTTAACATATCGCTTGTTTTGGCAACACATTTTGAACCAGGTCTTCTACTGGTTTAAAATAATATTCATCGCTTTTTTTATTATTAAACCAATTGAAAGATTCATGAAGTGCTACTACTTTCCCAACTATAACAAGGGAGGGAGAAATAAATGTTTTATCCTTCAATTCTTTTTCATATCCATCAAAACTACCAATCAGTACTTGTTGAAAGGGTGTTGTAGCTTGTGATATAACCGCTATTTTTTTATCATTTGAAATACCATATTCTTGCAATTTTTCAACAAGCTGGTCAAGGGTATTGGACGACATATAAAAAACAAGTGTATCTGGAGTTGAAGCAATATCCCGCCAATAATTTTCATCCAATACTTTATCGTTATAACTTGTAAGAAAACGTACAGAAGTAGCATAACCCCTTGCAGTTAAAGGAATGCCCGCATACGCAGATGCACCCGATGCAGCGGTGATGCCTGGTACTATTTCATATCGAATCCCAGCTCCATCTAATGTTTGTAGTTCATCAAGTATATTCGAAAAAAAAGCAGTATCACCACCTTTTAAACGAACAATCAATTTATATTCCGCCGCATAATCTACCAATAGCTGATTAATGTTTTCTTGTGGTGTTGAGCCTTTTTGCTTACACTGTTTACCTACATAAATAATGGGTGTATTCGATGATACATACCTGTCAAGAATTGCTTTACTTACAAGTCTGTCTGTAATTACCAAGTCTGCTTCTTGTAAATAGCGTGCCGCTTTTACAGTGATCAATTCGGGATCACCACATCCTGCTCCTGCTAAAATCACTTTACCAAAACTGACAATTTTATGCATAATAGTCTACTATTTAGGTAGGTTTAATAGTCAAACGAAAATGCTCGAGTTTTCGTTCTTTTATCTTTTAGAATAATCCTTCAATAGATAAATATCTTTCTCCTGTATCGTAATTAAAAGTCAACACTTTTGAAGAAACAGGAATCTCAGATAATTTCTTTGCAACTGCTGCAAGAGATGCCCCAGTTGAAACGCCTACTAAAATTCCTTCTTGCTTTGCAATTTGTTGCGCATATAAAAATGCTTCATCCTTACTAACGGTAATAATACCATCCAGTATTTTAGTATTTAAAATGGATGGTACAAATCCAGCTCCGATACCTTGTATTGGGTGCGGACCAGGAGTACCACCACTTAAAACGGGTGACAACTCAGGTTCTACTGCGAATACTTTTAGATTAGGAAATTTTGCTTTTAAAACTTCTGCCACACCAGTGATATGTCCACCTGTGCCAACACCAGTTATGATATAGTCTAATCCATCTGGAAAATCAGCAATGATTTCCTGAGCAGTTGTTGTACGATGTATTTCGGTATTTGCAGGATTATCAAATTGTTGTGGCATCCATGCATTCGCAGTTGTTTGCACTAATTCAGTTGCTTTTTCAATCGCACCCTTCATGCCTTTTTCGCGAGGTGTTAAAACAAATTCTGCTCCGTACAAAGCCATTAATCTTCTACGTTCAATGCTCATACTTTCAGGCATCACCAGAATAATTTTGTATCCCTTCACTGCTGCAACCAATGCCAACCCAATACCAGTATTTCCTGATGTAGGTTCAATGATGATACTATCTTTATTTATCAATCCTTTTTCTTCAGCATCTTCAATCATGGCCAAAGCAATACGATCTTTGATACTTGAACCTGGATTTGTTTTTTCTAATTTGATCCAAACTTCGTGATTAGAACCAAATAAACGACTAAGACGAACATGGGGTGTATTACCAATGGTTCCTAAAATATTGTTTGCTTTCATAGTGAATTTTTTATTTTATAATTAATTTAAATGACAAAATTTAAGGCTTCGGTTTCTGGATATTTATCTTTTACAGCAACTTCACTTTTGTGGTATACAATCGATTTTGGTAAAACACTGTAGGTTAACCATACATTACCACCAATCACACTATCATGTCCAATTACGGTATCCCCACCTAATATGGTTGCCCCGGAATAAATTATTACATTGTCTTCAATAGTAGGGTGTCTTTTTGTACTTGCCTTATCCTTCGAAACATTTAAAGCACCCAACGTAACCCCTTGATAAATTTTTACATTATCTCCTATCAGAGTGGTTTCTCCAATAACTATTCCAGTCCCATGATCAATAAAGAACGATTTCCCAATAGTAGCCCCAGGATGAATATCGATACCGGTTTTACCATGTGCGTATTCGGTAAAAATTCTTGGAATAATTTTCACATTTAAATTCCAAAGCAAATGCGATAATCTATATATAGCCGTAGCGTAAAATCCTGGATAAGCTACTAAAACTTCTTCCACAGAAACAGCTGCAGGATCGAATTTTAAAATAGTATTGGCATCTGAAATCAACCCATGATATAATTCTGGGATAGCTTCAAAAAATTGATCCGTAATACTCTGAGTCTTCACGCCATCTGGAATTACATCATAGACTAGGCTAGAAAAATGACTCTTTAATGATTCGAATTCTTTCTCTAAATCAGAAGCCTGCTTATGCCTTACTGTTTTGGGTAAGAAAAGAAATGCAAAGAGTTTATCAATGAAATCTTCCGCCAATTCTTTATCTGGAAAAAAATTGAAATTCTTTGAGTTCTGATTAAACAGATTATTTATAAAATCTTTCTGTGTCATATTTATATTTATTGAATCATACATGCTCCAACTGTTACATGGCTTGTTTCATCGATTAATATTGCGCCCCCATTTACTCTCAGATGTTGGTAAGAATCATAAGGTATCGGAGATGCAGTTTTAATTGTTGCTCTAATGATATCGTTTAATTGTACTTTTTCTGGTGCAGTTTCTTGTTCTAATGAATTAACATTGACTTTATATTTAAATTCTTTCACAACGGCTCTTACCAAACGGCTATTGATTTGCAATTGATATTTATTGCCTTCAATTAAAGGCTTATGATCCATCCAACATAACAATACTTCTAATTCATTGGATACTGAGGGCTGATTTTCTTTTAATGTTATTAAATCACCTCTACTAACATCAACATCATCTGCTAAATGCAATACGGCACTTTGAGGTGCAAATGCTTCATCAACTTCCATGCCACCTACTTCAATTGCAGAAATAGTAGTTGTTAATCCGGAAGGCTGTATGGTAACACTATCTCCTTTTTTATAAATACCGCTAACCACTTTTCCTGCATATCCGCGATAGTCGTGTAGTGCTTCAGTTTGAGGACGAATTACATATTGTACTGGAAAACGTGCATCTGTTAAATTAATGTCATCAACTAGTGTTACATTTTCTAAAATTTGCAAAAGCCCTTCCCCTTCATACCAATCCATTTTAGTGGACCTATCCACAATATTATCTCCATTCAAAGCACTGATGGGTATATATCTAACATCTTTTAGTCCAAGAGATTTTGCAACTGCAGCATAATCGATTAAAATATTATTATAAACATCATGAGAATATTCAACTAAATCCATTTTATTAACTGCAACAATAACATGGGGTATATTTAAAAGAGATGCTATGATCGAATGTCTTCTGGTTTGTTCAACAACACCATGCCTTGCATCAATTAAGATAATCGCTAAATCAGAATTAGAAGCACCCGTAACCATATTTCTGGTATACTGAATATGTCCAGGAGCATCGGCAATTATAAATTTTCGTTTTGGGGTAGAAAAATATTTATACGCTACATCAATTGTAATACCCTGTTCCCTTTCAGCGCGCAATCCATCGGTTAATAATGCAAGATCAATCTCCCCATCTTCTCTATTTTTTGTTTGTTTTTCAATAGCTTCCAATTGATCAATTAAAATTGACTTACTATCATACAATAATCTCCCAATCAGGGTGCTCTTCCCATCATCTACACTGCCTGCTGTTATAAATCTTAATATATCCATTTTACTTTCTTACGCTTTAATAAATTCGAAAACTTAGAAATAACCATTTTTTTTCCTGTCTTCCATTGCTGCTTCACTCACACGATCATCAATTCTCGTCTCCCCTCTTTCACTGGTTTTAGTAGCAATTATTTCTGTGATGATATCGTCTATTGTGCTTGCATTACTTTCTACTGCTGCTGTGCATGTCATATCTCCTACTGTTCGATATCGAACATTTTTTCTTGAGATCTTATCGGTTGATTCTAACTGAACAAATTCAGACATAGCCACAAGCTGCCCTTCATGTTCTAATACCTCTCTTTCATGAGAGAAATAAATGGAGGGTAATTCAATTTTCTCTTTTCTGATATAATTCCAAATATCCAATTCTGTCCAATTACTGATCGGGAATACACGTACATTCTCTCCCTTATCAATTCTTCCATTGTAAGTGTTCCATAATTCTGGTCTTTGCAATTTTGGATTCCACTGTCCAAATTCATCTCTCACAGAAAAAATGCGCTCTTTTGCTCTTGCTTTTTCTTCATCTCTCCTAGCACCTCCAATACAAGCATCAAATTTGAACTCTTCAATAGTATCTAAAAGCGTATATGTTTGTAACGCATTTCTGCTTGCGAATTTTCCTTTGGGTTCAGTTAAGTTTTTTGCTTTGATAGTATCTGCAACATAACGCACTATCAATTTTTCTCCAATTCTCTCTGCCATTGCATCGCGATAGTCCAGAGCTTCCTGAAAATTATGTCCGGTATCAATATGTACCAATGGAAAAGGAAATTTACCCGGACGAAAAGCTTTTAAGGCTAAATGAACCAATGTAATAGAATCTTTTCCGCCACTAAATAAAAGTGCTGGACGTTCAAATTGTCCGGCAACTTCACGCATGATATGAATTGCTTCAGACTCTAACTGATCCAAATAATTTAAATGATATTTACTCATGTTCTATTTTAAAGGCAACGCCAATTTTTAATTCTTTATTTACTTTATTGATGCACATGCAAACCACACTCTTTTTTGTTTGCATCTTCCCACCACCAACGCCCAGCACGAAAGTCTTCCCCCTCTTTAATTGCACGGGTACATGGCGCACATCCAATACTTACAAAACCTTTATCATGTAATGGATTATATGGAATGTTATTTGTTCTGATAAAATCAATTACTTGTTCAGTTGTCCAATGTAAAAGCGGATGATACTTTATTATTTGATTGCTCTCATCCCATTCGATAGATTGAAGATTCTGACGATCAGCAGAGTGCTCTGCACGTAAGCCAGTAACCCATATTGAATTGCCAGATAACGCACGTTTCAAAGGCTCTACTTTACGGATATAACAGCAATCTTTTCTATTATCTACAGATTCATAAAATGCATTAGGTCCATTTTTTTCTACAAATGATTCCAGTTTTAATTGATCCGGGTAAAATGCTTTGATAGATATTTTATATCGTTCTAAAGTGCTATTCCAAACACTATAAGTTTCTGCAAATAATCTTCCGGTATCTAAAGTGAAAATTTGTATTGGCAAATGTTGATCAGCAATTAAATGAGTAATCACCTGGTCTTCATAGCTAAAACTGGATGAAAACAGGATTTTACCAACATAGTCGGTTGAAAGTTTCTTCAAAAATTTATCGGGCTGAAACTCAGAAAGTAAATTTTGTAACTTTGGTATATTTTGATTTAAGGAATTGTTCATTTGATTTCTGTTGTTGAGTATTTAAGCAATATAGGGGGTACTGTTAGAATTAACAGCAACATTTGCTTTTGCAACAGAAAGACATAGATTTATTGTGCGAAAATTGCTTCATACTCGTAATAGTCTACTTAATCGGTCTACAAATATACGATTTCACGACAGACAGCAAAAAATATTCCTATTTATTTAGTAGACTGATAAAATAAGACCTAAACATGACAATGCCTACTAACGAGCGTTAGCAGGCATTAGGTTGAAGATTACTTAACTCTCAAATACTTTTCAATATTTAGTCGATCGATTCCAGATTTTTCAATTTTCTCAATCCCCTTTTGAATAAGTGTGTCATTATGAATACTAACTGTAAACTTAAAAGCATTGCCTTCCCAGTCACGGGCATTACAAAAATCAAGGTTTTCTGTATAAGTACTATCCACTAATATATAAGTGCCACCGCCAGCATCAAATGCTGCAGTTGAATCTTTTCCCTTATTCAGATCATGTTTTAAAAAAGAAAAGTGCGTCTTATTAATGATTTTTATAAAAGATACTGATTTTGTATAATCAGTAACAACAGTATCTCCTTTTTCAATCAAAGTTCCCGAAAGTAATTTCCACGTCCCTTCTAATGGGATTTGGTTTGTGTTGTTTTCTAAAGGTTTTGTATTACAAGCAACCACAAAAACTATTAATATAAAATAAATAATTTTCATAAAATGATTGTTTCAGTTTTATTGAAGAGTTAACATTACAATAGATTTAGCAGGCATATTTAAAACCAAATCACCAGCATCTTTTTTAGCACCATTAAAAACTACCGGCTTCACAAAATCAGGTTTATCGAAAGAATTAACATCCGTAATCTTTGCTGATGATAAAATCAGTCCGTCTACTTTTGACCAACCGATAGTTTGTAAATTTGTTCTTAGGTTAATGGATTTATTCGGATCTAAATTAACAACAGTGATGTGTACTACCCCATTGCTATCTTTTGATGCTGAAATATTCAAAGCAGGTATTTTCTCTTTCCCATTTACATAATCCGGACTCACAAACTGAACAGGCAAAAGTTTTGCTTCCTGATGAACTTTGAATAGATCAAACACATGATAGGTAGGTGTAAGTACCATTTTATTACCCTCCGTTAAAATTATTGACTGCAACACATTTACAGTCTGAGCAAGGTTGGCCATTTTAACACGATCCGCATGATTATTAAAAATATTCAAATTGGTTCCGGCAATTAAAGCATCTCTCAAACTATTTTGTTGAAATAAAAATCCTGGATTGGTTCCTGGTTCCACATTTGTCCATATACCCCACTCATCAACCACTAATGCAACTTTTTTCTCAGGATCGTATTGATCCATGATTGTGGAATGCTTTCTTACTAATTCCTCCATGAACAAAGTCTTTTTCATCGTAGTAAAATACTCTGACTCATCAAATGAAGTAGCAGATCCTTTATCGCCCCAGGTTTTAGGAACGGTATAATAATGCAGTGTTAATCCCCACATCATCCATGGGCCCACTTTTTTCATCATGGTTTCTGTCCAATTATAATCATCCGTATTCGCACCAGAAGCAATTCTTTTTAAACTAGCACCAGGATAATTTTTGGTAAAGCCTGCATATCTTTTATATTGATCAGCATAATAATCTGCAGTCATATTACCACCACATCCCCAGCTTTCATTTCCAACACCCCAGAAATTTACATTCCATGGTTTCTCTCTTCCATTTTGTTTTCTGATCACAGTCATCGGACTCAACCCATCAAAGTTTAAATACTCCACCCATTTCGACATTTCTTCAACTGTTCCACTACCCACATTTCCAGTAATATAGGGTTCACACTTTAACAATGAACATAGTTCTAAAAATTCATGAGTTCCGAAACTATTATCCTCTGTTACATTACCCCAATTGGTATTAATCATTTTAGGACGTTGATTACGAACACCGATACCATCTCTCCAGTGGTATTCATCTGCAAAACATCCCCCTGGCCAACGTAAATTGGGAATTTGTATTTTTTTAAGTGCTTCCACAATATCTAATCTTATACGATCTTGTTTAGGAACCTGAAGACTGTCTTTAACCCAAAAACCATCATAGATACATCTGCCCAGGTGTTCAGAAAAATGACCATATATATGTTTACTAATTGTAGTTGTAGGATTTGCAGCCTGCACCTGAACGCTTACAACTGACTGAGCAAATACAGAACCAGAAATAAATACCATTCCAAGAATTAGAATTATATTATTTTGAAAAGAATTTTTCATTGTGTTTTTTTGGTGTGAATATTATTGAACACTGAATTTATAAATTGTTTTTGTGTTATATGATTTGCCAGGAACAATAACGGTACTTGCAAATGAAATACGATTTGGCGCATCTGGAAAATGTTGTGTTTCTAAACAGAATGCTGTTCTAAAACTATAATGCAATTCTTTTTTACCTAATAAACTACTATCTAAAAAATTACCACCATAAAATTGTATCCCTGGTTCTTGCGTAAACACTTCTAATTTGATCCCGGATACTTTAGAATAAACAGTAGCAGCCAATTCCATATCTGAAACTGATTTTCTATTTAATACAAAATTGTGGTCATAACCTTTGCCGTTTTTAATTTGTTCTGAATTTGAATTTACACTATCACCAATGGCTCTTGGCTTTCTAAAATCAAAAGCAGTACCTGCAACATCCGCTAATACACCAGTAGGAATTAGGGTTGAATCAACAGGGGTAAATTTATCAGCATTAATGGTCAATAAATGATCATTAATAGTACCTGATCCCGCGCCGTTTAAATTAAAATAACTATGATTAGTAAGGTTCAGAATGGTTTTTTTATCTGTAGTTGCCTGATAACTTATTTCAATACTATTATCGTCAGTTAGTCGATACAATACTTTCACTGTAAGCATTCCAGGATACCCTTCTTCCATATCTTTTGAAACATAACTAAGCTCCAAAGATTGACTATCTAATTGTTTTGCATCCCAGACCTGATTATGAAAACCAGTTGGTCCTCCATGCAAAGTATTCGGCGCGTTATTGATAGCTAGTTGATAAGTTTTACCATCCAATTCAAATTTTCCTTTTGCAATTCTATTACCATACCTCCCAATCAATGCACCAAAATAATTTTCTTTTCTTTCAAAATAATGCTTCAAACTATCGTATCCTAATACCACATCTGTAAAGCTTCCAGATTTATTGGGAACATTCACCGATACAATTCTTCCACCATAATTGGTTACATATACAGACATTTTATTTTTGTTAGTCAGTACATACAAATCAACTTTTTTCCCTTTTACTTCCTGCTGATAAGCAGTTACAGATATTTGAGTAACAGAATCATTTTTGACAGGCTCCTGATGTTTTGCATTGTTACAGGCTATTGCAAAAAATAGCATAAAAACAGATGAGATTCTTTTCATAAAAAACATATGGCATATTTATTTGTTAGTCAATCGAAACAAGAGATGTACCATCTCCTATGGATACAATATACGATTTCAATTTGGTGTTAAACTCTTTTTGAAAAGCAATTTCAGCATGAAAAATAAAGTCTGCAACAGAATCTTCCTTCACTAAATTAATAGTACATCCTCCAAAACCACCTCCCATCATCCTTGCACCCAATACATTTATGTTCGCTTTTGAATATGCAGCAAGAAAGTCTAGTTCTATACAACTCACTTCATATAATTTACTTAACCCTTCATGAGTGAGATACATTTTTTTCCCAAATGCAATCAAATCATTCTGCTCTAAATCTATACATGCTTCTTGTAATCTTTTAATTTCTTCTACAATAAATTTACATCTGTTATAAACTTTAAGATCTACTCTATCTTTAATGGTTTCAAGCATTTGAGCACTTACATCTCTAAGGGATTGAACCTCCTGATACTTCTTTTGAATTTCTGATACTCCTAACTCACACTCTTTTCTACGCACATTATATTCCGATGAAGCCAATGAATGTTTTACACAAGTATCCAGCAGTACAATCTTAATCCCCTTTTGATTAAATGGGCTGTAATGATAGTCCATTGAACGGCAGTCCAACTGTATCACTGCATCCGCTTTTCCAAACATACTTGCAAACATGTCCATGATACCACATTGCAATCCTACAAACTGATTTTCTGCACGTTGAGCCAATTTTACCATATCCATTCTCGACAAGCCCAATACAAATAATTCATTCAGCGCAAATACTGTAACACATTCTAAAGCAGCAGAGGAAGATAATCCGGCACCTAAAGGAACATCTCCAGCAATAACTGCATTAAACCCTTCTATTTTTAATCCCAATTTTTTAATTTGGTCTACAATACCCATTATATAATTGGGCCAATCTAATTTTGATTTCGACAACTCAGAAATCGAAACCGTAAACGACTCATCCAGATCTGCAGCCGTTAAATGAATTTCAGAATCATTGCGTTTACCTATAGCAATGTATATCGCTTTATCAATGGCAGCTGGCAATACAAACCCTAAATTATAATCGGTATGTTCCCCAATTAAATTAATCCTACCAGGTGATTTTGCAAACAAATCTGGAGACCCATATTTTAATTGATAAATAGATTGAACTCTAGAAATACAGGTTTGATTTTCCATAGACATAAACAGAATTATTTTCATATGTTAGAAATTGAGCCTCGGAATACACCTAGTCTCATTTCTTAACCGTTAATCTTACTTGCTTACTCAAACAAATTTGTAAAATAGCGGGCCAAAAGTACTCATATTTTATAAATAAATGTATTTACAACACTTATTATAAAAATAAATTGCAGAAGTTTTCGCTATGTCACAACTCTTCCATAAATTTCAAAACGATTTATGCCAAAGTATCAAAAACAATTCCGAATTCTTGTTGCAGTCGACTGCATCATTTTCGGCTTCGATGGAGCCGAACTGAAGATTTTATTAATTAAAAGAGACCTGGAACCTGAAAAAGGAAAGTGGAGTTTAATGGGTGGATTCATCACCGAAAAAGAAAATTTTGACCGCGGTGGTGCACGTATCCTTAAACAGCTTACAGGTCTTGAAGGAGTGTATATGGAGCAGCTGCATGCTTTTGGCCATCCCGACCGCGACCCACATGAACGTACTATTTCTGTTGCCTATTTTGCTTTAATTGATATTAATAAATTTGAAAATCAAATTAGTTCTGATTTTCATGCCGAATGGTTTCCACTAAAGAAGATTCCAAAATTGGTTTTTGATCATAATAATATGGTAACAAAAGCCAGAGAACGCCTGCGTTATAAGTCTGCATTTCATCCCATACTTTTTGAATTATTACCAGAAAAATTTACACTTCCACAATTGCAAAGCTTATACGAAGGAATTTTTGATACTGAGTTTGATAAAAGAAACTTTAGCAGAAAAATTCAATCTACCAAATTGTTGGTGAAGCAAAAAGATAAAGATAAAGAGAGCTCCAAAAAAGGGGCTTACTATTATAAACTGGATAAGCGACGTTATGCTGCTAATCTGCATGCCTTCTTAAATATTATACCCAATCCTGTAATATTTAATAGGCTTTAAATTTATTAAAAGATAAACAGTCTAAACATGTTACCAAGCATGAATTAGATGCTACTTGTATCATGACTAAAAATGCTTATGTAATAGGAGTTGATTTTGGCACAGACTCGGTTAGATCAATATTGGTTGACAGCAGCAATGGTGTAGAAATCAGTTCATCAGTATTTTATTATCCAAAGTGGAAAGAAGGTAAATTTTGTAACCCTTCAAAAAACCAGTTTCGGCAACATCCCCAGGATTATATCGATGGATTACAACATACCATAAAAGCTTGTGTAGAAGCAGCAGGACCTGAAATTGCACTGGCAGTAAAGGCGATTGGTGTTGACACTACAGGAAGTAGTCCTGTAGCAGTTGATAGAAAAGGCCAGCCACTGGCATTACTTCCAGCATTTGCAGAGAACCCAAATGCCATGTTTGTTTTATGGAAAGACCATACTTCGGTTGCTGAAGCTGCCTCTATTAACCAGCATGCCACAAAATTTCCGATCAATTATTTACAATATGTAGGCGGAATTTATTCATCCGAATGGTTTTGGGCAAAATTATTACATATACTTAGGGTTGATGAAACAGTTAGAAAAGCCTGTTATACCTGGGTAGAACATTGCGATTGGATTCCGTTTTTATTAACTGGTCAAAATGATGCAACACAGCTTAAAAGAAGTGTTTGCGCTGCAGGGCATAAAGGTTTATGGTCAGCTAATTTTGAAGGTTATCCGCCGAACGAATTTTTTTCTTCCTTAGATCCTTTATTAGATGAACATGTAGAAAGATTAGGAAAGGATGTTTATACCTCCGATAAATCAGCCGGGCATTTATCTGATGAGTGGGCTTCTACATTAGGGTTACCCATTGAAACCATTGTTGCTGTTGGTGCTTTTGATGCGCATATGGGTGCGGTGGGTGGACAGATAGAACCTTTTCATTTAAGTAAAGTAATGGGTACTTCTACTTGTGATATGCTGGTTGCTCCAAAAGAAATTATTGGAGATACTTTGGTGAAAGGAATTTGTGGCCAGGTAGATGGATCAGTAATTCCAGGTATGATTGGTTTAGAAGCGGGTCAATCCGCATTTGGCGATAGCTACGCATGGTTGAAGAAAATGGTTCTCACACCGGTAATCGACATTCTTTCAAACACAAAAATTACTGACGAAGAAACTATCACAAAACTTATAGATGAACTTTCTACTCAATTCATATCCGAGCTAAGTAGAAAGGCAAATGAATTACCCTTATCGCTTTCCGATCCAATTGCAACTGACTGGTTAAATGGAAGAAGAACTCCTGATGCGAATCAATTATTGAAAAGTGGTATCACTGGACTGAATCTTTCTACAGACGCAGTGATGCTTTTCAAAACCATTGTTGAATCTACCTGCTTTGGTGCAAAAGCCATTGTGGATCGATTTAACGAAGAAGGTGTTCCCATTAAAGGCTTAATTGGTTTAGGGGGAGTGGCAAAAAAATCACCCTACATTATGCAAGTGATGAGTGATGTGATGAATATGCCCATCCGAATTCATAAAAGTGAACAAACCTGTGCCCTTGGTGCTGCCATGTTTGCTGCTACTGCGGCAGGTGAATACGATAAAGTTGATGATGCAATGATTGCGATGGGTCAGGGCTTTGACACTACTTATTTTCCCAATGAATCAAATACAGAATTTTATAATCAAAGAATGGAGCAGTATAAAAAATTGGGCGCCTTTTTAGAATCAAACTACTAAGAGTATGAAACAATTTGAAAAAATAAAACAGGAAGCATACTATGCCAATATGCAATTACCCAAACTGGGTTTGGTGTTGTTTACATTTGGAAATGTAAGTGTGGCAGATCGCGAGTTAAATGTATTTGCCATTAAACCAAGTGGAATTCCTTATGATGAATTATCACCAGAAAAAATGGTGATCGTAGATTTTAATGGCGAGATTATTGCAGGAAATTTACGACCATCTTCTGACACGAAAACACATGCCGTTTTATATAAACATTGGGAAGATATCAAAAGCATTGTTCATACTCACTCTACTTACGCCACAGCCTGGGCTCAATCACAAAGACCTATACCCATTTATGGCACCACACATGCCGATCATTTAACAATTGATATTCCTTGCGCGGCACCAATGACAGATGAGATGATTGAAGGAGATTATGAATACGAAACCGGGTTACAAATCATGCAACACTTTAAGGAAATTGGATTG
>SESB01000688.1_pt1 | contig 24006 bp, 22 predicted proteins | sample 3171441 | NCBI WGS metagenome assembly SESB01 (sample SAMN06051867, study PRJNA518727) | freshwater metagenome | biome: subpolar coniferous forest; feature: holomictic lake; material: water; isolation source: holomictic Lake 227, 6 m depth | place: Canada: near Kenora, Ontario | collected... | reverse complement strand
AGGAGCAAGGCATGGTGCCGCGCGCCGTGCTGCGCCAGATGGGCGACCTCGGTTTGCTCGGCATCCGCTTCGAGGCCGACTACGGCGGCAGCGAGCTCGACACCCTCTCCACCGTGGTGCTGGCCGAAGAGCTGGGGCGCTCCACCTTTGGCGGCTTTGCCGTCACCGTGCTGGTGCACACCGACATGGCGGCACCGCACCTGCACCATGCCGGCAACGCCGAGCAAAAGCGCCGCCTGATGCCCGACATCGTGGCCGGCAAGCGCATTGCCGCCGTGGCCATGACCGAACCCGACGCCGGCTCCGATCTGGCCTCGATGCGCACCACGGCCCGGCGTGACGGCGAGCACTGGGTGCTCAACGGCAGCAAGATGTTCATCACCAACGGCATTCATGGCGAGATCTTCTTTGTCGCCGCCAAGACCGGCGAGGCCGGACGCAACCACCAGATCTCGATGTTCATCGTGGAAAAAGGCGCGCCTGGTTTCACGATTGCGCGGCCGCTGAAAAAACACGGCTGGCTCTGCAGCGACACGGCTGAGCTGACGTTCGATAACTGCCGCATCCCGGCTAGCAACCTGCTGGGCGAGGAGCACAAGGGCTTTTACGCGCTGGTGAAGAACCTGCAAAACGAGCGCATCGTGCTGGCGGCGCAGGCCATGGGCGAAGCGTCGAAAGCGATCGAGCTGACGCTGGACTGGGTCACGCAGCGCAAGGCCTTTGGCGCCACGCTGTGGGACAAGCAGGCGATCCGGCACCGCCTGGCCATGCTCAGCGCGCGCGTTGAAGCGGCCAAGGCCCTGATCTACAACACGGCCTGGCGCGACGCGCAAAAGCACGTGGTGACGGCGCAAGCCGCCATGCTCAAGGCACTGTGCGGTGAGCTCGTCAACGAAGTGATGTACGACTGCCTGCAGTTCCACGGTGGCATGGGTTACATCCGCGAGACCGCCATCGAGCGCATGACGCGCGACGCCCGCATCCAGTCGATTGGCGGCGGCGCCACCGAAGTGATGCTCGACGAAATTGCCAAGCGCATGGGCTGAACCCGTGAGCACAGTCTCCAAGCGCAAGCCGCCAGCCAAGGCCGCCGCGCCATCAGTCGGCGCCACCTCGCGCCAGGCCATTCTCGAAACTGCCGCGCGATTGTTCCGCCAGGAGGGCTACGCCGCGACTTCGCTGCGCGCCATTGCCGACGCTTGCGACATGAAGGCCGGCAGCCTGTACTACCACTTTGATTCCAAGGACCAGATCGTCAGCGAAGTGCTCGACATCGGTGTGCAGCGCGTCTTCGACACGGTGCGCAGCGCGGTCGATGCGCTGGCGCCCAAGGCGGGCCTGCGCGACACGCTGCAAGCCGCGATCCAGGCGCACCTGAGCGCCCTGTTGCACGCACATGACTTCACCTCGGCCAATATCCGCATCTTCGGCCAAGTGCCGGCTGAGGTGCGCAGCGGCCACAAATCACTGCGCCGCAGTTACGAGCAGTACTGGCAGGACTTGCTGCTGCGCTTGCAGCAACGTGGCGAAATCCGCAGCGGCACCGATTTGCAACGCACGGTCTTCTTTCTGTTCGGCGCCATGAACTGGACGACCGAGTGGTACGACCAGAAAAAATCCGGCCTGCCGTCGCTGGCCGGCGAACTGGCCGATCTGGTCGCCAATGGCCTGCGCCCGCAGCCTGCTGCACGCAAGACGCGCAGCACAGTCAAAGAAGGAAAATCATGACGGCCGTTTCAAAAATAAAACCCGGCAGCGAGGCCTTCACACGCAACGCGCAGCACTACGCCGGCTTGCTTGCCACACTGCACGAACGCATGGGCTGGGCCGTGCGTGGTGGCGGCGAGAAGCTGATGCAGCGCCACATCGAACGCGGCAAACTGCCGGTGCGCGAGCGCATTGACCTGCTGCTTGACGTTGGCTCACCCTTTCTCGAAATCGCGCCGATGGCGGCCTGGGGTCTGTATGGCAACGAAGTGCCCTCCGCTGGCATCGTGGTCGGCATCGGCCTGGTTGAAGGTGTGCACTGCATGATCATCGCCAACGACGCCACCGTCAAAGGCGGCAGTTTCTTTCGCGAGACCGTGCGCAAGCATGTGCGTGCGCAGGACATCGCGCTGCAAAACCGCCTGCCCTGCCTGTACCTGGTGGACTGCGGCGGCGCCTACCTGCCCGAGCAGGACCTGGTGTTTCCGGACTGGGGCCACTTTGGCACCACCTTCTACAACCAGTGCCAGATGAGCGCGCAGGGCCTGCCACAACTGTCAGCCGTCTTTGGCGGCTGCACCGCCGGCGGCGCCTACATTCCGGCGCTGTCGGATGAAGCCATCATCGTGCAGGGCACCGGGCGCATCCACCTGGGCGGCCCGCCGATTGTGAAAGCCGCCATCAATGAAGTGGTCGATGGCGAAACCCTGGGCGGCGCGGCCATGCACACGCGCGTCTCCGGCGTTACCGACTACCTGGCGGCAGACGAGCGCCAGGCGCTGGCCAAGCTGCGCCAGATCGTGCGCAACCTGAACCTGTCGCCAGCACTCGCCGTGCCGCCACGCGCGAGCCTGCCACCGCGCTTTGACGCGGCCGAGATCGGCGCCATCGTCGGCGGTGATCTCAAGCTGCCCTATGACGTGCACGAGGTGCTGATCCGCCTGGTCGATGACAGCGAACTGCAGGAGTTCAAGCCCGAATACGGCACGACCCTGGTCTGCGCCATGGCGCACATCCACGGCCAGCCGGTCGGCATTCTGGCCAACAACGGCGTGCTGTTTTCCGAGTCCTCGATGAAGGGCGCGCATTTCATCGAGCTTTGCAACCAGCGCAACATCCCGCTGCTGTTTCTGCAAAACATCACCGGCTTCATGGTCGGCACCGAGGCCGAGCGCGGTGGCATTGCCAAGCATTCGGCCAAGCTGGTCTATGCCATGGCAACGGCGCGCGTGCCGCGCCTGACCGTCCTGATCGGCGGCTCTTACGGCGCCGGCAACTACGGCATGTGCGGGCGTGGCTTTGCACCACACTTCCTCTTTGCCTGGCCCAATTCGCGCATCGCGACCATGAGCCCGGAAGTGGCGACCACGGTGCTGACCGAGTTGCGCAAGAGCTCGCTCAAGGGCGAGAGCGCCGACGATGCCATGCAGGAACTGGCGCGCGAGACCACCGAGCAGTTCACACGCCAGAGCGACCCCTATTACGCGACGGCGCGGCTCTGGGACGACGGCATCATCGAGCCGACCCAGACCCGCGACGTGCTGGGCCTGTGTCTTCAAGTGCTGGCACGCGCTACCCCCCGCGCCGCCGGTGCCTCACCCGTTTTCAGAATGTGACTCCATGTTTAACCGACTATTGATCGCCAACCGCGGCGAAATTGCGTGCCGCATCATGCGCACCTGCCGGCGCCTGGGTGTCGAGACCGTGGCTGTCTATTCCACGGCCGATGCCATGAGCCGCCATGTGGCAGAAGCCGACTACGCTGTTGCCATCGGGGCGGCGAGCGCGAGCGACTCCTATCTGCGTGCCGATCGCATCATCGCCGCGGCACTGGAAAGCGGCGCGCAGGCGATCCACCCCGGCTATGGCTTTTTGTCGGAAAAGCTCGAACTGATAACCGCCTGCCAGGCCAATGGCATCGCCTTTGTCGGACCGAACCGGCGCGCCATCGAGAGCATGGGCTCCAAGATCGAAAGCAAGCGCATGGCGCGCGCCGCCGGTGTGCTCTGTGTGCCGGGCTATGACGAGGACGATCAGACGCCGCAACGCCTGTTCGATGAGGCACAGCGCATCGGCTTTCCACTGCTGATCAAGGCCAGCGCGGGCGGTGGCGGCAAAGGCATGCGCCGCGTCAATGCGGCGCCGGATTTCCTTGCCCTGCTGGCACTGGCCAAGCGCGAAGCACTGGCCGCGTTCGGCGACGAGCGTGTGCTGCTCGAAAAATACATCGTCAACCCGCGCCACCTTGAAGTGCAGCTGGTGGGCGACCGGCTTGGCGGACTGGTGCACTTGTTCGAACGCGAGTGCTCGGTCCAGCGCCGCTTCCAGAAAGTGATCGAGGAAGCGCCGGCCAACCACCTGCCGGCAGCGGTGGCCGAAAGTCTTTATGAGTCGGCGCTGCGCATGGGCCGCGCCATGAACTACGACAACGCCGGCACGGTCGAGTTCGTGCTCGACGCCGATCAGGGCGATCAGCCCTACTTTCTGGAAGTCAACACGCGGCTGCAGGTGGAGCACGCGGTAACCGAAATGACGACCGGCATCGACCTGGTTGAGTGGCAATTGCGCAGCGCCTGCGGCGAGCCCCTGCCGCTGCGCCAGGAGGCCATCACACGCGCCGGCTGGTCCATCGAATGTCGCCTCAACGCGGAGGAGCCGGAACACGATTTCCGCGCCAGCTTCGGGCCGCTGCTGGGCTACGCCGAACCGCAGCGACTGGCCGGTGTGCGGGTTGACAGCGGTCTCCATGCGGCAAGCGTTGTCTCGCCCTATTACGACTCGATGCTGGCCAAGGTGATCGGCTTTGCCGCAACGCGCACGCAGGCCGTGCGCCACGCCCGCACCGGCATTGAGCAGTTGCGCATCGAGGGCGTGCGCACCAACGGCGCGCTGTTGCTGCAGATCCTGCAGCAGCCGGCGTTCGACGATGTGTTGACGACGCGTTTTCTGGAGAAGCATTTTCCGGACGGACCGCAGGCTGAGGCTGGCGTGCGCCAACAACATGTGCTGGCAGTGGCCGCAGCCTGGGCCGCGAGCCAGTCCGTCAGCGCACCGGTCTGGTCGGCGCTGCGCGGCTTTCGGATCGGTGAGCCCGCCGGTCATGCGGCGCGCATTGACTTGCGGCTGTGCGACGTGTCAGCCGCGACCGACAGCGAAGCGGTGCGCCTGTTCAATACCGATGGCAGCTACGCATTGGCCGACGCGCCGGTCCTGCGCGCGACCGTGCAGCAGAGCGCCGATGGCTTGGTGGTTCTTCTAACGCAGGACGGCCAGGAACCGATCCGCGTTCACGTCCGGCAAAACGCGCAGCAACGCTGGTTCAGTTGGGCGCAGGGGCGCAGCATGGTCTGGGATGTTGAACACGAGCTGGCCTACAGCCTGCACGCAGGAACGCACGCGCAGCAGGAAACACAACTGTCAGCCAATCTGCCGGGCCGCATTTCCGAAGTGACGGTGCAGGTCGGCCAGCGCGTTGTTGCCGGTGACGCCGTGCTGACACTGGAGGCCATGAAGCTCTACCACAGCTTCACCGCGCCCGTCACAGGCTTGGTGCAAAAGGTCCACGTGACGCTGGGCGACATCGTGTCGCACGGGCAGTTGCTGGTGGAGTTTGAAGTCGAGGCCGAGCTCATTGCCACGGCCACACCATAAGAGAAGGAGGCCAGCATGGCCGGTTTATATTTTGAAGAGTTTCACGTCGGCCAGGAGTTTGTTCATCCGTGGGGGCGCACCATCACTGAGTCGGACAACATCATGTTCTCCTGTCTCACGCTCAATGTGCAGCCGTTGCACATCGACGCTGATTTTGCCTCCCGCACCGAATGGGGTAAGCCCCTGGTCAACAGCCTGTTCACGCTCGGATTGATGATCGGCATGACGGTCAATGACACCACCTTGGGTACGACGATTGCCAATCTTGGCATGACGGATGTGCGCTTTCCGAAACCACTGTTCCATGGCGACACGATCCGCGTGCGCACCAGCGTCAAGTCGGTGCGCGAGAGCCAGTCGCGTCCGACGGCGGGCATCGTCGAGTTCGAGCACATAGCCGTGAACCAGCATCAGCAGGTGGTCGCCATCTGCGTGCGCCAGGCGCTGATGCACAAGCGCAGCGCACACGCGAAAGTCTGATCATGTCTACAGCCGCCAGCGCAGCGCAGCCGCGTTCCTACCTGTTCGTGCCGGGCAACCGGCCCGAGCGTTTTGCCAAGGCGCTCGCCAGCGGCGCCGATGCCCTGATCCTTGATCTGGAAGACAGCGTGCCCCTGAGCGAGAAAGCAGCGGCGCGTGCGGCCGTGGTGGACTGGCTCTCGACCGTGCGCCCCGTTGTGCCGGTCTGGGTTCGGGTCAACGCGCTCGGTCACGCATTGCAGAGCAACGATTTGAAAATCCTGCAGCGCGTATGTCCGCACGGGCTGGTGCTGCCCAAGTGCGAAGGCGCGGATGACGTGCTGGCCTTCGACGAAGTGCTCAGTGCTTTGGAGGCACGGGCCGGCTGGCCGCAGCGCGCGCTGTCGGTGCTGGCGATTGCCACCGAGACCGCACGCGCCATGCAGCGCATCCATACGTTTGAGCGCCCATTGCCGCGCCTGAGCGCCATCCTGTGGGGTGCCGAGGATCTGGCCGCTGCCCTGGGCGTGCGCAGCCTGCGCGACAGCCAGGGGCGCTACCTGGCACCCGCGCTGCAGGCGCGCGATGCGGCGCTATTTGCCAGCCATGCCTGCGGCGTGGCCGCTGTCGATGCCGTCTTCACCGGCCTCGACGACGCGCCTGCGCTGGCAAGCGAGACACGCGCACACGCGGCACTCGGTTTCACCGCCAAGGCCGCGATTCACCCGGCGCAGATCGCCGTGATCCACAGCGCGCTACAGCCCAGCGCCGACGACGCGGCCTGGGCCAGCGAAGTCATCATTGAACTGGCAGATGGCGCCAAGGCCTCGGGCCGTGTGCGCGGCAGCATGGTCGATCAGCCGCACCTGAATGCGGCACGGCGCATCCAGTCCGCCATCAAGCGGGTACTGAGCGCAAACAAAAGTTGATTACTGTCGGTTCAGGATTTTTTGGGGAACTAACCTTCAACATTGAGGGTTGACTTCCGAGAAGACTCACCGGCAGGCACAGACACATAGCTGGCGTTCGCCGGAACCGCATGAAACCCGGCGGAAAGTCGACAGCTGACTTACGACGTTCCCGGAACCAGCCGTTCGCGGCCAAGCAAAAAATAAGAAGCTGTCATCAAGCCGCTTTCAAGTACATGTCAATGTGCATGGATGAATAGGGACAAATCAAGCCACCACTCTCTGTGCGCTCCAGCAGGCCCAACTCAGCCAGGATAACCACGTCTTCATGCACGCGCTTGACATCGCGCCCTACTGCGCGCGCCAGTTCTCGCACCGAGAGTTCACCTTTGCCTTGTGCCGCGCGAACTACTTCCCATCGCTTCTCGGATAGTTGCCCAAAGAAGTGGGCAGGGCTTTCGAAGTTAAGCACCTCGCCCTGGTAGCCCGCTTTCTTGGCAGCTTGTGCCATGGCACGCAAAGCACCCTTCCAGTCAGGCTGTAATGTGATGGTGAGATAACGCTCCGTCATGGTGCTCTCCTGGCAGCAACTGCTGCAATGAAGTCTTCAATCAATTGTTCCACGCTCTTGAAGGCATAGGGCTTTTCCTTGCCTTCGATGTGACAGTGGTCGCCTTTGCCGCGCTCGTTGTCAAAGCCCACTACCCGCACACCGTTCACCACATATACCGCGCTGTACTTGTAGCCGTGTTCGGTAGGTGGTACCGGTTCGGGAACTTTCCAGATCACCACTTCAAGAATTGCACCGTCCGACGTGATGTCTTTGAAGCAAAGGCGTTGGCGTCCGTGTGCTAATGTCCCTTTCAGGCCATCGCGCCATGAGCTCTGTTCAATGCTACATCGACGCCAACGACAACCAAAAACGTGCGGCAGTCGAACTGCTCTGAACTTGGTCGGTTTGGTCGTATGGCTATCACTGTTTTACAGTGATAGCGCCATGTTCACGCAGTCGTGTAGCCGTTGGGGGCTACAGCATCAAGCAGCTTCTTCTCCCTCGCAATGCGGGTCGTCCAGTTGTCACACTCGAAAACGTCGGCAATAAACTCAAGACATTCCAGATACAGCGCAGGAACACGCGATTTGTCCTTTGGGAAAAGGGGGGAAAAGGGGACGCTACCCTTTTCTCTGTAAGCGTCGAACCCCATCACAGCCGCTAAGGCTGGGGGTGTGCGGTGGCTTTGTTTCTTGGTCGCTGGGTGGCTGGTTACCGCGCCATCTCGATCAACTCAATATCCTTCTTGAGCAAGTCATTGATTAGCGCAGAAAAATCCACCCCTTTGGCGCTGGCCAGCGCGGCCAGCGTGGCCTGCACCTTCTGATCCAGGTACACCGGCAAATTCAACTGCGCGCCAGCCCGGTAGAACTGCCCGCGCTTGGCCCCTGAGAAATCAATCTCGGCGGGCATCTCGTCATCAATGGGTGTGGTCTGTGCATTCATAGTGGTCACCTTGGCGAAATCGTTTTAACGGGGTTCATTCTCATACTGCTGGCGTTCGCGCTTCGTGGCTTCACGCGCTGAAATGATGCGCACGGTCACATTGATCGGCCCGGTGTGCTGGTAGGTGTGCGACACCGCCAAGAGCTTGCCCTCGCTGGACATGCCCAACGTAAACCAACGCTCTTCGAATTCGCTGTGCGCAGCATCGAACACGGTCAGCGCCAAGGTATCGAGCAACACCGTAGCCGCTTGCACAAACGTTACGCCGCTGTGCTTGGTGATATTCAATTGCGCCTTGACCGGGTCCCATGTGATGTCGAGTTGCAGCGCGCTGTCGTTCGGGCTGCTCATGCGGGCGCACCTGCCAGGCGGCGGGCCTGGTGCTTGAGCAGCATGCCGTCCAGCAGTTCCTTGACCACCATGCGCTCGTTACTGTCGAGCTGCGACAGGGCTTCAAAGCGCAAGCGCAAATCCTCGTCCGGGCCGCGTTCGCCCTCTTTGAACACCAAACTGTCCAGGCTCACATGCAAAGCCTTGGCCAACCGAATCAGGGCTTCTAGGGTAGGTTGGGCCGTCCCTGCCTCATAGCGGCGAATCTGGTTCACATGCAACTCAGCCGCATCCGACAGGGTTTGCTGGGTGTAGTTGGCTGCTTTGCGTAGCTGGATCAAACGTGCTGGGAAGTGCATGGACAGAAAGCCAAATAATGCGATGCCATGATTGTAGACCCACATTCTGAAAAGGATTGACAAAACAACAGTACAAGGTATTAGCATAAAACAGCAAAGGAAAAGGAGGAAAAGGGGGCACTTCGTCTTGCTGGTCCCCGGCCAAGCCGGGGCCCTGGGGTCAGAGCCCGATTTCGTTCAGCGCTATTTGTCCCCGGAAAAACCTTTGTCCTGAATCGGGATCTGACCCCAAGACCCCTTCCAGCGCTGGACCCGACGCTACGCGCCGTCTTTGGTTCTGGTGCCAGTAACTGCGATCGCGTCCTGGTTCATTGTGGGCGCTGCGCAGGGTTTGGCGGCGTGAGCGCAGCCCTGCGAGCAGCCGCTGCAGCCCTGCCCGGCTTGGGCGTGGGATCGTTTGGGCAGCAGTGCCTTGATGACGTAGTAGAAGCACAGCGCCACCAGCGCTGCCGTAATCAGCCATTGCAGCAGCATGCCTTAGCCCCCCAGCCAGGTGGTGACGTGGTAGGTGGCCCACGCTGCGGCGTAGGCCAGCACAAACAGGTACAGGGCCATGAGCAGCGGGTACTTCCACGAGTTGGTTTCGCGCCGCACCACGGCCAGGGTCGAGAGGCACTGCGGCGCAAAAACATACCAGGCCAGCAGCGCATAGGCGGTGGCCAGCGACCAGTCCTGCGCAATCACCGGCGACAAGGCACTGGCCACGCTGCCGCCGGCGTCCGAGAGCGAATACACCGTCCCCAGCGCGCCCACGGCCACCTCGCGCGCGGCCAAACCCGGCACCAGCGCAATCGAAATCTGCCAGTTAAAGCCAATCGGCGCAAACAGCACCTGCAAGGCGCGCCCGAGCATGCCCGCCACGCTGTACTGGATGGCCGGACCCTGGGACGCATCCCAGCCCGCTGGAGGGCCGGGGAATGTGGACAGGAACCACAGCACCACCATCAGCGCAAAGATGATGCCGCCCACACGCTGCAAGAAGATACGCGCGCGCTCCCACAGGCCGAGTGCCAGATTGCGCAGGCCCGGCACGCGGTACGGTGGCAGTTCCAGCATCAGTGGCTGGTAGCCGTTCTTCATCCAGGTGCGCTTGAACACCCAGGCCACGGCCATGGCGCTCAGCACGCCAACCAGGTACAGGCCAAACAGGGTGAGCCCGCGCAGATCAAGCCAGCCCACGGTGCGGTCGGGCACAAAGGCCCCGATCAGCAAGGCGTACACCGGCAGGCGGGCCGAGCACGTCATCAACGGCGCGACCATGATGGTGGCCAGGCGGTCCTTCCAGTTGGCAATGGTGCGCGTGGCCATGATGCCCGGAATGGCGCAGGCAAAGCTGGACAGCAGCGGAATGAACGCCCGCCCCGATAGCCCCACCTTGCCCATCAGGCTGTCGAGCAGGAACGCCGCACGCGGCAGGTAGCCCGAATCCTCCAGCAGCAGGATGAAGAAAAACAGAATCAGGATTTGCGGCAAAAACACCAGCACGCCACCTACGCCGGCCACCACCCCGTCCACCAGCAGGCTGCGCAAGGGGCCGGCCTGCATGTGCGCCAGCAGTGCGTCGCCCACTGCGGCCACGCCCAGCTTGATCCACTCCATGGGCACCCCCGCCCAACTAAACACCGCCTGGAAAATCAGAAACAGCACCGCCGCCAGCACCACCAGACCCCAGAAGGGATGCATGACGATGGCGTCAAGCTGGTGCTTGAAGCGGCTGGTGGACGGCGTCTGTGGTGCCACCAGCGCCAGTACGCGCCGCACCTCGGCCTGCAACTCGGCCGATCCGGGGTGGCGCTGTGCGCCTACGGCGGCGTGCAGCGGCTGCGTCGGTGTCTGCAGTTCCTGCTCCAGCAGGGCCAGCAAGGCCGCGTGGCCGTTGTGCTTGACCGCCACCGTCTCCACCACTGGGCAGCCCAGTTCGGCTGACAGGCGCTTGACGTCGATCACCAGCCCCTGGGAGCGCGCCACGTCGGCCATATTCAGGGCCACGATCAGCGGTTTGCCCAGGCGGGCGAGTTCAAGCACCAGGCGCAGGTTCATGCGCAGATTGGTGGCATCCACCACGGCGACGATCACGTCCGGCGGGGCCTCGCCTTCCATGCGGCCCTCGATCACTTCGAGCATCACCTGCTCGTCTGGCGTGGCGGCGTTCAGGCTGTAGGAGCCGGGCAGATCGACCACTACGATGCTCTGGCCGTTGTTCAGGCGCGCCAGACCGGCCTTGCGCTCGACCGTTACCCCGGCGTAATTGGCAACTTTTTGGCGCGCGCCGGTGAGCAGGTTAAAGAGTGCGGTCTTGCCGCAGTTGGGATTGCCCACCAGCGCAATGCGCTTGTGCGGCACATGCTCGGCAAGCGCGTGGGACATCAGGCCAGGCGGGCAGCAGCACCCTCGAGCGTCTGCACCCGGATGCACTGCGCTTCGAGCAGGCGCAAGGCAAACTGCGTCTCCCCTACCTGCACCGCCAGCGGCTCGCGCCCACCGGGGCCACGGCGCAGCACATGCACCGGTTCGCCCGGGATAAAGCCCAGCTCGCCCAGGCGGCGCAGAATCGCCTCTTCGACCTCAACCGACTCGGCCACGACGCGGTCAACCAGCGCGCGTGCGCCATTGGGAAGTTGTGAAAGCAGCATGGTGGCCTTTGCCGATTGAGAGAGGGTGGAACGGGGATTTTTGTCTGTTCTAAATGAGAGTATATCTCATTTAGACCCCCTCTCGACCCACTTTTTCAGCCCCTTTTCGGGCTCAATCGTAGGCAATGACGGCCTTACCCTGGTCGGCCTGTGCGCGCCAACTGGCCAGCGCCGCATCGGTGGGGTAAAAGCGCACGTCGTCGCCCAGATGCAGCTCGGCCACGGCACCGGTGCAGGCGTCGTCAACCACAGTGCCTGGGGCGTCAGCAATGCGCCGCTGCACCTGCAGCCGGATGCCCAGCCCGCGCACCAGTTCGCCCTGCTCCGACATTTCGCGCTTGGGCGGAAACTCCTTGAGCATGCGCGCCACCTCGGGCAGCTTGCCGTTGACCGCCACGCGCAGGTACTTGCCAAAGCGGCAGCGCGCCTGCTCCAGACTCCAGATCTGGTTGATGGTGAGCTGCATGCCGCCCGAGAAACGGTCGGGCTGGACCTTGCCCATGGCGATCACCAGCTCGTCATCACGCAGCAGGTTGCGGTTGGCGTTGAACAGGGCTTCGTCCACCCGCGCTTCAATCACTCCGGCGCTGTCGTCAAGCTTGAACAGCGCCAACTTGCCGCGCTGGCCGTTGATCAACCGAAAGTCGTTGACGATGCCCGCCACCAGTTGCGGCTCGCGCGTATCGGAAAGTTCGTCAATCGGGCGCTTGGCAAAACGGCGCACTTCCAACGCCACTTCGTCAAACAAATGGCCTGACAAATAAAAACCCACCGCCGTTTTTTCCTGCGTGAGCTGCTCTTTCACGCCCCAGGGCACGGTGGTGGCCAGGTCTGGCTCCTGCGTGCTCGATCCATGGTCGTCTTCGCCGCCCATGTCAAACAGGCCCACCTGGTTGGCATTGGCCGCAGCCGCAGCGGCAAAGTCAAACGCGATGTCAATCGACTCCACCAGCGCGGCGCGGTTGCGCTGCACAGTATCAAAGGCACCGGCCTTGATCAGCGCCTCGACACAGCGCTTGTTTAATCGCGTGCGGTCCACCCGGCGCGCAAAGTCAAACAGACTGGTAAAGGCACCGGCTTCCTGGGTTGGGCCGCGCCCTTCGCGCGCCGCCACAATGGCATCGATGGCCTGCTGCCCCGTGCCCTTGATGGCGCCCAGCCCGTAGCGGATCTGGGTATCGGAAATCGGCTCGAAGCGGTAACTGCCGTGGTTGATGTGGGGCGGCTCAAAGGCAATGCCCATCTTCTGCGCGTCCTCAAACAACACCTTGAGCTTGTCGGTGTCGTCCATTTCCACGGTCATGTTGGCGCAGAAGAATTCAGCCGTGTAATGCACCTTGAGCCAGGCTGTGTGGTAGGCCAGCAGCGAGTAGGCGGCGGCGTGCGACTTGTTGAAGCCGTAGCCGGCAAACTTCTCCATCAGGTCGAACACCTCGTCGGCCTTCTCCTGAGAAATGTCGTTCTTGGCCGCACCGGCGCGGAAGATGCTGCGGTGCTCGGCCATTTCCTCGGCCTTCTTCTTGCCCATGGCGCGGCGCAGCATGTCGGCGCCACCGAGCGAGTAGCCGCCCAGAATCTGTGCGGTCTGCATCACCTGCTCCTGGTAGACCATGATGCCGTAGGTCTCGCTCAGCATCTCGGCCACCAGCGGATGCGGGTATTCAATCACCTCACGCCCGTGCTTGCGCGCCACGAAGCTGGGAATCAGGTCCATCGGGCCGGGCCGGTACAGGGCGTTGAGCGCAATCAGGTCTTCCAGCCGCGTGGGGCGTGCGTCGCGCAACATGCCCTGCATGCCGCGGCTTTCAAACTGGAACACGGCCTCGGTCTTGCCGTCGGAGAAAAGCCGGTAGACGCGCGCGTCGTCCAGCGGCAACTTGTCAAACGAGAAATCCTCCTGGCCCGGATGGCGGCGCACGATCAACTCGCGCGCGATCTCCAGAATGGTGAGCGTGGCCAGCCCCAAAAAGTCGAACTTGACCAGGCCAATGGCTTCAACATCGTCCTTGTCAAACTGGCTCACTGCCGAGTCGCTACCGGGCTGCTGGTACAGAGGGCAAAAATCGGTGAGCTTGCCCGGCGCAATCAGCACACCACCGGCGTGCATGCCCACGTTGCGCGTCATGCCCTCGAGCTTGCGCGCCAACTCCAGCAGCGTCTTGACGTCTTCCTCTTTGGCTTCGCGCTCGGCCAGAATAGGCTCAGCCTCCACCGCGTACACCAGCTTGTCGTCCTTCTTCTTGTCAGGCGGCGGCAGTTGCAGGGTGACGGCCACGCCGGGCTTGTTGGGGATGAGCTTGCTAATGCCGTCACAAAATGTGTAGCTCATGTCGAGCACGCGGCCCACGTCGCGAATGGCCGCACGCGCGGCCATGGTGCCAAAGGTGACGATCTGGCTGACCGCGTCCTTGCCGTACTTGGACTTCACGTAGTCGATCACGCGGTCGCGGTTGCTCTGGCAGAAGTCGATGTCAAAGTCGGGCATGGATACCCGCTCAGGGTTGAGAAAACGCTCAAACAGCAGCTTGTATTGCAGCGGGTCGAGGTCGGTAATCTTGAGCGCATAGGCCACCAGCGAGCCCGCACCCGAGCCGCGTCCCGGCCCCACCGGGCAGCCATTGTTCTTGGCCCAGTTGATGAAGTCGCCCACGATCAGGAAGTAGCCCGGAAACCCCATCTTCAGGATGGTGCCGATCTCGAACTCCAGCCGCTCCACATAGCGCGGCATCTGGCGTGCGCGCTCATCGGCGTGCGGGTACAAATGCGCCATGCGCTCTTGCAGGCCCTGGTGCGAGGCGTAGCGGAAATATTCTTCGGGCGACATGCGCTGGCCTTCGACCAGCGGCGTCGGAAACTCGGGCAACTGCGGTTTGCCCAGTACCAGCGTGAGGTTGCAGCGCTTGGCAATTTCGAGCGTATTGGCCAGGCTCGAAGGAATGTCGGCAAACAGCGTCTGAATCGCGGCGCTGGACTTGAAATACTGCTCGCGGGTAAAGCGGCGCACGCGCTTGGGGTTGCCCAGAATTTCGCCATCGGCAATGCACACGCGCGCTTCGTGCGCCTCAAAGTCGTCGGGCTCGGTGAACTGCACCGGGTGCGTTGCCACCACCGGCAGCCCAATGCGCGCCGCCAGTTGCACGGTAGAGGCCACGTGCGCCTCGTCGTCGGCGCGACCGGCGCGCTGCAACTCCAGGTAGAAGCGGTGCGGAAAAAGCGTGGACATCTGCAGCGCCAGCGCATGCGCGCGCGCCTGGTCGCCTTGCATCAGCGCCTGCCCCACCGCGCCCGACTGCGCGCCCGACAAGGCAATCAGGCCTTCGCCGAGTTCGCCCAGCCACTCCAGCTTGACCACAGCTTGCGCGCGCACCACGTTGCGCGTGTAGGCGCGCGCAATCAGCTCCGAGAGGTTGAGGTAGCCCTGCTTGTTTTGCACCAGCAGCAGCATGCGCGAGGTGGCCGTGGCGTCGGTGCCCAGCCCCTCCAGAATGATTTCCGCCCCGATCAGCGGCTTGACACCTTTGTTGCGTGCCTGGCGGTAAAACTTGATGGCGCCAAACAGGTTGTTGATGTCAGTAATGGCCAGCGCGGGCTGCCCATCGCGCACGGCGAGCGCAACTACGTCATCAATCCGGTTGGTCCCGTCAACAACAGAAAATTCAGTATGCAGGCGAAGGTGTACGAACATGCAGGAATTGTAGGTTTTCCCCGCACGCGCTTGGCACGTGCAGGGAAAATACTTCCTGACTTGCGCAGCCCGAAACGGACTTAGGCGCGGAACTTGGCTGCGAGGTCAGCGATGCGCTTGCCAAACAGGCGTCCTGTTTCCAGGTCGCCGCTGTTCATCTCGTCGCCACCGGCGTCGCCGGGGGTTTGTGCCATGGGGCCGGCCGCCGAGGCCAGGTAGTTCACGTCGCTGCGCTGCGACGCCTTGGTGTTGTTGTAGTTGATGCCGGTGCCCGCCCACACGCCGCCGTGCTGCATCGCCAGCGTCATGAAGTAGTGCAGCGTGGAATGCTTGTCGCCGTTGACGTTGGCGCTGACGGTAAAGCCACCAAAAATCTTGTCCTTCCAGGCCTGGGTGTACCAGGGCTTGCTGGTGGCATCGGCAAACTTCTTGAACTGCCAGCTCACGGAGCCCATGTAGGTGGGCGAACCGAAGATGATGGCGTCTGCCGCAGCCAGTGTGTCCCAACCGGCCTCAGGGATATTGCCGTCGGCATCGATCGCCAACAGCTCACCGAGCGCGCCCGCTGCCACCGACTGCGCCATGCGCAGCGTGTGCCCATAACCCGAATGAAATACCACTACTACTTTTGCCATGTTGATTACTCCAATTGACGATAAAAAAAGCCCCGCCGCAAAGCGGAACACCCCGAAAAAACCTTGAAATGACGCGCTGCCCTCAAGCCTGCAGGTCGAACACCAGCACCTCGGCACCTCTGCCGTGTGCAAGTGCAATACCGGCTTCTCCTTCCAGCAGCGCCGCGTCGCCGGTGGCCAGCGCCGTGCCGTTGACTTCGATCTCGCCGCGCACCAGATGCACATACGCCTTGCGCCCGCTTTGCAGTGCCAGTTGCGCGCTTTGCTCGCCATCGAACAGGCCGCAGTACATGCGCGCGTCGGCGTGGATACGCACCGCGCCCTGGGCCGCGTCGTTGCTCGCCACCAGGCGCAGGCAACCCTGCTTTTCACTTGCGGCAAAGGTCTTTTGCTCGTAGCTGGGTTCAATGCCGGTGACGTTGGGCTCGATCCAGATCTGGAAAAAATGGGTGGTTTCGTTGGGCGCGTGGTTGAACTCGCTGTGCATCACGCCACGCCCGGCGCTCATGCGTTGCACATCACCCGGCGGAATGCCCTTGACGTTGCCCATGCTGTCCTTGTGCGCAAGCTCGCCGCTGACCACGTAGCTGATGATCTCCATGTCGCGGTGGCCGTGCGTGCCAAAACCGGTGCCGGGTGCAACCCGGTCTTCGTTGATCACGCGCAGATTGCCCCAGCCCATGTGCTTGGGGTCGTAATACCCGGCAAACGAAAAGCTGTGAAATGACTTGAGCCAACCGTGGTCGGCGTAGCCTCTGTCCATCGACTTGCGCACTGTCAACATGGTGGTATTCCTTCTGTAGTCCCAACTTTAGGGCCCGGACAGGGGATTTCCATGCACCGCATTTGATGGCATCATTCAAATACTTTCAATCAAACAGGCTTTTGAATGCAAACTCCCCGCGATGTTCTGACCCCGGACGCGCTTGCCATGCTGCAGGCCATCGCCGCCGCGGGCAGCTTTGCCGCCGCCGCGCGCGCCATGGGCATGGTGCCCAGCGCCCTGACCTACCGCGTGCGCCAGATCGAAGACGCGCTCGATGTGCTGCTGTACGACCGCAGCTCGCGCCAGGCCCGGCTCACGCCAGCGGGTGCCGAACTGCTGCGCGAGGGCTCGCGCGTGCTGGTGGAGTTGGACGCCATTGCCAACCGCGTCAAGCGCGTGGCCACCGGATGGGAGTCGCAGTTCACCATCGCCGTGGACTCGATCATTTCCAAGGCTACGGTGATGGAACTGTGCGAGAGCTTCTTTACCCTGCAGCCGCCCACACGCATCCGCCTGCGCGACGAAACCCTCTCGGGCACCTACGCGGCCCTGACCTCTGGCCAAGCTGACCTGGCTCTGGGCGTGGCGCTGGAGGCCATCAACGACGCCAGCATCCAGGGCAAGCCCTTGGGCACGGTAGCGTTTGTGTACGCGGTGGCACCGCACCATCCGCTGGCCAGCGCGCCCGAGCCGTTGAGCGATGCCGTGATCCAGCAGCACCGCGCCGTGGCCGTGGCCGACTCGATCCAGCGCGGCAGCGGCATGACCGTGGGCCTGCTCGGCGGGCAGGACGTGTTTACCGTGGGCAGCATGCAAGCCAAGCTCGACGCGCAGTTGCGCGGCCTGGGCGGCGGCAATCTGCCTGCCGCCATGGCCAATCCGTACATCGAGGCCGGGCATCTGGTAGCCAGGAAAACCCAGCGAGCGCAGCGCGTGGTGACGGTCAGTTACGCCTGGCGCGCCAGCCCCGCAGCCAGCCAGGGACGGGCTTTGCAATGGTGGCTGCTGCAGCTCGACAGTGCCACCACACGCGCCGCCTTGCTTGGCCAACGCGAGAGCGCCTGATGCCAGCGTGTATAAAGAGGCACCGGCATCCAAAATATTCTTGAAAGACACCCCATGACCGCTTCCCGAAAGATTGCCATCGTAGGCGCCGGAATGGCCGCCATTGCCTGCGCGCGCACGCTCGCGCAGGTCGGGCACCGCGTGACGCTGCTGGAAAAAAGCCACTGCGTCGGCGGGCGCATCGCCACACGCTCCAGTGCCTTTGGCAACTTCGACCACGGCGCGCAGTACTTCACCGTGCGCGACCCGCGCTTTGCCCAGGCCCTGCAAACCACGCCCCAACTGTGCAAACCCTGGAGCGCCAACGCGGTGCAGGTGCTCGACGAACACGGCCGTGTGGCCGCCGTGGGCCGACCCACGCACGAAGCGCATTGGGTGGCGGTTCCGGGCATGAATGCGCTGCCCCAGCGCTGGGCGCAGCCGCTGGTGGAGAACCAGTGCGTGGAGTTCCAGACGCAGGTCACACGCATCGCGCGCGACGCGCTCGACGCCTCCAGGTGGCAGGTGCACACCAGCGGCGCCAACGACAGCACGCACGTGTTTTCCGGGTTCGACGCTGTGCTGCTGGCCACGCCCGTGGCACAAGCCCAGGCGCTGCTACAAACCTGCCCGGCAGGTGCCGCACTGCTGAAACAAACCCGCGCCGTCACGGTGGCACCGTGCTGGACGCTGATGCTGGCGTTTCCGCAAGCGGTGCAACCAGGCTTGCTGGCGCTGGGGCCGCAATGGAATGCGGCGCGCAGCACCCACCACCGCATTGCCTGGCTGGCGCGCGAGTCGTCCAAGCCCGGGCGCGGCCCGGTCGAGCGCTGGACCGTGCAGGCCAGCGCCGCATGGTCTGCCGAGCACGTGCAGGACGACGCCACACGCGTGCAAGCCAAGCTGCTCAAGGCCTTTGCCGAGGTCACCGGCATCCACGCCCAACCCGCCCATGTGGACACCAAGCGCTGGCTGTACGCGCAGACCACGCAGGCGCTGGGCCAGTCGCACCTGTGGGACGCAAAACTCGGCCTGGGCCTGTGCGGCGACTGGTGTCTGGGGCACCGCGTTGAAGACGCCTTTGTCTCCGGACTGGATCTGGCGCTGGCCGTGGCGTGATCCGGTGGGTGCAGCGTACCGAGGCCGGTTTGCACCCACGCCCAGCGGCGCTCTGCATGCGGGCTCGCTGGTAGCGGCCCTGGCGAGTTGGCTGGACGCCCGCGCCCACAACGGCGTCTGGCTGGTGCGCATCGAAGACGTGGACACACCGCGCTGCGTGGCCGGTGCGGACCAGGCCATCGTGCAGCAACTCGCCGCCTGTCATCTTGTTCCCGACGAGCCGCCCGTCTGGCAAAGCCGGCGCGCCGCCCTGTACCAGGCGGCGCTGGAGCGCCTGGTGCAAGGCGGCTGGGCCTACCCCTGCGCCTGCACCCGCAGCGACATTGAAGAGACGCTACGCCGCCATGGCGTAGCGAAAACACGCCATGCCGAGTTGGTCTACCCCGGCACCTGCCGCCCAGGGCTGAACGGGCGCAGTGCACGCGCCTGGCGTCTGCGCGCTACCGCCGAGGCAGTGCACTGGTGTGACCGCGCGCTCGGGGCGCAGCAACAGGACGTGGAGACCGAGGTTGGCGACTTTGTGCTCAAGCGCGCCGATGGCCTGTTTGCCTACCAGTTGGCCGTCGTGGTGGACGACGCCGCACAGGGCATCACCGACGTAGTGCGCGGCGCGGATCTTACCGACAACACCGCGCGCCAAATCCTGTTGCAGCGCCGCCTGGGCTTGGAGACCCCGCGTTACCTGCACACCCCGCTGGTGTTCGGTGCCAATGGCGAAAAGCTCTCCAAACAAAACGGAGCTACGGCCATCGACACCTCCAGCCCCCGCGCCGCACGCGCGGCCCTGCAAGGCGCGGCACAGGTACTGGGCTTGTGCACCACGCCACTGGAACGCAGTGACGACCCCATGGAGGAAGCGCTGGCGCGCTGGACGCAGCAATGGAAAGCGCGCTATTGCGCCGAGCAACCTGAGGCGAACAACCGCCCTGCCATTGCGGGTTGATCAGGCCGCAAGTTTGCGCGCAGACCGGGCCCGCCCGTGGGCCTTGGCCACGGTCTTGGCTACCGGCTTTGGCTTGGCCTTGCGTACCGGCTTGCGAACCGGCTTGGGCAGGGGCACCGGCTCGACGGCGACGCCGACCTTGAGCGGTGCGCCTTTACGAACCAGCGCCAAGTACTCCTGAAAACTGTCGCGCAGGCATTGGGCGAACACTTCGGGGTCGGGTATCTGCTCGTAGCAGGCGGTGAAAGAAATGACGATGGTGTCGCTGTAACCCGTGACCGAAAACACCAGCCCCATGCCGTCGGAGATCGGCATGATTGCCGACACGTAGGTAAGCCGTGCGCCCTGCAGGTACAGCGGCACGCGCGAGCCCGGTATATTGGTGATGGCGCAGTTGGCCAGCGGCGTCCAGTCGCCCAGCACGGCCGAGGCCGAGCGCAGCATGCGGCTGGTGGCGGCAATCGCCACCGAGGGTGCCACCTGGGCCAGGCGTGTGAGTTCGCGCGCGCTGATGGCCTGGTTCATGACCTCCGAGGACGAACTGGCGGCCTGTATCGCCTGCAGACGCTCACGCGCGTTGGCAATGTCGGTACCCAGGGCGATACGCACCCACGAAAAATTGGCACGCAGGTCGTCGTTGTCTTCGCCGTGGATGGCAATCGGCGCGGCTGCCACCAGGCTCTCCTCGGGCAGTTCCATCTGCAGTTCCAGGTAGCGGCGCAGGGCGCCGGCACATACCGCCATCACCACGTCGTTGACCGAAGCGCCAGGCACCAGCGTGCGGATGGACTTGAAGTCCTGGAGCGCGAAGCGGCGCGTGTCAAACACCCGGTGCGGCGAGACCTCGCTGTTGAAGCGGGTCATGGGAAACGGCAACGGGCGGCCGATGAACTCGCCCACAAAGGTCTTGACGGTGGCGCTCAGTGCCAGCCAGCCGCGCCCCAGCGGTTGTGCCATGCGCAGCGGGAAGGTCGCCAGATTGATGCCCGCCAGCCCCAGCAGGTGCAGACTGCCCGGCGTGGATTCGGGGAACCAGGGCTGGAGCGGTGCGGGCGGCGGCGAGTGCGGCGAGAGGTCGTGCAACAGGGCCGTGATCTCGTTGCCGTGCGCCACGTCAATGGCAGCGTGGTGCACCTTGAGCAGCACCGCAAAGCTGCCCGCAGGCAGATCGAGAAAGGTGTCCAAACCCTCAATCACATACATCTCCCACAGCGGGCGCTGCAAGTCCAATGGACGTGCGTGGATGCGCGCCGACTGGATGCACAACTGGCGCCAGTCGCCCGGCTTGGGCAGGGCAATGTGGCGCACGTGGTATTCGATGTTGAATGCCTCGTCCTCCACCCAATAGGGGTAATCCAGATCGAGTGGCACGCGCAAAATCTTTTCGCGAAAACTGGGCAGACGGTCGAGTCGGCTTTCGAGCTGCGCCATGATCTGCTTGAAGCGCACCACGCCACCGGGCGCGGTGGTCTGGTCATAGATGTGCAGCAGCGTGACGTTGGAGTTGGCGTGCGCCATTTCGGAGTAGATGAAGGCCGCGTCGTGTTCGCTGAGTTGTCGCATAAAACCCTTCTTCGTCAGGCGCTGGGGGCGAGCGTTTCGCTGCGGGGGCTGCCCACCGTCACGCCCCAGACCTGGCGCAACAGGCCCTTGGGAGCAAACGGTTTCCACGCTCCTTCGGCCTGCGCCAGCCGGTCGGCCACGATCGCCAGCACGATGCCGTTAAAGCCCAGGCCGATATGGCTGCCCGGCACCCGGATGTTTTCGTGCAGCGCCGGGTCGCCATCAATCGTGGCTTCCTGCGGTGGCACCACGCCATCGGTCAGCGAGTACAAGCAACTGGTGGGAAGCGCCAGACGGCGGCGCTCGCGCATGGCCTTGGCGCGCGGCTGCATGGTGTGGGCCGAAGCGCCCTGGCGGTGCGCTACCAACCGGTACAACGCCTTGACGGTACGCGGCGACTGGTTGCCCACCGCGTCAATGCTGACCGGGCTGCCCAGCGTGACGATGGAGCGCACACAGTCGAGCGTGCTCTCGGCACCGTACAAGGCAAACACCCCGCCCAGGCTCCACCCCACCAGACTGACCTTGCGCCCGGTGATGTGGTGCAGGTAGCGGATTTTTTGCGGCAAGGCGTTGGCGTGCTTGCTGCGAAACCCGACGTTGCGCCCCAGGCCCCAGGTGTGAACGTCGTAGCCCTTGTTCTTCAAAAACAGTTTCAGTGCCACCAGGGTCGATTCACCGGCCATAAAGCCTGGCAGCAACAGCACCGGATGGCCGTCGCCTTGGGGTGCCTGCATCAGCAGCGGCAGCGAGGCCGGCAACAACGCCGCCTCCAGAAGGGCACGGCCTTCGATCAGCGAATGCAGCAAGCCGGGAGGCCCGGCATGGGCATTGCGGACTACGGGACCAGGACGGGGCATGAACAAACTCCTGAGTAACACGACAGCGCACGGTGACGCATGCTGCAGTTTACGAGCGAATCCACGCGCAATGTTGGGCTTAGCTGTCTAATTGGCGACCCGCTATGCGCGGGTAGTTGCTGCAAGCATGAGCGCTGCTGTGCCCTTTTGTACACTAGGCCCGCGCCGCACTGACGCGCAGCCCCCCCTGTCCCTTCGCCCACCACCGCCACCATGCCCACTCTGCCCCCCGAGTCCAGCGCTCCTGCTCAACCCTATCTGCGCACCATCAAGAGCTTTGTCAAACGGGCTGGCCGCACCACCGCCGGTCAGGCCAAGGCGTTTGAAACCTGGGGCCCGCAATTTCTGATTCCCTACCAGCAAGACCCGCTTGACCTGCAGGCCGCCTTTGCCCCGATGCCTGAGAACACGCCGCTGGTGCTGGAGATCGGCTTTGGCATGGGCGAGGCCACGGCGCACATCGCGCAAGTGCTGCCCGACACCCGCTTCCTGTGCTGCGAGGTGCACGAGCCCGGCGTGGGTGCGCTGCTCAAACGTGTTGGCGAAAAGCAGATCGGCAATATCCGCATCTGTGCCCACGACGCAGTGGAAGTGATCGAGCACATGATCCCGCTGCAAAGCCTTGACGGCGTGCACATCTTTTTCCCCGACCCCTGGCACAAGACCAAGCACAACAAGCGCCGCCTGATCCAGTCGCCCCTGGTGGCCAAACTCGCAGCACGCCTCAAGAGCGGCGGTTACCTGCACTGCGCCACCGACTGGGAGCCCTACGCCACCCAGATTCTGGAAGTGCTCTCTGCACAGCCGCTGCTGCGCAACCGGGCCCTTGCAACGCACCCGCAACTCGCAGGCTACGCCCCCAAGCCACATTACCGGCCATTGACCAAGTTCGAGAACCGCGGCCTGCGCCTCGGCCACGGGGTTTGGGACCTGGTGTTCGAGCGCGCATGAGTCTGCACCGGCCCAACCCACCGGCCACTCGCCAGGGTGTGGGCGCGAGTTGCGTGGTGTTGCCGCAGGGGCCTTGGCCGAGTGTGATCGCGTTTTTGGCCGAGCGCTTTGCCCACGTGCCGCAAGCGCAGTGGCAGCGGCGCATGGACAGCGGCAGCGTGATCGACGACCAGGGCCAGCGTGTCGGGCCCGACTGCCCCTACCAGGCCGGGCGCAGGCTGTACTACTTTCGCGCGCTGGAGCAGGAAACGCCGATCCCGTTTGAAGCCACCATCGTCTGGCGCAATGAGCACCTGCTGGTGGTGGACAAGCCGCACTTTCTGCCGGTGCTGCCCTCGGGCAAGTACCTGCAAGAGACCCTGCTGGTGCGGCTCAAGCAGTCGCTCGGTCTGGACGACCTCAGCCCCATCCACCGCATCGACCGCGATACCGCCGGGCTGGTGCTTTTTTCAGTAGAGCGCAGCACACGCGCAGCCTACCATGAGCTGTTTCGCCAACGCCAGGTGGACAAGACTTACGAGGCCATAGCGCCCTGGAATGAAGACCTGCCCTGGCCGCTGCGGCGCGAGAGCCGCATCGTGGCCGGCGCGCACTTCATGCAGCAAACCGAAGTGCCGGGCACGTCCAATAGCCTGACCTACCTGGAGCCGCTGGAGGTGTTGGCACCGCTGGCGCGCTACGCACTCAAGCCCGTGACCGGCAGGCGTCACCAGTTGCGCGTCCACATGGCCGCACTGGGCCTGCCCATTCTTGGCGATGGCATCTACCCGACCCTGACCCCCGAAGGCAGCAGCGACCCACTCCAAGCGCTGCAACTGCTGGCCAAGTCAATTGCCTTTACCGACCCCATCAGCGGCGAGCAGCACCACTTTGAGAGTGCACGCAGCCTGCGGCC
>SESB01000685.1_pt1 | contig 24052 bp, 24 predicted proteins | sample 3171441 | NCBI WGS metagenome assembly SESB01 (sample SAMN06051867, study PRJNA518727) | freshwater metagenome | biome: subpolar coniferous forest; feature: holomictic lake; material: water; isolation source: holomictic Lake 227, 6 m depth | place: Canada: near Kenora, Ontario | collected... | reverse complement strand
CCTTAAGTCACTCGTATTTAATTCATACACCAGGGCTTACGGATGGGTGAAGGCTTTGTGAGCTAGGCAGTAGCCCGAAGTAGGTTGCTGACGTTGCTGACGTTCCTACAAAAGCAAAAATAGACAATACTTAAATCTGGGATGACTGGGAGGATCATGAATTGGTTGAGGATTTGAGTCTCGCTGAGATCATTGCGGAATTAGCGACCGATGCTCGACTTGAAGTACAAGCCGAGATTCCCGGCTTCTTAGCTGCCCGAAATATAACTAGCCTTTTTCATTTCACTTCTATAAAAAATCTAGAGTCAATCGTCACACATGGATTTTTAGGTCGTGAATCTCTTAATGGGCGGGGGCTAAATTTCACACCCAGTGACCAAGTTCGCTATGAACCAATTCTGGATGGAGTTTGTTTCTCGTTGTCTAGACCGAATCACTACATGGCCGCTCGAAAGATTGTAAGTGGGCATGAAATGGTCCTGCTGGAGCTTCAAGGATTAGAAAGCATTCTTACCAATTACAATTTCATTTCAAGTCCTGGGAACTTTGGGAGCCCCACGCTGAAGCGAAAAATTGAAAGTTGGCCTGAAGAATTTATCGGTGGCCAAGGTCTGATGAATCTGTTCAAGAGTCCTACTACTAGAGAAAAGTATTCCATTCCGGATTTCGAACCGACGGACCTCCAAGCTGAAATCATCGTAATTGAGCACCTACCTTGGAGTTTTGTTAAGAAGGTCTATTTTCCAAATTCCACTGAGTACTCAGTAAAGGAAGAGGTACGAAAAATAGTGAGAAAATTACCCACAGGCGTTGTCCTACAAAGCCAGGTGAGTGATGTCTTTCCAGATATTGATTGGAAAGATCGAGCGGTCGTTACCGAATATAACGAGAGACGATGGAATGAATCTTGGACTGATTAAGTATCAAACCAGTTACTCAAGTCAATTGAACCTATTACTACCCATTCTTCATCTTCGTATCCCACAACAGTTCCATCCGCGGATAACCGCAAGCGCCCTCCCGTAGGATGATGCTTTAAGAGAGATTGACCAATTTCAATAGCTCTTTCACCCAATTTGTCTTTTAGTTCTACTCCTTCGCGTCTATCTATAATCGTTCCATCAAGTCGTAATGTATATTTTTGCGGTAGTAGTGATCCGGTGTAAGGGTCTCCAATTGAAGGAACGTAGGAGCCATGCCTGGCTTCAAGTTCTATCTCTTGGTGCATGATCTCTTCCATGATGGCAGTCTGCTGTTCGATATGCGTTTCAATCATGATTTCTTCTAGCTCTTGCTCCTGCCGTCTAATTTCTTGAATCTCTTCAAGTTTTGAAACATAACCGCCCACATACTTGGAGGTTCGGAGTAAATCAACGGCAGTAAATTCATCAGAACTTAAGAGGTCGTAGAGCTTCTTAGCCTTGGTGGCTATTTGGCTATGTGGTGGAAAAACTTCAGTAATAGTTTTAGAAAGGTCAAAGAGCTCTTCTGAAGTAATAGGGTTAATAATTCTGTGGAACCATTCGTTACGAGTAATCCGCAAATCTGTCAGATGCTCAAAATAGATCTTATCGTGAGGTTTTCCCTCGTTGTATTCGGTCCTCAGAGCAAGTCGAAAATTATTGTTATTACGGATTTCAATTTGAACTAGAAGTACAGACAAATCTCTTGGGGCAAGCTCTCGATCTTCGGGATTTCTGACTAAGGATTGGGAGAACCAGTCTTCTCCAAAAAGAGGTTTTAGTTGTCTTTCGAGAGTTTCGAAAAGCGTCTGGCCCGCCGAATCTAGGAGCTCTATCCCAAGAAGGAATAGCCCAGGCTCATCAAGTTCTGTAATTTTTAGCACGATACTCCATGAAGCACACTTTCCAGTTCAGTCCTTGGATTATTCATTCTGCAGATTCCCCATCATAAATATCAAATGCTGCATTTACCTCTTCTTCATTCTTTGCATCAACAATCGTGACTTTCGAGGCATTTCCTATAATTATGTTGAGCGGTGAGTACGGAAGAGTTTGATTTCCATCCAATAGTGGATCTTCAAATGTTCCGATGTTTACAGGAATACATATTAGGGGCCAAGTTTTATTTGGATCTTTTCTTAAAACCCGTCCCAACCTTTGTACGAGTTGCAATCTACGCCTTCTCACCCCAGCAAATATTCCGAATGACAGGAGAGGTAAATTGACGCCTTCATCGAGAACCCTTGGGGAGACTAAAGATTTTACGCGACCATCTTCAAAGTAATTGAATGCTTCTCTTCTTTCGCTTTGTCTTACTTTTGAATCTAGAAGCTTGCTATAGACCCCGTCTACAATCAGAATAGTTTGTAACTGCTCCGCAAGTTGCACATAATCTGTAAATATCACTGTATGACCCCAACGGTCTATATACGGAGCAAGCATTCGAATTGTTGATTCTTTAGTCGCCTTGTTACTTAGGAGGCTATCCAGTTCATCATTTAAGTTCTCCCAATCGGCTACTAAATCTATATGTTCGTTGTTCTCCTTTAACGTTGAAATTTCTCGATGAACTTTCTCGGGAGCAAAAGAAATCTTGGTAAAAAATCTCAATTTGTCCTCAATTGATTTGACTTTCCCCCATAGCCGGTCGTACTCATACTTCATCTGGGGAGGCAATATGACTCGCACTAATACGACGTCGTACTCGGATACGACTTCATCTCGAATTGCATCCTTGAATGAATATGTATATAGGGGACTTTCACCAAAATAGTTCTCGTAAAGTGAATAACGTCCTAAAACTGGTTCAAATGTTGCTGTTAATCCCATCCTTCGTTCAAAATTTTCACTAAATACTCGAGAATGCTGATCTCCAGAATAGCGATGCACTTCATCAGCAATGATCAACATTGCTTCGTCATTTCCAGGGTGGAAGGCTTCCCTAGCCGCAAATGTCGCTGCAACCGCTACTACAATTCTTCCTTCCATAGGCATTGATGCTCTTCTATTTAAATCAGAACCGTATTCGCCTCCCAAGCCACCGATAATTCGAGCAGATTCTTCATCGCCTTTTGCAAAGTACTGATTTATTTCATCGATCCATTGTTCTTGTAGCACACGCGTAGGCACAACAACCACTACACCCAAGCCTTCATCGAGCGCTTTAGCTGAAGCGATAATCCCTAAAAAAGTTTTCCCCGAACCTGTCACAGCTTCAATGATGCCTGTATAGTCATTTATTTCCCATTCTTCCAAAGCATTCTCTTGCCACTCATACATCGGATTGGAAAGTTTTGATAAAACACGAGATTCATAAGTCTCATCTGAATCTAAATCCTCTGTCTCATCCTCATATTCTTCGGTGAAATCTTCACTTTCATCGTAGAACTGCTCCTGATCACGATCTTCGTCTGGGATAATTTCATTTCCAAATTCATCAAGCGAAATTGGGTGCATCCCGAAGAAATCTTCTTCCAAATCATTCAAGGAGGGATGGGATTCATCTCCATCAAAATAATCAGCCAGCCATGTAAGCCTCACGTACTCACGTTCAAAGTCCCCAGATATTTCTTCTTCGTCGAACTTTTCAGACATGAGGGCCTATTTCTCGAAGTGGGTCATAGATATTATTTAGCATCCCCCTGACATTTCCAAGGGATACTGGAATATCCGTGATGCCCCGGTGACGTGACCGGTCCGACAAAAATGGTCAATTCAGCCTAAAATCAGACATGTCAGTGCCTGCTTCTAGTGTCCTACGCCTATACCGGAAAGGATCAAAATGAGGGAAGATGAACAAGAAGAAGCAAAGCTTTGGGAGAAAGTGGCTTCCCCGGATCGCGATACAAAAGTTGACGCTCTCTTACAGTTGAGCTACAACGCTGCTGGACAACAGGAATACACAGAAGCATTGGCATTTTGCGAAACTGCACGTGAGACTTACGAGGCGCTGGGCGCGCTCGCAAGCAGCATGAAGATGGCTCACATCTACTTTGGAATCGGCCATTGTCTGCGCCATCTGAATCGTTCTGCTGATGCCGCTATTGCGCTAGAAAAGTCGGTGGAGCTTTACCAGGAAGTTGGTTCAGAAGATGCTCTTCATATTCTCAACGAAGAGGGAGATGCTTGGTATGAAGCCAAGGAGTACCAAAAGTCCTACGGTGCATATAGACGAGCAATCGAAGATTCCAACCCCGACACATGTGATTCCATTGTCGCTAGGAATTACGTCGATGCTGGGACCGCACTTGAAAGACTCAAGGAGTGGAGTAAAGCTCTTGAGCACTTCACTGAAGGAAGAGCGCGATACAAGAAGTTAAAAGATCTACGAATTATGGCGCACTGCGATGAAGAAATATCCCTTTGCTATGTCTGGCTAGGCGATGGTGTCAGCGCTTTAGTCCATGCTCAGCTTGCTTTAGATTACGCGGTAACCGCCGAAGATGATGTTCATCTAATGTGGGCAAAATCTAGAATGGCATTATCAAAAAAGACTTTAGGTCAATATCAAGAAGCACTAGATCTATTTGCAGAAGCTAAAAGCATGATGGTGAGTCAGTCAAATCCACCTTGGAAAGCTATTATTAAACTAGAAAAGCAAAATGCAGATATTCTTAAAAAGCTAGACAGGATGGATGCCGCCTCTGAGGTTTTACGTAGGATAAGTTCCTTCGAGGAGATTTTTCTTGACGAGGATGAAAGGGGCGATCCACTTGTTTAAATCGAAACTTTTCATACTGGTAAATGTCATTCTGTGCATATCAGTCTCGCCAGCGATGGCAAGTGCTGGTTGGTATCCAACTACAAAAGGGGAATCTCTTATAGTGGAATATTGCCTTCCAACGGCAAATGCAGGGACACTATATTTACAGGCACTTGGAAGTGGCACAAAGTGGAAAACAGTTGCAGTAATTAAGCATCCACGGCTAAGAAAAGATGCCTACTGTGCTGACGATGTCAAGTACGGATTTGGGCAAGGCTTGTACCACTTCAAATATAAATGGAAGGTAAATATTTCAGGGGGCTGGGCTCTTCAACTTAAGTCTTCTACTCTTAATAAAACATATTACGGTTGGCCTGATGGAATAACAACAAATGGGAATTGATTAAGGCTGATTACCCTAAAGGCCTATTGGAGTTTGGTGTTCCGCCTCGCGCATCTGAAGCATCAGCGCATTTACATGATTCTTGGTAACAGCCTGCAATTTGATTGTTCCCAGTGCAGGGATAATGTGGATGTTAATGAGTGAGGCATAGCGGCGATAGGTTGTTGCTGCAATAGATGTCTTATGTTTCTTGGTAATCCAATTAGTTAAGTATTCGCCAGTGGTTAGCTTTGCAGCAGCTGGGACTAATGAGCCATCGTAAATAGGAAGTGCTTTGATCTTTTCTTTTGCTAGTCGACGAGACTCTTGCTCTGAACGACCCATCGCTGTCACTGTATGTCCTTTATGTGAGATCACAGTGCGCCATCCATTCTTGTGGCGATAGGTATTTCCATCCCCATTACGGCGACGTGACTTCTTACGATTAGTTTGTGTTGGTTCTGACATGTTCTTATCCATTTCGTTAAGTAACACACTGATTTAGTGCGTATTACGAAAGGGTCTCAGCAATCACAAAAAACGCCGGGGGACTGTCAAAAAGTGACAGACCTCCAAGGTTTGTTTTACAACTCATACACTTTCCATACACCGGACTGAGCGAGCAATCTTTAGGATTACCCAAAGCACCATTACTGAGGTACTTTTGCGCTCATTCTGATGGCTAGATCAACCAGGCGGGTTGCCCGAGCGGCCAATGGGAGGGGACTGTAAATCCCCCGGCTCTGCCTTCGAAGGTTCAAATCCTTCACCCGCCACCACGCAATAGCTAATGTTCATACTGCCCACGGAAGTCATAGTCTTTTCCACTATTGTCGGCTCACGTTCGGCGGGAGGATACGAATCGTGAGCTCCATTCCAAAAGAGATCAGTTGGAAAACACTCTTTAGTGGCGATCCAAAAGAGGGATGGCTTCACTCTGGGATTGGAATCTTCAGCGATGGGCAGATAGTTTTTGAGTCCCCGGGCGGTAGCGCCTTTATTGTGATGAACCCAGAGGATGGAAGTTTCACTAGGGTTGAAGTAACTGCGACTGTCCTACATGGCATTACGGTTCTTCAGAACTCTAGCGATGATGTTTTTTGGATTTGCGATCCAGGTGTCGATACTTCTGGTCAATTACTTTTGGTCAATCGCAAAGGTGAATTACTGCAAAGAATCTTTAGACCGGGCACCAGCGAAGGCGATCTCGTTACCTGGAAACCAACCACTGTTGCCGTCGTTGAAGCCGAGGGGCCTTTTAAGGGAGATATCTGGATCGGTGATGGATATGGGGAAAGTTTGGTCCATCGCATCCGGCCAAATGGAGCCTTTCAAACTTTTGATGGTTCTACAACGGGATTGGTTTTTAACTGCCCTCACGGAATTGCAATAGATACTCGTGGGCCTGAATCTCTTATAGCAATTGCAGACCGACGAAATAAGAGAATTGTCTTTTTCACTCTTGATGGCGAATATATCGAATCAATAAGCTCTGAATTTATGATCGGGCCTTCGTCAATTGCGGTTCGCCAAGATCTTCTTATTGTGACCGATCTCTATGGTGCCATTCTTTCTGTTGATCGAGCTGGCAAAGTTGAAATTCTAATTGATAGCATTAATCCTGAACGCGGTGAGGGTTGGCCCAATCAGATAAAAGATGGCGAATCCTTAGCTCCAGATGTGCGTGAGGGCGCAGTTAATAGCCCCCATGGGGTTGCAGTTTCTTCAAACGGAACGGTGTTCTTTACCGAGTGGTATTTCGGTGGCCGGGTGGTTCAAATCCTTCACTCGTCACCAACTAAAATAGTAAATTGAGTGCGCCTTCAAAATTGGTAGCGACTAATATCAAGTTTATGAATAGGTCATTACTCCAGGGCTCGAAGGTCAAGCCGACACCGCTCATGTTTTTTGCGGGCTTGCTCTATTCCTCGTGGCCGCTGGGTTTTTGGCTAAATCCAAAAGCCAATCGTGGCTTAGCGAGCAATTTGGAAGCGCTACATCAACCGTATAACTGGCTATTTATCTGCCTGGACATTACTTGTGGAATATTAGTTGGGATCGCCTGCCTAAATCTCCTCAAGATACGAAGCGGGAGTTTTAATCGGAACACCCGCCTAGGGCTCATGGTGGCACTATTGGGAACGGGAAGTTTCGGTTTACTTACCGCGATAGATGCCATTCTGCCCCTTGATTGCCTTGAGGGTTCACCACATTGTCTGGCAACACTGAGTGATTCATACTTCGTGATTCACGGAATTTTTAGCATTGGTTCGATCGCAGGATTGACGCTCAGCATAATTGCCATCTGGCTACTAATTTTTGTGTCTGAAAAAGATGTGATGTCTCTGACGCACCTCACGCCAGCCATGTTTCTTCTCGTTTGGCTTGGCTTTGGCGTTCTAACTATCTACCTGGTTCTGCATAATCAATCGAGCTCAATGGCGCAACACTTCTTTATCGGGTTTTGTAGCCTCTGGTTGGTCGTCTTGCCCTATTTCGTCCGCCTCGTGGCCCGCCTTCAATCCAGTCAATAAGTAAAATCTTTCACCGTTGAGTATTTCCATCTAAACTTCATTGATGCGGTTGGCTACTTGGAATATTCTCCACGGAAAAATACTTGACCTCAATTCTGGGCCAGATGCCTTCAAAGCTGCGATCCTCACTCTGAATTCCGATCTCATTGGATTGCAAGAGGTGGACCACCTTCATCCTCGTTCTGATCTTCAAAATCAAGCAGCGATGGCTGCAGCCGCGATGAACACGTCTAATTGGGCTTTTGTCAGCGCCTTCTACTTTGAAAACGGAAATGAAATTGCGCTAAAGAGTGATGACCTTGGGCTAATTACCTCAAGTTCGCCGTCAGAGAAAGCTGCTTACGGGATCGCCATCATTTCTCGGCTTCCTGTTTCAGAATGGAAGGTGAAGAAATTACGGCGAGCCAAATGGGGCAAAATGATGAATATTTCCGAGGGGGCTAAGAGTCGCCGCTTCTATGCAACCGACCATAATCGAATTGCCCTGGCGGCCGTTTTGCAAAGTCGGATCGTGATTAATACTCACCTATCATTTGTCTGGCCCTTTAATTTATTTCAATTTCAAGAAGTGAAAAAATGGGCTAGAGAACTTGGGCAGCTATATGGCTTGCCAGTACTGATAATGGGTGATTTTAATTTATCCCACGCTCCTCGCTTTTCTCATTGGTACTCAATGTTCGAAGCCGAAACTTTCCCGATTTGGAACCCGGACCGCCAAATAGATTATGTACTTTCAACGCACGAAAAAAGTGTGTCTGGTGCGACACATAGTTTTGGAGTTAGCGATCATCTAGCACTAACTATTGAACTTGGGATGCACGTCACTGGTTAGAGTCATTTCGATGTAGCCCTGACAAGAGTATCTTTTAAGTGTCAGGAGATGATTGCCATGAAGAACATATTGGTTCTTGGCGGTGGAACCGCCGGCACGATGGTTGTTAATAAGTTGTATAAAAAATTAGATGTAGAGCAATGGAAAATCACCGTTGTCGATCAGGACAATAAGCACCTATATCAACCGGGGCTTCTACTTTTACCTTTTGGAGTTTACACACCAGAGGAATTGGTAAAGGAACGAGATCATTTTTTCCCAAAAAATGTGGAGTTTGTAACCGCCGAGATCGATCGCATTTCACCGAACCAAAACAACGTGCTACTGACTGATGGTCGCACCCTAAATTATGACTTCTTGGTAATTGCCAGCGGAACCACGCCGAGACCAGATCAGACTCCAGGGTTGGATGATCCTGAAATTTGGCACAAGAGCGTCTTCGACTTCTTCACGCTGGAAGGTGCCAAGGCACTAAAGGAAGGTTTGGCTAAGTTTGAAGGCGGCAGATTAGTAATTCATATTTCGGAGATGCCAATCAAGTGCCCCGTTGCCCCGTTGGAGTTTGCCTTCCTAGCCGACGCCTACTTTGAAGAGCGAAGAATGCGCGAAAAAGTAGAAATTGTTTATGTAACGCCTTTGGAAGGAGCTTTCACTAAACCAGCATGTTCGAAAGCTCTGGGATTTATGTTGGCAGAGCGAAAGATTGCGTTAGAGCCGGATTTCGTTATCGAACATATCGATCCTGAATCTAAGGTTATGGTCTCAATGGATGAACGTGAAATTTCATTCGATCTACTAGTGACAGTGCCGGTAAATATGGGCGCCGATTTCATTGCCAGATCAGGGATGGGTGACGAGCTCAACTATGTCCAAGTTGATAAGGGAACTTTCTTAGCAAAGAAATACCCCAATGTATTCGCTTTGGGAGATGCTTCCGATGCCCCAGCGTCCAAGGCAGGCTCGGTTGCCCACTTTGCAATCGATCTATTTGCGGATAACTTCGTTGAATATACGGCTGGACGACCAATGAAAGAAATATTTGATGGCCATGCCAATTGCTTTATTGAATCTGGTAACGGCAAAGGGCTGTTGATCGATTTTAATTATGTAACTGAGCCGCTACCGGGCAAGTTCCCGTTACCAATTGTTGGTCCATTCACATTACTCAACGAAAGTCGTATAAACCATCTCGGTAAATTAGCCTTTCGGTGGATTTACTGGAATCTATTAATCAAGGCAAGACCAATACCAATTCCTTCGCATATGTCCATGCTGGGCAAACGTGCAGTGGAAAGTAAATAAGGAGAGAGAAATGCCTGTTATCGAAATTACTGGAAAACCGATTCACGTTAATGAAGAGGGCTTCTTAACTGAATATTCAGAATGGGATGAGGCGATAGCTAAAGTCCTGGCGGATCAAATTGGCGTGGAAATGACTGATGAACATTGGCAGATCATTAAATTCCTCCGCGAAGATTTTAAGACCGAGGGCGAGACCGCAACTTCGCGTCGAGTTCAAACAGTTGGAGGCGTGCCGGTCAAAACTCAATTTACGCTTTTTCCAAAGAAACCAGCCAAAAAGATGGCCTATATCGCAGGATTACCAAAGCCCAAGGGCTGCGTTTAAAGGAGAATGAGATGACTACAACAATGACGGCCCCAGCGATTGTTCCGAACTTTGATACCTCGGACTCAGATCGCAAGCTGGCGATTATCTGCTCAAAAGGAAATTTGGATATGGCTTATCCAGGGTTGATTTTAGGCAATGCCGCCTTGGGCGAAGGTATTGAGACCCATTTATTCTTTACCTTCTGGGGGCTGGATATGATCTCCAAAACCAGAATGAATAATCTGCAATTTAGCCCGATGGGAAATACCGCTATGCACGTTCCTGGCGGAGATATGCACATTCCTCAAGCAGTGATGCCGGCCATGACTGGGATGGCGACCAAAATGCTAAAGAAGCAGATCGCCGATCTTGGCGTTCCGGAAGTCCCAGACTTCTTGGAGCAGATCGTTGCTGCTGGTGGTCACCTTTGGGCTTGTCGAATGTCGGCCGATATGAATAAGTATGCGCTTTCAGATCTTCGTGATGATGTCGAGGGAATTATTAGCGCCACGGACTTCATTGAAATGACCGAAGGCGCACAACTGCTTTTCATCTAGCTTCAATAGTTTGCCGGAACGGCACTTGGGTTAGGCAACCACCCAAGTGTCGTTTCCGCTTAGAAGTTTGCTGAGATCGCCTTTTCCTTGACTCTTGATGATTTCATCAAGTTGACCGTGAACTAACGAGGAATACCCAGGGCGAGCCACATCGCGGAAGACGCCAACTGGAACGTGGGTCAACTCGGAGCCAGATAAGCGTGAGAGCGCAAAGGCATAGGACGGATCTGGGTTATGGGAGTCGTGAATTACTAGTTGACTCTCATCAACCGAACCTAATTCAACAACTTCGAAGGTGGCGCCTTTTTGAATGACACCAAATTTCGATGACTTAATTGGTTGGCCATCGACCATCTGAAGCAACGTTTCTTCTTTGGTGTCGGAATCTTTGACAGCATCAAAGGCGCCATCGTTGAAGATCGGGCAGTTCTGGTAGATCTCGATCAGAGCAGAACCCTTATGTGCGGTTGCAGCTCGTAACGTCTCCGTGAGGTGTTTGCGATCGCTATCGACCGTTCGAGCGACGAATGAAGCTTCGGCGCCAAGGGCTAACGAAATTGGATTAAATGGGGTGTCCAGTGAGCCCAAAGGAGTGGACTTGGTGATCTTTCCCGCCTCGCTAGTTGGTGAATATTGGCCCTTAGTTAAGCCATAGATCCGGTTGTTAAACAGCAAGATTTTTAGTTCAACATTGCGGCGAAGGGCGTGGATCAGGTGATTGCCACCGATGGAAAGGGCATCGCCATCGCCGGTAATTACAAAGACCGTTAAATCAGGTCGGGCAATTGCCAGCCCGGATGCGATGGCAGGCGCACGTCCGTGAACCGAGTGCATGCCAAAAGTATTCAAATAATAAGGAAAGCGGGAAGAGCACCCAATTCCGGAGATGAAGACAATATTTTCGCGCGCAATACCAAGTTCTGGCAGATAGGCCTGCATCGTGGAGAGAATTGAATAGTCACCACATCCAGGACACCACCGAACCTCTTGATCCGAAGTGAAATCCTTCTTGGTTAAAGTTAGATCAGACATGGAGTACTCCCATCGCAGCTTCTACTAATTCATTGGTGGAGAACGGTAATCCGCGAACAACATTGAAACCAACGATATCTTTTAAGTATTTGGCTCGAAGCATCATACCTAGTTGACCTAGATTCATTTCTGGCAAGAGCACTCGCTGATACTTATTCAGCACCTCACCTAAATTCTTAGGGAAGGGGTTGATGTAACGCAGTTGTGCATGAGCGATATTTTCACCATTAGCACGCAGCACTTCAACGGCGGTTGCGATTGGCCCGTATGAAGAGCCCCAACCAAGGATTAGCACTTCGGCATCACCGGTAGGATCGTCAACGATCAAATCTGGTATTTCTATACCATCGATCTTTGCTTGGCGAGTTCGAACCATAAAATCGTGGTTCGCCGGATCGTAAGAAATCGCCCCAGTTTTATCGGCTTTTTCAATACCGCCGATGCGATGCTCAATTCCAGCAGTTCCAGGTATAGCCCACGGGCGAGCCAAAGTTTTTGGATCTCGAAGGTAGGGCAAGAAATCCTCTTGGGTCTTGGCAAATTCAACGTTGATCTTTGGCAACGAAGCTTCATCAGGAATCCGCCAAGGTTCGGAGCCATTTGCGATGTAACCATCTGATAGCAAGAAGACCGGCACTCGATAGGTAGTAGCAATTCGAACTGCTTCGAAGGCCATCTCGAAGGAATCGCTAGGGGTAGAGCAGGCCAGGACTACTGCGGGGGACTCACCGTTACGGCCATACATAACCTGAAGCAGATCGGCTTGTTCGGTCTTAGTTGGCAACCCTGTTGAAGGTCCGCCACGTTGAACATCAATAATAATCAACGGAAGTTCAAGCATGACGCCTAAACCAATCATCTCGCTTTTAAGGGCGACACCAGGGCCAGAAGTAGAGGTAATTCCAAGCGCGCCACCGTAGGAAGCGCCGAGCGCTGCACCCACAGCAGCAATCTCATCTTCAGCTTGGAAGGTGATGATGTTGAACTTCTTCTGTTTTGAAAGTTCATGCAAAATGTCGGAGGCTGGAGTAATTGGGTAAGAGCCCAAGAAAATTTGTAACCCAGATTTTTCGCCCGCTGCAATTAGCCCTAAGGCCAATGCCGCGTTTCCGCTGATATTTCGGTACTTACCGGCAGGCATCTTGGTTGGTGCCACTTCAAACGAGTTGGCAAAATCTTCAGTGGTCTCGCCGTAATTCCAGCCGGTGCGATAAGCCAAAAGGTTGGCTTGCAAAATTTCCGGCTTCTTCGCGAATTTAGCGGTTAAGAATTTTTCAGTTGCTTCTGTTGGACGGTGATACATCCAGGTCAGGATTCCTAGAGCGAACATATTCTTGGAACGCTCTGCCTCTTTTCGAGTCAGACTTAATTCCGATAGCGCACCCACTGTCATGCTTGTTAGTGGTACGGCATGAACGTGAAAACTGTCTAGCGACCCATCCTCTAGCGGATTAGTTTCATAGCCAACCTTTGTTAAGTTGCGCGGGATAAATTCATCCTTATCGACAATGATGGTTGATCCGCGCGGCATATCTTTAATGTTTGCCTTTAGCGCTGCGGGATTCATGGCGACCAAAACATCTGGTGCATCACCAGGACTTCGCACATGGTGATCGGCGAAGTGAAGTTGAAAGGAAGAAACTCCAAGCAAAGTACCTTGGGGGGCGCGGATCTCCGCTGGGTAGTTTGGCAAGGTAATCAAGTCATTGCCAAGGCTGGCGGTATCCATTGTGAAGCGATCGCCAGTAAGTTGCATGCCATCGCCGCTGTCGCCAGCAAAGCGGATGACCACGGAATTTAGAGTTACGACAGGTTTAGACACAGATGGAATCTTGTCACTTTGTGACCCCATGAATAGGGCCGTGGGCAATCTTTTTCATCACAATTGCGGTAGAAATCGCGGAATATCGCCCCGTTTAAGCGCCAGCCCTCACCCTAAAACTTTTGTGGCACCGAAACGCTCAAATTGACCGAGAGAGCAAGTTTGCCAGCAGCATCTTGGATTTGGATGCCCTTGACGATCCCGGTGGGCGGAAAGGTTTCGGTGCAAATCCCAATAAACTTTTTGGATTCCTTGGGTGCAAAGCGAAGGTCGAATTTCTGGGTGCAATAAGTACTTGCAAAATAGAGGTGGCTCGTGGCTTCTGACATATTAATTGGGCCATAAAGTTTTCCGTCGTCCAATTTAAAGTAAGGCGTTCCAGTGAGGTGTTGCTCCGAATTGGTTTTATTAATGATTTCAACAGTTGCTTGGCAGATTGGTCCGGTGCATTGAAAAGGGTTAGAAGGTTGATCTACTTTCATTTCCAAGGCAGCACTCGAGTGATTATCAACTCGGGCAATTCTGATGGTATTTGCAAAATAGCTGCCACTCGCTAAGGAGATCAAAATAATCAGCGCCCAAGTTATCTTTGCAATTGCTCGCATTTGCCAAAGTCGGACTAATTTTATTTTGAATGAGGTATCGACCTCTCGAGCTTCGGGGGCTAATTCAACGGAAACGAGCGCACCGCAGTTCTTGCAGTAGTACGCATCAATTGCGATGGCTTTTTTGCAAGACCTGCAACGCCATGGTTGCTCTTTCTTAGTGAACATTTAACTTTCCCTATTCGATAGTTCCCAGTTTCATCACGGTTGGGTGTCGGCTCGCTAATCTCCACGATTTCGGGCGCGTCGCAATTTACCATTAGATTCTACAGACGGAGGTATACGTGCGAGGAACAAGATTTATCATCGGGGCGGTCACGATAGTTATTGGGTTGGGATTTTATTCCAACACGGCATCTGTCGGTGCGGAGCAATCTGGCGGCGAAAGCGAACAACGTGCCTGCCTCACCGTTGCGTCCGAGAACGCTTTTTGCAACGCTGATATTCTGGTTGATAGTTCAATGAATCCAATGGTTTCCACCGGACCTACTGGGCTTGTTCCGGATCGAATCAAAAGTATCTACAACTTTCCCACCTCCTTAACGGCAGGCTCCGGAAAGACGATCGCAATCGTTGATGCTTATGACGATCCAACCGCGCTTAAAGATTTAAATGTATTTTCGACTCAGTTTGGCTTGCCAACATGCTCTGAAGAGAACCACTGTTTTTCTAAGGTAAACCAGAATGGTGACCACGAGCATTTGCCTCAAGTAGATCCTTACTGGGCGGTTGAAATTAGCTTAGATATCCAATGGGCTCACGCAATCGCGCCAGGGGCAAAGATTTTGCTAGTAGAGGCTAGATCAACTTCCTTAAATGATTTGGTGGTTGCCGAGCGCTATGCCACCTCACATGCCGACTATGTCTCCAACAGTTGGGGCGCCGCCGAGTTTGCCGGTGAACGTCGCTTTGACGAGGCTTTTAACTCTGACAATGCCAGTATCTTTGTTTCCGCTGGTGATGGAGCAGGAGTCCCAAGCTACCCAGCAACTTCACCAAATGTAATCGCAGTGGGCGGCACCACCCTCCATTTCACCAACCACGTTTTTACCTCAGAGACGGGTTGGATTTATAGCGGCGGTGGCTGTTCTCTTTATGAGAACGCGCTATCAGTTCAACGTAAATTCCCTGGATACAGTTGTGATGGCAAGAAATCGACACCGGATGTTGCGCTAGTGGGAGATCCCTTTACTGGGGTTTCGGTTTACGATTCAACGCCAATCGGTCCAAATCAATTGGCAGGCTGGTTCCAAATCGGCGGGACTAGCGCTTCAACTCCAATTTTTGCTGGTCGAGCTGCAGCATTCGGAGGTCGGGTCAATGCCAAGACTATTTATGGAGATAAATTAACCTTCCGAGATATCGTCAGCGGCGGACCGGGCAACAGTTGTGCTGTTGGTTTTGATCTATGTTCTGGCCGAGGCGCTTGGATCGGATAGCAAATCTAGCGAGAGTGAAATTTTTGCCAATCTATTTGAGTAATTAAGTAGATACCAAAAATGGCTGCCACTTGCAGCGCAATACCTGCGGGCGATTTCAAACTAGATGTGAATATCTGCCCGAGATTATTGTCGGCTAGCTTTGCGGCGCCGGCGATATAAATTGAGTAACTGACTACTCGGCCAATAAAGAAGGCGACGGTCAAAGGTAAGAGTGCGGTATTTATTAGCCCTGCCGCTTCGAACAACTGAGCGGATGGCAAGGGCGATAGCGCAAATAGCCCAATACCCAAGAAGGCAGATTTTTTGTTCTTCGAGAGCAGTTCACCAGCGGCTTCGAGATTCGCCTTTGCTTTCATGGGGATTTTCTTCCGGAATTTTCTGGTGACTAGCGCTAAACAATATCTCCCAGTGCCCGCAGACAACGCCCCCAATACAACAAGGGGTACAGAGGCTAAATTGGAGTTAATCCGAAAAAGCACGAGCACCGCCCAAGTAGGCGGCGCGAAAGCCGGCATCAGATTGATGCCAAAAACTACGACCACCACGAGCAGGTATTGGCTCATGGGAGCAGGTTAGTACTTATGCAGCGCTGGCAGAGAGGCGATAGCCCACACTTCGAACCGCTGAGATCACATTTGGACCGCCAGCGGTACGAATCTTGATCCGCAATCTAGATGCATGAGTATCTAGCAGGTGATCGCTACCGAAGTATTGCGAGCCACCAATGGCTTCAATAATTTGCTCGCGGGTAAAGACGCGCTTTGGTTGCTCCATTAGCAGTCGCAGGAAATCGAATTCAGTGCGAGTTAGCGAGACGTTACCTTCACCAATTGCGAGTTCGCGCGATTCCAAATTCAACTCGAGCGGACCGAAAGTTAATCGCTCGCGACTCTCTTTCATGGCTGGGTTGATGTGGCGCAACTGTGCCGTGACGCGAAGCGCCAAAATTCGAGCTGATACCGGCTTAGTGATGTAGTCATCGGCACCTGCCGCTAAGCACATTGCTTCATCGACCTCTTCGCTACGTACCGTCAACATAATGATGGGTACATTAGAGACCTTTCGAATCTCGCGACATACCTCAAAGCCATCGGGTTGCCCCATGGTCAGATCAAGAATTACTACGGCAGGTTTAATATCTTCGAAAACTTCGAGGGCAGATTTGCCATCGAAGGCTTCAGCTACTTGAAAGCCCTCTTGTTCCAAACTTGCTCGAACAAATTGGCGGATATCTTCGTTGTCATCGACAATTAAGATCATGGCATTTTGCATTTAATTGGTCCTCTCTCCGTGAATATGGTCTAAGCAGTCCTTCATTTGCGTCATTACTTCATTCTTTTTCTTTTCTACTTCTTCCACCTTGGCTTCGGGGTACTTCTTAAGCCAATGTGAAAAATCTCGAAGGGAATCGCCTTCTTTTTCAAAGGAATACATTCCGATCGCGCCGGCCATCTCGTGGGCGATGTCGTAGAGGGTTTCCGGAGTAGCCCCATCCATTGCGGCAATCGCTCGAGCTAGAACACCTTCGCGTCGTTGAGCGACTAGGGCATCGACCCGCCCCATCATCGTTGGGATTTCAACCATAACTGTCGTTCCCTTTCCTAACGTTGAGTCAACTTTCAGCTTGCCGCCGTGAAGTCCAACGATTCGATCGACAATGGCCAGACCCAGTCCAGTCCCAGGAATTTGGGCTGCAACGGCATTTCGCCCACGAAAGAAGCGAGTGAAGAGGTTCTTCAGATCTTCTGGGGGAATGCCGATTCCGTGGTCAGTGACCTTAACTCGAACCATTTCGACCTGATGAGAATTAATGGTGCGATCTAGTTCAACGCTAATATCAGAATCGGAATGGCTAAATTTAATGGCATTGGAGATCAAATTTATAAATACTTGAGATAGTTGTCCGGCATCTCCAGCGACCAAGTATTTGCCCTCATCTAGCCCCGACCGATAATGCATATCTATATTCTTTGACTGGGCAGTAGGTTCAAGAACAAAAATACTGTTCTCTAAGATTTTATTGAGATCGATCTCTTGCGAAATCTTAACTTCCTCGCGTGAGTCCAGGCGAGAGAGCGAAAGCATGCTTTCAACCAAATCAAGAAGAGCGAGGGCATTCCGATCGAGTGTTTCGAGGAATTTGGCCGCTTGGTCATTTACCGCCTCTCGCGGTAAATCGCGCAATAAATCGATATAGCCGATAATTGAAGTTAGCGGCGTGCGAAGCTCGTGATTAACCGTTGATATGAAGTCGTTCTTGGCGGTATTGAGCGCCTCAAGCTCCGCAACAACTCTTTGAGTGGCAAGCAATTCGCTCTCGATGATGCTGTAAGCCAAGTGAGCACTAAGGAATTGGAGCGTTTGCCTGGAGTACTCGTCAAATTCGATTGAGGGGTCAGAGGACGCAACCATTACGTAGCCAAAAGCATTTGAACCTTCGCCTATTGGAAGTAGCAGAAGTTCATTGAAATTGTTCGCTTTCATAATCGCCGGAAATTGGTTAGCAACTCTCTGTTGATTAACATCCATTCCAGTCAATAATTCGTTCGCGTGCAGGTACAGGAGCGAGGATTGTTGCCAAAGAGTTCCAATGGTTTCCCGCAATAAATCTTCTGAGATAGACAAGCCTTCGAGCTCTTGGCGGTGTATCGGGTTTATCCAGGTTGCCTCGAGCATTGAAGTTCGATCATTCGGGAAAGTGGCAACTGTTACAAAATCGAGTTTGAATACTTCGCCAATTCGCAAGCAGAAGTTCGCCGCCATCTCTTGGTGCGTACCGAACTCACGGATTGAAATGGAAATTGAACGCGCGGCGTAGCGCATTGTTTCACGACTATCGAATCGGGCTTGATCGGCAATTCGCTTTTGTTCTAGCGTCTGCGTTAACTCTTCGAGGAGTTCCTGGGCGCGCTCCAAGGTGACGGTGTCGTGGATGATTTGGATTCGAGATTTTCGATACTGTCGAAGTAGATCAAGACCAACCCAACCAATTAAAATCCCCGCCAATAAGATTAAGCCGTATAGCAGAAAGAGATTTCGCTGCGAAGATGAAGCTCGGTTCTTTGCATCTTGATTAAGTTGGATATCGATCGCCTGTTGGTACTGGACAACTACATCTCTAGCGCTCGCAATGAAGTTATCTAAATATGGGTGAGCTTTAATAAATAGATCGTGCTGGAATTCCTCTGTAAGAACTCCGCTAGGTGCACTGTCAATTAAAAAATCGAGAGATTTTAGCGAACTTAAGTACGCTGGTGTTGCCCGCTGCCCAGTGGTGTAGCCGTCAGAGTCAATAACATTTAATCGTTGGGCCAAGAGCGCTCTCGCGATCTGGACTTCGCGCCGCTGGATGGTGCCGCCCAGCCATTCGCCTACTCGCGCCGCATAAACCAGAGATTCCCGTTGGGTAAAGATAAGTGAAGCTGCCGGTGCCTCCGCCTCTCCTAAGATGCTTGCCTCACGAAAAGCAGTTTTCGAGGAATCAAAAGTTGAGATCGAAAGTGCTATGAGAATTACTGCACACCATGCCGCCAAGGCGAACTGCCCAATGTTAGGATGAAATCGAATTTCCTTTCGGTCGGCATCGAATTCGGGCAGTTTTGGCATAATTACTTAACTGAGATCGAACTAAGAGACCAATTCCAGGGATCTAAAAATTTTGCCCAAGTGCTATCGGATGGGAAGACGATTCTGACTGGCCCGCCTTGGTCATAAGGAATATCAGTGCCGTTGCGCTTGAGTGCAAGGTAACCCTTTGCCGTTAAAAATGAATTGGCAGTGTTAGTGTAAACATAGTCATTCAGCGCCTTAGTTATAACTTTGTCCGTGCCTAATATTCCGGCAACCGAAAATAATTTTGAAAGTGGAATTACCGTAAAACTTTGTTGCAATTTCACAAATGGTTCGTAGATGGAGATTTCGGTAGTTCCTAACGAAATCAACTGCGCCATGGTGTACTTGGAATCGAAACCACCTTTTGAAAGTTCGAGAATTGGATCGGTAGTTGCTGGCGGGTCGATTGGTGCGGCGCCGTACGGATTAGATGGCGATGCGGAGGCGCTGACTGGAGTGGGGCTGGGTGAACTTTGTGCGCTCTTCGAGGTGGCGCCACAACCAGTTAAAACCAAACCAGCAAGCGCTACAAGAAGAGAACCGCTAATTATTTTTTTCATTGGTTACACCGGATCTTTCGTTCGGAGTGCTAGCACTTGATTCACCTTGGCCAATAACTCCGCTGGCCGAAAGGGTTTAATCAAATAATCGTTTGCGCCAGAGCCGAGCCCGGCTTCAATATCGCTATTTTGGGAGCGTGCAGTGATCAAGAGAATTGGAATGCCGGAAATTTCAGCCTCAGGGCTATTGCGGACCTGCTCTAAAACTTCATAGCCAGATAGTCCGGGCATCATGACATCTAGAAGAACCAGGTCTGGGCGCGACTTGGTAATAATTGCGAGCGCAGTTTGGCCTTCGGGCGCCTCACAGACCTCAAAGCCGTTCAAGGTCAAAATGTGAGAAATCAGGTCGCGGATGTCTTTGTTGTCATCAACTACCAAAAGCATCAAATTCTCGCCCTTCAATCCTGACCTCGCTCTCAATTCGTGAGGTTTTAAGCCTACTTGTTGAAAAATGTGATTTTGCGGACTTTCTAGCGATTCTAAAACTGTGTACGAATTGCCCACAAAACTTGAGGTAAACGTGAGCCTTTAACGGGCTACCCTAGGTTCATGCTCGCATCAGCCTTAGATAGCTTCCGATTGTTCCTTCACATCTTTGGCGCCACTATCTGGGTCGGGGGTCAATTTACGCTCGCCGCTTTGGTACCCATCCTGCGCCGGCGCGATCCCGAACTCCCACGAATCGCCGCCAGAGCATTTAACAAGATTGGCTGGTCCGCGTTTGCGCTCTTGATCCTTACTGGAGCATGGAACCTGGCAAAGGTCCCAAAAGATGCAACCAACAATTACCACATGGTTATCGGAATAAAGATGACCGTTGTTCTTCTCTCTGGGGTAGCCGCCTTTGTACATACACGCTCAACGAACGTTAAGTCGATCGCAATTTGGGGCTCGATCAGCGGGGTAATGGCGTTGGCAGCTACCTATATTGGTGTTTTACTCGCCGGCTGATTAAGTGCCGATAAGACTTTGAACCTTTTAAAGCTTGGGTTTACTCGGCTATTAAAACTTTTTACCGATCGCCGAATTTGGGTACGTCAAATCTCAGTCTCCGCTCTAGCAGCGGCAACGGCATGGCAGGTTGGAGATCTCCTGCTTAAGCATGGTGGCTTGGTTGCTGCGATTGTTGCGAGTTTGAGTATCCGGATCTCGCTACATAAATCGGTACGCGAAGGTTTTGGTCAGATTGTAGGAACTGCGATTGGGGCCGGTGTTGCGCTCGCGAGCGTCTGGCTCTTTCACTTTGGCTTTTTAGCGGTCGGCGCCACCGTACTTTTCTGCTCGGTCGTGGCACGCGCACTTCATTTAGGAGAGGTCGCCTCGGTAAACGTTCCAGTGACCGCACTGATTGTCATAGGTCCGGGGCTGAGCGAGAGCACCGCCTTTCATCGCTTAATCTCTACCTTGATCGGAGCCGGCGTAGCCATCGTCTTCTCCTATTTCTCTCACGCTAAGACGCCGGCTGGCCGAGCGGTAGATCAGATCTCATCGCTTGGATTGCGTTCGGCTCAATTATTGGGGGATATGTCCGAAGGGGTCGCTGCTGGTTATGACCAAGAGGTCGCTGGTTCGTGGTTAGCTCGAGCTCGGCTATTGATGGAAGAGATCCCTGCCATTCGAGCCCAAGCCCTTGAAGCCAGAAGTTTCGCCAAATGGTTTCCAACAGCAGAAGCCGATGAGGCAGAAGAGTTATATATGCGCGGCGTTGCCGTTGAGCACACTGTCGTCCAAGTTCGAACAATTGCCCGTACTCTTTTTGATTCTGCCGTTGATGGCGGGATCTCTCGCGAGACAAAGCGACAGATCGCGCTGGCCCTGTCGATGGCTAGCTTTGCGATAACCGCAAAAGCAGAGCAATTGAAAGAGGATGATCAAAGTTACGATGATCAAGAGTTAAGCAATGAAATACGTAGCTCTGCCGCGGCGCTGGCCGAAACGCTAATTCAAGAAGCTGATTCAACGGATCAAGAACAACTGATCCGAAGTATTTCATTAATCACTAATATCGAAAGAATCGCAGATTCATTGGATGAGAGTTCTCCGGCGTTAATGGATGTAGATACACCAGCGGAACCAGCCGGCCAGAAGGTACTGAAGGTCTCACCTTTGGATCAAACTCGCCGGCTTGGATCGAGAGTTAAGCGTCGCTTACCGAAATCGCTTCGAAAGTATTTTTAACTTTACTTTAGTTTCAATCCGATCTGCTTCTGGCTCCATAGCGTGAGGATTTGGCTAGTGACCGATTGAAGGGTTGCCCGCGAAGTTGAATCCATTTGAGTTACCGAACACGATGGCAAGAGATCGCACGGCCAGAGCGTAATTGCGGCATTAAATACCGCAGAGCCAGAAGGCGTAGTGAACCAAAGCGATTGTCCCAAAGGAATCCGAGGAGTTGGCTTGCCTCCAAGATTTAATGAAAGTGTTGGCGTCGCTCTCAACTTCATCATGCCTTGAAATAACACATGCATATTCGGTGGTGCAGCATCACTCTTTGATTTTCCTTCGATTTCGCTATCTGAGGACCAACCCAACAAGCTGGCGGTTTTCGGAATATTAAGCCAACTGGGAATATCTTTTGCTCGAAGATTTCCGTAAACATGTACGCCATCTGTTGTGCCGCCAGTAAAGAGTGCCGATGGCGTGTTGACTCGTTTATCTTGAAATTGCACTGTGACTTGCATCGGATCAGTTATCGGGTCTTCGGTTGCAACCCGATAGAGAACTACATGCCGATCTCTTCCTGATGGTGAAGGCTCGAGTCGAGTCTGCCAATACCCGGTGTTGGCGCCAAAGAAGGCCAAGTTGATTCCGGTATTTCGAGCAGCTACTAAGGTGTCAAAGATTCGTCGCGTCATATATTCGGCATGTCCACTGAAGAACATTCCGTTGTAGTTGTTAGCTATTGAAGGCCACTGATCTAAATCGGTATCGGCAATCTCATCAACTTCGATCCCTTGCCTCTCTAAAAATTGCACAAAAGAAATGGCGTCGCGCTGGATATGAACGGCACCGCTTCCAGTGATCGGACGATCCATTGAAGAGACGCGACTTCGTTCGGCCATTCGTTTAGCCGCTGTATTTCCAGGGCCGAAATACATTGATCGGCCACCGAAGAGGTCATATGCCGCCCATGTAATAGTCGAGTGAACGAAGAGCAACTTAGAACTACCAACGGGACTTCGTAGAATCATGGGTGACATGCCCTCGATCTTGCCCGAAGGGGAGATCGAAGTAACCATGTAAAAGCCGGGCTTCCAATCGTTGCCGATCGTAAATGAGGTGGTGGTCTTCCACTTTGTTTCAATCATTCGAGTAGCAGAAGTTGCAAATGGAATTCGCTGCTTTAACAATTTAATTGGGGCGCTCTCCCAAGCAATTTTCGCACCTGAGCCGTTGTACCAGCCAATTCGCATTACAACGATTCGGCGTGGGCCTCTTTCATTTGGTGCACCGCCAGTATTTAAATCGTATAAAGAGGCATGAACATTAACGGTGTCACCGCAGCTCACCGAGGTCTTATCAATCCAGAGCGCACTGCCTTCAGGATTTGCGATATCGATCTTCGCCCAGTTGGCGATCGTCATTGGAACGCCAGGTTGTTGATTCTCTTGTTGTAACCAGCCTGCGGTCAAGGGCGCGCAGCTAGAATCGTGGAAATTCGAGAGGTCACTTGGTGCGGTCTTCGTGAGGGATTGCGCAAATGTAAGTAGCGATTGCTTCGGGATATCGCTGTGACTGGCGACAGGTGGCAGTATCGGTTCGCGGTGCTCGTTGTAGTAGTTGTAACTAAAGAGGCCAACCGTTATTAAGACTAGGACTAGAACGAGAGCGCCTATTTTTTTCCGCACGTTTGTGACCATTGTTTCCTAATTCTACCGTTGCAATCGTGATGATTTCGTTATCAAAAGGTGCTTGCTCTTATTTGAGCCTAGACCTACCTTTGCCCTAGACGCGCTCCCTGGCGCGGATGATTTCCACCACTTTCAGCTGAAGAGAAATGGGAAACAATGTCAGACATGATTACAGAGGAGGGCGTATCCCGTCGCTCCGTTCTAAAGGGAACCGTTGCTGGCGCTGGTGCGCTTGCCGTCGGCGGCCTTGTCGGTGCCGGTACTGCTAGTTCTGCAGATGCTGCCGGAGTCAAAAAGGTTTCTGTTGGTTCTAACAACTCCGATCCAGCGCCCCGCAAAAACGATATTGCTTGGGTAGCAGCTGCTAAAACGGCCGGATTCGATGTTAAGTTAAATATCGTTGATCACAATACCTTCCAGAACCAGATCAACTCATACCTCCAGGGCACACCAGACGATATCTTCACCTGGTTCGCCGGTTACCGTATGCAGTTCTTCGCAAAGAAGGGTCTTGCAACGAGTATCTCCGATGTTTGGAAGAAGATC
>SESB01000681.1_pt1 | contig 24083 bp, 38 predicted proteins | sample 3171441 | NCBI WGS metagenome assembly SESB01 (sample SAMN06051867, study PRJNA518727) | freshwater metagenome | biome: subpolar coniferous forest; feature: holomictic lake; material: water; isolation source: holomictic Lake 227, 6 m depth | place: Canada: near Kenora, Ontario | collected... | reverse complement strand
CTCAACATCTTCCTGATTCTCTCCAAACCATATGCCACCATTTATTGAAGTTACCTCTAAATAACCTGCTCTCCATACAATTTCATCAACCCTAATTCCCTTATCATTCAATGATTCTATTTCTTCATTTATAATAGTCTTTAAATCCATATTAATATACCTTTTAATTAAAACTTATGGTTTCATTTTCTTATTTAACGTAACAGCATTTTCATCAAATACAACATAGTTATAATTACTAGATTCTATTTGAGTGTAACTACTTAAACTACCTGCTGGATATTTAACACCATCAATACCTGCTTTTAATAAAGCAAGACTAGCATTTTTATCAGACCCTAAATCATTAGTTAATTTATGGTAAAATTTCTCACCAGAACTAAAATCGTACTTATTCAATTTAAAACCTGCTTTTAATAACTTAGATTTCTGAATCTCACTAACTGGTTCATACCATAACAACCAATCATATTGATCAGGTGTCTTTCCTTTATGTAATGTTACATTATATATTTTACCTGTTGATACTTTAAGTTTTAAATCATTAGACATAATAAAATCATATAAACTTTGAACATCTTCTAAACTATAATCTCTATAACTATCAAAACTAAAATTCGTGTTTTTATACATACTACTTTTAAGAGTTTCAATAGCATTTAATAAAGTTTTTCGTTTAGTACCCAATTGAATTTGATTATCTGAAATCTCTTTTAATCTTGACGTTATTTCATTATAATCTCTATTGTTTCTAACAGTATTTAATTGTTGATTAAGTCTATATGATTCTTGCGTTTCAAGCCTACCTGATTCAAATCTTTGTAATTCAGTACTACTGGAATTTGGTGGAAGTCCAGCATCTCTCATTTGATTTATAACAGCACTTAATTCATTATTTATTATGTCATGCATCCTTTTATCATCTTCAACAACTTTAGTCTTAATTTGAATAGATTCATATAAATCCATTTTTACATAATCTAAAGCATATTCAGTAAAATTACTAAAGAACCTTTTAAATATTTCTTGTGGATGTTCAGCATTTAATCTATCAAATGTTTTTAACTTTCCATTAACAACAATTCCTAATTCCTGTGCTTTCTGTCCATAAAATTTAGCTATCTCTTTTTCATCAGTAAAATATAAACCCCAACCAAAAGCTTGTACTCCCTCACCAGTACCCATCTTATTTGTAGTAAACTTTTTGAAATTATGTGGACTACCATGCCAAGCTTGTATTTCATCAGATATGATCTGCTCTATTATATTCATAAAATTTTATTATAAATACTTATACGAGTAAAAAGAAAATAAGTTACACCCTCACTAAAACTATTTACACCCTCATTTATTCCCTCACTTATTCCCTCACTACCTGTAACCTTTTTATAAAACCCACGTATAAACAATAAAAGATAATTAAACTTATAGACTATGGACAAAGAAAGCATATACGAGTTTCAAAAGATAGATTGCAATTGTAACGATTGTAAGTTCTTAATTAGAGATCAAGCTAGATATAACAAATCAGTAGAAGATCACAGGCGTTGGCAGACTAATTATTTTAATACTATTAGAGATAATCTATACGAAAAAGCTAAGATGTGGATTAAACGTGGTTATCCAGAAAAAGCTGAATACGTTAAAAACGAAGCAGACAAAATGAAATTCCAGTTCGATAAAAAAGAATGCCTTATTCAATACGGTAGCTGTGGTAAAGATAATAATATATACCCACTACCTAAAAACATTACCTTTATCCCCAACACCTGTCAACTCCATACACAAAATTGTTTCGTGCATAGAAAAGATAATTTCTGTAATTGTACTGAACCTAGTTTACAAAAACGTATATCAGATACTGCTTGGGAATGTTACAACTGTGGTAAGGAAATTAAGGTGTAATCTGGAAATTGCAAAACTCCTGTAAAATTGCTATCTCTAGATAGCAGAAATGTTTGGAGTTTGTCAGGTCGAGATTACAGAAACAGTAGTTCTTTGACATCAGTAAATAGCAGATTATATTGGTATTTGTAATGTGTAAATAACAGGTTATACCAGACTTTGTAATCTGTAAATAGCAAAACAATTTATATGTACTATAACTGTACTATTTGGTACTTTTAACTAATTCTGAGCCTGTAAAACTGTACGTCTTAGATAGTTACTAATTATTCTGATTTACAACTGGTTAGACCATAAATTTAATTGATTGATGATAGAGAAAATGATTTAATGTTTATTTGATGTTAATTTGATATCATTTTATGTACATTGCAGTATCAGTAGAGAGTAGAAAATATCTTGTAAAATATCTTGTAAAATAATAGTAGGATAGTACTGCCCACACCAAGAGGATATATATCATAATTTTATTTCTGTAAAGCTGGAATTATAAAAAATTATAATTATGTACAATGGCAGTACAATGGTACTCAGCTGAGTACTCAGCTAAATATATTTTATGTACAATGGTACTCAGCTGAGTACTACAATAATAATTATTATGTTTCGTACAATGGCAGTACTTTTAATTAGAACTACTACAATGGCAGAGACCATTAGCTGAGTACTTCGGACAATGGTTTTAATTAAAATAATTATCGTAGTACTAAGGCAGTACTACAAACCCTGACATAATTAATGGCAGTACTAAAACAATTAGCTGAGTACTCTTAAATAAAATTAGCTGAGTACTGTAAGTAAAAGTTTTTCCCTATAGGGTTTTTGAGATCGTAAAATGCTCACGCAGAATGTTTTAATTAAAACCAGATATTTTAAGTAGTACTAAAAATAAATTATGTACAATCTCAGTAGTACTACCAAACATAATTATAATTAGGTTTGTATTAATATGTTAAGACATATTTATAATATGTTAAGTAGTACAATGGTATTTAATTAAATATATATTATGTTCGTACATTGGTACTATACTATATAATAATTATGTTCACCAGTCAAACACATTGGTAACAAAATATATATTATGTTGAGTACTAATGTTTTAATTAAAACCAAAATATTTTTTCCTATAGGGTTTTTGAGATTTTTAATTAAAAGAAAACCCCAACTTTTGGCTGCTTTTGAAGTTGCCTTGAGTTGAGGTTTTAATTAGAAATAATAGTGCAATAACTTTTAGAGAAATTATTGTTGTGCCAGTACATTCTATTTTAAATACTAACACACAAATGTAGTAATAATAAATGAGAACTGCAAGGAGTTTTAAAAATAGATGATATCAAAATGATATTAGCTGAGTACCAGAGAAGATCATAAGAATAAGGAGTACAGCACCAATAGGAATTGCCCAATAGTAGAATAAGAACTTATTGAATTCTTTAGGTGATTTAAAAGACCTTACGATGAACTTAGTGAATAAGTTATTGTGAGTATAGATCGTTAGAACCATAGCTGTTATTCCTAATAAGAAGTAGATGAATGAAATGATTAGAAGTACTGTCATATGTTTTAATTATAAATACTATTTTTTAGAAGAACAGGTGTGGCAGGTACTGCACAAGATAGTTGATTCGTATTCATGTATATAAGTACTACCACAAGCAGGGCATGTTGGTTTCTTTTTAAAAATACCTAAACCAACCCTAAGTTTTTGATCATCTATTTCATTATCGATAGCACATATATTATCTGAGTACTTCTTATTAGAGTCTCGTACATTGGCAGTAGTGGCATAGAATAGTTTTCTTATTTCATCCCAATACTTATCCAGTAGTTCATTATTCTTAGTAAGCACCAGCTTTGGATTATCAGGTCGTACAATGGTTTGTTCTTTATAGTATGTTTCCATTACAGTTCTGGCTTCCTTTCGAATACGATCAGCAGTTGATGATTTAAATGTTTCTCTACCATCAGGGGAATCAACATAGCCTAGGAGGTTATATATTATTTCCACGTACAATTGTTCTTTATCTTTCATAATTTAATATTTATTTAATATTTATAGTAGTACTTTTTAATTTAAAGTTAGTATTTATAACAATCGTAGATTGTTATAACATTTGAGAATAGCATCAGTTACATATAGCATCACATAGTTATACGATTAAATTTTAGATTTGTTATTCATCCAAGCCAGAACATCCCACATGTTAACCTCGACAGTTTTTAATTCCTGACTAGTACCTGATCTAAAAGTGACATTACTTTTATAATCGTTGGTGTTATTGAATTTAATTTGTACATTGGTATAGCCTTGCCACTCCAAGTAATCAATAAGTAGTATATTCATTGGTTTTAATTAAAAGCACATTCCAAATTCTTTATAGAGAGCATCTTCCAGTTGTTCTTCCCAAGTACCGTCATTATTAATATGATCTGAGTACAAGTTAATGATTGAGTATACGCTTTCAGGGTCGCCATCATTGTAAGATTTCAACATCTTTTCTTCGAAGTTATCATCATTTGCCCAAACCAGTAGGTCTTTGCTTGATTTAAGGTTTGCAAAAGCCAAGGCATTTGCAATTGCTTGTTCAATAGTATATATTTTTTCCATGTTTTAATTAAGAGTTTACACATTCAAGTTCGAAGTCAATAAGTTTCTGTTTGTTAACAGGGTTTTGTTGATTATACCAAGTACAGAATTCGAGTACTGGTAACCAAACGCTTTCCACATCGTTGTTAGGTTTATCAGGAGATTTGAATTTTAAGCCATCTGGCAATCCTGTGATCGTACAATACCTACCGATAAGTGTACATTTATAACCAGATTTTTTGATTGCTCTAATGACAGGTTTAAGCCATCTTATTTCGTCATGGTAACCAGTATCTAATAAACATCTGTCATTGTCGTCACTATAGATAACGTTTCCATAACCTCTGTTTTCATAAACTTCATAACCTTCGAATACAGCTATTTGTAGTGCTGCATCAGCTATTCTTTGTTCTTCTGTTTCTATGTTTCTCATATGTTTTTATTAATAAGTTTCTTGTTTATTATACGTACATTGGGTATTAAGGTTATTTCGTTATGTTTTTATTATACCATTCAATATATTTAACTACAGCATCCCAAGCCACATCAATTGGTGTGAAAATATCAAGTCTAAAGAAATCCCATGTAAAGGCATTCTCTGGTGTTACTTCATCAATTGTCATGTACAATGGTTTTGATTTAATCTTATCCAATACTGGTTTAAGCCAATTCCAATCCCTATGATACTTCATAGTAGTATCTGCCCAATAGCATTCATTCATGGTTCTATATTTGCCCATATCGAATAGATCATGATCATGGACAATATTGGGTTTATCTAAAGTACCTAAGTTGTTAGTAAAACTACCAACCTTAACAGCACCCATGTACATTGCTATAACACCATTTCCTTTTTTATATTTATCTTCCATAGTTAATCTTTGTTTATTATACGTACAATGATTGAAAAGGTTATTAGAAAGGCAAGGGAATGTTTGACTGAATATCTTTTTTCAGTTCTACCATTTCTGGAAGTTCGAACATTTCATCAATCCATTGCATTCTATTTTTGCTTAGTGGATAGTTTTCTTCTACATTAGACCAACGACCACCAAAGTAATCAGTATAGTACTTTCTTGTTTTGTTTTCAATACTTTTCCAATCACCTTTAATTAAAGCTTCTAAGCTAATCATTAAAGAGGGATAGTGCGGATTTTCAGGTGTTTTAAAGCTGTAATAGAATTCTTCAAAGCTACAGTATATACTAAACTTAGATTCTTTCTTTTCAAAGCTAATATTATCAAGATTTAGCAATTGTTCAACAGTAAGTGTATGAAGTTCTTTTGGAAGATCAACCATAGCTTTAGGAAAGCCAGTATTGAATTCTTTTAAATTAAAATCAATAGTTTCGACATAGTTATAGATTCTTTTATTTAAGAATGGAAAACGTTTTTGTAATATGTTTAATACGATATCACCGTTACAACTATCAGTAGGTACTTTGCAGCTATAATAGTCAGTACTATAACCATAACCTCGCCTATTACCTTTCTTATTTGTTTTATACTCACTAACTTGATAAGTTGAAGGAGTAGTTATTTTGCTTCTTCCAATCTGTGAAACGTAAATATCTTGTCCGTATCTGCTAAGATCATCGAAAGTTAGATCAAGTTCATAACAAGCATTGAGTAATTCTTCATCAGAGAAGTATTTCTTCAAGTCTTTATTAACCCAATCAATAAGATTAAAAGGAATGTATTTAAATCCTTTTACAACTGTACAATCTTCGTTGAGTTCTAATACTCTAATTTCTTTTGGGTTTAAATTGCTGTGATATTTCATAAGTAAGTTTTTAAATTGTTTATATGATATTATACGTACATTGGTAGTAAAGGTTATTAGAAAGAATGCCCACCAGTACAATACCAATGGACATTCGGAGAAAGGAGGAACAATGTTTTAATTAAACTCTTTAGCGATCATTGACTGTGTAAGAGGTTCAAAGATTTGTACATTGGTTGTGTGATTTTCTTCATCACAATCAAAAGGAGTTAAACCCTGTGTATCTTCCATATAAACCAAAGCACTCATAATATTTTGTTGTACAATGGCAATTTCAGCATCTGTTAAATCTTTTTTAAAAGATAGTGTTACTTCAAAAGTTATTTGTTTCATATTGGTTTTAATTAAAAGTTATTTATTATCATAAGTGTACATTACTGTTGGGTTAAAAGTTCCATCAAACAAAATCAAAATATCAGCTGAATCAATAACAAACTCATGTAATTCATCAGGTGTTTTAAACCCAAATACATCACTACCTATTCTGTTAAAATTATGTTCTTGAATACCTTTATTAAAACTTGGTGGAATATTTGATTTTATATACTTAAAACCCTTATCTGTCAATTTATCAATCAAGTTAGTAATATCTTCATCAGGTTCAGAATCTACCTGAATACCGATACCATAAGGAGTTGTTTTAGTTCTGTAAGTTATTTTCATAAGTTTTTAATTAAAAGTCAAATGTTTTTAAATCCTGTTCTTTACACCATAAGGACATTGGTAACTTGCTACCTTTAGGAATATTGATAGCAAAGTACTCGTCAATAATATCCAATTGCTTTGGAAATCTTTTATTTGCACAATCAATAGATTTAGAAGTTAAGAACCTAACTTGTAAAAATTTCCCTTCGTCTTTAAAGACGACATCTAATTCATCTGTAATAGTACTCATAGCTTAAAGTTTTAAAGTGTTTGTATATGATATTATACGTGTACATTGCTTAAAGATTACATACTTTGATTAAATATCAAAGCATTTAAATATTCATTCCAGACATTTTTATCAATTAAGTCCTGAACTACTTCTTTACCTTTTTCAGTTAGCTTATACCACCCCCAAATTTTTGGATATTCTTTTGTTGAAGTGATTAACAAATCACTAACTGATTTAACATTACTTGGTATTGATAAAGTTCTTGTTTCATTTACATTGCCATTATGAAATTGCATTGTTATACGATAAGCTTCAAGCATTTCATTTCTTTTAGTCTTGGTTGTTAAACCGTTTCTTTTCAACCAATCCTGAATAACTACTAATGTGTTTTGTCTTTCTGTGTTTGTCATTGTGTTTTAATTAAGATTGTGAAACTAAACAAATACAACCATTTTCATCAGCACCAAATTTTTCCATTGCATACTTTATAGCTTCTTCTCTGGTGTCGCAAGTCAGAATATTTTGCCATTCATCACCACCGCAAGTATTTGGAACATCAACATAAAAATGTAGTTCTTCTGTTTCAATTCCATATACAAGAAACTGATAAATTTGTTCATCTCTTTCAGTCCAAAGACTATTATCTTCTGGAACATAGTATTGAACATTTTCAATTTCAATACATTTATGATTGTCCATCATTAATTCAACATAGGAATCACTTTCTTCTTTTAGTACTTTAGTACAAAATGTTTCCAAGAATTTTTCGATTTCAATTTCATTAATTTCGCTCATAGCTTAAAGTTTTAAGTGTTTGTATATGATATTATACGTGTACATTGGTTAAAGGTTACATTATTAAACCAAAAAAGGCTGCATTTCTGCAACCTTTTTATCGACAAACAAACCTTAAAAACCACAATTAATATCTTCTTTTAATTAAAATTATTTATACTTCCATTTAAAACCACCTGTTGTTTTTCTTTTACCAATACAACAGCATGATATATGTTTATAACTAATACCTGTTAATTTTTCAGCTATTCTACTATTATCAAATTCATTTATATAATTATCATTTTTATCATATTGGATAACAACTTTACTAATTGGGTGATCTTTCCCTGTTATACCAATCCAAGGCGATTTTCTTAAACCATTATCAATTGCATGTTTATTATTTTCTCCGTATGTTGCCCATTCTAAATTATCTAATGTACAATCTAATTTAATACCATTTTTATGATTTACAGTTGGTTTATTTTCAGGATTAGGAATAAAGGCAATTGCCAATAAAATATGAATTAATTTTTTATGTTTAACATTATTAAAACATAAATCAACTGATTTATAACCAGTGTTCATAATTACAATTGATAATACTTTAGATTTAACATTTCTATTTCTCCCAATACTATCAACATAATTTCTATTTAAACTTTGTACATTGCTTAAATTAGAAATTTGATAAATACCAACAAACCCATTTATATCTTTCCAAATTTCAGTCATAATTTTTTATATAAATACTAAGAAAAGATAAAAACGTATTAGTATTATATCACCAATACGTTTTTATTTTTTTATATTAGTAACCACATCTTTCATCTGTTGGTTGTACAACAAAAACACTTGTCTTTATTGCTTCATTATTGGCTTTATTTGCTATTTTTTTCCACTTTAAGCCTATTATAACACCTTTACTACTTTGTTTATCTAAAAATCTTGCATCTGTTAAATCACCGTTAAAAACTTCATAACCCATAAAAGTCTTTGGCAATTCATTTTCATTTTTGACATTAAAAACAACAGCAATATTATTGCCCATTTCTAAAACTTTCAAACATTGTTCAGTATTACGACCAGAATATGAAAATGTTAAATGATAATTTTCTGGTTTATAAGCAAATTTTGAAATTTGTTTTGTATAATCATACAGATTCACTTCTGGAAAAGTTTCAAAGACATTTTTGCCATTTACTTTATAATCTGAATAGTCAATATCAGAAGTACCATTCAAACGGCAAGAAAAATCCAAACCTTTCTTAGCAGCTTGTTTCTGATATTTGCGGATTTCTGCAAACATCCAATTCATATAGAATTGATTATCTTCAAAGAACAGTTTTGACTTTGTAATTCTGGCATTTTTAATCTTATTTTGCCCACTATTCAAATCCATAGCAGCACGACCAGAAGTACTTAAACAACCCAAACGACATTCAGGAGTACTATTAACACACATATTGTAACCACTTTCCATTGCAGGTGCAAGGTAGATAATATAGGTTAAGTTACCTGATACTTTTTGGTTCTTAATCATTTTTGCACTAATGTTAACGCCACCAAGATAAGAAACTTTTGCAGCTTTTACAGCTTTTCCGATTGAAGTAAATTCCATGTTCATAATTTTAAAGGTTTAAAGTGTTTGTATATGATATTATACGGTAAAGATATAAAAAGGTTACGAAATAACTAAATATTCTGAAAAAAACTTTTCTAATTTTTCAATACTATAGCCATGATGATAACGGCAAAACTCAATCCAATTTTTCATTACTATTGGACAAGTATTTTTAAATACTAATTCCTTATATACTGGCTTTGATTCTGAAAAAATATGAATGCTAATCATGATCGTAGTTTTAAAGTTTATATGATATTATACGAAAACTATTTGAAAAGGTTACAAAGTCAAGTAATAAATATTATGATAACCATCAGAATATAAGGTGCTCATGGATTACTTCACCCAAGTTGTACCCTGACAAGATATTATACGATATAATTTAAATAAGGTTACATTTCTGCAACCTTTTCTTTAAGTTTTAATTAGAATCTATTTGATTCCAACCATGTCTTTCAGTTCTTGTTTGATACGTTTTGCAGTCTCACCACGCCAGCTGTTAGCGTTTCCAAGGAAGTAGATTACAATGCTTTCGCCACTATCGCAAATGTAAGGTTCTGTGGCTTTATTCATTGTAGCCATTGCTTTTAAATAAGATTCTGCACCGAAGTACACTTTCTGCCAATCTTTACGGATTTCTCTTGCTACTTCATAAAGAGGACGATTCTGAACTTTTGCTTTTACTACCATGATTTAAGATTTAAAGGGTTTGTATATGATATTATACGCAGATACTTTTAAAAGGTTACAATTAAAACAGATTACTTTCACAATAAGGATTAGAACAAATAAGTTCTCCATCATAATCACAGCCGTTTCCTTCGCCTTCAATACATTTTTCTCTCATTACATACTCATGACAAGAACTACAAACTTCGTACTCATTTTCATCTGTATCTGTGAAATATTCACGATCTAATATTTCAAGATCAAATTCTTCAACATCAACACTTTCTGTTTTAATACAGCCAGTTTCTTCATCCAATTCAGCAACAGTAGTTACTTCAAAACCACCATCCCACACGCTTGTAAAAGTTCCTTTTTTCATTTGATTTAAGTTTTAAATTGTTTGTATATGATATTATACGGATAAAACGAAAAAAGGTTACATTTCTGCAACCTTTTAACACAAACAAATCACTTAAACAAAATATTAATACTCAACAACTTTCCCATCTTGACAATCATCAGCTTCAACTTGTGCTTCTTCGAGAGTATCGAAGTAAAGAACTTCACCATCTTCATCAGTAACAACTGTAGGGATATTAAACATTTCAATTACAATAAAACTCATAGCTTTAATTTTTAAGGGTTTATATATATGATATTATACGCAATAATTTTTAAAAGGTTACATTTCTGTTATATCTTCCAGATAAACTATCTCATGATTGATACAAACATATTCTCTTTCACCAATTTCAAGATCATCAACACCTCTGTCAGTCCAAACTTCAATAGTACCAACATATTCACCATCAACATATAGTTCAACATCATTACTGCCATCATCATAGAAAGCTAATTGTGAAAGATAAGTATAATCAACTTTATCATCTTCTGTAATTCGTTTCATAAGTTTTTATTTAAAAGGTTACGCTTCTTTCAAAGCTTTAATTATTTTAGCATCACTAACTGGTTTCCAATTTAAAATCTGACCAGTACTCATATCAATTTCCATTTCAACATAGTCACCATAAAAGTCACCAATTCCAATTCCACTTGGAACATAACTTTCACTTTCGTGTACTTTTCCTTTGCTGTCTGTAAATAGACAACTACACATATCAGAACATTTGGCACAAATTTTTAAAGTACTCATAATATTGGTTTTAAAGTTTATATGATATTATACGTTAATGACTAATAAAGGTTACATCTTATCCATGTTTTACTTCTTGTATTTCTGAATTTAAAAACTCAATTGCTTGATATTTTACTTCTTCATCACTTAGACTGAGATTTTTACCACTACTAAACTGAATAAAAATGCCATATTCACCTGATTTAAGATGTGGTGTAAAGTCTTTTTGTTCTTCACTAATTAATTTTAACTGTTTTAATGCGTAGAGTGCTGTTTTTAAAGTTACCATAGTTTTAAAGTATTAGTTTGTATATGATATTATACATTATAAAAAGAAAAGGGTTACATTTCTGCAACCCTTTCTTCACTAAACCTTAAACCTCACCTATGAACATCCTGTTAAAAAACCACTAATAACAGGGCAAACTTTTAATTAAAAGTAGCGGTGATCAGATTCGGACTGATGATCCAGTTTCACACCAGATTCTTGGTTATGAGCCAAGCGAGTTAGACCAACTACTCTACACCGCAATATATTTTTATTTAAGACGTACAATCATAAAAAGTAACTGTACAATCTCTTTTGTTTTCTAATACAAATATAAATAAAAGTTTATATAAATACAAGAACTTTTGAAAATAATTTCTGGCAGTCAAAATCTGTCTGTATAACAATCCTAAACCACTCAAACAGAACAATATGGACTAACCACTTGGGATTATTTTAGGACTGCCAGAAATTATTGCTTTCGTTGTTATCTTTCTGTACATTCATCTTACCAAAAACTACTTGCTTAATTAAAAATTCAGATGAATGGGTAGTGGTCGGTACTTGTTCGTATAATTTCCCAACTTATGTTATCATTTCAATTACAATCCTACCTTGTTGTACATTGGCATAGTGAATAATCCGAAGATTGGTACATACATTCATTCTGCTTTATATTGCCATGCTTACCAAAGCACTCAGCTGATAATACTGACCCTATGCAATTTCTTTTTTACCATTTCATAACTTTTGTTTTTAATTTGTAAATACTATACTTCTACTCTGAGTTATATTATACGTTAGGAATTTGAAAAGGTTACTAATTCCTTAAAGTAATTACTAAAGTATCATCATCAATTTCTTCTGGAATTAATTCAATCTCAACTCCAAGAGTTTCTTTATATTCAGTAATTAGTTCTTCATCTGTGAAGTTCCAATAACCTGAGAATCCATCACTCATTATGTCATTGATATAAGAGTTATCACCACATTCATAACCTTTGGCGATGTCTTTAATATCATTATCTACTAAATCTGAAATTGCCTGTTCTTTTGTAATTTTTCTCATGATGTTTTAATTAAGATTGTGTGAAACCAAAGTAAATAAATAAGAATACCATTATAATTCCAGAAGGAATAAGAGAGTACTTAGACACGAACTTATAAAAGTTTGGTTCTGTCTTAAAGATTTTAATCATTAATCTAAATGCAAATGGGAAAGCATTTACAATTAAGATAATTAACCAACTAAAAAGAATATAAGTAATTAAGGCATAAGATACTTTTTCCATGACTGTTGTTTTAAAGTGTTTGTTATGATATGATATTATACGTTAGAACTTTTAAAAGGTTACAACATTTTAATATTATCAACCCAAAGAAAACTAAATTCAGCTTCGGGATTTGGAATGTCAGTACAAAACCTCATGTTACCAAGTTCACCAAAACCTATTTCAATGATGTTTGCAGTTTTACCAACATATTCACCATGATAACAATCTGTGATAACAACATCTTTAATTAAAATCACATTTTCAACTTCATGAGTATCAGTATACATTTCAAAGATACCATTGTCACCACTTATAAAGATGTCGTATTCTTCTTCATTCTTAATTAAATCATAAGAACCACCTTCCCAATATTCAATGTCAATTAACTTACCATAAGTTTCTTTTTCAATGAAGTTTTTAATTAAAAGATCAATGTCTGTATCAGCTTCAACAACTGCGAGTACATTATCTTTTATGTCGAATAAAATTCTTACTTTCATGACTTAATTTTTATAATTGTATAAGGACGATTCCAACATTCTTTAGCAAATTTTTTTGCTTTTGAAATACTATCAAAGTAATCCAACATGATAATTCTACAAGAACCGTGTAAAATTAACTGACATTTTTGTGCTTTCATGTTCTCGAAAAGGTTACGCTTTATTCAGCGTAATCGGCATTGGCGTAAACGTCCTCGAAAAGACTTGTTACACCGTTGAAGATAGATTCAACTTCTTCCTTCTTAATGAAGGACACTTTAAAGACCTTTGGAGACACAACCCTGATTTCAAGGTTATCGGCTTTCAAGGCTTTCATTACGTCATAAACGTCAGCTACTCCCAAGGTTTCGCCACTCACTTCAACTTCCAGATGTCCATCGAAATCATTAGGACATGCTTTGTCGGCAATAAATTTGCCTTTTACAATAGAATCTTCAATCGGGTAAATTAAATCCATTTTCATTTCTGAGGATTTTAAAATTAATAATAGAACTGTTTTGTATGATATTATACGTTTGATCTTTTAAAAGGTTACACTAATTCGTATTCTTTTTTCAAATCTCCTTGCAGCTGTTTACGAATCATATGAATATAATTCTTAACAGTTCCCAAAGGTAAATCTGTTTTTTCTGCAATTTCAGTCATTTTTAAATCATTGTAAAAGAAGTCCATTGCAATTTCTTTCTTAACACCTTTAAGACAATTGATTGCCTGTGCTGTTGATTCAATCATATAAGCAGTATCATACAAAGAATCTGCTTTAACGCCTTGATCTGGTACATGAAAGACTTGATAAATTTCATCTGACTTTTGATCATCAATTTTAACATTGGTTTTAATTACTTTGGCTTTTATTGAACCACCTGTTAATCTGAAATAATCAATTAAAACGTTCTTTGTGATATTCGTTATCCAAGTATTGAAAGCACTTTTTGTTTCATCATAATCATTTAAATGATTGAACACACGAATAAACACATCATTTGCAAGTTCTTCAGCATCTGAATGATTTTTGATTTTTGAGTTTAAATACCTCAAAATCTGTGGTTTATGTTCCTTGTAAAGCTTATCAAAATCTAACATAGTCTAAATATTAAAGGGTTTATACTAACAACGAATCAAAGGTACGGACAATATTTATAATATCCAAATCTTTATGCAATTATTTTACTTTTATTTTCACTACCATATAAAACATCTTGTTCACTCCAAAAGAATTTACTACTATATTCGTATTCTTCTGCAAATCTCATTGGAAGAAAAGGATAATTATCAATTCTTATATGTGACATGGTTTTCTTATACTTCTTATTTAAAAGCTTGAATAAAACAGTTCTTGCATGACGTTTGTTAATACCTGTTAACCCTAACATAATAATCAGCGTACATTGAACTGTTTGGAATCTTGTACATAAACGTACAATAAAAATCATTGTATAACCAAGAAGGTTTTGCCATTACTTTTAATTTAAAAGTTCATACTAAAACTGTTTAATATGGTATTATACGATAAAACCCCTTGAAGGTTACACTTCAAAGGGTTTAATTTAATTAATAATATAAATGAAAATTAGAAAAAATGACTTAATTTGCAACACATACAGCTTGGTTCTGTTCTGCTTTAATTTTCTCTTGAAGCATATCAACATATTCTTTGGCTTCTCTTAATCCCAAGCATGGTGCTTCATCATCATCAGGATTTTTGGTGCTGAACTTTACCAATTTAACGGCTGCAAGCTTTGAACCATCTTTGATTAAAGCAATTGCTTCATTCTTTGTTTCATTGCTGATTTTATAACCATACCAAATTTCTTCGGCTTCGATTTCAATTTCTTCACTCCAAACCAAGTCACGCAAATCTGATAAGATTTCAGCATCACTTTCCTTGAACAATGTGTTAACACTTTCAAAGTAAAAGAATGGTGCAAACCCACATATTTGTACAATGATCTGCCAAACTTTTGAAGTATTGGACTTTACGAAATAAAACCCACTCTTTTGTGGTACTTTTGAAATTGGAATATTCATAGCTTTTGTTTTAAATTGTTATATGATATTATACGTGTACAATCTGAAAAGGTTACAATTAACAATCCATATCTGAAATATCAGAATCATAAACAGAACTTGTGAAAATTTGTGGCTGTTGATCTAATGAACGAATAACTTCATTTACATTATCAAGTACATTGATAACTTGCTCAACTCCATCACCTTCATTATTAATATCCATCTGGATTTGTACATTGACTATTACTGTTCTCATTGTTGTAGGTTTTAAATTGTTATATGCTATTATACGTACATTGAACGAAAAGGTTACAACTTTTCTACAATCTTTTTTAAATCTGACATTGGTATTTGATTAATATTGTTTAAATAACCTTTGCCATTATAAAAACACATATTACCAAACTCATTAACCATATATGATAATGGTCTTTCATGGATTTGATGTGTTAAATACAATCCTGACAACTGAATACTATCTGTACCATATTTTTCTGCAAGATAAGAATCTATTTTTGATCTAAGATACTTTTCTTCAACTTCCAATTCTTTGATCTTATTTAAAAGTGTTTCCATTTGTACATTGGTATTAAAGATTTATACTAAGATATTATACGTACATTGAACGAAAAGGTTACAATTAAGTAAATCGAATGACGTGTTTTTGATAGTGTTCGTAATATTACGAACAATGTTAAAAACAAGCCTTACTAAATTATAAATCATTGTTAAATAGATATTTATTAAATCGTAAAGCGTGTTTTCAATAGTGTTCGTAATATTACGAACAATGTCAATATTCATATTCTGGAATCCTTTCAATATTGTTATCAATCCATTCAGTAAGCATATCAAAATACAAATCCTTTTGAATCTTTTTAATAGTACCTCTATTGCTTGTTAAATAAACATCAAACAAATCCATTCCATTAAGAAAGATATAAACATATCCCTTATGTAAATGTCCTTGAACTGTCATTCTGAACATTCTACAATCTGTTTTATCATCAACAAGATAAGCATGAGAACCCCAAGAAAAAAATATGCTTAGATTGCTTCTTAATAGTTGAAACAATTCTGTTACATTTAGATTTAGACAACCTTTAGTGATTTCTTTAAAATCAATAACTTCATTTACTTGATTCATGGCTTTTAATTTAAAGGTTTATACTTGTACATTGCCTGATATTATACGTACATTGAACGAAAAGGTTACAACTTTGTTATCAAAATCCAGTAAATTCAATATGATCAATCATATAAGAACCGAAATATCTATTGCCTGATATTAATCTAACTTCTAAACCAGATTTTTCTTTGATAGTATCAGCTAAATATTTATTACAGTTAATTACTAAATAATGTCCATACTGTTCATTATGATCATCAAAATCAATAGCAACCAATTCAAAGGTTTTAATTAAATTTTTAAGATCAGTATAACATAAAGGTTTATTCTTTTCCATTTGTACATTGGTATTAGTGTTTGTTATTATACGAACATTGTCCATTAAGGTTTCAACTATCTATAATAATCGTAACCCAACAAAGGTTTTTTATCATAGTTAATATTACCTCTACATCCTTTGTGGCTTACTTTTGTACATTAGTAAACCACATTTGAACATTGTCCTATTGGCAAACCAACTGATATTCGTTTTTCAACTGGCTTTGAAGTTTTTCCCTGATTCGGTTAATATTGCCTTTTACAGTCCCTAAAGGCAAATCAAACATTTCAGACATTTCATTGTACGTAAACTCATAGATAAAAAACGCTTCTGCAAGTTCTTTTTGAGCAGATTTTAAGCCATTTAAAGCAGTTTTAATGCTATCAGCAACCATTGTGCTATCATGCAAAGAATCTGCCTTAATACCCTTATCTGGTACTTGAAACACTTGAAAAAATTCTTCGTCTACTGTGCTATCAGTTGAAACCTGATATTTCATCGCATTGCCTTTTGGTGTGCTATCCTTGCGAAAATAGTCGATCATGGTATTTTTGCTAATGTTATAAATCCATGTTCTTAAAGCTGATTTTGTTGCATCAAATTCCTTTAAGTGTTTGAAAACCTTTAACATAACATCCTGTGCAAGTTCTTCGGCATCGGATTTTGACTGAGTTTTGAACTGAAAATAACGAACTAAATTTGTAAAATACTCATTATAAACTACTTCAAAAGAAATTTCCATAACCTTAAATTTAGATTGTTTATACTACGTTTAAATCCTTCACAAATGTACGGATAAAAACAATACAAAATACAAAAGATGTTAGAAAACATTAAAAGAAAAATAAATCGATTTTAATTAGGATATGTGAAATGTAATGTTATTTTTTATAATATCTATGATTGCCTATAAGCAAGCGATTTTAATTAAAATCAAATTATTTTCGTTTTAATTAAAAATATTTTGCTTTGCCTATTGTTTTAATTAAAACTTGTACTATCTTTGTACACATCAAACAATGTTGTTTGATCTAAAATAAAACAAAATGAAAAATTTAACAGTTGTAAACGGAAATGAAGTAGCTGAAAATGAAGTTATTAACGTAGCTGAAATGGTTGCAACAATTCATACTGTTGCTAATACCTTGAAAGTAGTATCAACCAAAAGCAAAAAAATGCTTAAACAAGTTACTGAAAATATTCAGGATATTATGTATCGTGTTGATATTGAAGAAACTGCCGAACTTTGCAACCATGATCAAAAGTATATGACTTTTGTTTATCCTTATGATGTTCAGGAACAAAAATGGAAAGTTAACACCTGTTCAGATGTTTACAATCTTATTCACAATTCAGATGTTTTTGGCAAATCAAGAAATATCCTTATTGAAGGTGGTATTGAATTTTCAGAATCTTATGAGATCATTAACAGATCAAGATTTTACGGAACTTTTATCATTGAAGGGCATGATTTTTCAATCGGTAACGGTGACGTAATTAAACCAATTATGAAGGTTCAGCACTCTTATTGTGGCAAAACAAAGTATAAATTGAATTTTGGTTACTTCCGTTTAATCTGTTCAAATGGTATGGTTATTCCAGTTGACGAAATGAGCGAATATAATTTTTCAATCATTGGCAAACATACTGAAAGCATTAACAAGTCATTAGAAGAACTTTTTGCAAAAATTACTTACTTTGTGAATAATGCCGATATTTATACCGAAAATTTCAGGTTATTACAAAACTTTGTTATTGCTGATCCTAAAACCAGAATCGAAGAAGTATTAAAAGGTTCTGGAATTGTAGCAGTTGACAACAAAAAATTCAATACTGTTAACTACATTATTGCAAAAATGGAAAGTGAATCAGCTGATTTTAATTTAACCATAACAGATTGGTTAATTTATAACGCAATCAATTTCTATATTTACAATGAATATAGAGAATGTGAAGCACCTGAACTAAAAGAAGCCACAGACCAAAAAGTTTTATCATTTATGATTAAAACCTGCAAAGCAAGGCAGATCGAAAATGATGAAACCGACAAAATAATTGATACACTTTTTGAAGGTTAATAAAACCAACAAAGCCAGATCAAAAGGATAGCCAAAAAGCTATCCTTTTCTTTTTTATTTAAAACTCATTACACACTATTTCAATGAACTTATTTAAATCAAAACCTCTATTCTGGTACGAATACCTATCCAGATGCAAAAGTAGCTTAAAACGTCTTAAAATGCCTTATTTGATCTAAACTATTATTTTTGTATATTCATGCACGTATATAGATAATCATTAGATATTATAATATAACATTCCTTTTCAATCTACAAAATATTTTAACACTTATTTTCAAATTATTTTCAGATCAAAAAAACTTTCATTTGTAACTAACTGATAACCAGATCAAATAAAAATAAATGAAAAATAAATGCAAAAAAGTTTTTTTATTCCATTTATTATCCTGATCTTCGTTGTGGCAATAATGCCAATAAACTTATAAAATTTCGTACTATGAAAGCTTTAAAAATTAAATTCGCTGTTTTGGTTAATCAGATTGTTACTTTATTTTCAAGTCTGAACGGTTCTAAATTCGTAGGTATTAAAGCCTACAAGTCCTCAACTTCTGGCGAAGTCGCTGATCATGTAATAGTAGCTAATTTCAGCTATAAAAAAGCTGTTAAGAAAGATTTAGCTAAACTGCAATCTGCTAAAGATAGCGATTATTCTGCTATCGCTGAAAAATTCGGTTTTTCTGCCGACTTGATTAAACAAGCTATTGAAAAACTTTCAACTTCATTTATCAATAATCTGAATCCTTTAACTGCTTCTGCTGGTTCAACTGCTCAAACTGATGCTTATTTGAGAATTACTAAATCAATTAAACTTCATATTGAGTCTGGTATGCTTCATATTTACGGTTTGACTATTCCTGAATCAAAAGTAGTAATTTCTGAAGGCGAATATAAAAAAGTAAATTCGAGAGAATTAACACTTTGCCAAAATGCCGTAAAAAAATACTTCGATTTTACTACTACAAAATATCGTAATTTTGTTATCAGTCCTGATCAATTATCAGCGGTTAATATTTCAGGCGAAAAAATAAGTCTGAAATAAAATACCTGAAAGTATTTAAATAGCTATCTGCAAAGGTAGCTATTTTTTTTGTCTTATTTTTTATACTTAACATATTATTATATTTATCAATAAATTATTATTATAGTCAATAACTCTATTTATCAATAAATTATTATTATAGTCAATAACTCTATTTTCATTATATGCTGAAAAACATACTAATATATTTGCATAGTATTTTGTAATTACATTACCTCATTACAGCCTGTTTAAGCCACCCTTTTACAGCTAAACCAACAGATCATTTTAAATAAGATCGTTTGCCTACTGGTCAGCAAATGGCACGTATGGGCATATCCGAGGGTGGGTAAGGGTGGCAGGGGATGGGCGATATACGTTGGGGGTGGGGCCTCCATAATTTTTAGAATCTAATAGAAATTAAGCATATACATTTTATAAAAAATTATAAAAATTTCCAGAAAAAAATAGTGGTTTTGAAAAAGTTTGTTTGTTAAAAATTTTCAGAAAAAAATTTAAGATTTGGTAAATTTAATTATTTTTAATATTGTCTAAAAATTTCACAATAGTTGTTTCTAATGTTTGTTGTATTAGTTCGATATATTTTATTCTAAGCATTTGGATTTTATTATTTAAACAATATTCATTTTTAATATTATCTTTGAATTGATTTTCCACAAGACTTGATCTGAAATAATCGGTTTCTAAATCATGTTGAATACCATCAAATTCAATAATGCAATTATAATCTATTAGATAAAAATCAAAACGAAGTAATGCTTTATCACGACAATCTGGAAAAGTTTTTTCAGATATAAATTTAATATTTTTATTATTTAGGAAATCAAATATTTTTCTTTCACCCAATGACATACTTTGATATTTTAAATCATTAGTATTAAAAAAATCATAATATGTAGTAAATTCCTTATATACTCTATGTGGATTAGAAGGTAACGAATGTTGATTTGTTGATTTATGCCAAAATTTATATTCTTTATATGAAGTTATATTTAAATTATTAACAATTTTTTTTGCTTCTAAATATGATATAAATGGAATACTATTTTTATAAATAATATCTACATTATTGGATAATGATTTTTTACGAATTGCATCAACAGAATATATTTTTTCAATACCAGTTATTTTATTAAAAAGTTTAATTTTATCATCTGTAAGAAATTCAATAAAAGTAAATATATTAAAATAATATGTATTAATAATTTCTAAAGTTTTATTTAATCTATCATTTTTTTTATTTTCGTTATAAATATTAAAACAATCATCACAATAAAAAGTTTTTGTTTTATAATTATCCTTAATAAAATTTTTTGAATATTCTTTATTTGTATTATGTGTTTTACAATTAAAAATTACAACATCATCATTAAATGTAATATTATAATTGCATGACGTTTTATTATTTAATAATAATTTAAGTTTATCATTAGTAATCATTTTATTATTACATATTGGGCATCCTGATCTTTTATCTCGTTTTTTATTTATTATAACATCACCATGAATATCACAATAAAAATATTTTATATGATTTTTTTGATAAGTTTCTGAACATTTTAGACAAGAATTTCCACCTTTAATATGAGTAAATGGGATAATTTCAAAATCTCCATGTTTTTCACATATAGCAATCATTGGTTTTTTTAAATTAATATAAGTATCTAATTTATATTTATATATACCATTGTGAGATTTAAATAATTTTTCAAGTTGTTTTTCTTTTATTTTATTTGTATATTCTTCCATACAAATTGGACATGAACCTACACTAAAATTAATATGTTTATCTCTATTAATATTTTGTGGTTTTGTTATAAAATCATGATTGTGTTTAACACAAGTAACTATAATATTAGTTCTTGCATTACTATAATTTGTTTTTTCAAATGAATATTTATCACCATATATATTTTTAACACTATTAATAAATTCTGCATTTGTTATTTTCATATTAATAAATACATAATAAAATAAAAAAGACTTGGGGTGCTACAAAATACTTTACTTTACTTTGCTTTTACAGGTTGTCTTAACTTTTCGCCATAGCTGAGATTGAATTGTGGATTTTTCACACCACCATTACAAATTCTTTTAACTAGGTTTTCTTTAATGCCTAAGAATTTGGCACAGCTTTCTACGTTATCGAATTGCATGGTGTTTCCAAAGACTTTTTTAAAGACTACGGTATATTTTGTTTTGAATTTAATATCATTAGGTTTTCTATTTTTAGCTGTAGTGCTACGTTTTTCTTTTTGTTTTGTTCTAATAACATCTAGGTTTAATTTTTTTGGCACACAGTTGAAATATTTAATTATATGTTCTTCTTTAAACCAGAAGCTATTGTGGGCAAATTTTTTATCTATTTTGACGTTTGCAATCATATCATATAGATTTGATTCAGCACTACCGTTTACAACTTTATAGTCTTTAAAGACCTGTATTGCTGCTTCCTTTCCACTATTCCAAACCTTGACTAAGCAGCCATTTATATCGTATTGGCAGACTCTTTTATATTTGCTTATGCTAAGTTGTTCTAAAGTATTTTGGTCTCTGGTTTTATCTGACCAGTACCCTCTTTTACCCTCTAGTTGGTATTGTGCGTTTAGCAGGGGATTATTTTCTTTATATTTTACCACGACTTCGATTAGTTTTTGGTCGTACCAATCCTTAGAGTTTGTTTTGGATATTTCAACTACTTCGGTTTCGAAGCCTGTAAATACTTTTCTAAGTTCTGGTGAAGTATGGTATTGTCTAACTATTCTTGAGTTGGTAAGATTTGCTTCGACTGGTATTGATAGTTTTCCGATGTAGTGAAATTTATCTTGTGCTTTCACACCGTATATAATCATTTCTTTTTCCATAAGTACTAAATTAATTAAAGTACAAATGTACAGATAATAAAATTAACCTGCAAGAAATACTAAATAAAAAATGGGGGATATTTCCCCCATTTCAATCGTTTTTGCTAATAATAACCAACATTTAGTTTTATGTACTAGCAAGTACTATTTTTTCAGTATCATCACTACCATCAACATATTTAAGTCTTGTACTACCAGTACTAGTAGTTAGGATTACTGTGTTATAGGCTGCGAATACATGTGTTGCTAGAGTGAAGTCAATACCTGTAAAGTCTACGTTATCACAGATATTATTATATTGAAAACTATCACCAGATACTGTCATATGATCAACATGATTGAAAATTGTATTTGCAAAGAAGTTTGTACCTAATACATTACCTTTAAAATTATTTGCGAAAGTATTTAAAGCACAATTTAAGTCCACATCATTATCAGAAAATTCATTTCCAATTGTATTATGATTAAAATATTCACTAATGGTATTTCCACTAAAGCAATTATCAATATTATTGCGATAGAAGTCTGATATTATAATATTATTTGAAAAATCATTTTCGACATAATTTGAATAAAAATTATAACCAACATTATTTAATGCAAAATGGTTACCAGTATGATTTAAATAGAATTCTTGTCTTACAGTATTTTCGTGAAAGTGATTCCCAATAATGTTTAAATAAATTCCGCTATAAAATGTATTCAAGAAAGTATATGTTTCGAATGAATTGCTAAAGAATTGATCACTTATTGCATTATCATAAAAATGATTTCCAATCATATTACTATAGAAGTCAGTACCAATAGTATTACTATAAAAATAATCACTAATGTTATTACTATAAAAATAATTCCCAATAGTATTAAAAGAAAATTCATTACATATTGTATTTCCCTTAAATTCAAAACCTAATACATTAACTTTAAAATTATTTCCAATAACATTTGCAGTAAAACCGCTACCAATAGTATTACTATTGAAACCATTTGATATTGAATTTGTCGAAAAATTATTACCAGTATTATTAAGATAAAAATAGTTTTCTATTGTATTATTTCCAAAATTATCAGCAATTGTATTATTATTAAAATTATTTGATATTGTATTATTTGTAAACCTACTAGCAATATTATTTATGTGAAAATCATTTCCAACGACATTGGTTGAAAATCCATTTCCAATAATATTATTAGTAAAATCATTATCTACTGAATTATAACTAAAATTACTTTCAAT
>SESB01000678.1_pt1 | contig 24182 bp, 13 predicted proteins | sample 3171441 | NCBI WGS metagenome assembly SESB01 (sample SAMN06051867, study PRJNA518727) | freshwater metagenome | biome: subpolar coniferous forest; feature: holomictic lake; material: water; isolation source: holomictic Lake 227, 6 m depth | place: Canada: near Kenora, Ontario | collected... | reverse complement strand
CAGGGAAATTGAAAGATTGAGCGACCTTGTCGCTGCCGGCAAAACAAAACAGGAACAAATAAACATCGAGCTTGGCGCTCAGCGGAAGAATCTCCCGGATTATAAAATTCTTTCTGATGTAAAAGCCTGGTTCAGCGAAATGAAAAGACTGACCAAATCCACTGCAGAAAATCTGAAGAAAACAGGGGATCTGGATGCCCTCTTAAAAAGTCTGAATAGCCAGGCACTGACAGAAATCAATCGGTCCGGTCTGTTTGAAACCATGTCAGATGAGGTTGATCCGGGTATAATATTGATCAGGATTGATACCAGTAAAACTGAACTACAGGGTAAGTTGAGAGCAATGGATTTGCAGATAGCAGGTTTGGAAGTGCAGAAAAGGCTGGAGGACTTTGCAGCCGATCTTCACGATGGAAAGCCATGCCCGCTCTGCGGTTCCGAAAATCATCCCCACAAGATCAATTCAACGGATGTTGACCTCGACATTGCTCGGGAAAAGACCACAAAAAAGTCACTTGAAGGGCAGATGAAAAAATGCATTGAACTGGAAAGAGCATTAACCGGCATCCAGGTGAAGCAAAATTCCGTTGCAGAGCAAACCGTTGAACTTCTTAACGGACTCAATTTATTACGAATAGCTTCAAAGGAAAATGAAGAGGCATTTTGCTGGGCCATCTATGAAAAGGACGATGAAGCAACAGTTGCTGAAGCGGAGTCCCAATACGAAATAATTACAAAATCGATCAGCTCCCTGGAAATGGAGATGAAAAATGCCAGCCATGAGGTTGAAGAGCAAGGGAAATTGCTGGAAAAACAACAAACGGAAAATAACCAGATCGAAAAACATAAAGTTGCTGCACATACCACCGTAAACATGCTTGAGGATCAGATTGACCAGCATTCAATGGAGAAGTATGAGACTCTTTCCTATGAACAGCTTCTTGAAAAATCGCAGGAACTGTTAAGTCAGCATACGTTGCTTACCCAAAATTATCTCGCGACGGAAAAAGAGCTGAACACCCTCAACATTGCCATCGGCGAGCTCAAAGGAACAATCGGAGCAATGGAACGAAACCAATCGGAACTTGAAAACCAGGTCAAGATCCTGCGACAAAAAATTGACGATAAACTCCTTGAACATGGCAAACTGGAATATTCTCATGTATTGTCGGTATTAAAGCACGACATGGACGTCGACAAGGAGCGGGCAACACTTGAGGAGTTCAATCAATCATTGACGACGATATCTAAAATGCTGGAAGAACTGGAGCTGGAGCTGGCCAATCGGCCGTATGATGAGGATGCACACCTACTGATGAAAGAAGAGATCCATGCCATGAAACTGTCGGTCGATGGCATAAACCGGAACATCGGCGGCCTTGAATCTGCTATCATCACCATGAAAAACAACCAGGTAAAGTATGAGAACCTGAAAAGGGAAATGCACCAAAAAGAACTGAGGAGGCAGGATATAACGGAATTGAAAAACCTTTTTCGAAGCAATGGTTTTGTCAATTATGTATCCACCGTACACCTGCAAAATTTGTGCAAAGCCGCCAATGAACGTTTTTACAAACTGACCCGGCAAAAACTCGGACTTGAACTAGCTGAAGATAACAGCTTTGAGATTCGTGACTATATGAATAACGGCCGTCTCCGGAATGTCAAGACTCTTTCCGGCGGGCAAACATTCCAGGCCTCCCTCTCCCTGGCGCTCTCGCTGGCCGACAGTATTCACAAACTGGCAGCCTCCTCCGAGAATTTCTTCTTCCTGGATGAGGGCTTTGGCACCCTGGACAAGGAGACCCTCGAAGTGGCCTTCGATACTTTAAAATCCCTGAGAAAAGAGAACCGGATTGTTGGCGTCATTTCACATGTTGAAGAGATGCAGACAGAAATTGAGACTTTTCTGAAGGTGACGAATGATGAGGAGCGGGGGAGTGTTGTGATGGGGAGTTGGGAGGGGTAGGAAGTATAAAATCAACATCGGTAAACATTCAAAAAACTTAAAATTATCATATTATGAAAATCATTAAGGCTTACCCCGATATGGAATCCGAGAGGATGTATTGCCCATCGACGGACGAAGTTATTTTTGCCCCTGGATACGAAGAAATTAACGAATATGCAGAATCTTTCATCGCCTATTGGCATGGAGAAGTCCTCTACGAACCGGTGATCAGAGACGAAGTGCTAAAAGAAGCATGGTGCAAGTTGTATGAGAACATGAAGGAATCGGATTGCTTTCCGGACATGTGGGAAATTGTTGAGAAGTTTCTGACAGAATATGAAAACAATTCATGGGTCGTGTATGAATGTGAATTTTGCGGTATGGCTTGCGGACCGGTATCCTCGACTGTTTATTTTGTAGTAAAGGCAGATACTGTGATTGAAATTGATCCAGGAAATGAAGAAGAGGACGAGGACGAAAATAAACCAGACGATAAAAAAGTCAATGAGCAAAATGGATGATTTATTGAAGAACTTTTGATAGTTAATAAACTTTACGATCTGTGGACAAATCACTCAAAGTGAGATGCATAAGATTGGATTATTTACTCTTTGAAATCTGACAAAAAATATAAAATTCATGAATCTGTTTAGCCAAGTTTAAATTATCTAATTTTATCAATTATTGCTAAACACTCTAATAAATTTATCTACAGCAATATTAAATCGAATCCTCACTGCTTTACAATGATCTATCCTCCTCAATTTCCCGATTATCGGTCAGATGAATTTGCAGAAAGGAAAGTGTTTGATGCAATGCGCAAACTGCCTGACCACTTTGACATTTTCTACAATCGAAAGTTTGTTCGTATTAATGAGGGGGAGCGAGCTGAATATGAGACTGATTTTATTGTTGTGGACCTGAGGCAGGAGCAGGTCAAAGGGCTCCTCTGTATTGAAGTCAAAGGTGGGGACCTTTATTATAATCCCAATGGCGTTTGGTATCAAAACGGAAAAAAACTCGATGAAGCTCCGGATGACCAGGTAAATAGTGCCATGCGTAGCCTGATCGTAAGATATCCGGAAATCGCAAGGGGTGTCTCATTTGAATGGATGCTATGCTTTCCTGACGGAAAATGCCCCGAAGACAAATTATTGCCTACTCATTTAAACTCAAAGAAAATTATTGATAAGAATACTTTGAGCTTCCTTGAAAGTGCACTGGACGCCAACTTTACTTCAATGTACTCTTCTAATACATTTCGAAACGGCGTTCTTTTTTCAAAATACAATATATTCAAGGCAGCCTTAATGCGTGGCATCGGTTTCGCTCTGCCTTTGTCTGAAAGAATATCGGTCGATGATAAGGCATTTCTAAAACTGACAAACCATCAGGTAGAGTTATTTCGCCTTGTCCAAGAGAATGACAATGTTGTTGTAAAAGGAATTGCCGGTTCAGGTAAAACTATTATTGCAAGATCAATTGCCCAGGAATTCGAAGAACAGGGTTTGAAGGTTCTTTTTTTATGCTATAACAGGATACTTTCAAACAATATACGACATTCACTGGGACGGGAGTCCAAAATCGATGTATCCAGCTACCATTCATTCGCCCGAAAGTATATTAGCGAAGTTGACCCGGGCTGGTGGGAAAAGAATAGTAAGAATGAAGACTTTTGGGACCTGGACGTCCCGGCAAAATTCGATGAGGTAAAAACTCATTTTCAACCGGACTATGATGTCGTTATCATTGATGAAGGCCAGGATTTCAGGGAATTGTGGTTTGAGACGATCGAGTTTTTCCTCAAGCCCTCTGGGAAAATTTACATTTTCATGGATGAATTTCAGAACATCTTTAAAGCATTTACAAAAATCTCTTCCAGGAGGGTATTCTTTCAATTCACACTCCCCGAAAATTGTAGAAATACAAAAAAAATTATCGTCAAACTAGAGCAATACATTGAACAAACGATAAAGTCGAAGGAGGGAAGTCCTGAAGGGGTGCCTGTTGTTATAAAGGAATACAGAAACGACGTAGAACAGCAGACAATGATATTGAATGAAATCAAGCTGCTATTAAACGATAAGGATATCACGCCCAGTCAAATTTTGTTGATATTTAATGCCGATAAAAGAAATTCCTGTCTGGCAACCGTAAAGAAAATTGAAAAATTTCCGTTGGAGAGCATAAGCCATTCTACAGGCGAATTAAGCAATAAGGCTATTAACTATACTTCTATCAAATCATTTAAAGGACTCGAAGCCGATATCGTTTTCATAATTGATACAGACAAGGTCCAGGTCATGAATTATAATGTTCTTTACACCCAGGCCTCACGTGCTAAACATATGTTATACGTGTTCTTAAAGAAATAAATTAAAAAACCATATTATGCTGATCGACAACAGTAAGAGCTCGAAAAACCAGAAAGTACATGAATGGATAGCAAGCAGCACAGGAAATGGCGAAATGGATTTAGTAACAGGATACTTTACCATTGGAGCCTTGGCCTATATGTCTGAGTTAATAAATGAAAAAATATCGGAATTCAGGTTGGTTCTTGGAGAAATAGTTCTTCAGGAATCCATGAATGACAGGGTCATTGATCTCCTTAACGAAAATGTGACCTTGAATGCGGCCTTGAAAATTGGAAAAGTGGCAAAAAATGCTGTCGATTTCTTAAAACAAAAAAAGGTTCTGGTTAAAACACTGGAACCGAATTTTTGTCATGCGAAGTGTTATATTTTCACTCATAAAAACCGATCAGAATCATATTATTTGGTCGGAAGTTCGAATCTGACAGAAGCTGGTATTGGACTTAAGGAGACCAACAATGTTGAATTAAATGTTCTTGGACAAGGAACGGATGCAAACTATGGGGAAGTGGTTAACTGGTTCAATGATTTGTGGGCGATGCCTCAGGCTCACGTTGACAAAACGATCATTGATAAATCAGGAAAGATTACTAAGGTAGATTTTAAACTGTACCTAATAAAACAAATCGAACAGATTTTTCACAAATACTCTCCCGAAGATATCTATTATAAAATTTTATTTGAACTCTATGGTTCTGAGGTCTCAATTGATATTTCAGATATTGACTTTAATAAAAAAATAGGCAGACTGGAGGATTCAAAAGTATACAGTGCCCTCTATCCTTTTCAACAAAAAGGTGTTTTGAGCTTGGTTAAAATGCTACGAAAATATAATGGAGCCATTCTGGCGGATGCAGTTGGATTGGGGAAAACCTGGACAGCGCTTGCTGTTATTAAATTCTTCATGAGGGAAGGGTATGAGCCCATCTTATTTTGTCCCAAGAAATTGAACAACAACTGGAGGAGATATCTGAAAAAACACCACTCCCGTTTTGAAGAGGACCAGTTTGACTATACAATCCGATACCATACAGATTTACAGGATGATCGCCTTGAAACAAATCATACAGACGGATTAAAAATAAAGGACTATTTCCAAAGCGAAAAGCCAAAGTTGCTTGTTATCGATGAAAGTCACAACCTCAGAAATGACCGTTCAAGCCGCTACCAAATGTTGCTTGAAGACATTCTTAAACACAAAAACAATCAGAATATCAAGGTGCTGTTACTTACTGCAACGCCAATTAACAATAATCTGAAGGATATCCGAAACCAATATTCGCTAATAGTTCGAGGTGCAAACGATGGTTTTTTGGAGACGCTTGATATTAGAAGTTTGTTTGATGAATTCAGGAGAGCCCAAATAAATTTTCAAGAGTGGTGTATGCAACCTGATCGTAAGTTGTCAGGGCTTAGGTTTCCTGATGGATTTATGAAACTAACAGACCATCTGACTGTAGCGCGAACCAGGAAAATGGTACAGTCCATCCAACCGGATTTAAAATTCCCTGTAAAAAACAAACCGATTAACGAATATGTTACTCCGACACGAATTGGAAATTTTGAATCATTTGATGAAATATTTGATGCTTTCCCAAAAACTTTGTCTGCATATTCTCCTGCACTTTATCTGCCCAAGAAAGAACACATTCAATCTATTGAAAATGAGCAACAACGTGATTTTTTTCTGGTGAAAATGATGTACATATTGCTTGTCAAGCGATTGGAATCATCCTGGTACTCGTTTCTGAACACTGTAAATGTTTTGTTGAATTACCATCAGGAAGTTCTCGACAAAATCAAATATTATGAGAAATCAAAACAGAAAGTATCTCTCCAGACATCACTTATCCAGGTTACTGACGATGACAGTGATGATGAATTTGAGTTAGGCAAGAACCGACCAATCGCCATTGCCGATATTGATTCAGCCGGAAATTTGCAACAATACAAAAAGAATTTAAACACAGATATAAAAGCACTTGAAAATTTAAAGATCAACTTTGAAAAATTTCAGTCTAAAATTGAGAAGGAAGCTTCTGGAGCTAATAGAAAAAAATCCATTGATGAAAAACTTCAGACACTTATTGAGAGGATTGAAGATAAATGGCGAATCAGAAAAAATTTCAACAACAGAAAGGTGTTAATCTTTACTGCCTATAAGGATACAGCCTATTATCTCTATGAACAATTAAATAGAAGAGGATTTATAAAACTTGCTGTAGTCTCGGGAAAAGGAAGCAAAGTTTCCGGATCCGAAGAAATCTTCAAGGATATTGAGCCCATTCTTGAGCGCTTTGCGCCCTGTACTAAATTATTTTTAGAAAGGGAATGGAGCGACTTTCTGAATGATAAGAAAGCAGACCTTCGTGATCAGTATAAGGCATGGAATGATTGGATTATAAGCGCAGACAGAGAGGATGTTGTTCAAAAATTAAATGATCAGATTGAAATCCTGATTTCAACTGACATACTGAGCGAAGGTCAGAATTTACAGGATTGTGATTACGTCGTAAATTATGACATCCATTGGAACCCAGTGAGGGTTATCCAGAGAATGGGCCGAATTGATCGTCTAGCTTCTCCCAACGAGGAAATCTTTGGATTGAATTTCTGGCCCTCCGATAATATAAACACCTATTTGAACCTTGAAGAACGAATTGTTAACCGAATGATTGGTATGAAGATAGCCGGAGCAGAAATAGATGCCGATTTTGTGGCTAAGTTGAAAGAAAAAATGGATGATGACAGTTTTGAAGAGAATCAGAAGAAACGTATGATGGAACAAATGCAGGGCGACTGGAATGACCTGGAGGTAAACGACCGTCAGCTTGGGTTTAATGACCTCTCACTTGAATCATTTAGGCAGGAGTTGGCTCAAAAAATAGATTCCGATATTAAAGCCAACAATAAATCACTTAGTGAAATTCCCAAAGGTATATATAGTGGATTTATTAAGATTGATCCTGTATGCCCAACGCCCGGAATTATTGCTTTACTTGCATACCCTTCCAGACCTGGAGGAGTTCAGAATCATATTTATAAGAAGTATGACTTAATATATATTGACAATGATGGCAGGCAGGTACTTGAGAATCACGGGGAGGTACTCAATGCATTTTCCAGGCATAAACTTACCGCTCGCTTTGTCGCAGATGATATCGAAAATGGCGAAGAAAATGCCATTGCCCATTTATCAGGATGTTTGCGAACCTGGCTTGAGTCGCAATATAAAAATTCCGTTGTCACAGAATCAGGCGAAATAAAGGTATATGCCGGTGCCATTCAAGAAGACCTTATGGCAAAATTAAAACTGGGGAAAGCAGAAGCATCCAATAAAATTAAGGGAGGAGGACTGGATGTAAGCATTTACAATCCTGAAAATTGTGACCTTTTAGCATGGGTTGTCGTATCTGAGTAGGAACTGTTTATAATAAAACCTTTACAATGGACATTGGATTTTTCAGCACCAGTAAACTAAATTTATCCATCAGGAAATTCTTTACCGAGATTTTGCATATCCCGCTTAATCAGGGAGTTGATTTGCCCTATTTGCCAGAATCGATCTTGAAAAATAATTTTAATCCATCTTCTCCTGTTCATGCGCTCCTGGATGAGGTCTATTTTTCAGGTATGATTGATGAATTGAGTCTGGACAGCAAAAAGAGTGATTCGTCCATAGATAAAATCAGAGATGGGAAGAAGGATTATCTTGGGTTGCTGATTTTCGGGGTCCTATTAAAAAAGCGCAAAAATGGACTTTTGCCGACCAGATCCCAAATGGCAGAGATTACTAGGCTCTTCAACCGGGAATTCTGCTATACACCTGTCGTGGTAATTTTTAAATACGATGATCTTATCTCCATTGCCAATTGTGAACGAACTCCATATAAAATCCAGAAAGAAGGAGAAAAGGTCGGAAAAGTTACCATGCTCAAAGATATCAGAATTACAAACCCTCATGCTGCACATCTGAAAATATTGGCAGGGTTATCTATTGACAATCAAACTATAAATTCCTTCGAAAAGCTATACCGCTTCTGGCAAAACCAGTTTTCATTACAAGCCCTGAATGACCAGTTCTATAAGGATTTGCAGGATTGGTTTTATTATGCATTGCAAAACATAAAATTGCCTTTTAAACCTGACTTCATAACTGATAAAGAGAATGTTAAAAATTTCCTGGTAAGACTTTTAGCCAGAACTATGTTCTGCTGGTTTATCAAGGAAAAAGGATTGATTAAACCGGAACTGCTGGAACTGACTGACTGGGAGGGGAACAAATACCCTCTGACGAATGATATTAATGAGAAAACCTTCCTCGACCGGAATTCATATTACCGGGGAATCTTGCAGAACATGTTTTTTAATGCATTAAACAAGAGAGAAAAGAAATCTATAAAGGATTTTAAGTGGACAAAATATTTGCTCCCCGGTTTCAATTTCAACTGGTTTATTGAAATACCTTACCTGAGTGGAGGCATTTTTGATAAGCTTCAGGAAGACAATGCCAATGAAAGCATTGAGGATACCGTAATCAAAATTCCAAATTTTCTTTTTTACGGCATCGAAACAGAAGAATCTGTTAAAAAAGGTAAAGGTGCCAGAGCCACCACTTTTTTTGAAAAGGTGGAGCACAAGGGTTTGAATGGCATCCTGAAATCCTACAAGTTTACGCTCGATGAAAACACACCGTTTGAAGAAGACATAGCCCTTGACCCTGAGATGTTGGGGCTTGTTTTTGAGAATCTGCTTGCTGAGTTGGATCCAAACCTGGAAGAAAGCACCATTTCAAGTATCCGCAAACTAACAGGTAGCTATTATACGCCTAGAAGGACAATCAATGAGATGGTGAACGACAGTCTGTACCTGTATCTTACCAGGTTTTTTAATGAAAACTATCCGAAGATCACAAATGCAAAAAAGCATTTGAACGACCTGGTCTATTTTAACCTGGCAGATAAAGTGGACAGCCATTTCCGCGAGGCAGTGGTTCATGGATTAGACCAGTTTAAAATGCTCGATCCTGCCTGTGGTTCAGGAGCTTTTCCGATGGGAATGTTGCATAAAATGGTGGACATCCTGAAAATTGTTGATGCAAATAATGATCTCTGGCTGAGCCTTAAACTCAAGAATGTCGATTCTGCCCAGAAATCTGATTTCAAGAAAATTCTTACAGTTAATCTGGATAATTACAGCCGTAAAATTGGTATTATCCGGGATAGTATTTATGGTATTGACATCCAGCCAATGGCTGTCCAGATAACTAAATTACGATTCTTTATTTCTTTATTGATTGATCAGAAAACGGATGCGGAAATTACACCCTTACCCAATATTGAAACCAAAATTATTTGTGCCGACAGCCTAAAGAACATTGATCCCGACTTGTTTAGTGCTGATGCAATCGAAAAACTCACTGACGCCCGAACCAGGTACTATAGATCAGAAAATAGTTTGGGAGAACGGGAATTAATTGCTGATGAAATAGCGGATATTCTTGATATTGCCTTTCCTTCCTTTGCATACCAGATAACGGGAAAAAGAATATCCGGCCAGAATAGGATATTGATAAAAGAATGGTTTACTCATAGCACACTTGCGGCTCCCTTCTTCAACCTTGATTTCTTTTTCCCTGAACTTAAACAAACAGGAGGTTTTGATTGTGTCATCGGCAATCCCCCCTATGGCGGGTTTAAAATTTCTGATTCAATCAAGGAAACATTAATTTTAGAGAGCAAAGATCCATATGGAGCATTTATTGCGCGATTTCTGAATAACGCAGATAAAAGAACTCCTTTGAAAAAAGGTGGTGTATTGGCATATATCGTAAGCGATACCTTCATGACCATCAAAAGCCATCTGCCGCTGCGAAAAATGCTGATGCAAAATTATATACACAAGATGCTGCGTATGCACAAAAATACTTTTATGGCTACTGTCAACACTGTTATAATGATTGTTGAGAGAAACGAATTTAGAAGGGATGAGAATGGTAAAAGTATTGTTGAATTTAATGATAAACATATTTGTCTGATGGCAGACATGACCAATATAAGCATTCACGATGATTACGAGCGTTTTTCAGAAGTACTTAATCAAGTTAATGATGTTGAATTTGATAATAAAACTCAAAGCATTAGCAACGAAGAATATGCGATATATTGTTACCCCCAATACATAATAAAATCTAATAGCAACATGCCCTTTTTTGTTGCTTCCCCAAAATTATTTTCATTAATGAACGATGGTAACGACCCTTTAAACAAGCTACCGACCAAGCTAAAAGTAATTGGCGCTAAAAAAGTTCCTGTTAGAATATTATCTTTAGATAGTAAAGAAGTTGAGCTTGTGAAATTTGGGGATATCGCTGAAGTAAAACAGGGTTTGGCAACAGGAGATAATGGAGCATATCTGTTTCAAAATCCTGAAGCATGGGGGACATATCGCAGCATTGATGATTTTAAAACTCGAATTTTAACGGAAAAAGATTTGATGAAAATCCGCAGCAACAATAGTTTAAGGCTTGAAGTTATCGAAAAAGGGATTTCCAAATCAAATACTACTAGCAAAAGATATTTTGAAGGTAGATACATCATTCCCTATGACAAAGGTGGAGAAAGTGATGCAGAAGGAGGTTGGATGCCAAACTATTCAGTAACTACTAATTACTATATCGATTGGAGTGAATGGAGTGTTAATAGAATGAAGACATTAACAACAATTGAGCGAAACCGGCTTTACGGGAAAATTGGAGGAAATACAAAACTATGTTCACGGTTTCAAAATTCAGAAAGTTACTTTAAGAAAGCAATTGATTGTTCTAGGGTAGGAGAATATAGTCCAACATATAGATTGGCTTCAGATACTGTTTATGACTCTGGATGCAATGATATTTATGTTACAATTAATACTCGAGAACATAATTTGGGGATTTTAGCATCTAAATTTTGGCGATTTCAATTTATTAATTTTATAAATCATACGGTGAATTCACAAACTGACGATAATGATGAACTTATGTATGTTTTAATTAAGGAAAATATAAATCTTGAGTCCGAAGTTAACCGTATTATTACAAATCAGCAAATGAATCCACACTATGATTATTCGAGTAATGAGCAGTTGATAATTGATAAATTAGTTTATTTATCCTATGGGTTAAATGACGAGGATGTTAAAGATGTTGAGAATTGGTATGTAAGAAGGTACCTGACACTTTCGACAGCACAAAAAGCAAATTTGCGTGCCTTAGGTAAAAGCGATGATTATCTTGTATTATATGGATTAAAGGAGGAAATCAGATGAACTATTGGCTAATAAAATTTGCGCCATTTCGATGCAGTTGGAACGACATCCTGCGAATGGGGAAATTTGAAATTTACTCAGTCAGGAATTTCCAGGCCAGGAATAACCTTATTAAAATGCATATGGAAGATGAGGTACTGTTTTATCACAGCCAGGAAGGAAATTGTGTTATAGGTAAAATGAAGGTAATAAAAGAGGCCCACCAGGATCCGACGACCGCTGACAACCGGTGGGTTTCAGTTACATTTGAGCCACAAATGAGTTTTGACAAGCCCATACCACTTTCAATCATTAAAAGAATTGATACGTTAAGTGGAATAGGCTTGATTAAGCAACCAAGGCTGGCAGTAATGCCCATAAGTAAAATGGAATTTGAAGAGATTATTAAAATCAGCATTTAAAAACATATACTATGCCAATCATTTTAGACATCCCCGAAGAGCACAATCCTGATTATTTGAATCTTGATGCCTCGATTTATGATGAATTGAGTAACCATAGGCAGGATAACTTAGAATTAAAAAATTGTATCAATGACACAGTCGATAGCCTTTTAAACCAGACAAAAGGCCCCGACAATATGTACCGGCCAGTTTGTTTGCTGGGAAAAATCCAGTCAGGGAAAACGCGGGCATTTATTGGTGCTATTGCAAAAGCATTTGACCGGGGTATCAATACAGTAATAATTCTTACAAAGAATTCAACTTTATTGGGTCGTCAAACCACGAAAAGGTTAGAGAACGAGTTACACTCAATACGTGCAGGAAGATCGGTTGCGGTCAATTATATTACCGATATAGACAGCCTTGAAACACTTGGCCGGGCAGAAATCGCCCAAAAAAGGGTGATAGTTGGTATTAAACACCACAAAAACGTGGAGAAGATCATCAATTACATGATCTTGCAGAATCCGGCTCTGGCCCAACAGCCGATCTTGATTGTTGACGATGAGGCCGATGTAAGTGCAATTGGCTACCGTAGAGTATATGAGAATGTTCCTTTTGAAACACTTCCCGAGGAAGAACAGACAAGGATTATAGAGGAATATGTTAACCGTAATGATTCAGAACTTCCCATGTCTGTCAGGAAGGAGAGGATTGAAATGCTGCAGGTCGCAGAAAAGATTGATGTTTTGCGTAAAAACCTGCCCAAACACTATTATTTGCAGGTAACAGCAACGCCCGCCTCCATTTTTCTGCAGCCGGAAAGAATAGTGATTCAGAACTATAATGATGATTATTCCATCGAAGAGAGTGCCAGGGCCCCCCTGATGGCAGATAAAACCATTCTTTTACCGATTCATGAAGCATACATCGGTGGAGAGTTTTTTTTCCAGGAAGAAGAAAATCCCGAAAGCATGGCTCAATTTTGTTTTAGGGAAGTGGATCCTGACGAACTGACGTTTATGTCGCGCAGGGATCAAAGGCACATCAAAAATATTTTCAAAAGTGAAAATTTCCCCGGCCTCACAGAGTTTGTAGACAATATTTTGTTGACAGTTGCTGCTAATGTTGCATCCATACTTCATTCGAATGGAGCATACCTTGACAGATTCAACAGGGATCCTCTGATTTTGTTAAATGCTATAAAGAACAATTTGGAAGGATTTTCGGCTATGATTCACACATCTACGGCAATGGGTGTTCACAGTTATCAATCGGAATTGGTAGAATCCTACATTGCAATATGCAAGGAAATTGTAACTAACAATCCTGAGAATTTGAAAGATCGGTTAAAGGTTAAACTTTCAGGTTATTATCATAAGTCCATTCTTGAGTCTTTTAAATTATTTAAAAACCACGAAGATTATAATAAATCAATACTTAAAGACCTGGATACCATTAATTTCGATTTTGTATTTAACTGCTATCAACAAATATTGATTGCCGATCATATTCGTGTTTTTACCATAAATTCCGAAGCACAAATGGAAGCCAGGATCGACCAGGAAAGCGGCGAACTCAAACGTGATGTGTTGGCAAATATATACATTGGTGGTCAATCTTTGGACAGGGGGATAACATTGCAAAGAATGGTGGGTTTTTTCTATGGAAGGGAGCCGCTGGTTGCACAACTTGACACTACCCTGCAACATGCACGCATTTATGGAGCCCGGAAACCAGAGGATTTGGTGTTTACAAGGTTGTATTGTTCTATAAGTATTTACAACCGATTAAAAGAGATCACCCAAATTGACGGAGTTCTGAGGCAATCAATCATCAACAATGATGGCAACAATCGATTTGCGGCTATCGAACTTGGAGCAAACGGAACGATTCGGCCTACCAACCCCGACAGAATAATGATCTCGAATTGCATTAACCTGAAATCGTTTAAGCGGTTTTTACCAATCGGGTTCAATACCCGGTCAGGTAATGCCTGTGAGCGTCATATGCAAACAATTGATGATATTATCACCCGTAATGAGCACAATGTAATACCAGGTTACAACAAGAAGGGACTATGTTTTATTACATGGACTGTTCTTGAAGAAATTTTTGACGAGTTCATGAAAGGAATGCTCAGTGGAGAGAAATGGGATGCCGATCCTGATGTTAATAATTGGAATATTGATAGACTTGAGGCATTTTATCATATCATTAAAAATTCTTACTTAAAGAATGATGACCGAATTATTTTGAGTGTTAAAAGAGGCCGATCCATTAACCGACTCCACATTGATGGACGGTTTATGGACACCCCTGAAACTGCCAGGACCGATACAGCAGAGATGAAAGATATTATGCTCATACATAATGTTCCCGGACTTTTCTTGTTTGAACAGGAAGGGCTTGAAGATATACAAGATGAAAAAAACTATGGTTGGAATGGACAGCGCTTTTACTGGCCGTTACTCATGCTGCCAAGTTTGGGACGAAATATTATGGTTAGTTTAGATGCGTTTCAACGAGGGCAAGAGTTGGAAAATTAATGCTCTCATAGTTTTTACGATTGAATAAGTGAGGCTTTTCGTTAATCTGCGAATGATAATAGATACATGGAAAAATTTCAAGGCATGAATGAATTTTACAAAATAGCTGTAAGCAACATTTCAAAGAGAGGAGATACTGATATTTTTCCCTTCCCGATCGAAAATGCTCTGTTCTACGATAAACCTGCAGAGATTGAAAATATTCTGCTGGAAATGGATAAGAATTATGACAGTTTGATCAGGACAGCGGCTGTTGGCAGTATCAAAACCTCTATCCCGGTCGGATATACAGGATTCCGATGGGCAACGATGATTGATCCGATTTGGAATGCTTTTTTATTGGCGGAAGTGCTGAAAATTTCCGGACAGATTGAACAGAAAAGGATACCTGTTGAAGAAAACTGTGTGTTTTCCTATAGGATAAAGTATGACGAAGAGAGTGGCACCTTGTTTAATCGGGAGGTTAACTGGAAGGCTTTCTATCAAAATGCAGGTAAAATTGCTGCTGACTATAAATTCATTATCACTTTTGATATTGCGGATTTCTATAACCGCATCTATCATGAGCGGTTACGTGAGGTTTTAACTACTGATATTGGCGCTGACGGCAAAGCGGTTGATAGAATTATGGGAATAGTTTCCCGGATAGCTAATGGAAATGAAACTTCCGGACTTCCGATCGGCGGCAACGCCTCCAGAATACTTGCCGAGGCTTTGTTAACCCGGGCTGATAGTTTTATGAAAGAAAATGGTATGAAATTCTGCCGTTTCGTGGATGACTATATCGTTTTCGCCGATTCTAAAAGCGCTGCGTACAACATTCTTAACCGATGCGCTGATTATTTCCAGCGGTCGTTGGGTCTTTCACTGCAAAAAAACAAGACCGCAATCATGTCTCTTTTTGAATTTCGGCGGCATGTTAAAATGGTTTTTGACGAGATTGGGGGAGACAAGGATGCGGATCGGACTTCCATCATGAAACTGAATATTAACCTTGATCCATACTCTGCAACTGCGGATGAGGCCCTGCGGGATATAAAGGATCATGTTGACAGCTATGGAATAATCAGACTTTTGAAATCGGAATGCCGAAAAACCAAAATCAATCAGATGTTTGGTAAACAGCTTGTACGGGTAATTCAATTCATGGATGAACAAGATATCTCCGAGGCATTTGAAGTTTTATCAGTAAATTTCGAAAAACTATATCCAGTTTTCCCTGTGATTATGCGCACAGCTTATCGTAACCTTTTGAAATGCAATGATGAAGGAATTCAAAATTTTATCAGTAAAGTTTCAGAAATGGTTGATGCCAACTCTTATTTGATTCAAACAGGTAACAATGCCTCTTACGCAATAAGGGTTCTCTCTCTTGTACAAAGTAAACTTGCCGAGCAGACTATCAGGAAAATCTATGAGAGAAGTCTGCCGGAAGCCAAAGATCCCTCTGAATTGATCAGAATGAATGCAATATATGCCATGACAAATCTAGGAAATTCAGCATGGATTTTAGATCGGCTCAATGAATTTCCTCATCTGTCTTCATGGGAACGACGGGCAGTAATTGCTTCAGCTGCTTTATTAGGCAACGAAGGCAACAAATGGAATGAATCAGTGAGAAACACATTCTCCCCTTTGGAAAAACTGCTGGCAGACTGGGCCGCTGAAAAGCTTGCTGAAAAACCAAACTGGAGGCTGCCGCTATGATATCAGAAAAGAAGTTCGCAAAAGAGCATCAATCGTTTTGGGAGGAACATACCCCTTTGTTCAGGGAGTATTATGCTTCAAGCAACATGCTGGGTAAAAAAACAGGTAAACCCATTGAAATACCTGAAGACTCTAAGCAGGTCTACATAAACAATCTCATCGCCACAGCTCACTTCAAAAATATAGTGGCGGACCCTGATTGTACAGTCGAAAAGTCCTTTATAGACAGTATTCCTGTTATTGATGTGTTTTCGAGGAAAAAACGTGAAGATTATTCGTTGACCGATGATTATATTCAAATTATTACCATCCAGGCCGAAAGAATTGCTGGCCTTTATTCGGGGAAACTTATTCATGATCCTCCGTTTCGTGGTTGTGGTCTGATGTCAAATTGTAACGGCGACCTTATTTGCGGAACAACGCTCGTCGAAATTAAAGCAAACAGAGAAATAAATGGACGAAAACCTTTTCGTCCGGAAGACTTCAGGCAGTTATTAACCTATTGTGCCCTGAATTACCTCGCAAATGATGACCTCTATGATATCCGGAAAATTCATTTGTTCAACCCGAGGATGGGATATTTATGGCAATCGGACCTGGAGGAATTTGTTTACCTGATCTCAAACACCACAATTGCCGACTTGTTTGAGTCCATTGGCAATTATCTCTCAGAACTGTCAGAGTCTATTGATTCGGCCATGGGATTTTATAATTCAGATTTTTAATCCAACCTTCAATTACAACACTTTATGATATATCCGGAAGAGTTCCCTGAAGACAGGAATAACGAAATAGCGGAGAAGAAGGTTTATCATGCAATGAAAAAGACATTCTCACGCGAGGATTTTGACGTATTTTATGACAGAACTTTCAGGGGAAGATTCAAAGGAGAAAGGCTTGATTATCAGATCGACTTTATCGTTGCAGACCTTCGCAACAACAGGTTCAACGGGCTCATCTGCATTGAGGTTAAAGGAGGTATCCTAGAGTATAAAGCCAATGGCTCCTGGTTTCAATATGAAAAAAAACTTGATACCTCTCCCACAGAGCAGGCTATCACATCAATGAATAGTCTTGTTAAAAAAAGATTCTCTGAAATAGAAGAAAATGTTTATTATCACTGGATGTTGTGTTTCCCGGATGTGATCAGTCCCGACAATAATAAATTACCTCCGAACCTTACTGAGGATCAAATAATAGACAACTATAAATTATCATCCCTTCGCACAACGCTTATCAGCTATTTTGATAATCTTGCTAAATCAAGTCCCGATAGAACCGGCATGGATTTGAGTAATTATAATAAGATTTTCAAGTCCTCCCTGATCAGAGACTGTAATTTCACACTTCCTCTTTCAACAAAAATAGATGTTAACGAAAAAACATTTATCCGACTTACGGCAAAACAGGGAGAAATTTTACGAATGGTTCAGGATAATGACAGAATCATTGTAAAGGGAATTGCTGGTTCTGGAAAAACACTCATTGCAAGGGAGATAGCGCTGGAATATTATGAAAAAGGGCTTAATGTGTTATTCCTATGCTACAACAAGGTTCTTTCTCTTAATATAAAATATTTTTTCGAATCCAGGAACAAAGTATATGTAAATAGCTACCTTGGGAATCTTGATCTGGATATTGATAGCCTTATGGACATAGGGAAATTGCAATATTTTGGACGCCGTTTAAATGATATGAAAATAAGCAAGGAGCGCATTGTCAAAAAGGATAATATGGTTAAAGTTGAAACATATCATTCTTTTGCATATTCTGTTATTGCAACAAGTGATCCTGGTTGGTGGGATAAACATTTCAATGATCCAGATTTCTGGAGTTTTATAGTTCCCCTCAAAATCGAAGAAATTAATAAAACTGGAGGAGTTTCCCAGGATTTTGATGTAGTCATCATTGATGAGGGGCAGGACTTTATGGAAGACTGGTATACAACAGTCGAGTGTTTTCTGAAACCGGCAGGGAAATTTTACATTTTCATGGATGAACTTCAGAATATTAACCTGGCATGTTCTAGAATTCCAGGAAATAATAAGTTTACAAAAATTCGGTTAGATGAAAACTGCCGTAATACAAAACAAATCGCTTCAAAACTGACCAAAATCATCAAACAAGAGATTCGTTCAAAAGATGAAATGCCAAATGGGGATCCGGTTGTTGTCGTACAATATCGCAATAATATCGACCAACAAACCAAAATACTCCAGGAAATCAGAAACCTCTTTGGGGAGAGTAAGATGAGGCCCGATCAGATTCTAATCTTACTGAATACTGAAAAAAGCAGCTCATGTCTGGCCGGAACCACAAGAGTAGACAATCTGCCTCTTCAGAAACTATCTGATGATGGGAAGTTGAACAACAATGTCGTCAATTATACTCGTATTAACACGTATAAAGGCCTCGAAGCAGATATTGTATTTATTATTGATACAGACAAAGTTGTATACGACGAAAAAGTATTTTACACACAAGCATCAAGGGCAAAACATCTATTATATATTTTTGAAAAAATTGAATGAAATAGGTTGTATTCTCTATAGCTTGTATTTTCAAAGACTATTTTTGCATTATTTGAAACGGATATCCATTAAACTGATTTGAAAAGAGTCCCAAAAAATTTCAATAAACTGGTTTCATACCTATTATTTTGCTCAGATTTGGAATCTGGCTGTAAATGATGGTTTACTATGTCATCGAATTCGAACAAACTGATTACCTCATTCAAAAACCCCAGGCATAATAGAAACGACACGCCAGAGCTGGGTTTGAGTGTTTTCATCATAACTTGCTGCGCAGGGCTAAAATTATGATATGCCTTAATAAACTGGGTAGCTATTTTCTGCTTGCTAAACTTTAGGTTTTCGCCCAAAATTGGAGAAGTGAAACATTTTTGCTGAACTTGATCGAACAAGTTCCAGTTGTCATCCATGGTTGCTGTTGCAGCCCAATTTTCAATTCCTTCAGCCATTCTTGTGATATCTTCATCTCCAATCAAATAGCTGTTATCAGCCAATTGGCTGAACAGGGTAAAAATTCCCAACGGAGGCGCGGTTTTTAATTTACCGAACTGTAATAATTCGAAAGCTACAGCTTCCAGCAAACGATTATCCCCAACTTCACTTTCGATTTTTCTTCCGCCAGTGGTCAGGAATTTTTCCAGGTAACAATGATCGCCATCCCATTTTATCAGTTTTTTGGCTTTTTTCAACCTTTTGATATCCTTATCAATCGATTTGAAAAAAGTTGCCGAATGCTCTTCGCTGAGGGAATATTGATCCTTCCCAAAAACCAGAGAGTACTGTTCACCGGAATATTTCAATACGGCAAAATATGGATTCAACTGATGAAATAGTGGCCGGTCTGGGGTTCCCCATTTTGTCTCGTAGAGCATTTCAAAACATTCGGCGAGCTGGTAGCTGGGTAAATGATATTGTGCAATCGTGTTATATGGTTCTGATCTGTTCTTTATAAAATGATAATGGTTTTTCCTGAAACCTGACATCAGGAAGGAACTTTCATTCTGTGAGAGGAACTTGACATTGAAATCATGTTCCAGGATAACCTTCATAAAATCACCCATGTTTGCGTATTTATTTAAATGGTTTTGCCCATTACAAATTCATTTTTAATATCCTTATAATAGCCGTGAAAGAATTGGCTCTAGAAAGATGCCTGTAAGTAGCCTGTATGCCATCTATAGTATGACGCCAAGTGCCATTAAGATGGTCGATCATTGAACGAAGATAGGAAATAATTCTCGTTGACCTTTCGTTAAGCTATTTTTTCGCAATGCAGGAACCTGGATGCTCTGCAGCTATAAACATCAGCTAATGTGCCATAAAAGAATATCTGCTTTTTTTATCTCAACAGATAGTCCTGACAAGTGTAAGACAACATAGATTACGACAAAGGCTAAAGCAATCAAGTAAATAATTTTCAATGCACGTAGCATCCTGCGTCTATAATAGCCAACAAAATAGGCCAATGAGTTTAACGCTTTCATAGTTTATAAATTAGGTTAGGATTAATTTACACGGATATTAAATTGTTCATCAACCGGTGCTATGTTGCATTCATTGACGATAAACCTGTTATCGGGTTTAAGGACACATTGGATGAACGATTTGTTCGCCCTGAATTCCATGGCCTTTACAATTGCATACTGAAGATCCGGGTCCAGCAGGATCATGCAGGGCAAGAGCTGATCTCCGTTTTCATGGTCAACCATGCAGCATTCGTCCAGGTGCTTAACCCTGTCCTTCTCAATAATAATATTACCGATAAGGTACCGCTTGGCGAGTTCGTATTCCGAGGCTGCATCGGCCACCGGAAAGATGATAGCCACTGCAACTTGCTGGTTTTGCATGATCTGTTTCAGGTTATACCATTTAAGAACCTGGTAATCGGAAGGAGTTGCCTTGCAAATTGAGAGTGAATATTTCTTCATATATGTTGGTTTTTGTTTGTTTTCAAAAGATTAAACGTTGTAAATAATCTGCCACACACGACTATTTTGTTTTATGAACTGTCACGATTTATTTTTTATTGAGACAAGTAAACAACGAATTTCAACAAAGGTAAATGAGCACAACTCAATCTATTTATGTTGCTGTTTTATTGTTGAAAAAGCAGAAATTCAAACCTTTATATTGATATTTCCCCCTCACTTTAAACACATTATGGCGTATTGGATTACCTTTGCAACATGGACATCGATAACAAGTTAATCCTTCACATACCCCATTCATCTGTTGAGATTCCTAACTTCACTGGTTTTCTGGTCGATCAGAAACGGATTAACAGCGAAATAGACCTCCTTACAGACTGGTTTACCAATGACCTTTTTGAATCGGAAAAGGATTTTTCGATCAAGGCAGGTTTTTCGAGGGTGTTTTGCGATGTGGAAAGATTTGTGGATGACAACCTGGAACCCATGGCAAAAGTGGGAATGGGAGTATTGTATGAAACCTGTGACGATGGAACACATTTACGAGTAGTGACCCCGGCTGAACGGGAACAGATACTGTTGCAATACTACCACCCACATCATAAAATGTTACTTGATGCAGTTGACCGTCAATTGGACAGGACCGGCTCTGCCATTATCGTCGACTGCCATTCATTCACCCAAACTCCAATGAAACGAGATCAGTGTCAGCTTCCGGACCGTCCGGATTTCAATATCGGCACAGATATATTCCATACTCCTCAAAAAGTTGTAGATGCAGCAACTGAATTTTTTAAGCAAGGCGGTTTTACACTGGGGAAGGACTGGCCCTATCAGGGAACCATGGTTCCATTGAAATACTATAAGAAGGATCGAAGAGTAACTTCGATCATGCTGGAAGTAAACCGGAGGTTATATCTGGTTGAAGGTAAATCTGCTAAGAGCGACCGCTATGATCATGTAAAAACCGTAATCGATCAATTCCTTGATCTGATCAGAACGCTTTCACCCACTTTGTCTTTTAAGGTAATTTTTTGAGAATGATATTCGGCCTGCCCGCTCAAACAAGTTCCACAATCTTCCCCAGCACTGAATAATAAATCATTTTCTTTGTCACCTTTTTACCCATCGCCGATTCGAGGATTTCCGAATAGGCATTCAATTGTCCGGAATAGATTCCGGCAAAATGTTTCCCCCGGTGGTTGGTTACCTCTGCGAGACTTCCGGGGTAGGATTTGTAGTCGATGAGCACCAGGTGATCATCAAACTCCAGCACCAGGTCGGCTGCACCAAGATAAACCTTTCCCGCACGAACCATCTGCATCGGTACTTCCCGATGAATGGTTTTTGGTGCAAGGGTTAGCAGGTAATTTTTCCACTGTCCAATAGTCTTTACGATATCCGCCTGATCGAGCTGACCGGCCAGGTGGTGCCGTTCAAGGATGGCGCCGATCCGCTGTTCATCCGGCGCGTCGGGCCAGAGATAGAGGATGTCGTGGAGGCAATTGCCCATGGCCGCCTCGTTGCTGATATTCCCGGTTTTAATCCGGTGGGCAAAATCGTGGATCAGGGTTACATGTACATCGGTGTTCCCTAGCAACTTGCTTGGCGATACATATTTGGGATCGTGCTGCGGCTTTAAACCCTCCTTCGGGAAAAATGAACCCGGTTTATAGATTGGCTCCCCATAATCGAAACTGAATTCTGTGCGTTTATCGGCAATAACCTGGTAATTGACCAGGATTCCCTGCTCAAACAGGTCGATGGGTCCGCTTGCCGGAATGGTTTTTACCAGTTCCTCAAGACTCCACTTGTTGTCGTGATCATTGACCCTGTTCAGCCATTTGTACTTGTTCCTCGTGAAACTGCTGGTGGTGGTCAGGTAGTCCCGCGCACGGGTCATGCCGACATACAGAAGCCGTTTGGTCTCCTGAATGTTTATGGTTTCTGCTTCTTTGAATGCCTCCGAATTTTTAATATCTTCCTCAAAGCCCATAATTTTTTCTTTCCCTCCGAAAGGCCAGAAACTGAAATTGAGGTAGCGGTTGTTCAACGGATTTTCGATATCCAGCGCTGCCGACAATTTCACAGAGGTTTTGAAAAAAACCTTCTCCAGGTATTTTTTTTCCTGAGCCTGCCCCAATCCGGTTAAAATCACACAGGGCCATTCGAGTCCTTTTGCCTTGTGATAGGTGAGCACGTTTACCGCATGAACATTCCCGGTGGCTGCCTGGCTGTTTTTTTCGTTATCCTGTTTCAGCCATTGTACAAAACCGGCCAGGCTGGAAGCGAGGTTGAGATTCACGCAATAATCATCATAATTTTGCGCATACAGGATCAGTTGCTGCATGTTGGCTTTCCGCTGTTCCGCATTGCCCCAGGCCGAAATATGCCTGGTAAGTTCCAGTTCCGCCACTGCTTTTTCAATCAGTTCCGGAACAGAGAGGTGAAAGGAACTTTTTACAAAAAGTTCCAGTTTTTGAACGAACTCATCGTCCTTTCCCCATTTTGATACATAATCGTAGTATTCCCGCCCATTTTCATCGTTACGGGCCGGGCTGTCGGAAATAAAATCAAGTCTTTTTTCTATTACAGACTCCGCAGTAAAAGCATTATCCTTGTTGATCAGCAACAGGATTTCCGTAACTGCCAGGGAATTGGACGAGTCGGCGATCACATTCAGGATGTTGACCAGAAGCCTGTATTCGGCGGTATCGGACAATCCGTCCACGCTGGCCGCCACCTCCAGGTTGTGCTTCATCAGTTCGGAGGCAATGGCTTTTACCTCATTGTTTTTCCGGCACAACACTGCAAGGTCAGCAGGCACCATCGGCCGGATCTTTTGAATGGATTTATCAAAGACAGGCAGGTTTTTATCAAGCAGATCTTTGATGTGCCCGGCAAGATAGTAGTAGAAGTTGTTGACACTTCCGGCATTATCAAAGTCATTTGTAAAATGCCAGTGACTGAGGGCAAACTGAGAGGCATCGGGGGTAAATCCCTCCGTGTTGTCATTGCGGACGGGTATCAGCCCGATGGTATCCCTGGCAGAGAGCGTGATCTCATCCTTCGTTCCGAATTTTTCAACGATCCAGTTTTGAATGGAGGTTTCATCCCCGAGGATATCATTTTTACAGATCAGGACCGACGAAGACTGATCTTCCAGGCAAACTTCAAACATTTTGTTGGTCAAGTTTACCAGGTCGCCCCTCGAGCGCCATGAGTTTTTCAGCAATTGGAGTTTGAGGTTACAGTCGTTTTGTTTATAAAACACCTTCAACAGATTGCTTACCAAAACAGGATCGGAACCATTGAACCCGTAAATCGCCTGTTTAGGATCACCCACCCAGATATTCTGGTCAACAATTTCAGCAAGCTTTATGAAGATGCTCAACTGGATGGGGTTTGAATCCTGAAATTCGTCTACCATCACCAGCTTGATGGTTTGCT
>SESB01000677.1_pt1 | contig 24197 bp, 21 predicted proteins | sample 3171441 | NCBI WGS metagenome assembly SESB01 (sample SAMN06051867, study PRJNA518727) | freshwater metagenome | biome: subpolar coniferous forest; feature: holomictic lake; material: water; isolation source: holomictic Lake 227, 6 m depth | place: Canada: near Kenora, Ontario | collected... | reverse complement strand
ATTCCCATGGAATGACGCAATGGATCTCTCCAATCCGGCAGGGAAAGTCCGTAGGTTGCCCGAATTTTTGACGAATCAAGGCGCGAATTGGCGGGGCGACGGGCGGGGGTCGGAAACTCCGCCGTGGTAATCGGCGTGATGTTCTCCACCTGCAATTTCATCCCGCGTTGCCGCGCCTCATCAATCACAAATTGAGCATAATCCCGCCACGTGGTCACGCCTTGCGGCACAAGGTGAAAGAGGCCGCCGGGAAAATGCCCTGGATCAGATGCATGGGCGCGAAAGACATGCGCGGTCACATCGGCCAGCAGGGAAGCGGGAGTAGGCGCTCCCCATTGATCTGCCACCACCCGCAATTCGCTTCGATCCCGCGCCAATCGCAGCATCGTTTTGGCGAAATTATTTCCATGGATCCCGTAGACCCAGGTGGTGCGAAAGATCAAATGGCGACACCCCGATTGCATGATGGCTTGTTCGCCCGCTAGTTTGGTCTCCCCATAGACAGAGAAGGGGTTCGGCACATCCTCCTCGCAATAAAAACCGTGTTTGCTCCCATCAAAAACATAATCCGTGGAATAATGAACCAGGAGCGCATTGAGTTCCAGCGCCTTGCCGGCCAGGAAGCCAGGCGCTGCGGCATTGACGGTGAACGCCGTCTCCCGATCGGATTCCGCTTTGTCGACCGCCGTGTAAGCCGCCGGGTTGACAATCACATCGGGGCGCACTTTTGAAAGGACAGCTTCCATTTGCCGTGGGTCACGCAGGTCAAAAGAGGCAGAGTCGAACGCTGTGACCTCTCCCAACGGCGCAAGTGCACGTTCCAGTTCATACCCAACCTGGCCGTTCCGCCCCGTCAGCAAAATCGCAAGCGGCTTCTTCACGGCTTACGCTTGCCCCTCGTATTGTTGCGCGAGCCACTCCCGGTAGGCCCCTGAAGTCACGCCTGCAACCCAGGCGGAATTTTCCAAATACCATGCAACCGTCTTGCGAATGCCGCTTTCGAAAGTTTCCGCAGGACGCCACCCTAGTTCCCGGTCTATTTTGGTGGCATCAATAGCATAGCGGCGGTCATGGCCCGGACGGTCTTTGACAAAAGTGATCTGTTCACGATAGCGGCGTCCGTCCGCTCGGGGGCTGAGTTCGTCGAGTATGGCGCAAAGCGTTTCCACCACTTCCAAGTTGGTCTTTTCGTTCACGCCGCCGATGTTGTAGGTTTCACCCACTTGACCGGCCTCCAAAACACGCTCAATGGCTGAGCAGTGATCGCGCACATAGAGCCAGTCGCGCACGTTGGAGCCATCGCCGTAAATCGGAAGCGGTTTGCCGTTGATTGCATTGAGCAACACCAGCGGGATCAGCTTCTCTGGAAAATGGTAGGGCCCGTAGTTATTGGAGCAGTTGGTTGTCAGCACCGGCAGGCCATAGGTGTGGTGGTAGGCGCGCACCAAGTGGTCACTTGATGCCTTGGAGGCCGAGTAGGGGCTGTTGGGCGCAAAGGGGTGCTGCTCCGTAAACGCCGGGGCGCACGGTTCCAGCGAACCATAAACCTCGTCTGTGGAAACATGCAGGAACCGGAAGGCGGCGGCTTTCTCCGGAGCAAGGCCCGTCCAGTAAGCACGCACGGACTCCAGCAGATGAAATGTTCCCACCACATTCGTTTCGATAAAGGCTGCCGGGCCGTGGATCGAACGATCCACATGGCTTTCTGCCGCGAAATTCAGCACAGCTCTGGGCGCATGCTCCTGAAGAAGCCGGCTCACAAGTTCCATATCACCTATATCACCCTGGACAAAAGTAAACCGGGAGTCTTCCCAGACCGATTGCAGATTCGCAGGATTTCCGGCATAGGTCAGTTTATCGAGCACAACCACCGCCTCCTGCGAGTGAGAAAGCCACTGGAGGACAAAGTTGGAGCCAATAAAACCTGCAGCGCCAGTGACAAGAATAGACATAGAGCGGAATGATTGAAGAGTGGTATTATTGAGTTGCATTAGAACGATTTTGCCGACTTGAGTCAAGGATGCTGACTGGGCTCCAGCATCTAATTTCCAAGGGCTCCGGAGTTCTGACAACTGTGTAAATCTGTGGATAAAACAAGTTGCTGGGTTTGTTGTGCGAATCGCTAATCTGCTCGACCAATCCCGGCATTTGTGTAGGATGCCCGGCACTGATGAACCCTGGATGGATGCGAAAAGCGGCTACGCTATGAATGCAGCCCGTCTCTCTTTAATCACCCGTGTGGATGACGCCGGACTCTGCGAAAGCGTCAATGACGCGGTCTTGGACGTCGCTGCGTCGGGTCTGGTTCGGAATGTTTCGATCATGGCGGCCGGCCCCGCGCTCGCGCATCTCGCGGAACGGCTTCGGGGCCGCTCGGATCTTTGTCTCGGGCTGCATGTGACGCTGAATGCGGAGTGGGAGCGCGTGCGCTGGCGTCCGCTCAGCCCGCTCTCGCGGGGCGTAGCGTGGGGCAGCACTTTTTCGGCAACGGCAAAGTCAGCCTCAAAATCAGCGGCAACCGCTTGCACTATCGCGCCAGCGGCATCAGCTACCTCGGCTGCCGGATTTGACGGGCGGTGTTCCTCGGAAATCCTTTCCGAGAAATGCCCCCACCTAGTGTCCTGTCAGGTAAGTTAATGAAATAATTCCGAGTCCATTTTTCGCATTTTTCAAGGCGCGACCGAAAGGCAATATCTGAAGATATTGCCCGAGGAAGCAACGCTGAAAAATCGGAAAAGGGGCTGGAATTATGAAAGGAAGTTGCCTAACAGGACACTAGCACTCCCGAAGCCGCTCTTTAAGCAAGGCTGCGGGCCATTGCCCCGGGACTTGCGGCTTGTCCAGATAGCCGTAGTTGAGCACGGAACCGGATTTCCCAAGCGCCAGACGGGAGATTTTGCCGAACTCCCCCATCCCCATCACCGCGAGCGGCAAGGCGGCGGAACTGCGCGCCGTCAGAAAATCGAGCAGTGTGACCAGATCGCGCGGAGAACGCGCCACTGTCGCCACTTTGAAAATGTCACATCCCGCCCTTGCCGCCGCATTCCGCAACACCTGGAGACGGGCGGGCGAGGGCGTTTTTTGAAAATCATGATGGGAAAGAACGACCCCGATCCCCTGGGACTGGGCTTGCGCGATCACGCTTCCAAGCGCCTTTGCCGAGCGCAACTCCACATCCACCAGGCTCGCGTAGGGCAGAAAGCGCGCGAACAATGCCCGTCTTTGCGCCAGCGTGAGAGAACCTCCCCCTCCCTCCAACGGATGGCGCACCGTAATGAGCAGCGGCACCTTCAGCTTGGGGAGGGCTTTTTCAAGCGCAGCAAGAGCCGTTGCCCCGGCAAAGGCGTCGATGCGCACCTCCAGAAAATCCACCCCTTTTCCTGAGAGCTTCAGGGCAGCCGCAAGCGCTTTTGGGTTATGGATCGTCCCTACAACTGCGCCGGAAAAAGGATGCTTGAACATGCAAAAAAGAAGGTGGATTTATTACGGGAAACTCCGATAGTCTCTCATCTACATGACAGGCCGCAAACAAGAATTTAATCTTCAAATCTACCAATTAGTAGACGCCGTTCTTCTAGCCTTGGCATTTTGGGGAGCTTACGTTTTGAGGCACTGGGGCCAGTTTTGGTTCGATTTGATACCGGTTGCCCCGTTTGCCACGAGCGAATGGCTGGTTTTTATCATCATGCCCTTTGGGCCGATTTTGCTCGAACTTCAGGGATTTTACTCCAATCCGCTGCAAAAAACATTGGTGACGTCTCTAAGGCAGATGGCCAGTGCGGCTTTCTGGCTCGTCATTCTCATAACCGTTTGTGCCTTTTTTTTCCGCCTGGAGGTGCCCGGTCGCACGGTGCTGCCGCTCTTTGCATTACTGGCCACGGGGTTGCTGGCCCTCAGAGAGCTTACCACGTCCACTTATTCCCGCGCCCGCGCCCGCAGCGGCACCCGCCGCGAACCCGTCCTGCTGGCAGGGAGCCTCGCCGACATTAAGGCGCTTCGCCAGATGTTCACCCCTGTGCAGTTGATTGAGATGGATATTGTGGGCGAGATCGACATCGACCACCAACCGATCTCTGCGCTGATCGACGCCCTGCACAGGCACTCCGTCAACCGCGTGATTTTCACCGGCGGCCAGGCGAACATGAACCTGCTGCAAAAAGCGATCGGCGCCTGTGAAATCGAAGGGGTGGAAGCCTGGCTGGTCGCCAATTTCATCAAAACCGCCATCGCCAAACCGACCTTCGACGTGATGGGCGCCGTCCCCATGCTCGTTTTCCGCACGACCCCCTCGGTTTCCTGGTCGCTGCTGGTCAAGAGCATCATGGACCGGAGCGGCGCCTTTTTGCTCCTGATCCTCACCAGCCCCTTGATGCTCCTGGCGATCATCGGCATCAAACTGACCTCACCCGGGCCCGCCATCTTCCGCCAGCAACGCAGCGGGAAAAACGGACGGCCCTTTACCATGTATAAATTCCGCAGTATGACCACGGATGCCGAAATGCGCCGGGCGGAACTGGCAAGCCAGAACGAAATGAGCGGCCCGGTTTTCAAAGTGGGAGCCGACCCCCGCGTCACCCCCTTTGGCCGCTGGATACGTAAAACCAGCATCGACGAATTGCCCCAGCTTGTGAACGTCCTCCTGGGGGACATGAGCCTGGTGGGGCCCCGCCCCCTCCCGCTTTACGAGGTGGCCAATTTCGAAAATGACGCCCAGCGCCGCCGCCTCAGCGTCAAGCCCGGCTTGACCTGCCTGTGGCAAATCAGCGGACGCAACAACGTCCAAGTCTTCGATCAATGGGTTAAGCTCGATCTCGAATACATCGACAACTGGTCCATCTGGCTCGACATCCAAATCCTCCTCAAAACCATCCCGGCAGTCCTCTTCGGCTCGGGAGCGCGTTGAACCGTTCACCCGGGGAAAAGCTCATGGGCGCATCTTTTTTCTTGCGTCATCCATAAGAAGCGTTATTTTGCTTACATAGTTTTAAAAGATGTTCTGGGGGGAACATGAGCCCTTCGTGACCATTCGGTCGCGGGGGGCTCAATCTTTTTATACCTGCTTCCCCCATCTTGCCGCTCCCTGTAATGGATTTTTCCCACCTCTCTGCACAACAATGGCTCCTTGCCGGGCTGGCCGCCCTTTTGGTCGGCTTGGCGAAAAGCGGTTTTAGCGGCATGGGGTTGCTGGTGCTGCTCCTCATGGCCCACGTCATGCACGGCCACGAACGGGAATCCACCGGCGTCGTCCTGCCGCTTCTGCTGTGCGGCGATCTTTTTGCAACCCATGCCTTCCGCCGCCACGTCCACTGGCCCATGCTCTTGCGGATGCTGCCTCCCGCCGGGGCGGGGATTCTCCTCGGGTTCTTTTGGATGCGCACCTTGAGCGACACCGGTTTCAAGCCGTTGATCGGCGCCATTGTGCTCGCCCTCGCTGCCCTGCACGTCCTGCGCGAGCGCATGCCCGAAAAATTCCAAGCCGTGCCGCACAGCACTTGGTTTGTCTGGGCGTTGGGAATCACCGCAGGGGTCACCACCATGCTGGCCAATGCCGCCGGGCCCATCGTAACGCTCTTTTTCCTGGCGGTAGCCTTGCCCAAGCTGGAATTTGTCGCCACCGGCGCCCTGTTTTTCCTCGCAGTGAATCTTTTCAAAATCCCCTTCAGCATGAACCTGGGCTTCATCACCCCGGCTTCCCTCGGTTTTAACGCCGCGCTGGTTCCCTGCGTTGCCTTGGGCATTTTGGGCGGCAGATTCCTGCTCCACCGCATCAACCAACGCTTCTTCGAGAAAATCTTGCTCCTGCTGACTGTTTTCACCGCCCTGCATCTCCTCTTTGCTTGATCGGCGATTCATTTTTCTTGCCTCTTGAACCGCGCTAGCGTAAACAGTCCGACCCTTGCCGCTTTTCCTCGTCAAAGAGGCGAAAGCAAACCCAAGAGAATACGGGTTGGTAGCTCAATGGTAGAGCAGCGCCCTTTTAAGGCGTTGGTTGTGGGTTCGAGTCCCACCCAACCCATTTATCCGCCAGTAAACCCACTAGTGTCCTTTGGGATAGCCGCGAACCCTCTTTATTCGCATTACCCGACCACATTTTATGCCTACACCCACCGCATCCGAACAAATCGAACAACTTGAACGGCAGATCTTGGATTTGAAGAAACAAGCGCTTGTTGAGCTCCGCGAAAAACTCGCTGAGGCTCGCAAGACGGTTGCCGATCTTGAAAAAGAACTCGCCCAATTAACGGGAAAAGCGACGGAAGAACCCGCCGCAGCCGTCACCACCCGCCGCAGCCGCCGGCCTTCGGTTACAGATGACGACCTGAAACCGATGGTGCTCAAAGCCATGGCCCAGCACGGCATGAACGGCCTCAACGCCAAAGATATCGCCGGCCACGTCGGACAGGATCCGCTGCGGATTCGCAAGTTTATCGCCGCCAACCCCACAACCCTCAAACGCCAGGGGGCAGGCCCCGGCACTCGTTTCTTTCTGCCTTAAATTCCTATAGATTCCGCTGTTGCCTAACGGCGACAATATACGTAAAACCCCGTCTAGCTATAGACGGGGTTTTTTGCTTAAATGGATTTTCATACCCATGGTTCCGAAACTTAATGACACAGTTTTTCTGATGGCGCTCAAGCGCTGGGGACCTCCCGCATGCTGGATGTTTCTCATCTTTGGCGCCTCGGCGGACTCCGGTTCCGTGCGCCATACCTCGCGGATCATCGACCCCTTTTGCACCTGGCTTTGGCCCAATATCACCTTCCTTCAGCTTGAGGCCATTCACTTCATTGTGCGCAAAGCGGCGCACATGACGGAGTTTGCCTTCCTGGCGCTTCTGTTGCTGCGCGCCCTTTCCTATGACCGGGGCGATGCCCGCAAGTGGATCTCTTCGGCCTGGGTGCTGACGGTCGCCTATGCGGCAAGCGACGAGTTTCACCAGTCTTTTGTCCCCGGACGCAACCCCTCGCTGGTGGATGTGTTGATTGACTCCGCAGGGGCCGCCCTCGGGTTGCTGATTTGCCACCTCGTTCTCCAACACCGCGCAAAAAAGGAAGCGCACAAACCGGCCAAACCCGCAGCCGTTCCCCTAACCTCGCGGCCCAAGTATGCGGAACAAATCCTCTGCACCCTGCAAGGCGAGGACGTCGAAACCCGCTCCCAAGTCTGCTTTGAGGTGCAGGATCGCCTCCAGCGGGAGCACGGCGGGCGGCTCATCCTCGGACGCAGCAGCGGCGCAGCGCAACTCTGCGTCAAAAACACCAGCATCTCCGGGCAGCATCTTTCTCTCAACTTCCGCAATGGCAAATTCGAAGTGGAAGACCTGGACTCCTCCAACGGCACGCGCGTCAACGGCAGGAGACTCGTTCCTTTCAAACCGGTGCCCATCGCCGACGGCGACCGGATCGAGGCGGGCGAAGTCCTGCTCCATTTCCGCCACATGGCATGATAAAAGCTTAATTACACTTTTCGCAGCGACTGCTCCTTACCTCCCATGGAACCCCCCCGTCTCGCACTGCCCAAAGGCTTCCGGCTTGCGAATTACGAGTTGACGCGAGTCCTCGGAAAAGGGGGCTTTGGCATCACCTACCTGGGGGAAGACCGGCATCTGGGTCGCAGGGTCGCGGTGAAGGAACTGCTGCCGGATACGATTGTAACGCGCATCAAAGAGGGACAGGTGGAGGCCCAGAGCGCGGACTTGGAATCCAACTGGGAATGGGCCAAGGAGCGTTTCATGGAAGAAGCGCGCGTGCTGGCCAGCTTCAAACACCCGAACATTGTCGAAGTCCACCAACTCATCGAAGCCAACGGGACGGTGTACATGGTGATGGACTACATCGAAGGCGAAAGCTACGAAGCACGCCTGCGGCGCATCGGGCGAGAGCAGGATGAGCAAAGCATGCGCCTGATCCTGGAACCCTTGCTGGCCGGGCTGGAGGAAGTCCACACGGCGGGGCTGCTCCACCGGGACATCAAGCCCGACAACATCCTGCTGCGCCGGGGCATCCAACCCATCCTGCTCGATTTCGGCTCGGCGCGCAAACTGCTGGAGGCCACCACCCCCATGACCTCGCTGGTGACCCACGGGTATTCGCCCATCGAGCAATACCAGGTCAAAGGCAAACAGGGGCCGTGGACGGACATCTACGCGCTGGGCGCCGTGGCCGCGCGGGCGATCACCGGGGAAAAACCGCCCATGTCCGCAGACCGGATGAGCGAAGACGAGTTTGTGTGGCTAAGCTACCGCAACCTGGAGGGCTTCCGCCCGCTCTTCATGCAGGCCATTGATTGGGCGTTGCGCGTCAAACCCAAGGATCGTCCTCAAACCATCAGCGAATGGCAGGCAAGTTTCGGCTGGTCGCCCCGCGTGGGTTTTCCCGGCAGAGGCATCGGCAGACCCGCGCTGGCCACCCGCACAAAAGCAGCCGCGCTGGCGGGAAACAAGACGGCCCGGGCCTTGCCCGGCCAAACCTCGCAAGAAGCTTCCGTTGCTCCACCGGATGCAGCCCCCTCCAATACCTCCCGCCCCTCCACCGTCACCGTGCCGGAGCTGCGCATCTTAAAAACCGTCCGGAAGTTTCCCTTTATCGTCCCCGTCCTGCTGTTTTTGGCGGCGAGCGGCCTGGTCACGGTCGTGGGCGGGGGTCTCTCTCTGCTCACACGGCCTCCCCAGCCGATGCTCAGCGACCCGATAAAGCCGCAGCCCACGCCCGCCCCCGTGGCTCCCCTCAACCCTGCGGCGCGCAAACAGGCTGTGTTTGAAAACAGCCTGGGGATGAAATTTGTACCGGTGCCGGGAACAGGCCTTCTCTTCAGCGTCTGGGACACCCGGGTGCAGGACTACCGGGCCTTCGTTCAAGTCACGGGACGCACGTGGAAAAAACCGCCATTCCCCCAGGAAGTAAACCACCCCGCAGTGAACGTGAGCTGGGAGGACGCGAAGGCCTTCTGCGAGTGGCTTTCCGAAAAGGAAGGCCGGGAATACCGTCTGCCAACGGACGCCGAATGGAGCATCGCCGTGGGCCTGCCGCCGGAAAAAGGGGCGACGCCCAAGGAGAAGGACAGCGTCATTAAAAGAACCTACCCGTGGGGGGTGAGTTGGCCCCCGCCCCCCGGAGCGGGCAATTACAGCCACACGCTGGGAGTGGACGAATACGAAAAGACCTCGCCAGTGGGAGCCTTCCCGGAAAACCCACACGGCCTCTACGACATCAGCGGCAACGTATGGCAATGGTGCGAGGACTGGTATGACAGCTTCCAACGCCGGCGGGTCTTGCGCGGCGGCGCGTGGAACAGTTGCACAGAGGATATTCTGCTCTCCTCCTTCCGCTACTATTCCTACCCCACAGATCAATACGACAACATCGGATTTCGCTGCGTGACGCCAGCGAAAAAATCCGCCAAACCATGAGGCAACCCGGACGCTTCGGCATCTTTATTTTGTCGTTGTATTTCGACCCGATTGCGCTAGAGATTTGAACCAATGTTTCCCTTCCGGAATAAGCATTTAGCGGGCGTTCACAAACTTGCACCCGGCCTCGCCGCCCTCTTTGCCCTGGCCTTTCTTCTGCCCATCGCACGGGCGGAACTTGACCCTGCGCTCACCCGTTCGAGCGAGGAGAGCTCCCCCACGGCCCTGCTTAAATTCCAATACCGGCTCTTTCCCTCCGCAGAGGTGGAAAAAATCGTGGTCACGCAGAACGGCAAGCCCGTGGAATTCCGCCACACCCCCTTTGCCAACAACCCGCTCAACAGCAGCGCCCTGCTGGTTCTGGTGGACACCAGCGTCGGTTCCTCCAGGGCGCCCCGCGACCACACCATTGAGGACAACAAACAATTCATCCAGGCGTTGCTCACCAACGCGCAGCCGGGCAACCTCATCGGCGTCAGCAACTTTGCCAACGACCTGTTCGAAGTCGCCCCCATCGGCGCGCCGTTCTCTGAAATCCGCTATAAAATCGCCCGCCTGAAAGCGGACGGCTTGGGCACACGGATTTACCGCCAGGGGATGTCGGCCATCGACATCCTCAACTCCGTGCACGCCACCCGCAAGGCGCTGCTCATTCTCTCCGACGGCAAAGACGAGGACAACGGCTTTACGGTGGACGACCTGGTCAAGACCGCGCTTAAACGCAACGTCATCGTCTTCGCCATGGGCTGCCCGGAAACCGGAGCCGACGTTCCCACGCTGGGCAACCTGGAAAAAATCGCCTGGGAAACCCGCGGCCTCTACGTCCGCGCGCGAATGGGCGCTCCAGACAACAGCCAACGCCTCAAGGAAAGCGCGGATTTCGCCCAAGCGGTGCTCACCTCCCTGAACTCCGGCGGCGAAGTGGTGGTTCCCCTCGACACGCTCGCTGCCAGCGGAGATGTCACCTTTGAAGTCGTCACCAAAGGCGGCGAAACCTTCAGCCATGTGCATAAACGCGCAGCAGTCGAGCAGGCGACGCCGACCCCTCTCCCGATGGTCGCCGTCGCAACTCCCGAACCCTCGGCAACCCCGGAGCCCACCGCCACCCCCCTTCCCACCCCAACCGCCACCCCGACCGCCACCCCGGAACCCACTCCCGTCTCCACTCCGGCAATGCGCCCCGCCGAGACTCCCGCCGCAGCGGCTCCCGGGCGCTTCCAGGAGAAGCTGACCCCGGGCAACCTCTTTAGCGCAGGCTCCATTGTGGTGCTGCTTTCCGCGATTCTTGTGCTGAGAAGCCGCAAAGCCAAAACCCCTCCCTCGCCCACAGCCTACCTGGAAATGCAGGATGCCGAATCCAAGCGCATCCCCTTGATCAAGACCGCCAACCGCATCGGACGCCGCGTCGACAACGACATCGTGTTCACCAACACCAGCATCTCCGGCTACCATGCCGAAATCCACGCCCAGCGCGACGGCACCTTCACCATCACCGACCTCGGCTCGGGCAACGGCCTGAGCGTCAACAACCAGCGCCTCACCCAAGCCAATCTTAAGGATGGCGATCTGGTCGAACTGGGCGAAGTCCGCTTCCGCTTCTACCGCAGCTAACCTCTTTCACCCCACCCACACCATGGAAGACCACGAAAAAACGCGTCTGATTCGCCGCCCGATGGCGCAACCGCCCACACCGCCCAGCGCGGGAATGTCCCTGCCGCCCCAGGACGACCTGGAAAAAACCCGGATCTTGTCCCGCCCCACCTCCGAGCCGCAGGAGCCCGAGGCGCTTCCCATGATGCAAGCCGATGACGACAAGACCGTCATCATCCGCCCCTCCTCGCGCAGCCGCGAAGCCGGGGAACCCGCACCCGGTGACCCCATGGCCGATCCGCTGGTCGGCTGGCTGGTCGTCATCGCCGGGCCCGGCCAGGGAAACTTCGCCCGGCTCGGGCATGGGATGAACAGCATCGGACGCGCCGAGGGCCAACGCTGCCGCCTCGACTTTGGGGATGCGGAAATCTCCCGCAAAGTCCACGCCACCATCACCTACGACCCGCGCGGACGGAAATTCTACCTCATGCACGGCGGCGGCCAAAACCTGACCTACATCGGAGAAACACCCGTGCTCCAGCCCGCCCTGCTCACGGGCGGCGAAGTCATTTCCCTGGGGAAAACCACCCTCAAATTCATCCCGCTCTGCGGCCCCGATTTCGATTGGTCCCAACAGTCCTAGCACCAATGTCCGAAAAGCAGCCCCTTAGCCAGGCTCCCAGCCGATCATGAAAGTCGGTCGCGATTTTGCAGGCAGACAGCTCTTGGGCAGCCGCAAGGCGCAGGAGGATTCGTATGCCTTTTCCATCATCGCCGACACCGCAGAGGGCGACGTGGAAAAGCTGCTCGTGGTGATTGCCGACGGCCTCGGGGGACATTCCGCCGGGCAAAAAGCCAGCCAGATTGCCGTGGAGTCTTTTGTGGAAGAGTTCTTCCAGCACAAGCCGACGCTCCATTCCAACGACGCCTTTGCCCTGCACGAAAGCCTCACCTACGCCAACGAGCGCATTGCCCAATCCATTGACGACTCCCCGGGCGAACTCAGCGGCATGGGCACCACCCTGCTCGCGGCGACCGTTTCCCGCACCCGCCTTCAGTGGATCAGCGTGGGAGATTCCCCCCTGTTCTTCTACCGGGGGCACACCCTGCACCGGCTCAACGCAGACCACTCCATGCGGCCTTTCCTCGCCAGCGAAATCGCCAAAGGCAAACTGCCTCCTGAAGCGCTCGCCGTGCATCCGCAGCGCAATGTGATCCGCTCCGCCCTTTTGGGCGAGGATATCCCGCTCATCGACGCCCCGGCCACTCCCTTTAGCCTGGAAGCCGGGGATGTCATGCTCTTTGCCAGCGACGGCCTGCAAGTCTTGGACGAAGCATCCATCGCCGCCCATCTGGCCCAAAGCCAAGGCATGACGGCTCCCCAATTGATCCGCAGCTTCTTCGACTCCATCACAGAACTCGACAACCCCAAGCAGGACAACGTCACCATCGCCGCCGTCTTCGCCGGGTAAATAAGAAAAAGAGGATCAGGAACTCAGGAGAAGTGAGAGTTTTTTAAACGCTCCGGGTGGAAAATCCACGCCCTTCAACACATCATTCCTTTGCTTTTTCCTGATTTCCTGATTTCCTGATAAATTCCTGCTTCCGGTTTGTAACCGCGCGGGAATTGCGGTATTTAAGGGGATTCATGAGCATCCTGGTCGAAACCTTCCCCGCCGTCGCCTTCGGGGGGCAATTTCAGAACGCCTTTATCGGGCGCGTCTCAGATCTTGACGTCACCGTTGACCGCGAAACCGCCCTCGCGCGCTTGGAGCAATACCACGAGCAAGCCCGCAACGACCTGGAGTTCGGCCACATGCCTTTCATCACCGCCGAGCAGATCCACGGCGACGGCGTGGCCGTTGTGGACGCCGCCACGCAAAGCCCTGTCGCCGGAGCGGACGCCCTTGTCACCAACGTTCCCAACGTCTGCCTGGGCATCTACGTGGCGGACTGCTGCGCCGTGTATGCCGTGGACACCGCCCACGGAGCCATCGGCTTGGCCCACTCCGGCAAAAAAGGAACCGAACTGGGCATCGTCCCCGCCATGCTCAAAAAAATGGCGTGCGCTTTTGGCACTGATCCCGGGCAGGTGATCGTCCAGTTGAGCCCGTGCATCCGCCCGCCGCTCTACGAAGTCGATTTCGCCGCCGAGATCGTCCGCCAATGCCACGCGATGGGCGTGGGTGAAGTGGTCGATTCCGGGGACTGCACCGGGCAGAACCTCGACCGCTACTACTCCTACCGGCTGGAAAAAGGCCGCACGGGACGCATGCTCGCGCTGCTGGCCCTCACCGGCAGAAGCCGGACTGTGGATTAAGCCTAGAGCAATTTACCAAAAACTATAGCCGCGTCTTGGGGCGGCGAAGGCCGTTGCAAACCGTTTGTCCCTTGGGCTGTGTTTACAAACACAGCCGCTGCGGGCCAAGCCGCCTTGCACCAGCCTTCGGCGCTCCCAAGCCACTGGCCACATTTTTTTGTAAAATGCTCTAGAGCAGCGCCGGGGGCCTCCCTGGAGACCGCTTGCGTTCCCGGGGCTCTGGCTGTCATTGACGAGGATGATCTGTTTTATTGCCCGTTGTTTTTCCGGGGTCGCTGCCAGGATTCGCTGCGGGCGTGGGAGTGTGATCCGGTATGCAGACGCAGCAGGCAGAGCGAGCGGTCGAGCAGTTCGAGCGCGTCTCCGGCGTGCAGGATGCAGCCTTTCTCCGCAAAACCGGTTTCCGCTTCGGTGTCCAGGATCAGCTCCCAATGCACGTCTTCGCGCCCCGGCAGGGTGAAGTTGAGCGGCTCAAAGTGGGCGTTGAGCAGGAGGAGGAAGGTTTCGTCGCGAATCGGCTCCCCGTGGGCGTCGCGCACGTCCATGGTGTCGCCGCTCAGGAGCATCCCCAGGCAGCGCACGTAGTTGAAGCGCCATTCCTCGTCGGTCATCTCGCGGCCCTTCGGGCTGAACCACATGATGTCCTTGATCTCCGAGCCGCGAATTTTGCGGCCTTGGAAAAACTTCGGGCGCCGGAAGATCGGGTGGCTGCGCCGCAGGTGGATGAGGCCCGCGGTGAAATCCAGAAGCCGCTGGGAGTCTTTATCGCGTTCCCAGGAGAGCCAGCTCAGCTCGTTGTCCTGGCAATAGGCGTTGTTGTTGCCGTTCTGCGTGCGGCCAAATTCATCCCCGGCGGTGAGCATCGGGACGCCCTGGCTGAGGAAAAGCGTGGCCAGGAAATTGCGGCGCTGGCGGGCGCGCAGGGCGTTGATGGCGGGGTCGTCGGCGGGGCCTTCCACGCCGCAGTTCCACGAGCAGTTGTGGCTGTCGCCGTCGCGGTTTTCCTCGCCGTTGGCGAGGTTGTGCTTCTCGTTGTAGCTGACGAGATCCGCAAGGGGAAAGCCGTCGTGCGAGGTGACGAAGTTGATGCTGGCGTAAGGCCGCTTGCCGGTGGACTGGTAGAGATCCGGGCTGCCCGCAAGGCGGTGGGCGATCTCCCGGGCATGCCCCTCGTCGCCCTTCCAATAGCGGCGCACGGAGTCGCGGTATTTGCCGTTCCACTCCGCCCAGAGGACGGGGAAGTTGCCCACCTGGTAGCCGCCTTCGCCCACGTCCCAGGGCTCGGCGATGAGCTTCACACGGGAAATGATGGGGTCTTGGTGGATGATGTCGAAGAACCCGGAAAGTTTGCTGACGTCGTGGGCCTCGCGGGCAAGGGTGGAGGCGAGGTCGAAGCGGAAGCCGTCCACGTGCATCTCCGTGACCCAGTAGCGGAGCGAGTCCATGATGAGCTGCAGCACGCGCGGGTGCATCACGTTGAGCGTGTTGCCGCACCCGGTGTAGTCCATGTAATAGCGCTCGTTCTCGGGCACGAGCCGGTAGTAGGAGGCGTTGTCGATGCCCCGGAAGCAGAGCGTCGGCCCCATCTGGTTGCCCTCGGCGGTGTGGTTGTAGACGACATCCAGGATCACCTCGATCCCTGCGGCATGCAGGGTCTTGACCATCGTCTTGAATTCCGCAACCTGCTCGCCGGTGACGCCGCACGCCGCATACTTCGCCTCCGGCGCGAAGTAGCCGATGGTGTTGTAGCCCCAATAGTTGTCCAACCCCTTGTCGCACAGGATTTGGTCATCCACATGCTGGTGGACGGGGAGCAGTTCCACGGCGGTGATGCCGAGTTTTTTGAAATAGTTGATGGCCACCGGGCTCGCCATGCCCGCGTAAGTGCCCCGGATTTCCTCCGGCAACTCCTCGCAGAGTTTCGTGAAGCCTTTGACATGCACCTCGTAGATCATCGACTCGTGCAGCGGCGTGCGGGGCGGCTTGTCGCCCTCCCAGTCAAACGCCGTGTCCACCACCACCGACTTCGGCACGCCCCAGGCGTCGTCGCGGTAGTCGCGGGAAAGATCCAGCTCCGGAGCATGGGCGTCGTAGCCCACCATTTCATCCCCCCAGACCACCTGCCCGGCGATGGCCTTGGCGTAAGGGTCGATGAGCAGTTTGGAGGAGTTGAAGCGCGCCCCTTTTGCGGGGTCGTAAGGGCCGTAAACGCGGTAGCCGTAGAGCTGGCCGGGGCGGATTTCCGGCAAAAAGACGTGCCACACCTGGTCTGTCTGCTCCGTCATGCGAATGCGCACCTGCTCGTGCGGATCATCGGCGTTTTCAAACAGGCAGAGATCCACCCCGGTGGCGTTTTCCGAGTAGAGGGCGAAGTTTACGCCGTTGCCGCGCCATGTCGCGCCCAGGGGATAGGGTTCGCCGAGCCAGACTTTGAGAGGGGTCATGCGCAGATTACGTCGCCGAAGCCATGGTTGCCGTCAAGATTTGGAGAGCTTTTTTGCTGTTGTTCACGCGCAAAATCAAGAGTCCTTTCTTGGAGCTTGGGCTGGTGGCCAGGTAGGCGTATTCGATGTTGATCTTATGGTCGGCAAGCTTCGCGGCGACCCTGGAGAGGCTTCCGGGTTTGTTGCTGTTGTCGATCATGATCACGTCGTTTTTCACCACCAGCGCGCCCCGCTGTTCAAAAATGTGGAGCGCCTTGCGCGTGTCACTCACGACCATCCGGACAACGGCGTGATCCACGCTGTCCGAGGTTGTCAAGGCGTAGATATTGATGTTGGCCTGGGCCAGCGCATCACAGACTTCCACGAGAGTTCCGGGCGTGTTGGCGATGAAAACAGCGAGTTGGGTGACGATGTCCATAAGGGTGGAGGATGAGGGGGACATTGTGCGCCCGGTTTCGCTCGCGCTCAATGAGGAAGTTTGGCGGTTTTGCGGGCGGCTTGCCTTTATAAGACCTATAGGTCCTATAGGACTTATAGGACGTATGGGACTTATATCTTCTTGGCCGGTGATTGACAAAAAGCACCCAACTCTTTAACCAGAGCAGAGCCTTACGCATTTTTCAGTATGCCTGACCTTCAATCTGTCCCGCAGACCTCACAGCCGCAGGGATCCCCCAGCCCCGGTGCGCGGCTGCTCGACCTTGGGGTATTCCTCCTTATTCTGGGCTGCGGTTGCTGGTTCTGGCTCTATTTCTACGGCGATGGTCACCTCTCCTTGAGCTTTGAGGATTGGCCGTTGCAGGCGTACTACCTCAATATCACCCGGCTGGGCCTCAGCCACGGCCAGATTCCGTGGATCGGCAACTGGTCTGCGCATGCCACCGATAAGTTTTTGGTCGTGCCGGAAACCTTGATCGCGCCGGATCTGTTTCTGCTCCCCTGGCTTTCCAACGGGATGTTTGTTGCCCTCCACACCTGCCTGCTCTTCGGCGCGGGTGTTTGGGGGTGGTGGGCGGTGAAAAAGCGCCTGGGCTGGTCGCGCGAAGCCTTTCTCCTGGCCACGGTGGCGACCTCGTTCAACGGCTTTGTGGTTTCCCACCTGGCTGCCGGGCATTTGATGTGGTGCGGCTGTTTCCTTGCGCCGTGGGTGCTGCTTGGGCTTCTGGGAATCCTGGCCCCCAACGCCCCGCGTTTCTCCTGGCTGCCCCTGGCGTTTTCCCTTTTCGCCCTGTTTTTATTGGGGGCATTTCATCTGGCCATCTGGTGGTTTTTTTTCATCGGCATGGTTGTCCTTGCGCGTCCAAAAGCGATCCTGCCCGCATTTTATGCCGTGGCCGGCGCTTGCGCGATGGCGTTGTTCCGCATCCTGCCCGCCAAGCTCTTCATTACGGAGAAATTCGCCTTTCTGAGCGGCTACCCCAGCCTGCGGCGTCTCTTGGAGGGGTTCACACTCATCAAAGGCTACACGATGGGAGATCCTTCAAGTCCCCCCTTCACGGTGGATCTGTTGGGGTGGTGGGAGTTCGACCATTACACCGGGTGGGCGCTCCTTTTGTTTGTCGTGTTGGGTGCGCTTGGGGCGCTGATTTTTCGGCGAAAAGACCTTCCCTTCGCCCTGCCGATGGCCGGGGCGAGCCTCGGGATGGCTCTTTTGTCCTATGGGAATGTCTATTCCTGGATTTACCCGATCCCTCTTTTTCACACTGAGCGGGTCGCCACGCGCCTGATCGCCATGAGCTTTCTGGGGCTCTTCTTCCTCGCGCTCACCGGCTTGGAAAGAGCGTCGGCGGGCAGGGGGCGACTCTTTTCGCGTTTGCTTTGCCTCGGGCTGTTGGCCTTTGTTTTGCACGATTTCTGGGCCGCGGCCCATCCCTGGCTGCTCTTCAAACTGGAGGCCGCCACCCCGTTTTCTTATTATTTTCCAGAGTTGGAGAAGCATGTGCCGGCCCTCCTGCCCAAAGCCCACCAGTTGGGATACAAAACGGCGGTCATCGCATCGACGCTCTTTTCCCTCGTTTGTTTCCTTGTTTTGAGCGCTCTTTTTTGGCGGATGCGCCTGCGGACGGGCGAAAAGTCCCGCTAATAGCCCGTTTTCAAGTTGATCCCGCGCGCGAATCCGACTACCAAATAGCCCGCCATGCAAAATACGACAGAAAATTCTGGGTTTGCCGGACGGTGGCTATCCTACCGCGAAGACATCAAGGTTCTGGACTGCACGATCCGTGACGGCGGCCTCATGAACAATAGCCAGTTTGACGACCGCACCGTCAAGGCGGTTTATACTGCGTGCGTGGACGCGGGCGTCGATTACATGGAGATCGGCTACAAGGCGTCCAAGAAAGTTTTTTCCCGGGATAAATATGGGGCATGGCGTTTTTGCGATGAGGCGGACATCCGGCGGATCGTGGGCGACAACCCGAGTTCGCTCAAAATTTCCGTCATGGCCGATGCGGAGAAGACCGACTACCACACCGACATCCTGCCCAAGGAGCAGAGCGTGATCGACATGGTGCGCGTGGCCACCTACATCCACCAGATTCCGACCGCGCTCGACATGGTCAAGGACGCCCACGACAAAGGCTACGAGACCTGCCTGAACCTGATGTCCGTTTCCAACGTGCTGGAGCGCGAGCTTGACGAGGCGCTGGAGATGGTTGCCAAGTCCGAAGCCAAGGCGATTTGCCTGGTGGACAGCTTTGGGGCGCTGTACAGCGAACAGGTGGACTACCTGATGGACAAATACCTCCGGTTTGCCAGAGCGGGCGGCAAAGAGGTGGGCGTGCACATGCACAACAACCTCCAGTTGGCCTTCTCCAACACCATCCAGGGGATCGTCAAGGGAGCCAACTTCCTGGACGCCACCATCGGCGGCTTGGGACGCGGCGCGGGCAACTGCCCGATGGAACTGCTCCTGCGCTTCCTGCATAACCCGAAATACAACGTCCGCCCCGTGCTCAAGTGCCTCCAGGAATCCATCGAGCCGATGCGCGAAGAGCTTGGCTGGGGCTTCAGCATTCCCTACATGCTCACCGGGTTCATGAACCGGCACCCGCGCTCGGCCATCGAGTGGCAGGACTCGCCGGAGAAAGAGAACATCGTGGCCTTCTACGACAAGGTGATTGTCGAAGAGGAATCGTAAGACGCGCTTTCGCCAACTAAAAACTTGAACCCTTGGAGGGATGCTCCAAGGTTCCGCCGATGTCCGTCCACGCAACAGGCCAACGCTTTGCTTTGCAGGGGATGCTTGTCAACGCCGCGCTGGCCATCGTCAAAATCAGCGCCGGGTTGATCGGCAACGCCTACGCGCTGATCGCGGACGGCGTGGAATCACTCCTCGACATCGGCAGTTCGCTCGTCATCTGGAGCGGGCTCAAGTTCGCCGCCAAACCGCCGGATGAGGAGCACCCATACGGTCATGGGAAGGCGGAGCCGATTGCGGCGTTCATCGTGGCGCTGGTCGTGCTTTCCACCGCGGCGGCTCTTGCGGTGCAGAGCGTGCAGGAAATGCATGCGGCCCGGCACATTCCGCCCAAGGCGTTCACGCTGGTGGTGCTGGTGGGCGTGGTCTTGGTGAAAGAGTTTCTGTTCCGGCGCGTGGTGCAACTGGGGGATGACGTCAGCAGCACCGCGCTGAAAACCGAGGCGTGGCACCACCGCAGCGACGCCATCACCTCCGTCGCCGCCTTCATCGGCATCTCCATCGCCCTCATCGGCGGCAAGGGCTACGAGATTGCGGATAAAATCGCCGCCCTGGTGGCCTGTGCGGTCATCGCCACCAACGGCGTCCTGCTCTTGATCCCCGCGTTTCTGGAAATCATGGACACCGCGCCCGCCGGGAACGTCAGTCGGGCCATCCGGGAGACCGCGCGCACCGTTCCGGGCGTCCGGGAGATCGACAAATGCCATGTGCGCAAAATGGGCCTGGAGTATTACGTGGACATCCACGTGCTCGTGGACGGGGATTTAAGCGTGCGCGAAGGCCACGGCATCGCCCACGATGTGAAAGACCGCCTGCGGGCCGAGCACCCGGCGGTGCGGGATGTGCTGGTGCATATTGAACCCGCCTGAGGCGGGTTGCACTTCGCGCTACCGCGCGCTGCGGCGGCTTTCGCACGCCGCTTCGGTGGATCGGGCGCTCCACGCACGATCCTCCATTCCTATGTCGAAATCGCTTGATCCCCGCCTTTCAATGTCTGACGCTATGGGGACATGAATCAGGAGTCGCCCAATCATCTCCTTGAACTGATGACGGATCTCGCCGCAGGCGGCGTGCGGTTCGTCGTGGCGGGCGGCGTCGCCGTGGTGTTGCACGGGGTGGAGAGGACGACGCTTGATCTCGATCTTGCCCTTGAGGAGACCCCTGAAAACCTGGAGCGTTTTTTGCAATTCGCCACCGCTTCGGGTCTGAAGCCCCGCGCTCCCATTCCGGCGGAGGTTTTGCTCGACAGGGTTGCTTTGGATCGCTTGGTGGTGGAAAAAGGGGCGCGGGTTCTGACCTTCCATCATCCCGACCGCCCGTGGTTGCAACTGGACGTTTTTCTGACGCCGGAATCCTCCTACCGCTCGCTCATTGACACGGCAACGTCCGTTGTCCTGGGCGGGGTGAGCGTTCATGTTGTCTCCACCCGGCAACTGATCCAAATGAAACGGGCGATCCAACCGCCGCGCGACAAGGATCTCTCTGACATCGCCGCCTTGGAAAAAATCCAATCCCATGAATGACGCCGCGCCATCTCCTGAACGGCCTGCCCAGCCGGAGTGGTGGGATAAAGTCGGCCCGGAAGACTTCGACGGGCACAGCGCTTTCCAGAGCCTGACGCCTGAGCAAAAGCTCCTATGGCTTTCGCAAATCCAGCGGTTCATCGCCACTGCCAAGGGGAAGGCCTCAGAAAGGGCTTGCCGCACGTTCACGGCCCGATAGACTCTCCAAATGTCCCGAATCCCGGCGTGTGCCGTCTTCGGGGCGTTTTTCCGTGAACTGATTCCGCGACTCTTTTTCAATATGGCAAATACCGTTCTTGTGGGGGCCCAGTGGGGCGACGAAGGCAAAGGCAAAATCATCGACTTTCTCACCGAAAAGGCGGACATCGTTGTCCGTAGTCAGGGGGGGAACAACGCCGGGCATACCGTGATCACGGACGACAAGAAATACGTCCTCCACCTTATCCCTTCGGGCATTCTGCGGCCCAACAAGCAGTGCGTGATTGGCAACGGCGTGGTGCTCGACCCGGTGGCGCTTGTGGGTGAGATTGAAGGCTTGCGCGCCGTGGGGATCGAAGTCGGCGCCAACCTGCTCATCAGCGACTGTGCCCACCTCGTCATGCCCTATCACCGCGCGCTCGACGCCGCGAAGGAACTGGCCAAAGGAAAGCTCAAAATCGGCACCACCGGGCGCGGCATCGGCCCCTGCTACGGCGACAAAGTGGCCCGCACCGGCCTGCGGTTGGCCGATTTGATGCAGCCCGCGCTTTTCTCCGAAAAACTGGCCGTCCGCGTGGAGGAAGCCAATGCGCAACTCGCCGCGATGGGGGCCGCGCCGGTTTGCTTTGAGGAGATCCGCGACGCCAGCCTCGCCGCTGGCGAGAAACTCCGCCCGCACGTCACCAACACCGTCCTCTATTTGCACAAGGCGCTCCAGGCCAGGAAAGAGATGCTCTTTGAGGGGGCGCAAGGGACGTTCCTCGACATCGACCACGGCACCTATCCTTACGTCACCTCCTCCAACACCACGGCGGGCGGCGCTTCCACCGGTTCGGGCGTTCCGCCGCACCGGGTCGATTGCGTGCTCGGCGTGATGAAAGCCTACACCACGCGCGTGGGTGAAGGGCCGTTCCCGACCGAGAACGACGAGATCAGCGACCTCCTCCACGGCATGGGCCGCGAGTACGGCGCCACCACCGGACGCGCCCGCCGCTGCGGATGGTTTGATGCTGTTTCCACCCGGTTCGCCGCGATGGTCAACGGGATTGACGAAATCGCCATCACCAATCTGGACGGGCTCGACACGGTGGAGACGATCAAAGTCTGCGTCGGCTACAAGCTCGACGGGCAGGAGGTCGAAGTGCCGCCCTCGGATTACCAGCGCCTCTCGGCCTGCGAGCCGGTTTACATCGAGCTTCCCGGCTGGAACACGCCTACAGACCATTGCAAGAGCTTCGCGGAACTTCCTAAAAATGCCCAATCTTACGCACTGAAGCTTGCCGCATTGACCGGCGGCAAGCTCATCATCGTCAGCGTGGGCGCACACCGCGACCAGACGATCCTCCTCTAGTATTTTGTAGCCTGTGGAAAAAACGCCGCAACCGCCGCCGCTTCGCCACATTGCCATCATCATGGACGGCAACGGCCGGTGGGCTCGCGGCAAAGGGTTGGAGCGCCTCAGCGGCCACGAGCGGGGCGCCGAGGCCGTGCGGGATTGCGTGAAGGGCTGTCGTGAACTTGGCGTGGAATACCTTACCCTCTACGCCTTCTCCACGGAAAACTGGAAGCGGCCCAAAGCGGAAGTGGCAGGGCTCATGAAGCTCCTGGAGCGGTTCATCACCAAGGAAGTGCCGGAACTCAACGCCCAAGGCGTGCGGCTCGAAGCCATTGGGCGGCTTGCGGATTTGCCCGAGTCCACCCGCACCGCGCTGCAACGCGCCATGGACGCCACCGCCCACAACGACAAGCTCACGCTCATCCTCGCGCTGAGCTACTCCAGCCGGTTGGAAATTGTGGACGCCATGCAGGAAATCGCGCGCGAGGTGCAGGCCGGGCAGCTCGCTCCCGCCGCCATCGACGCCGATGTGCTGAGCCGGCATCTCTACACCCGCGCGTATCCCGACCCCGATCTGCTGATCCGCACCTCCGGCGAAATGCGGCTTTCCAATTTTCTGCTCTGGCAACTCAGCTACACAGAGTTCTATATTACGCAAACCCTGTGGCCGGACTTCCGTAAGGAAGAACTCTTCCAAGCCGTGCGCGAATACGGCAAACGGCAACGCCGGTTCGGGGGGATCTAAAGCGATGAGCGATAAAACACAGACCATTCTTGTGGTGGATCCCGATCCGGATTTTCTCGATTGGGTTCGCAAACAGCTCGAAACGCCCACGATCCGTGTGCTCGCCGCCACCGCCTCCGACGAAGCCTATCGGGTGTTTTGCCAGGACGTCCCGGATTTGCTGATCACCGAGACGCACTTGCAGCCCTACAGCGGGCTGGAACTGCTCGCCAAAGCCCGCCAGCGCGATCCCAACGCGATGGTCATCCTTACCAGCGCATTCGGCACCACGCAGACCGTCATCGAGTCGATGAAGCTCGGCGCGTTCGACTTCCTGCGCAAAGAAGGGCTCCCGTTCAACCTCAAGCACGTCGTGGATGCGGCGCTCACCGAGCAGGAGCAGATGCGCTCCGCCGTCACCTTCAAGCCGCAGCTCACCGTCGAGCAGCACCAGGACAGCATCGTGGGGCAATCCCAGGCGATGCAGCAGGTTTTCAAAATGGTGGGCCGCGTGGCCCACTCCGACGCGCCCGTGATGATCACCGGCGAGAGCGGCAGCGGCAAGGAACTCGTCGCCCGCGCCATCCACCACTACAGCCAGCGCGCCAGCAAGGATTTCATTGCCATCAACTGCGCCGCGATTCCCGAGCAACTGCTGGAAAGCGAACTCTTCGGCCACGAAAAAGGGGCGTTCACCGGCGCGGTTGCGCAGCGGGCGGGCCGCTTCGAGCAATGCAACGGCGGCACGTTGTTTTTGGATGAGATCGGCGACATGCCCATCGGCATCCAGAGCAAGATTTTACGCGTCTTGCAGGAGGGGGAATTCTCGCGCGTGGGCGGCAATCAAACGCTGCGCACCGATGTGCGCATCGTCGCCGCGACCAACAAGAACCTGGAAGCGGAAGTCGGCCGCAAGAGCTTCCGCGAGGATTTGTTCTACCGGCTCAACGTCGTGCGCATCCAGCTTCCGCCGTTGCGCACCCGTGTGGAGGACATCCGGTTGCTGGCCGAATACTTCCTGCAAAAAGTCGCCGCCACCAAGCACATCCCGCGCATGCGCCTGAGCGAGGAAGCGCTGCGTGCGATGGAAGCCTACCCCTGGCCCGGCAACGTCCGCGAGTTGGAGAACACCATGCAGCGCGCCACAGTGCTCGCGACCTCCGACGTCATCCTCCCGAAGGATCTCCCGCTCGGCAGCGACAGCATGCCGCTCGAAGCCGGTCTGGCCAGCGCGGCCAATGCGCTGGAACTGACCAAAGAAAGCGCCATCGAATATCTGCTCCAGACCGCGCAGGCCGACCCGAATGTCCAGCTTTTGCCCTGGCTGGAGAAGGAGTTCACGTTGCACGCGATGAAAATCACGCGAGGCAACCAGGTGCGCGCGGCGAAGCTGCTGGGCATCACCCGCGCCACCCTGCGCAAACGCATCGAGATCTTTGGGATTACCAAAGAG